>ERZ724519.1178-NODE-1178-length-10976-cov-2.425419_pt1 | contig 10976 bp, 10 predicted proteins | sample MGYA00376052_ERZ724519 | MGnify/ENA primary metagenome ERZ724519 (study PRJEB28724, sample SAMN07190883) | activated sludge metagenome | isolation source: activated sludge of sewage treatment plant in Hong Hong | place: Hong Kong | collected 2016-03-17 ... | reverse complement strand
TTTCTTTTCCTGGAAGGGCACCTTTCATATGACTTTCCAGATAGGCTTTGTCATCTCCTTCCATGTTGGTCACCTGCAATCCGGCCGTATTGAAATTCACACTGCCACCGGTGATCAGGTCACCGTCAACATAGATGGTTCCATCAGCGATAGGGATGATACCTTGTGTTGTGCCGGCGGGCTTGTAGGCACTCCATTTAAGTTCGCTTCTGGGTACATCGATGGTGTAGGCTGCACCTTTTGGCGTTCCGGTGGCTGTTGTAGTTTCGGTTGATTCTTCGGCTCCTTTGGATTTACAGGATACGACGACAAGTGAGAAAGCAAAGAGAGAGAGAAGGATGAATTTGTTCATAGTTGTTGATTCTGATTGGATAAATTAGGATAGATGATTTTGCAGATTTTCTTTTAGACGGCTTACAAACCGCAAGGTTTCGTCGATGCTGTCGATCACGATCACTTGTCCACCATATTGGCTCCAGTCGTCATCCGAAGCCCGGCCGGAGATTACCACTGGCAGTGAAGTTCGGGAGACCAGATCACGGATGTAGGGGCCGAATTGCCAATGGACCGGGTCTGCGTTGACGATGAGTACGCATTCGGTATTGCATTTCCGCAGGGCATACTGGGCACAATCTGCGGAGACCTGGCAGCCGAGATCCGTGATACACAACCCTTGACGACGGAGGAAGTAATGCATAAAGAGGTGACTCAGTTCCTGCTGATTGCCCGGTGGGAGCAACATGATCACTTTGGGTCCATTGCAGTTGTGTTCGAGAGCGTCAATTTCCCGGATGGTTTTGCGTTTGATCAGTTCCCTGAAGCATGCTTCGTGGGCTTCTTCAATATTTCCGGAGAGCCACATGAGTTCCATTTTGTCCAGCAACGGAAGGATGAGGTGCATCAAAGTAGCCTCAAAACCATGTTTGCGTATACGGCGATCAAGGATGGTATCCATGCCGGCGACATCCAGATCAGTGAGGCACCGGATAAGGTTGGTTTCATCATCCGGATCTGTTGTAGCGATCTTTTTTACTTCAACCTCCATTTCGTCAGGAGACATCTCGGCAATGCGGGAAATTTTGAACCCATGATTGTACAGGTCCAGCACCAGCATCAGGACCTTGAGGTCACTATCCAGGTAATAGCGGATATTGGTATCGGTTCGTTGAGGTTTCAGCAGTCCATAGCGCTTTTCCCATACCCTCAGGGTATGAGTCTTGACGCCGGTCAATTCGGCAAGATCGCTGATGCTGTAGATTCCCACGACTTCGATTCGGAAGGGCTAGTATACGGTGTTATTTTTATTTGCGTATGTTTCCTCAACACTTGCGGGCCCTGGATTGTTTTCTCATTCACTCCGGTGCCCCCGGGCCGGCTTAAAAAACAAAGACAAACAAGCACATGCGGATAGGAATTGTGTGTTATCCCACCTATGGAGGAAGTGGCGTCGTGGCCACGGAATTGGGCCTTGCCCTTGCGGCCAAAGGCCATCAGATTCACTTTATCACTTACAAACGGCCGGTCAGGCTGACGCATTACCAGGAAAATGTCTTCTTTCATGAGGTGAATACCGAAGAGTATCCGCTTTTTGATTACACACCCTATGACACAACGCTGACCAGCAAACTGGTGGATGTGGTCAAATATGAGAAGCTGGACCTTCTTCATGTCCATTATGCCATCCCTCATGCCACGGTGGCATATCTCGCCAAGCAGATCCTGGCCGATGAAGGGATCCATCTCCCGGTGGTGACCACCCTGCATGGTACAGACATCACACTGGTGGGTAGCGATCGCTCTTTTGCTCCTGTGGTGGCCTTCAGTATCAATAAAAGTGATGGCGTCACGGCGGTGTCCAATCATCTGCGGCAACAAACCTGCACACAGCTCAAGATTAAAAAGGAAATAGAGGTGATCTACAACTTTATTGATTTCTCAAGATTCAGTCGCCTCAATAAAGAACATTTTCGCAAAGCCATTGCCCCTGAAGGGGAAAAGATCCTCGTACACACCAGTAACTTCAGGAAGGTCAAGCGTATTGAAGACGTGATTAAGACTTTTGAAATAGTACAACGTAAGGTGCCTTCCAAACTCCTGCTTGTAGGGGATGGACCCGAACGTCCGAGATTGGAGCGAATGACACGTGAATTGGGTTTGTATGAACATGTCCGGTTTTTGGGCAAGCAGGATGCTATTGAGGAAATCCTGGCCGTCGCGGATCTGTTTATGATACCCTCCGAAAATGAAAGTTTTGGTTTGGCGGCTCTGGAAGCTATGGCTTGCCAGGTCCCCGTTATTTCATCCAATGCCGGCGGGCTTCCTGAAGTCAACCTGCACGGAATCACCGGATGTACCGCAGATATTGGGGATTATGAGGCAATGGCAGAGCACGCCTTGATGTTGCTTGAGGACGAGGCCCTGCTCAAGGAGTATCGCAAGAATGCGTTTGAGCAAGCCAGGAAGTTTGACATCGAAATCATCCTGCCCCAGTATGAAGCCTACTATGAAAAGGTCGTCAACCGCTTTCTGAAGCAAGGCAACTATCAAATGGCCAGCCAAAACCGATAATCCTAAGGTTTACGACCTTTATTCATCAAAGGTAATCTCCACAGATTCGGTCACAGGATGAGACTGGCAGGCCAATACATATCCATTGGCGACTTCCTTGTCACTCAGTGCAAAGCAGGCATCCATATCTACCTCACCTGAAATCACTTTAGCCATACAGGTGGCACAGGCACCGCTGTGACATGAATACGGCGCATCAAACCCCTTGTCCAGCATGGTATCGAGAATGGATTTGTCGGTTACTTCCAGATCGATTTCCTGTCCCCGCAGATGCACTTTGACTTTGGCGGGTTGTCCCTTTGCTCTTGGAGGATGCGTATGGCTGTGATGATAGGGATCTGTGGATGCAGCAGTAAAGAATTCTTTTTTGATCTGATCTTCGCTGATGCCGGATTCCTGAAGCGTTTTTTCAACCATCACGATGAGGTCCCCCGGGCCGCAGATAAAAAACAGGTCATGGTTTTTTCCGGTGGGATGGGATTTCAGCAGGTCAGCGAGGTGTGCAGAACTGATGCGTCCCTTGAGCCCTTGCCATTCGGGTTTTTTACGTCCGAAAAGGGATTTGACCAGACCCATACCACCATCTGGCTTTGACAGAGTGTGATACACATAAAATTGCTGCTGATGCTGGCTGGCCATGCGATCGAGCGTCTCTCTGAAGATGATATCTTCCTCCGTCCGGCTGCCATAAAGTAATACCACTGAGCTTTTAGGCTCCTTTTCGAGGGTGTAGCGTGCAATGGACATCAGGGGCGTGATCCCGCTGCCAGCTCCGATGAGATAAAGGGTTCTGCGCGCTTCCTGGCCGATTTCTGCGGTAAACCTGCCATCCGGGGGCATGATCTCGAGGGTATCTCCGGCCTTGACTTTCCGGCAGAGGATGGGAGAGATTTTCCCGCCCTTGACCTCTTTTACCGTAAAAGCGAGATGGGGATCGCCAGGGATGGAACTGATGGAGTAGGATCGCCGGTGTTCACGCGAGCCCTCTTTCCATCTTACGGTAATATATTGACCTGGGGTGTATTGAAGTGTTTCCCGCTGATTATCAGGGTAGGAGAGCAGGATCGTCACCGCATCTCCGGTTTCCCGGCGTACTTCACTGATCTTCATGGAAATGAAATCTCCGCTCATACTTGACTGGATTGAGTAATTTTGAACCACAAAGATACGAGGTTATGAAGTTTAGAGACCTGAAGTACCTTGCCGCATACCTGGTGCCGTTATCCAGTTTCGCAGGGCTTTATTTCGGAGGCTGGGCTGCTCCGGGAGCGCTCTATGTTGGCTTCTTCATGGTGCCTCTGATCGAACTCTTTGTTCCTGCATCTCCTGAAAAAGTCGAAGAGGCCGAACTCGATGCCAAGTCGAAGCGGACGTTTTTTGACAACATTCTCTATCTCAATGTTCCGGTGCTGTATTACATCGTCGGGTACTATATCTGGCTGCTGGGGTTGGGTGAGATGACTACTGCTGAAATGATTTTTTCCATATTCAACATCGGTATTCTGCTGGGTGTGTGTGGGATTAATGTGGCGCATGAACTGGGCCACCGGCAGGATCGGTTCTCCCGCTGGATGGCCAGGCTTTTGCTCATCCCCGCGATGTATTCGCATTTTACTCTGGAGCATAACTATGGTCATCATTTAGCCGTGGCTACTCCTGAAGATCCCGCGACGGCCCGCAAGAATGAAAGCGTGTACCAATTTTTTTTTCTTTTTATTTCAGGCAGTTATCGCAATGCCTGGGTGATCGGTGACCGTTTACTCAAAGCTGCCGGAAGACCAAAGTGGATGCATGAAGTGCGCATCGGCCACGTGGCCCAATTGATTTTCTTGGCTTTTGTAGTGGCACTTGCAGGTTGGTTGAGCCTCCTGGTTTATCTCTGCGCGGCCCTGGTAGGCATTCTCGCGCTTGAAGCCGTCAACTACATCGAGCATTATGGTTTGATCCGGAAGTTTATGCCTTCAGGTCGGTATGAACCTATGACTGAAAAACATTCCTGGAATTCGAACCATGAATTAGGTCGGATCATGCTTTTTGAACTGGTGCGCCATGCTGATCATCACTACCAGACCACCCGCAAATACCAGGCCCTGAGACACCTCGACGACAGCCCACAGTTACCATACGGGTATCCCATGTCGATACTTTTGGCCCTGATTCCACCCATCTGGTTTAAAGTGATGAACCCCAGGGTAGAGCAGCTTCAGAAGGATTGACGGAAAACTGTCCTATTTTAGCGCCCTGATATTAATCCCCGTTTATTTTGCCTACACTTTCTATTGTCATCCCCGCCTATAATGAGGAACGGACGATCCACCTGATCCTGGATAAAGTTCGTCAAGTGACCTTGCATCCCGGTTGGAACAAGGAAGTCATCATCGTCAATGACTGTTCAAAAGATAATACGGAAGGGGCCATCCGCAGGTATCAGGACGAGCATCCTGATTTTCCGATGCGGTATATTGCCCATGAAGTCAATAAGGGCAAAGGAGCCGCATTACACACAGGTATTGCGTTTGCCTCCGGCGACTATACGATCATCCAGGATGCAGACCTTGAGTATGATCCTGAAGAATACAATATCCTTTTGGTTCCGGTTCTTAAGGGTTTTGCTGATGTGGTCTATGGCAGTCGTTTTATGGGTGGCAATCCGCACCGGATTCTGTTTTTCTGGCATTCGATCGGCAATCAATTTCTGACCCGGATCTCCAACGCGTTTACCAATCTCAACCTTACGGACATGGAGACCTGTTATAAGCTCTTCAGATCTGACATTATCAAGAGGCTTAATCTTCAGGAAAAACGTTTTGGTTTTGAACCCGAAGTCACCGCCAAAGTATCACGTGTAGAAGGCGTAAGGATCTATGAAGTCGGCATTTCGTACTATGGCAGGACGTATGCAGAGGGTAAGAAAATCGGCTGGAAAGATGGCTTCAGAGCGATCTATTGCATTCTCAAGTATAATATCTGGGCAAAGTAGCCACTATGTATTCACTCCGCGGATATCAATGTGAATCTTGCGTCACCTCACCGGAACAGGCTTTTGAAGCGCAGCGTCGTGGAGCTGACCGGATCGAACTTTGTGTCAGGCTTGAAACGGAGGGCATGACCCCGGATGCTGAACTTGTTGCTGAAGTCCTCGATACCGTCTCTATTCCCGTCAGAGTCATGATCCGCCATACCACTTCAGGATATGCAGCGGATGATCATGTCCTGGATCAAATGCTTGAGTCTATGGATCAGATCAGGCTATGGCCGGTAGAAGGGTTCGTCCTGGGTCTGCTGCATCAGGAGCGTATTGATCGCGCCCGGATGGAAGTGTTGCTCCAACATGCCATGCCATTCCCGGTGACGTTTCACAAAGCGATTGATCTCGTGACCCATAAGGAAGAGGATATTCTTTGGCTCAATCAATTTCCTCAAGTAGATACCTTGTTGACATCAGGTGGGGCAGATCGTGCCATCGATGGATTAGAAGGGATTCGTTATTTGCAATCCCTGTTTAAAGGACAGGTGATGGCTGCAGGAAAGATTACGGCAGAGGTGTTGCCCCAAATCCATACTGCCTATAGGGCGCATCGTAGTAACGTATTTTTGTGTACGATTTTAGGGCGTGTAGTATTTCTTGCTTTAAGGTGCCTTTTCCCACACCATGAATAAAGATTACTTTTTTTATTTTTTGATTAATGGCCGCCTCCATGCATCGATGAAAGTGTTTAAGTTGTGCCAGCAGTTTTTCATGATCGGTAATTACCCGGTTGGTGTCAATTTCTGATAAATGTAAATCTACTTCCCATACTTCATTAATTTTAGGCTTGGAGGTATGTTTTTTTATTAAGTCTTTCTCTCCTATTTTTCTTACATCAAAGGTGTAAATGGCATCATCGACAACGGGCACTATATTGTCAATAGGTGTAGAGAGTTCAAACCCACTTTCATTTATGACAGTTACCCGAAAACGGTCGATCGCGATTATAATTCCGCTTTCTTTTGCATTTACAAAAGCAACCTTGTCACCTATTTTATAATTTTTACTCACTTGGCTATATTTTCTATATACGCACCGGAATGTAATACAGAGTGATAATCTATGCCTAATGCCATGCATTCCTGTATCCACATTTTAACTTTCCACTCTTTATTTGATGAGTCCATGATTAGCTTATTAAACATAAACTTTTTTTGCAATTCCATAATAGAGGTATTGGCATTTTTCGACAAAATAATTAGGTCTACCTTTATTCTTTCTTTCGATAGTACAGAATGTATATTTTGCTTTATTACGGCAATTTTTTTATTACCAAACTGAATAAAATCATTTTTAATGCCTGTGTATAAAGTTTTCTCCTGAGTGATATTACTTGCCCATCTGTTATTTTGAATATGAAACTTTATTTTTTCACGATCGTTAAGTATTGAAGAATCGCAAATGAGCATAGTGCTATTTCCATTGATGTAATCATAGGCAGAGGTAGCAGCGGTGTGGTAAACAATAAATAATCTTTGATTTTTGTTGAATAAATTCTCTGTTATCTGGATGGATAAAAATATTGTAATTAAAACCAAGGAGACAATCAAATGGTAAGGATGTTTTGTTGATATGAACAGAATGCATAAGATAATAATTGAAAATAGGATTATGGTTTCAAAGCCTGTAATTGATATTCCTTGCCACACAGCGCCCGGTAGTTTTTCTATATATATTACAGATTGATTAAGCAGCCACAAAAGTGATATGAATAATTTAGAGCATATGGTTGCTAAAAATGGAATTGATCCCAGTACGAACATTGTCAACCCATAAATCAGAACCACGGTTGATAATGGAATGACTATAAGATTAGCTAGAATAAAATAATTGGGAAACTGATGAAAGTAATATATCCCAAGCGGAAACGTGATGATCTGTGCTGCCAGCGAAACGCTAGTCATCATCCATAGTTGTTGAATAAACCAATTCTTTGGTTTGTATTTTTCATATAACCAAGGGTGTATGGTTACTATACCGAATACAGCAAGAAAAGATAATTGAAAGCCAACGTCAACAATTGAAAACGGATTCAGCATTAATAAAACAAAACACGCAAAACATAAAGTATTATAAATATTTGTATTTCTCCCTGTAGTTTGTGCGATAACAATTATGCTGAACATGAGCGCTGATCTTAAAACAGAAGGAGAAAGTCCGGTGAGTGTAGCATAGAACCATAAGGTAAGTAAGATCAAAAGGCATTTAATTGATCTCCCATACTTGTTTTTTTCTATAAAGAATAGCAGGTAATTAATCAGCAGATAGATAATACCTACATGTAAACCTGAAACAGAAAGTATATGCAAAGTTCCACTACCGGCATAAGCATTTATTAATTCTTTATCGATCCTGTCATCGTAACCGAGGATTAAGGCAGAGGCCACTGCATACTCTTCCCCGGAAATGTTGTTTTGGATGTAAATCCTGAGTAAAGAATTACGTAAATCATAGGCGGCTCTTAGAATTCTATTTCCTCTGTTTTCATGAAGGAGTACTTTGTTCTTTGAATCTACATAGGCTTGATGGTAGATGTTTTTGTAAGATAAAAACTGGCGATAATCAAACTCTTCCGGATTTTTAGGTTTATCTATAGTATTAAATTTGGTTCTTGTAAGTAATAGATCTCCGTACTGGATATTCTTCGATATCGAATCCTTCTTAAATGAAAAAATTGCTTTTCCGCAAGTCCTGACCCAATGATCATTTTGTTTTACTGCTTTAATGGTTGCTACTACTTTGTAAGTTTTATCTTTTTCTAAATAAGGCTCGTCAGTTTGTATTAAATATAACTCTGAATTTTTAAGATGAAAACCAAAATGACTGTCTTTGTATTTTTCTGTATTTAAATTAGTGATTTCTATTCCGCAAAGAAAAAGTGAAATGCTGACGATGAATCCAAATACCCAGGAATAGTTAAAAGAAGTATTTAATTTTTTTATTGTAAGGAAAAGCCCAATGATTGCTATATATATGGGAATTGTATAAAGGAGAATAGGAAAGGGTGAATTGGCGTTGATAGCAAATAAAATTCCTGTCAGGAAGGGCAGGAGTAAACGTAGGAACGGGATCGTACCCCGGGTATTCATAGGGTAATGACAATTAAATAAATTTTAAGAATTAACTTCTATTTCCAAAAATAGTACTCCCAACTCGTATCATGGTGCTTCCTTCTTCGATAGCAATCATGTAATCTGAACTCATGCCCATAGATAAAATACTTATCTTATTATGTTTCTTTTTCAATCTGTCAAAGAAATTTTTTAATGATCGGAATTCATTTCTTATTTGCTCCTGATTTTCAGTATTGGTGGCCATCCCCATTAAGCCAATAACATTGCAATTGGTGAATTTATTAAAAGCGTCAGAAGTAAGGAGTGCTTCTGCTTCCTCAAAGCTTAGACCAAATTTTGTTTCCTCTTTTGCAATATAGATCTGAAGTAAACAATTAATAACACGATGGTTTTTATTTGCCTGCTTATCAATTTCTTCCAATAGTTTTATGCTGTCAACAGAATGGATCAAGGTGACAAAAGGTGCTATGTATTTTACTTTATTACTTTGTAAATGCCCGATCAAATGCCATTGAATGTCTTTAGGAAGGGCGTAATATTTTTCGGTAAGCTCTTGTACTTTATTTTCGCCGTATACGTTATGCCCCGCGTTGTATGTTTCAAGTATTGTACTTACAGGGTAGGTCTTGCTTACCGCTATTAGCTGAACAGATGCCGGTAGCTTTTTTTTAATTCGGATTAAATTCTCTTTAGCACTCATGGTGGGGAATTAAATGGAAGGTGATAAACTGTATACTACTAATCCGCTTCTCATTTTTGGCTCCACCCAAGTAGACTTAGGAGGCATGATTCCTCCTGCATCCGCCACTTTAATAATATCATGCATGCTTAATGGGTGCAATACAAATCCTGCCATTGCTTTTCCATCATCAATAGTTTTAGTTAGTTCTGCAATGCCTTTGGTTCCGCTTACGAATGCAACGCGCTTATCTGTTTTTAAATCATGAATATCAAGTAAAGGGGCGAGGATAAGGTCGGAAAGAATTTCTACATCTAATTTATCTTTCATTTCCGGTTTAGCTTGTACCTCTGCTTTAATTGAAACGGAGTACCAGGTTTCTTCTATGTATAAACTGAGGTCTCCTTTTTTAGTTGGTTTGTAAGGGGTCTTCCCTATTTCTTTTATTTCAAAGTTCTGAGATAGTTTACGAAGGAAGGTCTCTTTGGATAAAAAGTTCAGATCCTTTATAATTCGGTTGAACTCATATATTTTAAGATCGCGTTCAGGAAAAATAACCGATAAGAAAAAATTGTATGGCTCGTTGCCTGTATGGTTCGGATTGTTTTTCTTTTTCATTTTCCCAAGCAGGGCAGAGGAAGCAGTACGGTGATGACCATCGGCAATATAAACGGCCGGTAGTTTTTCAAAAGCCCTTTCTAATTCCAGAAGTGTGGCTTTATTGTTTATCACCCATAACTTATGACGGATTTTATCGGTAGTTGTAAAATCATACTCCGCAGGTTGACTGGTAGCTTTTGTAATTACCTCGTCTATGGCTTTATTATCAGGGTAGGACAGGCATACAGGCTCCGCATTAAAATCACACACTTCTAAATAAGTTTTCAGCTTCTCTTCTCTGTCAGAAATAGTTTGTTCGTGTATTTTAATAACATTACTATAATAATCCCATATTGAGGAACAGGCGATGATTCCTGTAAATGCATGCCCGTCTTGTATTTGCTGATAGATATAAATACTTTCTTCTTTATCCTGAAACAAATATCCTTCGCTTACGAACTGCAGGAACTTAACTTTTATCTTTTGCAATTGTTCAAGGGTACCTGCTTTTGCTTTAGAGCTTTCTTTGAATTCCGGTTTGATGACATGCAGAAAAGAGTAGGGGTTCTCAGAGAGTTTGCTGGTAAGCTGTGCGGGGCTATAGCCATCTACCGATCGTGATGCTACCAAATGCACTTTGTCTTTTGCAGGTCGTATCCCTTTAAATGGTTTTATGATTGCCATCGATAATAGGAATAAATATAAGTGGTATTTACTTATTGATTTTTAATGAATGACCCATTTTATCTCTTTTCGTTTCAAGGTATTTTTTATTGTGAGCATTTGCGGTTATCTCAATCGGTACATTTTCTATTACTTCAAGACCGTAGCCCAACAACCCTGCACGTTTTTTAGGATTGTTAGAGAGCAATCGTATCTTACTTATTCCTAAGTCACGAAGTATTTGTGCACCTACTCCATAATCTCTGGAATCGGTAGGAAGCCCCAATGCATGATTGGCTTCAACTGTATCTTTTCCTTCCTCCTGTAATTTCATAATGGCAACAGCCGTTACCAGCTTTGAGAT
>ERZ724519.1174-NODE-1174-length-10978-cov-8.255424_pt1 | contig 10978 bp, 9 predicted proteins | sample MGYA00376052_ERZ724519 | MGnify/ENA primary metagenome ERZ724519 (study PRJEB28724, sample SAMN07190883) | activated sludge metagenome | isolation source: activated sludge of sewage treatment plant in Hong Hong | place: Hong Kong | collected 2016-03-17 ... | reverse complement strand
GAAAATGCATGACTTCAACTTTGAAAATGCATGACTTCAACTTTGAAAATGCATGACTTCAACTTTGAAAATGCATGGCTTTAACTTTGAAAATACATGACTTCAACTTTGAAAATACATGACTTCAACTTTGAAAATGAATCAATGCTATTTTGAAACTACCATGGCTAAATTTATTAGGTACCATTTTCTTAGGAGTTTACATCAAAGAGACCTTGAAAAGCTTAAGTGGGGTTAAGATGGTTTAATATTGTACCTATTTGTTTGATAGAAAGCACCTGATAGGGTATCAAATATTCCCATTGGCAGCAAAAAGAGTGGCATAAAATATAGCAAATACCGTTGCAGCAATGATTCGGATTGAGAAAAGAAAAAATTATATTTATTCCAAATTAGGTGAATGGCTGATTTTGTTGATTTTTTGCAATTGCCTTATAAACAGCTAGTGCTTCAGCGGAATGAATATTTAAGAACGCCCGGAAGCATAGATACCTCTATTTATCTGGTGGAGAGTGGTAGCTTGAAGGTTTATGTGGTAGATGATGATGAAGAACAGATCATCAGATTTGGTTATAAGGGCAACATTTTGGTAGTGCTTGATTCCTTTTTGACAGGAAGGCCTTCTTCATTTTATATACAAGCGATAAAAAGGTGTAAGATCAGGATAATCGCCAAAGAGATGGTGTTTGATGGTCTGGATCCAAACGTATACCAAAAATGGTGGATCGGTGTGTTGGAAAACCTGGTGTTACAACAAATGGAAAGAGAAATCGATCTATTGACCACAGCTCCAAGGGAACGATATTTGAGAGTTTTAGGAAGGAGCCCTGCCTTGTTTCAGGAAATTCCTCACCGCTACATTGCTAATTACCTCCGCATGAGTGCCGAAACACTTTCGCGTTTAAAAAGTCTTGACTTAGATCAAGATTTAAAATAGAGTGGCATAGTTTCTTTGCCAAAAAAAAAATATGCAGACAACAGCTTTATTGGAAAACCTCCTGTTTGAGTGTAGTGAAGTAGTCAGTGAGTTGGAAAAACTCAAAGTCCTGAGCTGGGAAACCCTAACGAGGAGGAAGGATATGCAATCGTGGAACATTTTGGAATGTGTGGAACATCTCAATCGATATGGGGCCTTTTACCTGCCGGCGATCGAAAAAGCCATCCAACATTCAAGTTCCCGTCCTAAATCTCATTTTACAGGCGGATGGTTGGGGCGATACTTTGCCAAAAGTATGCTGCCAAAGGCGAAGCTAAATAAGATGAAAACCTTTAAAGATAAAAATCCACTGAATGCCCCTCTCGACAAATCGGTGATTGACATCTGTATAGCGCAACAAATCAAAATGAAGGAATTAATTGATCGTTCCCGCCAGGTAAGTTTGGACCTAAGGGTGAGCACCTCTTTGTCAAACCTTTTGAAATTGAAACTTGGTGATACCTTTCAGTTTGTAATCAATCATAATTTGAGGCATATGGAGCAGATAAGAAATATTCTAATGATTCAAGAAAATATTTAAGTTATACATTGATAATTGAATAAGAAAGTTTCGTAATATGTCAAATTCATGTGTTTAATACGACTGAAACAATAAATATTATGGATGTTTAGCAGGATTATGATATTATTGTTGATAATACATTGAGGCAATAAAATTAGAATGATTTGATTTTAAATATTTTATATATGTTGCTTAAAACTAATGTATGTGTAAAACCGTGCAAACCGATAAAAAATACCAATATTTTATCGTATATTGAAATAATGTATTTATATTTGTGTTGCGCGCAAAATTATTTAACTGAAAAATACCAAGTTATGAAACACTCAACACTCAACACTCAACACTCAACACTCAACACTCAACACTCAACACTCAACCGGTTTATTAAAAATTAAGTCCATCCGTTTTTCTTTAATTGTATTTATCATGGTCGGCTTCCTTTCCTTTTTATCTTCTTGTGAGCAGGGAGGGAATGAACAAGAAAATTTAAATTCACGATTTGATCCTGGCAATTCTTGTTATGATGAAGTTGTGACTAGTACTTGTATAGAGGATACAACTGTTTTTGTTCTTGATGGTATCCCATCATTTCCAGGATGTGAAATAAGTTTGTCGCTTATTTATTGCTTTGATGACTTTGGAACATTAAAATATGTTGCAACAGGTAATTTCGAATTAATTTCTACATGCTAGGAACTTCAAGATTCAATAAACGCTCACCTGGCAAGAGATAATGATGGGCAATTAAATTTATTTTTTTCTGGTTTGGATGACGAAATTTATAACATGCTTGTGAAAGAACTTTTTGAGAGTTTAGGGAACGGTCTTCCCTGCGGATCAGCAATAACATATGTAACAGAATACATAAGGCCATCTTGTTATGCATATTGTCTCTATACAGCGGATGTTCCAATTGGTGGTGAAGGTAGAAGAGGTAGAAATGATGGAGGTAATCAGCAAACATTTTGGGCAAAATCGAGTTGTGATAGTAATGGATGCTGTATTATTGAATATAATGTTTGCTATAATGTAGCTAAGGCTGTTTTAGAAGTTCATAAGACTCATACGGGGAAAGTAGTATCGCCAATTATTATTGAACAATGTTCTAATGGAACACCGGATGGAATGCATGACCCAAGTACAATTAGGTGTTTGCCATGTGATTTTAATTGTAATTAACCTAAAGTGATGAAGCAAGGATTGCTTATATGCCTGATTTTATTAGTTAATTATGTGAAATCACAACAACCATATCCTTTAAATTTTAAGGGATATGGTTCTTTTTGGCAACATTTGGTTTTAAATGATGGTGGTGTTGGATTTGGCCAGACAGAAAACATATATACAACTTTAGATGTTGTGAATATTCTTGATGTTGATACTTTTATATATCTATTATATCAAACAAAGAAAGGGTTTTTAGTCAATGGAGTTAAGTTAGTTAAAATTAATCCAGGCACTGGTGAGATACTTTGGTCAAAAACTGATAATTTTTATACAGGTAATGAATTTAATCAAACCTACAGAAAACTATTGCTGGATGATAAAGGTAGAATTGTTATCACTGGATGGAGGGCAAAAAATAACACTAGTGCATTAACTCCTAATGCTTGTATCAAGAAATTTGATGCATCATCAGGTCAGTTAATTGAATACAAAGTGGATACTACACAACGACTGTATAGCATTGTTAACGATTACATAAATCAAATTGGTATTGATTCTATCTATTTTGCTGGTACCGCAATCATTGAGGATGTAGAGGAAAATCCAAGAGGCGGCATAAGGTTTTATACTTTTAATAATGAGTTAAAATGGGATACCATGTCCCAAGTTATTTACAATTTACCTGATCCTGGTGACACTTTTTCTCGAGAGTATATTACAGTAAATCCTCGCTATAGTTTAATTAATAATCGGTTATTAGGCATTGTCACATTTTATGTTAATATGGATGCTGATAGTCTCAAAGCAAAGGCAGAGCTTACACTTGCTGATTTTTCAGATGTTAAGAATATTAAAGTTTTGAGGCGATTTAAGTTTGTAGATGAGATTCAGTTCTGGCCTGATGAAGAGGAATATTATTGGATTTCAAATTATAGTGAGGAACTTCAATTATCCTGGCGGTATCCCAAAATTGATGTATTATCTGGAAAACTACTGAAGGCATGCAGCTTTCTTGCACTTGATACTTTGGGTAATGTATTGGCAAGAGTTGACGATATTGCTCAAAATGGTCATTGGATTTATAATTTAAAATGTGCCGGCAAATTGCATGATAAATATTATCTACTGGGTCACAGATCCGATGACAGAGCAAGTTTTGACATAATGGAAGTAGATGCTGAGAGCAGGGTGAAATTGTTGGTATCGGTGGTTACTGCTGATCGGCCTTCCAATGATGGTTTTAATGGCTTTAACACAGTACAAAAAGTCACAAAGGACTCACTTTTTATTTTTTCTGGTGCCTTGTTTACAAAAGCTGGAGATGTGACACCAAGTACTACTTCTACACATTATACCATGGCTTTTGATCTCCGACATTGGATGCGGCCAACTTCTTCAGTGGATGTTTTAGATGATTTAACTGTCAAGCTATATCCTAACCCCAGTAATGATTTTCTCAATATTGAGGTTCCGGATATAAAAGGCAAATTATATTTTTACGCCGCGAATGGTACTTTGATAAAATCAATTGCTATCAATGGCAGTCAGTCGTTGTTGATAGACACTTCTATTTTCCCTGTTGGAATTAATGTAATTACAATAGAACCTGCAGAAAAGAATGTGTCCGTAAGATCAGTTACGTTTGCAAAGATGTGATGTGTGGCTTATTAGCAAACTTAGTGGTGATGTGTAAGATCTACATATTGATCACCACCTTGTTTTCCAATCTCTTCATCTCCTCAGGCAGGCAGGCCAGGATTTCGTCTTTGAGTGCGGTAAGCATTTTTTCTTTTACAAAGTAACGAAAACTCACCATACCTATCTTTCTCACGGGTACGGGGGCTTTGAAGTAACGCACGTGGTTCATTTGTTTCTTATTGAGGTCGTTGAGGCAAAGTTGGGGAAGCACTGTTATACCTTCGTTGAGGTCAACAATTTTTTTAAGGGTTTCAATACTGGAGGCAGTGAGGTCAAATTGGTGGATGTTGCGCTCGTGGACCTTCAATTCGCAGAGATTGACTACCTGGTTTCTGAGGCAATGACCTTCTTCCAGCAACCAAAGTTTGTCAACATTTAGATCGCTTGGCAACAAATATTTCTTTTTGGGGTGAAGCGATTTTTGAGAGGAATAAACCACAAATTCTTCATGAAACAATGGAATTTCTACCAGATCGGTTTGATTAACGGGAATGGCTAATAAGCCGGCATCCAGTTGATTGTGCTTGATCCGTTCAATGATAACATCGGTTGTCAGTTCGCTTATCTGCAGCTTGATCTCTGGATATTTTCGCAAAAATCGATCGAGGAAGAGTGGCAGTAAGTAGGGCGCGAGAGTTGGAATGATGCCGATGCGTAGTTCTCCCTGTACCAGGTTTGATTCCTTTTGTACGATGTCGATGAGGCCGGCGGTCTCCCGCAAAACCACCTTGGCCTGGGCTATGATTTTTTGTCCTATCTCTGTGGGTATTACCGGCTGGCGACTTCGGTCGAATATTTTTATCTGGAGTTCGTCTTCCAGTTTTTTGATCATCATGCTCAAAGTAGCCTGGGTGACATGGCAGTGCTGGGCTGCGGTGACGAAGTGGCGGTAGCGGTCTACGGCGAGGATGTATTCTAGTTGTTGGAAGTTCATGGGTAGGGGATAGGTTAGAGGGGGTAGGGGTTAAATTGCGAATTTTGGATTACGAATTTTGGATTACGAATTAAGGATTACGAATTACGGATTGCGAATTACGGATTGCGAATTACGGATTGCGAATTACGGAATGCGAATTACGAATTAAAGAGAAGGTGGGCATGATTGTAATATTTGAATGTATTTTTGATTTAATAGAAGTGAGGTTTATAATATAGATAATATCGATACAAATATAGAAAATATCAGTTTGATTGATGACCAATTTAGCCGTATTTTTGAGGATTGATAACAAAAACTAGCTAATACATGGAAAACAATTCAAATGGAGGGGGTAAGTGTCCGTTTACGGGGGCGATGCACCACCATGCAGGTACTCAAAGGGGGACATCCAATGCAGATTGGTGGCCCAATAAGTTGAATTTATCTATTTTAAGGCAGAATGGAGCCGAGTCAGATCCTATGGATAAGGATTTTGATTATCGCAAAGAGTTTGCGAGTCTGGACTATGAGGCACTTAAAAAAGATTTGGAGGCTTTGATGACGGATTCGCAAGACTGGTGGCCTGCGGATTATGGGCATTACGGGCCCTTTTTCATCAGAATGGCATGGCATGCTGCGGGCACCTATCGCATCGGCGATGGCAGGGGAGGAGCCGCTAAAGGATTGCAGCGTTTTGCGCCTTTGAACAGTTGGCCAGATAATACTAATCTCGATAAAGCCAGGAGGTTACTTTGGCCCATCAAACAAAAATATGGAAAGAAAATATCGTGGGCCGATCTCATGATCCTTACGGGTAATGTAGCACTGGAATCAATGGGTTTTAAAACCTTTGGTTTTTCCGGTGGTCGAGCCGATGTTTGGGAACCAGATGAAGCCATTTATTGGGGACTGGAGAAAAAATGGCTGGATGATGCTACCCGCTATTCCGGAGAGCGTGATCTGGAAAATCCATTGGCAGCTGTGCAAATGGGATTGATTTACGTCAATCCTGAAGGCCCGGGGGGCAATCCTGATCCCATTGCAGCTGCTAAGGACATCAGAGAAACTTTTGGCAGAATGGCGATGGACGATGAAGAGACAGTGGCTTTAATTGCTGGAGGACACACATTTGGAAAGACACATGGGGCAGGTGATGCTGCACTGGTGGGCAAAGAACCGGAGGGAGCCGAGATGGAGCTGCAGGGCTTTGGTTGGAATTCTTCTTTTGGGAAGGGAAAAGCAGGAGATACCATTACCTCAGGATTAGAAGGCGCATGGACAACCACACCCACCAAGTGGAGTAATAACTTTTTCTGGAACCTTTTCGGTTATGAATGGGAATTGACCAAGTCTCCGGCCGGAGCTCACCAATGGATTCCCAAACACGGCATGGGTGCCGAAACAGTGCCCGATGCCCACGATGCAAGCAAAAGACACACTCCGGTCATGCTCACTACCGACCTGGCTTTGCGTTTTGATCCGGCTTATGAAAAAATTTCGAGAAGATTTTTGGATAACCCGGATCAGTTTGCCGATGCTTTTGCCAGGGCTTGGTTTAAACTGACGCACAGAGACATGGGGCCAAAATCGCGATATACGGGCCCGGAAGTACCTGCTGAAGATTTGATCTGGCAAGACCCATTGCCAGCTGTGGATCATGATTTGATCAATGATGCTGATACAGCCGAACTCAAGAGAAGGGTTTTGGCCAGTGGTCTTAGTATCTCAGAATTGATAAGTACTACATGGGCTTCTGCATCCACTTACAGAGATTCTGATAAAAGAGGCGGTGCCAATGGCGCGAGGGTAAGATTGAGTCCTCAGAAATATTGGAAGGTCAACAATCCTACTCAGTTGACAAAGGTGCTGGATGTACTTGAAAGTATAAGAGCAGAATTCAACGGACAACAGAGTGGCGGTAAGAAAATATCAATGGCCGACCTCATAGTGTTGGCGGGTAATGCTGCTGTTGAGGAAGCGGCCAACGCTGCAGGTAAGAAGGTAACAATATCTTTTGCCCCTGGCAGAACGGATGCCAGCCAGGAACATACCGATGTTCATTCCTTTGAAGCATTGGAGCCATTTGCAGATGGATTTAGGAATTACCTAAAGTCAAAATCTGCTATACCCGCTGAGCATCTCCTGATAGATAAGGCAGAATTGTTGACCCTTACTCCACCGGAGATGACCGTTTTACTGGGTGGCATGCGTGTATTGGGAGCCAATTGGGATAATAGTGATCACGGTGTATTTACCTCCCGAAAAGGGGTATTGACCAATGATTTTTTTGTCAACCTTCTCGACATGGGAGTTGAATGGAAAGCTGCTGATGATCATAAGCACGTTTATGAAGGTCGCGACCGTAAAACCGGCTCTATCAAATGGACAGGTACAAGATTTGATTTGGTATTTGGTGCCAACTCAGAGCTTAGGGCTCTTGCAGAGGTGTATGGCTGTTCAGACGCCGAAGACAAGTTTGTAAGTGATTTCGTAAAAGTTTGGACCAAGGTAATGAACCTTGATCGGTTTGATCTGGCGAAGTAAACATAAGTTATTACAACTATAAACAACAAGGGCCGATCGTCAAAAATCGGCCCTTTTCTTTTTGGATAATATATTGGATTATCAGATCAATTTCCGGGTTTGACAGTTCCATAATTTACAAAATTGCCCTGAAAGCTGCCGGTGCCTTTGTAGATGCCGCCATTTTCGAAGGTGCCGGTGCCACCCTGGTAAATGATGGTACCATTGTTGTGCAAGGTGCCGTCATTGAGGATGTAGCCTGTTGGGCTAACAATGATGGTGCCACCCAGCCAAATAAATTTCACATTGGTATAAATCTCCATACTGCCAAATTGTACATCTGGAATATCATCGGGAATGGTGAGGGTAAAGCCATTGGATTGAATGTAGGCTGAGTTGTAGGCTACAAAACTTTCTTCGATGTTGTCAAGGAAGATGATGGTATCACCACCCATGGGGTCTGCTCCATTAATGGCATCTTGCAGTGACATATACCGTTGACCGGTTCGTACATTTTGCAGGCTGCCGCAGGGGCCATTCATTACAATATCAGAGGGGCTGGGATCGATGGCATTGTTGGTGATGGTAATGGTTCCGCCAATGGCAGTGCCGCCCATGTTGACTTCTTTGTCCATGATCGGATACAAGCCACAGTAATCGGAGAGAGCTCCATTGTTGTCGATGTACAAATCAAGTGAAATGGATTCGAGAAAAAGCAAGCCGTCCAGGTTTTGGAGGCTGGCATTGTCTGTAATGAAGAGACTTTCATCTACTGTGGTAAGTTGTGTCAATTCCTGAATAGAAGTCAGGGCAGGGTTGCTGCTGATGGTAAAAGTACTGCCTACAGAACTGATCGAAGATAATCCTGAAACATCAATCAAATTGTCATTGCCACTAATGTACAGCGCGCCATTTACAATGTCTGCGTTGGCAAGTCCATTGAGGTTGACCAAGGAAGGGTTGCTATAAATATTGAGGTTGTTGAATTGAGTAAGATTGTGGATACCATTCAGTGAGCTTAGGGATGTATTATTATACACAGAAAAAGTACCTGTGTGGCTGGTAAGTCCAGAAAGTCCTGTCAGATTGGAGATCAAATTGTTGTCGAAGATGCTGATATCTCCACCCACATGTGTGATGTTATTGAGAGAGTCGAGCTTGGTAAGTAAAGGGTTAAAAAATATGCCCAATGCACCGTTGACACCGCTTAGTCCGTACAAGCTGTCGATTTTCACTAAATCATTTCCCATGCCATCGTCATCATTGATAATTAAGTCACCGCCTATGACCAGGCAGCCAGGATAGGAAGTTCTGAATGCATTGGCTTGTGCTTGTGTATTTATGGTTATTCCTCCTGCTCCGCACAACTCATTGTCGACTATAGTAAGATTTTGTGAAATGGTTGAGCCAAGAATCAAACCTGCAGAGGGGCCATACAAAGAAAGCATGGCTACTTCATCTCCTTCTACCAATAGATCGTCTTGGATGTAAAAAGTTATGCTACCCGAACTACTGCCATTAGCAATATTGATCTGATACCCCGATACACTGTAGTCGCCAAAAGTGATGCCGGTTCCCGAAACATTAAGATAAACATATTGATCCCCCACAACGGGTTCATCATTTGTGGCGGTAACTGTAATGGCTGTGAGTCCAATTTCTGAACCTGAGGTCTGGCTAATGGAAAGGTTCACAGAGGGATTGACAACTGGAGTTATGGTGGGGTTGTTGGCGCCCATTGCATCAGGATCATCTGTAAATACATTGCTGAAATTGGATCCAGAAATGGTACCTTGAGCGCTCACCTGATTGATCATTGAGGGAAATGGTTTGTCAACTTTTACATCATATGAAATAATGACAGACTTACCTATAGGGATATCTCCGATGTTGACATTGACCTGGGAAAAAAGATAAACAGGAAGAATTAAGATAAGTGTGTTTATAATTGATCGTATCATGATAGTTATCTTTGTTTGTGGATTAATTAGGAGCACTTTGGCAGGTATTGTTGCCAACTACTGTAACAGTTCCAATGATTTCAGTTGTTGAAGCTGGGTTGTTGACCGCGATTACAACGGGAGGGGTTCCTGCAGAAATGCCTTGCTCCAAGTACACATTACCAGTATTGGCCTGCCGCAATCTTAGTCCAAAAACACCAGCAGGAACCCCATTGGGATAGGTAACTGTATTATTACGGATGTCACTACAGGCGGTTGCGCTTTGACGGGCTTGTACCGCAATACCATTTACGCCGGCTACATTATCCATTACACTTACATTGTTTCCAACTACTCTGGCTGTAAAGGAAGGACTGGTTCCTGAATCAGGGGTGTCGATTAAAATCCCTCTAGATATTCCTGATGTGCTATTTTGAATAACTGTATTATTTTCAACCAACAAATTTGAAATTGACACCTGACCAACAGTACTACTTAGTAAAGCTATAATAGCTGAATTGGTTGCAGATACGGGGTGTGTTATGTTGTTCCCTTTAACTACAGCTGTGAGTCGGCTCAGTGCCGAAGCATTGCCTGCTGTTTGACCCACAAAGATTGCAACTCCTCCAATGCCTGTAATGGTATTGTTGGTGACGTGGGCGGTAAGATTTCCATTGGATCCATTTGACAAAACAAAGCCTTCATTTCCTTGAACTGTTTTTTGAACGTTGCAATTATTGATGGTCATATCCAGCGTGGAATTGTCATTGGCAGCGGCCTGGACCGGCTGCGACTTATTATCGTCAAAAAAGCAATTTTGAACAGAAATGGTAGAAGTTGCTGTCCCCTGCATTTCAATTTGAATACCATCACCACCACCTGCTATGGTATTATTTCTTACCTGACAATTGGAGATCGTTAGATTGAATGAACCCGACTGGTTGTAAAATTCCATATTGTGTTCTATGGCATCTCTTATGATACACTGATTGATCAATGAAGGATTTGCCCCATTGAGGCCATTAGTGCCAGATGGGTTTGTCTTTCCAAAAGCTATGGCAGCATCGTTTGATGCTGTGCTGGTGCCAATTGTGCCACTGATAGTGCAATATTCCATCGTGAAGCCATTGACAGAAGTACCAAATACACCCAGGTTTTCAAAATTACTAAGCGACATTCTTCTCAGCGTAACAAATGCAGTGTTGTTAAGATATATGCCAATTCCAGAG
>ERZ724519.1158-NODE-1158-length-11046-cov-4.538623_pt1 | contig 11046 bp, 6 predicted proteins | sample MGYA00376052_ERZ724519 | MGnify/ENA primary metagenome ERZ724519 (study PRJEB28724, sample SAMN07190883) | activated sludge metagenome | isolation source: activated sludge of sewage treatment plant in Hong Hong | place: Hong Kong | collected 2016-03-17 ... | reverse complement strand
CAACCCGTAACCCTTAAAATCAATTCTTTTTCTTCTTTTTTTCCCGACCGATAATATCCTTGCCCTGTCGGCTATCAAGTACAGGCTCGGGTCGCGGCGCTTCTTCCATGACGTCGTTGAATACCTTGTCCTGGAACTTCCATTTGCCTTTTTCAAAACGCAGGCCGTCATAACTGCCATCCGGCACATAGGTAATTCCGCGGCCGAATGGACTTGGAACCGGAATAAGGTGGTCAAATAGCACCATTTGATACTGTGCATCCCAGTTCACCCGGATCGATGCTTCGGAAGAATATTCAAACAGCAGGCGCTGTTCGGGTATTTTGGACTCCGGTTTATTGAAAACGGGCGCTCCGAAAACCGGGACCCCGCTTTTATCGAAACTCAGCACATCGATCACCTTTCTTTTTTCAAAAAACGCATAGGCGTCGAAGCCGAACAGCAGGTATTTTCTCCCCTCCTTGAGGTCGAACTGACGCAGGTTGTAGTATAATGCCCCATACCAGCGGTCGGCGGGCAGTTGTTCATATATCGGGCGGTCGTCCATTTCGAAACTTCGATCGAAAAGCGGGTACAGTTTTAAGTCACGGCTGTTCATCTGGATAGCGCCGTAGTACCGGTAAGTGGAGTCATTGACAAACAACTGCCAGGTGAAGATGCGAAAACTGCTGTCCGGGGGCGCCAGGATCGAGATACTCTTCAGGCGTTCAAATTGATAAGAAAAGGAGTTTTCCACTTTCAGCGTGCGCACCAGCGCCGTGATCAGCGTCCGGCAGGCGGCGAACCGTTCCTGCTCAATCGAATCGTTTACCACCGCATAGGAAAGCAGTGCCAGCGTGTCTTCGCCCGTATGCAGGCGTTCGAGCGCCTCGGGGGATATTTTTCCGGCCTTCACCGTCAAGGGCTGGGCCTGTAACGCAGCAGTATGCAGCAAGGTCAATAAAACAAACAAACAATTGATTTTCAGAAACATACGAGTGGGATAGACTATTTAAAGACAGTCAAAAGAACGCACGTCTGCATAAAAAATTGCAACGCGTCGTCAGCCCAGTTCATCCAGTTTTTCGAGCAGCCACTCGTGGTTGACCGTTACGGCCTTTTCAAGATTGATCTCCTCCCTCAGTTTTTGAATGGCGGCTTTATCACCCGGTGCAAGTCTGGTCAGTCGCCGGGTATACTTGATAAGGTTCAGGTGATTTTTTCGGTACGGCACGTTTTTATTGCGGTTCAGGAAAACACGGAACGACTCCAGGAAGGAGTCCAGCGTATCCACCTCATCCAGTTCGTAATAGGTGATCACCAGCATGGCCTTGCTGATCAGATTATAAATAATATCCTCATAGTCAACGCTTTGCAACAAAACCAGCACCTTGTTGAACTTTTTCTGGTAGCGGTACACACGCGCCAGGTTAAACGTATAGGTATTCTCCCGGGTGTTTTGATTGAGATAGGATTTATAATTTTCCACAAACTTTTCCGCCCAGTCCAGCTTGCCCAGGCGCAGCGCGACGCCGATAATATTGTTGTACCGCCACTGTGCCAGTTCCCCTTTCTGCAGAAAAATATCCTTGTGAATGGCGTCTTCAAACAGATCGAAATACTCCTGGAGAAACACCCGGTTGCCCCTGTTCAACTTGCCGGTACAGTAGTGGAGCGCGGAGTCGTAGAGTTCCATAGCCTCCTTTTTGGGCATGGTTGCGCCAAATTTATCCAGCATCCTGCGCAGGTTGTAGTAGTGTTCCACATTTTCCTCGTCCTGCAGGGTCAAAAACGAATAGTAATAAATGGCCAGTTCCGGCACGTCTTCAATCGGGAAGGTCTGCAGGAAAGTGAGGATTTCGTCGGTTAAATTGAGTTCATAATTAAAATTGCCTGTCCGCTTCTGGCTCAGCACCGAACTATACAACTTGAGTTTTTCGATCCAGTAAAAGATATCGAGGTTGTAGGATATTTCTTCAATGTTTGCCCGAACGTTCACTTTCACGTCAAAATCCATCAGGGCATAATAGTGCCGCTCAATGGCGTATGCCTTCATGTAATAATCCAGGGGATGATACGGCAACTGGCCAAGTTCCAGTCTGGATTGCCGGATCACGCTGTTGAATAGCGGCTCTACCTTTCTCCTGGCTACAAAATCGAGCAGATCGATCGATTTACGGGCCTTGTCGCTCTCGATAGATTCCTGTGCCATAAAGCCTTCTACCTGTTTAAGCAGATCGGAGCAGTATTTCCGGAAATTGACGTCGTCGTATGGTTCGCGCGGAAATATTTTGCGCCAGACGGATTCCCGGTCGAACCCCTGCTTCCCCGCTTCCACGTGGCGAAGCAGCACTTCACAGAGTGCAATAAGGGTTTTACTTTGATTAAAATAAGGCGAATGGAGGTACTTTAACAAGCGCTTCTGCTCTCCCGCATCCAGAAACCAGAGGGTTTGAAACACCTTGTTGGTATACGGTTCCTGGCTGGATATGACTTTTTTCTTCGGCATGTATTTAATGGTTGGGCGCTGTTGCCTTTTCCGTTTGTACCGGTGTATCGCGCGACGCGCGGCAGGCGGATACAACGAACATGTTAAAAATAATTATCACGAATATTTTGCGACAACAGCGGACCGGTCATTTTTAAACTCCTGATTAAAAGGCATTTACAGGATTGACTCCCGCAAAAGAAATAAATGGTACCCAGACAAAGATATTTTTTTGATTAAGTGAGGATTTGGTTCGGCGGAAAACTTCTATTTTTGGTCGTTTTTTGATTTAATACCGCAGCCATGAATGTACATTTACTTCAACCTCGAATCCGGGTGTTGTTGTTTGCCTCCCTATTTTTGTGTGTTAACGGAGTCTATCTTGCAGCACAAAACAACGCATATAAGAACCTTTTCACCGCCAAAGACCTGGCAGTGGCAGATACTATATCAGGCGTAAACCTCGCCGTCAGCAAGGTCAATCCGCTGGCCAAACACGGCGACGTGACCATTACCATTTTACAATCCGGAGGAGCAGGCAACCCATACATCTATCGCATTAATTACCAGCCCGACCCGGGATTTACGGGTGTCGATACTTTTGCCTTACAATTAAACTACGTCGGTGGATACCCTTATCTGGTCTACCGCGCTTTCCGCGTCTCTGTTTATCCTTCCATCGTAACCGGCCGGCCCGATTATGCCGTGACTACCGCCGGCACCCCTGTTGCAATCGATGTACTGGCTAACGATACGGGCAGCAATTTGCCGCTCAGCGTAACCTCGCTTCCCCTGGTCAACAACGGTACGGCAAGTATTAATGCCAACAACGAAGTCGTATTCACCCCGGCCGCAGGGTTTTCAGGTGTCGCACATGTCAACTACGTTCTTTGTGATGCGCTGAACTCCTGCAAAACCTCTCATATCAGTATCGGGGTCAACAACAACGCCATTCCGCCGAACGACACCATCCGTGTAGCCACCGCAAAGAACACCAAACTGGTGATCCCGCTGACCTACGATGGCTACACCTTGTTTCAGTCGCCGGTAAACGGCAGTGTGGTCGTGCAAAACGGCCAGTCATTCAGTTATACCCCTAACATAAACTATACCGGTTCCGATCAATTTGTACTTTCCAATACCGCCTATGGCCCAACTGCTTACAAAACTGTAATACTGGAGGTTTTAAACACCCCGACGCAAAATACCATGGCAATGGACGACTACGTGTTTACACCCGTCGACCAGCCGATAAGTTTCAATGTCCGGGCCAACGATATCGGCAACCTGCTGGTAAAAAGCTGGGTGACCCCGGCAGGATTCCCGGGAACCCTTTCCAACACGCTTGGCAACGGCAACGTGACCTTCACGCCAACACCCGGTTTTTCAGGTGTCGCCACCTTCTTTTACCGCATCGGCAACAGCCAGATCGCCAACCTGGAAATGGCAAGTGTACACGTTATCGTGGGCGATTTGAATCCCGCCGCTGCTACATTCGATCTTACGACACCGGCTGAAACGCCGTTTGTGATCAACTACCAGATACCCTTTATCGGATTCGACTTTTCTATCCTGGATGCTCCGGACAACGGATACTGCTCCTTTTTTCCCGGTTTCAGCACCCAAAACATCAACGGACAAAGCGTTTCCGGCTATAACCTGCTGTTGTACACGCCGGAAAATGGTTTTGTGGGCACGGATGAATTTGAGATTTCATACTGCGTGACGGCCAACGGACACTGCAAAAGCGTCAAGGTTGTCATGAACGTTGTGGATATTTTCTCTACCGACGGCCCCTATTGCGTCGGCGATTGTGTCTGGGCCGGCGATATCAACAACGACGGCATCGTCAACAACAAAGACCTGCTTCCCCTGGGTTACTATATCGGCTATGACGGGTTTGTCAGGCCCGACGCCACCCTCGAGTGGTACGGGCAATACTCCGACGACTGGAACAACCCGTATACCAGCAGCCAGATCGACGTCAAACACGCCGATACCGATGGCAGCGGCAGTATCACCGTTGATGATACGCTGGCCATCAGCCTGTTTTACGATCAGGCACACAACCTGATCCCGTCCATCCCTCCCGTTGCAAAAAACAGCCTTCCTTTCTCCATGCACGTCCTGACCCCCAATCCGGGTGTGGGCGATCTGGTGGAAGTGGAAGTTTCGCTCGGGAGCATCACACAACCCGTCACAGATGTGTACGGCTTTACGTTCGATGTATCGCTCAGCCCACTGGTCAAAGACTCCGCGCTGCAGATGACTTATTACGACAACAGTTGGCTGAACCTGAACGCTCCTTCGCTGTGGATGGACAAAAACCCGCGCGACGGGCGACTGGAAACCGCCTTTACGCGTACCGGAGGAACTTCTGCAAGCGGTTACGGGGTCGTCGGCAAGTTTGATTTTATCATTATCGACGTCGTGATTGGCGGCAAACCTGCCGACAAACACGCACTCCGGGTGAACATGGACGGCCCAACCGTTATGTGGGGCAACGGAAATATCACCGAAGGCGAGGATTATGCCATCGAGATCCCCCTGCGATCAGCACAACAGCCACGTGTGGAAACCACCTCGGCAGACTTTTTTGTATACCCCTCACCGGCGAACGAACGGATCAGCATCCACCTCAACGGCGACGATACGATGGAAGCCATCAGCATCCACGACGCAACTGGCAGGCAGGTTTACTATTCCGCCGACGTAATGCCCGAGCATATGGAGATCGACATCTCTGCACTACCGCCGGGCTTTTATGTCGCATCCGCCCGCACAACTTCGGGCAACGTGGTGAAAAAATTTCAGGTACTCCGGTAACCTTAACTGACAAGCAACGTATAACAAGTTACTTTATGGCTTTAATGAAAAAACCCGCTTTCTGAATGCAGGAGCGGGTTTTCTTTTTTTACTTAAAACGCTTTAAATCAGGTAGTTGATCCCCAAAAACAAGACGAGGTATATCCAGAGCCCGTCGAGAAAATGCCAGTAAACGGTAAGCAGGCGAAGTTTGAGTCGTTTCTCCGGATCTGAAAAATAGACCAGCACCGTCACCGGGTCTACCATGCGCTGTTTTGCAGCACGATAAAACAATATAAGAAACGGCAGGCCTGCAATCACGTGGGCCAGGTGTACAAAAGAGATCAGGTACAGATAACCTGTCGTGGTAGAACTGTTCAATCCGATATTCTGGTGAAACAGCCACCACCATGCGACACCCTGCAGCAGCATAAAGATGACCGAGAGCCAGATGGTATATTTAAGATTGGTCTGATACCCCTGCGTATCATCGTTCAGGTAACAACGCCGGGCCCGCACCATCGTATAACTGCTGCCCAACAACACAAGGGTATTGAAGACGAACAAAACAGGCACTTTCACCGGCGGTACATCCATTGTAACCCGCGTGTAAACATAGGAGGCCGTCAGGGCCAGGAACAAGGCCGACAAACCGAACAGCAGAATGGACAACATGACATACTGCGGGTGAAACAGAAAGGCTTCGTCTTGGCGTACCGGATTTTTCTCCATCAGAACGAAATTAAAAAAATGGCCGCAATAGCCAGTCCTATGCCCAGCCAGTTGACCGTTGAAAGTTGCTCCTGAAACAGCTGAACCGCCCCAATGGTTGTGACGATGATGATGCCGACGTTTGCCACCGGAAAAACAAAGGAACCGTCCAGGCCACTGCCCAGGGCGAGTAACATAAACAGCATACTGCCGTAGTTCGGTATGCCGAGCGCCACCCCGGCCAGCACATTGCGCCAGGAAAAAACAAGGCGTTTCGTCAGCAGTCCGCCGCCAACCAGCGTTATCCCGATGAGCCCCGCCGTGCCGAACACGGTACTGATAAAGGAGGGGTCGCCGACATCAATAAACTGCTCTTTATGCACCCTGATGAACAGCACCTCGATGACACCCGCCAGTACCCAGGTAAGAAATGGTATCCACAACATCCGTATGGCCTTACCTGCTACTTTTGCTCCCGGCTGTTTCGCAGAAGGCAGGTTTACCAGTACGATCGACAATAATGCAAGTAGAAAACCTGCGACTTTCCAGAGGTCGGACGGTTCGTTATATACCAGGATCGCAAAGGGTACCGTGAGCAGAATGGACATTTTCTGCATGATCTGGCTGACCGTTACCCCGAAATAGCGGACCGTCAGCGCCGCGCCGTTGAACCCGCTGATAAATACAAAACCCAGCACCACGGCATAAGGCAGCCACGAGCGATCCAGGTCACTTTCCTGCACGGGAAACCTGTCCAGATGTACGGTACCGCAGGTCAGGCAAACCAAATAATTGAATACGATCGCCTGGAAAGCGTCGATGCCATGGCGGTAGAACATCTTGAAAATGAAGCCGATCAATACGGAACAAACGACCGAAAGCAGGAGGTATATCATCGAGGAGGACTTTGGCCGGCAAAAGTAATCACAGCAGGCTGACATGAAATCGGTAATTTTGCGGCGCTTTGTTTAATCAAAAACCGAAACGATGCGTCAGACACCCTGGTTTCTCCTTGTTCTGCTCCTGAACCTGCTCTCCTGTGGCAAAGCCGTAAATCCGGTCAGAGAATCCCTGACTGAAAAAACGGAACCCTACGATCTCTTCGCTTTTCAGCGTTCCTTTCCAGATCGCGATTTCGACTGGCAGGGCTGGCGAAAAGCGATTGCCACCGCCCGCCAATCGGCATCGGCCGCAGAAAGCCGGGGTATTTCAGGCTGCGGCGGCAATCCGGTGAACTGGACCCTGCAGGGCCCCGCAAACGTCGCAGGTCGTGTCAATACCCTGGCCATAAAGCCCGGCGACGAGAATACTGTGCTGGCCGGTTTTTCGGGCGGCGGAATGTTCAAAACAACAGACGGCGGCACCAACTGGCACCCCGTGTTCGACGACAATCCCGAACTCTCGATCGGCCATATTGCATACGACCCGAACAACCCCGACATCGTCTATGCCGGTACCGGCGACCCCAACATACCCTCCATCGTATTTAATGGAAACGGGGTGTACAAGAGCACCGACGGCGGCGAAACCTGGCAACATGTCGGCCTGGAGCAGCAGGGCATTGTATCGAAAATCCAGATCGACCCAACCAACTCCCAGATCATATACGCCGCAACGATGGGCAATCCATACGTGCGCAACAACGACAGGGGGGTCTATAAAAGCACCGACGGGGGCGCCAACTGGCAGCAGGTGCTGTTCGTGAGCGACCAGGCCGGCGCCAGCGACCTGGAGATAAACCCCACGAATCCGCAGATCCTCTACGCTTCTTTCTGGGACCGTATCCGCAGCAACCAGGAATCCATTGTGTATGGGCCGCACGCGCGCGTGTACAAAACGACCAACGGCGGGGCCAACTGGACCCAACTCGGCGGCGGACTGCCTACCGGCGTGATGGGTCGTACAGGACTCGCCATCTCGGCACAAAATCCCGACAAGGTTTACGCCGTCTACATTGATTCCCTTTCCACGCCCGGCGGTTTGTATAAAACAACCGATGGCGGCGCCAACTGGACCTCTGTAAACATCGACGCGCTCGAAGACAAGTGCAGCGATTTCGGCTGGTACTTCGGCAAAATCTGCCTGAACCCGAACAATGACGAAGATGTTTTTTTCCACGCCATCATTCTCTGGCGAAAGCTGCCCGGCAGCAATACCTGGTCAATTGCCTCGGGCGGCCATGCCGACAGCCACGACCTCGTGTTCGCCCCCTCCGGTCGGCGCTACTGGGCAAACGACGGCGGGGTATATCGCAACGATTCGGGGCAGGCCGGCGGGTGGACCAAATGCAAGAACCTGCCGACCACACAGTTCTACCACACCAACTTCAACCCGCATCAACCGGATACCTACTGGGCCGGCGCACAGGACAACGGTATTCAGAAAGGCAACGGGACCGGCCTCAACAACTGGGTCATGGTCTATTCCGCAGACGGGTTCCGCAGCGTTTTTCACCCTGCCGACCCCAACATATTCTGGGTAGAAATCCAGAACGGCAATGTGCAAAAAACGGAGACCGGCGGCGATTCGTGGCAGTTCGGGCAAACAGCATTCGGCACGGGCGACCGCTGCAACTGGGATGCACCGTTCTTCATGAGCACCTTCTCCCCTGAAAAACTTTACGCCGCGACGTACAGGGTGCTTTTTTCCTCCAACGGCACTTCATGGGGATCCATCTCGGGCGACCTCACCGACGGCATTGTATTTGAACCGCGCTTTCACACCGTTTCCTGTCTCAACGAATCTCCGGTGCTGGAGGACAAACTCTTTGCCGGCACCTCCGACGGCAACGTGTGGCGGCGCGAACCCAATACAGGCTGGATCAACATCACTGCCGGATTGCCGGACCGGTATGTCACGGCTGTGCACGGTTCGCCGACCTCGTCCAGCCGTATTTTTGTAACCCACTCGGGATTTCGCGACAACGAATATATCCCCCACATCCACCGTTCCGACAACAACGGGCAAACCTGGCAGGATATCTCCGGCGACCTGCCGCAGGTTCCGGTGAACGATATGCTGGTTCTTCCGGGCCATGCCGACAGCATCCTGTTTGCCGCCACGGACGCGGGGGTTTATGTCACCCTGAACGGCGGCAACGCCTGGGCACGCCTGGGCGCCAACATGCCTTTTATACCCGTATTCGACCTAGAACTAAACCCCGTACGGGAAGAACTCGTAGCCGCTACCTTTGCACGAGGCGTGTGGACGTTTCCTCTGGATTCCGTATCCGTACAGCAAAACCAGGCAATCGTTAGTGTGGGCGGCTTTGTCAAAACAGAGACCGGAGCAGGCGTAACCGACGTATCGCTCAGCGGCCAGACCACCGATGGAAACGGCCAGTTCAGCATACCGGGTTTACCGGGTTGCCAACCCTTTACCGTGACCCCGTATCGAAACGACCTGCCGCTCAACGGCGTCAGCACATTCGATCTCGTACTCATTACCAAACATATTCTCGGGCTTGAAGCGCTTCCTTCTCCCTACAAAATCATTGCGGCCGACGCCAACAAGAGCCAGAGCGTGACCACTTTTGATGTGGTGACGCTGCGCAAACTCATTCTGGGTATCGACACGGCGTTCACCGGCAACACCTCCTGGCGCTTTGTTCCGGCAAATTTCAATTTTCAGGACCCCGGGAACCCACTGCTGAACCCATTCCCGGAATCTGCCACACTTCAGTTGCAGGCAGCGGCCGTGAGCGGAGCGGATTTTACGGCCTTGAAGGTTGGCGACGTAAACGGGACGGCTGATCCGGCGTTTACCGTCGCTCCGGACGATCGCACGACCGGGACCTGGCCGATCCTGACCGATGATGCCGCCCTGACCGACGGGGCGCTCGTAACAGCAGTATTCAGTGGAAGCATGAATGGTATGGCAGGCGCGCAGTTTACCCTCCAGTTCGACCGGGAAAAACTCGCCTTTGAAAGGCTGGAGCCGCTCCTGCCCGGGCTGTCGAATGACAATTTCAACATCAGCAGGTCGGCCGCTGGCGTATTGACGGTTTGTTTTGAAAATCCGGAGGTGTATAAAAAAAGCAGTCCCTTCAAAAACAGCGAGGCCGTACCTGCAGTTTTCCGCCTGGTGTTCCGGGCCAAAACGGCGGGGCGCCTGCTCGAATGCCTGCAAATTGGCGGAATGCCTACCCCGGCACTGGCCTACGAGATATCCGGAGTCGCCTTGAAGCCGGTTCTGGAGTCGGGGCCGCCGACAGGCATGTCCCCGGCGGTCGACGTCTGGCCCAACCCGTTTGGCCGGGACGGCGTCCGGTTAGACCTCCACGGTATCGGCGAGCGCGGGTGCATACTCGAGATTGTCGACAACACGGGCAAGGTTATCTGGGAAAAACGGTTTGGCAAGGCAGAATCTTCCGGTTCTGTTCAGTTGCCCGCGTCTGTATTCCCGGGTCAGGGAACCTACTTTTACAGGCTCAGCGCTCCCTCCGGCGGCGGGTCCGTTTCGGGGAAACTGGTTTATGCCTTCTGAACGACGCCTTCCTTGCGAATGTCGTCGAGGTCTTTGCACCCGGAAAGCGCCATGGTAAGTTCGAAATCTGCCATCCAGTTTTCCAGCAGTTCTTCCACACCGGCCTGCCCGCCGAGCGCCAGCGCATAGCAGTAGGGTCGGCCGATGCCCACAGCACTGGCGCCCAGCGCAATGGCCTTGAAGGCATCAGCGCCGCCGCGCACGCCGCTGTCGAACAGCACCGGCGCCTTCCCGCGTACCGCCTCCACCACACGGGGCAGCATTTCGATAGCGCCGGCAGAGCCGTCAACCTGCCGCCCGCCGTGGTTGGACACATAGATGCCGTCGACCCCGTAATCGAGCGCTTTTTTGGCATCGTCGGGATGCAGGATACCTTTCAGGATAATGGGCAACCTGGTATGCTCGCGCAAAAAAGGCAGATCGGCCCAGGTGATATTGGGTCGGGAGTAAATCTGGGTAAACTTTCGAACAGCCTTGAGCCCGCGACCGGAAAGAAGGTTTTTCCAAAAATTGCCCGGATGCCGCCTTGTCGCAGCAATCAGGGTGCCGATAGCAGCCGGCGTTACGGGAGTATTCGG
>ERZ724519.1154-NODE-1154-length-11070-cov-4.612982_pt1 | contig 11070 bp, 7 predicted proteins | sample MGYA00376052_ERZ724519 | MGnify/ENA primary metagenome ERZ724519 (study PRJEB28724, sample SAMN07190883) | activated sludge metagenome | isolation source: activated sludge of sewage treatment plant in Hong Hong | place: Hong Kong | collected 2016-03-17 ... | reverse complement strand
TACTACGTTGAATAAATATACGTGAACCACAAAGGCAAATTTCGCCCTGATTGCTGAAAGAAGATTTTATAGAAGTAGCTACTGCATGATCAAAATCGCAATCATCAAAAATGATATTGGGATTTTTTCCTCCTAACTCAAGAGACAATTTCTTAAACATAGGTGCTGCAATTCTTGAAATTTCTGCCCCGGTCTTGGTTCCCCCAGTAAAACTAATTACGGGAATATCGGGATGCGAAACTATGGCACTGCCAACACGCGGCCCTGTGCCATGAATAATATTGAGCACTCCGGCAGGAAGTCCGGCTTCAATACAAAACTGACTAAGCAAAAATGCTGTTACCGGAGTAATTTCACTGGGTTTTGCCACCACACAATTTCCCGATGCTAATGCAGGTGCAATTTTCCAGGTAAACAAATACAAAGGCAGGTTCCAGGGTGAGATACATCCTGCAATTCCGATTGGCTGACGCAAAGTATAATTAATTGCCGTGTTCTCCATGTCATGTGTTTCGGCAGCAAGATGCAATGCAGCAGTAGCATAAAAATGAAAATTTGCAGATGCACGTGGAATGTCCACTTGTTTGGCAAGCCACACTGGTTTGCCGTTATCGAGACTTTCTGCTTCTGCAAAACGTTGCAGGTTTTTTTCAATCAGTGCCGCTATTCTCAACAACAGGTCAGAGCGTTTTTTTACAGGCATAGTACTCCATCCCACAAAGGCCTGCTTTGCTGCATCTACAGCCATTTGTACATCACGTTCATCACTGTCGGGTATTTGTGAAAAAACTGTATTGGTAGATGGGTCTGTATTATCCATCCATTTCTGACTTATGGGTTCTACCATCTGTCCGTTAATGTAATTCAACAATTTCATGACACGAAGATAGGTGTCATTAGAAAACAGCTTGTGGTTTTTAAATAAAAATTAAACAGACTCTTAATTCTTTACTTTGTGTTTTTGGGGGGAGAACTGTTACTCAAACACAATTTTACCACTGTAACTTTTCTTTTTATTGGCAAGTGTTACGTTATAAACTCCTTTTGCCTCCTGCTCCAAATTCAATTTTATATTACTGTCATTCATCTGTAATGTTTTTTGCTGTATCAGTTTGCCTGTGTTATCATAAATACTTAAAACAAGGTTTGTCTCATTTACAAAATCATCGGGTACTTTAATTATAGCATTACCTTTACTTGGAATAGGATATATGACCAAGTCAGATTTTTCTTTTTTAAAAAGAGTCCATACAGACGTTGCCCCTGTTAGAACTAAACGATACATATTGCCATCGGCAATAGCAAAACCAACTGAGTCATTCACAAAAAATATTTTATAAAATGTATTTGTAGTGGGTGTTGAGTCTTGCGTCCAATTTAAGCCACCATCCAAGGTTCTAAAAATTTTACCTGAATCACCAGCCGCAAATCCAAAATTCTCATTCAGAAAAAACAGAGAATTTAAAACTATATTCATACCTGAATTTATATACTGCCAGTTTGCTCCTCCGTCATTCGTCTTAATAATATTACCTTCATTAACAGCTAAAAATCCAATGCTGTCTGTTACAAAAAAAGGAACTTTTATATTTATTGCAGTATCATTAAATACTGTATTCCAACTCAAGCCTCCATCTACTGATTTTAACAAAAGATGATAATTGCTATTAATACTATCCTTTGCCATAATATACCCGGTTGTGGTATCAGGAAAAAAAAGCCCTATAACTGATAACGAGGGAAATAAATTATAATAATAATTTTTATTTCCGCCACTATATTTTAATAAACCGCCATTGAATGAGAGTGCAAAATACTGATTGGTGTCACAAGAAAAAAAGTTAATAAAAAATGGCCAATTCAAATTTCCCATATCAATCCAAGAGTTACCTCCATCTGGAGATTTAAACAGAGAAAGATAATTGAATGTTGGGTCATAATCGACAAAGTAAAATGTTCGGTGTTTTCTGACCGCACATAATCCAACATTCATAAAACCTCCTAAAGTCGCATTCCATGTTGCAGCTCCATCGTTGGTATTGCATACAAAGAAAGAATTTCCTGAACTTGGAGAAATATAGTAACTCTGATAATATATACCAGTATCAGCACTTATAAAGTCTGCGCCACCAAATGTGCCATTTAAAATAGGTGGCGGTGGGTTTATTGGAAAATGGCAATAATAATTCCATTGTGCGCTTGATTTATAACACAATATTATAAATATGGTAGCTAAAAAAAATCTTTTTTTCATTTGATATAAAATTCAGTACTTACTCAAACACAATTTTACCACTGTAACTTTTCTTCTTATTAGCAAGCGTTACATTATAAACTCCTTTTGCCTCCTGCTCCAAATTCAATTTTATATTACCGTCATTCATCTGTAATGTTTTTTGCTGTATCAGTTTGCCTGTGTTATCATAAATGCTTAAAATAAGATTTGTCTCATTCACAAAATCATCAGGAACTGTAACATTACATTTACCTTGGTTAGGGTTAGCATAAATTATAAGTTCATTGTTGGCTATTCTTTCTTCACCTATACCTGTTATAGCATCCGATTTTGCGATAAAAATATCGTTGCCTCCGTAACCTGTTAGTGTAGGGATGCTGCCAAATGTTATATTCCCATTATAAGTGCCTGTTACAATACATGAACCGTCTTGTGTGGTTAGTACTCCGTAACCTATGCCTTGCCCTTCATGTCTTACACCAATACAGTTTCCATTATTATCGTAGCGAGCTATAAACATATCTTCCGTGGTGATGGATGTAATATTGAATGTACCAAATGTTGCATTGCCCGAAAAACTTCCTGAAATGTAAACATTGCCGTTTGCATCTGATGAGCAACCAATAGCTCTTGCATTATTGCTTGCATGGCTTTGTTGAACCCATTGGTAATTTAGGTTTTGGTCATACTTTGCAAAAAAGAAATCTGTTGTGCCTGTGGCATGAATAGTATCTGTATCAAATATGGCTGTGCCGCCAAAAAAGCGGCTAACGAAATAGCAATTGCCTGAGTTATCTATGGATAATTCTCCATATTCAGGATTCGGACCTCCGCATACTTTATATGATTGTATGTTACCGTTTAAATCAAATTTGGCTAATACAAATGAATAGTTGTTGGGAATTATTATCGTGCTTGTGTCAATAGTTAGTGTATCAGCCCACTTACCAATTAGCAGGTATAAAGAATTGCTATAATTATTTATAGAGTGTACTGCCCCTGCTGCTCCTGAAAATAATGTTATTCCATTACAAATTATTTTTGCAAAAAAGCAGTTGCCAGCACTATTGTATTTTGCGATAAATCCTCCGTTAGAAATACTAACAGTATCAAAGGAAGCCGGATATTTTACAGTTCCTGAAATTAAAATATCGCCATTTGAATTAACATAAATTGAAGTAACTTCATCGTCACCGTTACTTCCAGCACTTTTTGCCCAAATACAATTACCATTTAAATCAAATTTTGCAATGAATATTTCTCTATCACTAAATCCTAATGATGCAAATAGATTGAAACTACCTATTGTGCATGAACCAATAAAAGAGCCTGTCACATAAATACAATTGGAAACAGGGTCAAATACTGGGTTACGTGCGCCTTCGTATTTTTGGTTAAATTGGTCGTTATAACTACCACCAAAGTGTTTGACCCAGATTTCATTTCCACCATTATCATACTTTGCAAAATAAATATCATTTATTCCATTAACTATAGGTGTATCTGTTTGAAAATTTGCTGATGGAACTCCTATATTTCCTGTAACATAAATGTTCCCATTTGCATCAGTACATGAAAATCCGCCAAAATCGCTACTAACTCCACCTGCATTATTAGCCCATTGCCAATTTTGCGAATTGACTTTATTATTTATGACAAAGAGTAAAACGATAATTGATATTATTTTTATGTTTTTCATTTTATTTAATTTTAATTGATGATAATTTTTTTGATTTCAGATTTGCTGCTGGTAATAATTTTAGCATGATAAATTCCTTTTGAAAAGTGTAAGAGATTTAATTCTTTAATGCTATTGTTAATCTTCTCTGAATAAACCAAACTGCCCATACTGTTAGTTATTGAAATTGTTTCAATTTTATTTGCAGCATTATTATCATGCAATTGCACAGTAAAGACACCATTATTGGGATTAGGGAAAATGGTTATAAAAGCATTTACAATTTTATCAAAAGAGATTTCTATTTCTTTTTCATTATTAGCTGAGTTATTGGACAAATTGTTTGCCTGCCGTTGCATGAGAAATGTTTGGAAATCATTGCAATCTGAAAACACTTGAGGCTGGCAATAAATATGAACTTCTGCACCATTGGCAGCATGGAATTCGCTATTGACTTTAACTTCTTTACGTGCCGTAAAATTACCTGCAAATCCGGTTTGAATATCAACGTTAGTTAAAGTTAGTGTGTTCCATCCTTTATAGTTAGTTGGAAAGGTACTTGTCGTAAGCGTTTGGTTTTGCAATACACCATCATAATTAAAGTCTATTTTTTTTAAGGTAATGGGTGATGGTGGCAGCACAACGCATCCGGGACACCAGCCCCATTTCAACCTCTCTGAACCTGCTGCTGAAATTTTTATTTGAGCAATCCCTATTGAATTTCCTTGTGGGAAGGCATAATCATAAGATATAGCAGTAAATTGTCCGTTTTCATCGGTCATTGTATAAAAAAAATCACTGTTGTCCGTGCCTGCTGGATGCTGTCCCATATCAAAGTGCACACCCACCACAGCATCTTTAACAGGATTGCCATTTTGGTCAATAACAGTTCTTGTTATCTCCTGCGTTGGATTGGGTGGATATAAATAGCTATTGTAATAAATTTTATTAGCATCATAAGCAGGACTGTAGTCAACAGGGCAAGGCCCCGTAACTGCTGGTACATAATTTCTAAAAGTAGTTACAGCATCTTTTTCAGCAGCCGCTGAGGGTACATAATCTCTTTCCAACAAACCAAAAAACTCTCCACCCGGAAAATTTGGATTTGGCCAATGTGTGTCCTGGTATGCCCACCAGCTGTATCCGCTGCCGCCACAGTTACAGACAGCTTCCAATGTTTGCTGCGCAAAAATATCTTGGTCAGCAACAGTGCCGTAAAGCCCTTCGGCAATAGTATGAAAATTACTGGCTGTAAATCCGGTTTCACCAATTATCCACGGGCAAGGCGATGATTCATTTATCCAGTAAAGTTCGTTATAAACTCTCTTTACAGCTAAAGCCTGGTAGTAAGGGTCATTGCGGTCTTCAAAAGGTTTCCATGAGGGGTAAGTATGCACGGATATAAAATCAACCTTTATTATTCCAGGATCGTATTTCATAATATCGCCCACACCACACGAACCAAGCGTTATTAAATGATCAGGATCATTGCTTTTAGCTGTGTTATACCAGTCCCTAATAATAGTGCAGGTTTCTTCCTTGGTTTTAGGTCCCTCATCTTCATAACAGGGTTCATTCCACAAGTCATAAGCAAGCACAGTATTTTTATGGGGCGATGCTGCAATAAATATACTTAGCTCCCTTAAAAAATCATTATAAGCTGCTACTTCGGGACTGTCAAAAGGCCCATTTTGTCCTATCATAATAAAAATTACTTTCAAAGGTTGTGGTGCAAGGGTAACTGCATTTGTAGTGTTTTCAGCCACGGTCAGTAAATTTTCGTACATGTTAAATATGAACTGCATTCCGGGGTCAGTGGCATTATTCGGTGCAAGAGGAATGCTAAACCAGCCGTTATTATGTTGTCTTCCCTGCCATTCCAATTGTCCTGTTCTATATCTTGGAAAAAAAGCAGCTATCCTTACTGTATTAAATCCCATACCTGCAATATAATTAAAATCATTTTGTAGTTGATTGTCGCAAGTTGTTTTATCAGCGCATTCGTAAAATTCCGATGCAGTTCCACCATTATCACCATAAGCAATAAAGGGGGTTATATAACCATCACTTTGCCATGTAGTTGTTGCCGGATCAGGGCTCGAAATTTCAACTTCATAGTTTATTACTCTGGGGTAAAAGTTGCTTCCATTAAGTTTAAATTGTTTTCCCTCAAGAGTTACAAGTCCTAAGCTTTGCCCATGTACAAAACCATTTACAAATAGGCATACAAATACTAAGTATAGCTTTTTCATACCCGGTTATTTTTTATTACTGGTAACCATCAGTTTCAATTCATCAATTTGTTTTTGCAAACTAATAATATAAAGTGTTTGCTCTTCTATTTTTTTCAGTAACTTGGTTTGCATATCGCCCACTTCAAAGCCTTCATTACTTTCCACTTCTACGGCACTGGGTATTTCAGGCAAATGCTTGTGCTTTTTTAGATAGGCTTCTAATTCATAAATCCCCATTAATTCATAATCTTTTGCAAAAACATAATCGGGGAAGTTTGTGGCTGCTGTTACTTTAATGTCTATTGTTTTTATTCCGCCAGCTACATATAAAAGATATGGAGTTGTGTTGTTGCCCGGTGGTGTTACACCAATACCTACCTTGCCATATTTATTGATAAGTAATCGTGTTGCAAAATTTGCATGATCCCAAATAAAAAATGTTTGTTCACCGGAATTATCTATATCGTTTCCAATTGCCCAAAGCTCGATGCCGTTTTGTTCAAACCTTATTTCGCTTTTACCTATTCCTGTTGAAAGACGATTAATGGACATTCCACCATTTAAATCATTATGAGCAATAGTAAATTTTGTATCTCCTACATTACTTGTGCCAAGCAAAAGCTTTCCATCGGCTGTAAACCTTGCCTGCTCTGTATTGTTTGTTTTAATTACAAAATCTACATTATCGGTAGTTCCAAGAAAGTTTAATAAAGCATTGGTGTTGTTGTTTCCAGTAGTTACCCATGGAATAACATTAGGTGTGGATATTTGGTTAAGTCGTTTTAATGTTCCATTGGAATCTGCCACCAAAATTTGAAAGTCAGTTCCTGCAAGACTGTTAATTTTCATATCGCCACTTCCATTTACCCTCACCCTTTCCACATTGTTGGTCCTGAAAACAAAGTCGTTATTATCAACGGTTCCAATAAAATGTGTTGCAGGATTACTTCCATAATTGCCATACATAGTCCAGTCGTCACGCTCTGGTTGTTTCAATACAACGCTGTTTGATACTTTGCAGCCATTGGCATCAAGGATGGTAAAATAGTTTTCTCCTGCACATAGGTTAGTGGGTGCCAAACCTGTTTGGTTGCCGGGATACCACGTACAATTGTAAGGCTGCAGCCCACCGGTTACAACTACCGGTGCCATACCATTACAAGCACCAAAGCTGCTTATGTTGTAGTCGTTACCATAGATAAAGGGTTCCGGTTTTTCTGCCTGCAAAGGCTCAGGTTGCGTAAGGGTAATAAATGCTTCAGCAGCTTGATTGCTGCTGTCGGAAACACGAACAAAATAATAGCCTGCTGCTAAATTGATGAGTGTGGCAACACTGTCACCATTGCTCCATTCATAACGGTATGGTGGTGTACCGCCTGCAACACTAACACTTAATGTTCCGTTTTGCTGGCCAAAACATGCAATGTGGTAGCCATTGAAATTGGATGCATTGAGCGTAGCCTGCATTTGCGCATGAATAGTGGTGCTACAAAAAAATGCTAATGCAACAAGAGCAACTGCTGTTGCGGGGGGGGGGTAAAAACTTTTTCATTGGTTGAGGATTTTAAAATTCGATTGTAAATATATGGTTTGTTTTTGAAAGTGCAAATAAATGTGAAACATCCATTCCTATGGACTTTGAAAAATTTCTAAATCTCATACCCCAACACTTATTAAAAAAGAATTGTTTATTAATTTCTGATATATAGTAAATGACTATATAAATGCAAAATATTTTTACTCAAATAAAAATACAGCGAATGAGAAAATTATACATCAGCATTCTTTTTATAATTAGTGCAGGAATAACACAGGCACAGATTGACAACCTGAGCAATATGAGTCCGGAGTGGATACGTACAGGAGTCAGAAATGCAGCAATCAAAGGTTGCGATCTGGTAGTTTATAGTCCGGCAACGCTGACTCGTTTGGAAAAAGGGTTGCATATAGGTTTTGGCAATCAGATTTTCATGCGCAAACCCTCACACAGTTATGATTTGGGCTGGGGCGAAATAAAAAGAGAGCAAGATGGCAACGACTATCTGGTTCCGAATATTTATTTGTCGTACAATAAAAACAAATGGGCTGTTTGGGGTGGAGTATATATTTCCGGTGGAGGTGCTACGGCCAACTATCCTGAAGGCTCTCTCAACACCGACTTAATCAGCTTAATGTTGTTAGATGCTTTTCAGGGCGCTTACACCACTACAGGTAAAGAATATCTTAAAGCATCATCAATGTACCTAACAGGAACTGTTGGATTCTCTTACGCTATTAACGAACAGTTTTCTGCCGCTTTAGGTATGCGCTATATTAACGCCACCAACCAAACAAAGGCAGGAACGGAGTTAATAGGCGACTTTGGCAGCCTGCCTGTAAACATGGAGCAGAAAGATAACGCAAGTGGCATTGCCGCAGTGCTAAGCCTGAATGCACGCCCGGTAGAAAAATTGAACATCGCTGTCCGAATAGAAACCAATGCCAAGTTGAATTTTAAAACCAAACAAAAGGTTGATGATCTGGAACAATCGTCCGGTGGTATGGCTGAGTTAGTTACCGATGGTGCAGAAAACAGACGCGACCTCCCTGGATTGGCAGGCATTGGTATAGGCTACGAATTCAGTAAAGCTTTTCGTCTGACAGCAGAAATGAATTACTACTTTCAGCAACATGCCGACTGGGGCAAACGTGCCGATGGAAAAAGAATAAACACCCTTGCAGGCGATGCCATGAATTTTGGCGGTGGTTTTGAGTGGATGTGGTCAAAGTATATTACCTGGAGTGCGGGTGCAGTATATACCATGCTCGATTTTAATGACATGGCAGGTTACTACACAACATTAGGAGCTTTTGAAACAGCACCTTACAACAACCTGACTGCAAACACCGGTTTTGCAATTGACTTATCAGAAAAATTCAGAGTGAATGTAGGTATAGCCAAAGCGTTTTACAAAAAAGATAAAAATGTAAACATTGAGGCGATGTATCCGTACATGGTTCAGGCAAAACTAAACAACGATGTTTTAATGCTTGGTGCAGGTTTGGATTTACGGTTTTGAAATCGGTAAAATCAAAAATGTTTCTTAACTGCCTGCATCCATCGTGAGGCAAAAACAAAATCGTTCAACTCTTTATTTTCAGAGCGCATGATGTCTTCGTTATTGCCTTCCCAGAATTTTTTGCCTTTGTAAATAAAAATAATTTTTTCGCCCATACTCATCACCGTATTCATGTCATGTGTGTTGATGACAGTAGTAATATCGTATTCCTCTGTAATTTCTTTAATGAGTTCGTCAATAAGAATGGAGGTTTTGGGGTCGAGCCCTGAGTTGGGTTCATCACAAAATAAATATTTAGGATTCATAGCAATGGCTCGTGCTATGGCTACACGTTTTTTCATGCCACCACTGATAGCACTTGGAAGAAGATGATTAACATTTTCGAGGTTTACCCTATGCAGACAAAAGTTGGCACGATCTCGCTTTTCTGCACTGGTCATGTTGGTAAACATTTTCAACGGGAAGGTTACGTTTTGTTCAACCGTTAATGAATCGAACAATGCACCACCCTGAAACAACATGCCAATTTCCTGACGAATGGGTTTGCGTTCGCCAAAGGTCATCTCCGAAAAATTTCTGCCATCGTATAATACTTTTCCTTTATCAACCTCAAACAAACCAACAGCACATTTCATCAATACCGTTTTTCCTTGTCCGCTACCACCTATTATCAGGTTGATTTTACCCTTATCAAATTCGCATGAAACATCTTCAAGCACTTTTTTATTGCCGAATGATTTGGATATGTTTTCTATGGCAATCATGCAAGAATGAGTTGGGTTAATAAGTAATCAAATATCAGAATTAAAATACTGCTGTAAACTACACCTTTTGTACTTGACTGGCCAACTTCAAGTGCGCCACCACTTGTATAATAACCATGATAGGCCGGAACAGAAGTAATGATAAATGCAAATACTATTGTCTTTATCATAGCAAAAGTTACATTGAATGGTAAGAACTGGTTTTGTACTCCTTTTAAATAATCTGCCGAAGGTACTACACCGGAAAGATCACCGGCAACCCATCCACCTGTAATGCCAACAATCATACTGATGATTACAACAACGGGACAAATTAATAGTGCTGCAATAATTTTGGGTAACACCAAATATCCTGATGAGTTTATACCCATTATCTCAAGTGCATCTATCTGTTCGGTTACACGCATGGTACCAATTTCTGATGCAACACTGCTACCTACTTTTCCTGCAAGCACAAGCATGATGATGGTTGGAGAAAATTCGATGATGATACTATCACGAGCAACAATTCCAACAGCCCACAAAGGCACCATTGGGTTCACAAGGTTGTAAGCACTTTGAATGGTGATGACAGCACCCATAAAAGCAGAAGTAAGTGCCACCAGCCACAATGATCCTATGCCCAGATTAACCATTTCGCGAAAAACCTGACGTACATAAATTAATAACTTTTCGGGTTTATAAAAAAGGTTTCTTATAAAACCGAAATAGCGACCAATCTCAAACAATGTACCTTTCATCAGTAGCGAAGTTATTAAAACAACCTATTTTACCTCTTTTAAAAATACTAAGTAGGTAGGAAAGTGATCACTGTACCCGCCAATATATCTGCTGAAGTCGAATGTACGTAATGGATAACCTTTATAGCGTCCGCTTTTCTGTAACATAAACTCCCGTTTAAAAATATGGGCATCTTTATAAAAGAAACCTTGTTGGTTTTTATTGAGCCATCCGGAAGAAATCATTATTTGATCAAACAGATTCCAGGCATCGTTATAGGCAAGTGTGCCTATTCCTTTTGTGTAAAAGTCAACCCATGGGTTGTCCATTCCTCCACGTTCTACTTTGTCTTTACTTCGACGTGCCTTAATTAGTTTTG
>ERZ724519.1147-NODE-1147-length-11116-cov-4.951541_pt1 | contig 11116 bp, 9 predicted proteins | sample MGYA00376052_ERZ724519 | MGnify/ENA primary metagenome ERZ724519 (study PRJEB28724, sample SAMN07190883) | activated sludge metagenome | isolation source: activated sludge of sewage treatment plant in Hong Hong | place: Hong Kong | collected 2016-03-17 ... | reverse complement strand
ATCGAAAATCTCGGCGTGTACGAACTCCTGCGTCGCGGCTGCCGCCTGATCGTGTCCGTAGATGCCGGTGAAGACAAAGCCTATGGTTTCGCCGATCTGAACAACCTCATCATCCGCGCGCGCAACGAACTCGGTCTGGAAATCCGTTTCCGCAGCGACCAGCAACCGGAGGAACTCATCCGTCCGCGGCCCTCGCAGGTGTATTCCAAGAAGCGTTTTGCCATCGCCGATATTTCCCAGTGGTGGGAGGATACAAAAGTGATCCATCCCGACACCCAAAAAGAAGAGAACCACATCGTCAACTTCGACGAGCCGCGCAAGGTGGGCACCTTTATTTATGTCAAATCTTCCGTACTGGCGCCTGCCGGCAAGCCTTACCTCTCGGAAGATGACGATTACCTGAAATACGGCACGTACAAGTATAAGATATACCACCCCGACTTCCCGCACGAATCCACGAGCGATCAGTTTTTTGACGAAATCCAATGGGAGGCCTACTACCAGTTGGGTCAGTACCTCGGCGCCGATGTGCTGGGCGTTACCGACCTCGGACAATATGAGGACAAAACAGGGCCTCAGGTTTCGGTTGAACAACTTATATCCTGGTTCGATGAGCGCATTCCGTTGTTTGCGCCGCCTGTTGCAACGCGCGAGGCGCCTGCCGGTGATGACAATATATTTGAAAGCGTAAAAATCGAACAACCCGAGGCGAAGGAGGTGAAATATCAGATGTAAAGCACATCTAATTTTTCTACCTTCGCGCTCCCGGGAAACTGTCGTTCGAAGAACAGCCTCCCGCAAATGTTTCCCAACCGGATATGCGCGATTTTTTGAAGTCTCTTAATAATAGTCTACAGACTGCCCGCCAGCGTTTCGCCGAGATCACTGCCCCCGCGCGAAGCGTCTGGGCGCAATTCATCGCTCCAATACGGATGCGCCTGGCGCCGGTTACCGACGCCTGGCGCCGGCTTACCGCCCCTCTGCGGAACGCCTGGGCTTCCTTCCGGGAGCGTTTCCCGCTCGTCGGCACCCTGCTCGGCTGGACCGGCCGCCTGATCAAATGGGGCATTTATCTGCTGTTGTTCCTCATCCTTGGCGTCGCGATCGGGTTGTTCGGCAGACTGCCCTCTACAGAAGAGTTGAAAAATATTGAAACGGCCAACTCCACGGAAATTTATACGGCCGACAGCGTGCTTATCGGCAAGTTCTATATCGAGAACCGCACCGCTATTGCACTTGAAAATATTTCGCCCTATATCATCAACGCCCTTATCGCCACGGAAGACAAACGTTTTCTGGAACACAGCGGCATCGACATTCAAAGCTGGTTTCGCGTGGGCTACGGCGTCTTGGCCGGCGAAGGGCTTGGCGGCGGCTCCACCCTGAGTCAGCAACTCGCCAAAAACCTGTATCCGCGCCAGAAATACAAAATACCCGGCATTAGCCTGGTAATCAATAAAATACGGGAAAACTTCATTTCCGTTAGCCTCGAAAAAATATATACCAAACCCGAACTGCTCAACCTTTACCTCAATACCGTGCCCTTTGGCGGCGACGTATTTGGCATCAACGTGGCTTCCCGGCAATATTTCAATAAAAAACCCAAAGACCTTTCTGTCGATCAGGCCGCCACCCTGGTGGGTATGTTGAAAGGTACCACCCTTTACAATCCCGTCCGCAACCCGAAAAACGCGCAGAAACGCCGCAACGTCGTGCTCCGGCAAATGGTTAACAACGGCCACCTCAGCCAGGCAGAATACGACCAGCTCAGTCCGAAACCCGTAGGCGCCAAGCGCTATAATGTAGACAGCAACAACGGCGGGCTGGGTACTTACTTCCGCGAATACTTGCGCACCGATGTGATGCCCAAACTCCTGGAAAAATACAAAAAGGACGACGATACCAAATACAACCTTTATACCGACGGACTCAAAATTTACACCACCTTGCACAGCAAAATGCAGCAATACGCCGAAGAGGCCGTGGCAAAGCAGATGCAGGAGTTGCAGAAACAGTTCGACAAGCACTGGAAAAGTTATAAAAAGGACAAACCCTGGGGCGACGACAAATGGATCGACCAGCAGGTAAAAAACAGTGCGCGCTGGGATGCCCTTATGGATGCCGGGATGAGCAAGGAAGATGCGCTGAAGAATTTTGAAGAGCCGGTAAGTATGAGCGTGTTCAGTTGGAACAAGGGCGGATCCGAAGTGGACACCACCATGAGTCCCATTGATTCCGTGCGCTATTATTTTTGCCTGCTCAACTGCGGTTTTATGGCTATGGACCACCGCAACGGCTATATACGGGCCTGGGTGGGCGGCACCAATTTCAAGTATTTCAAGTTTGATCACATCCTCAGCAAACGGCAGGTGGGCTCCACTTTCAAGCCTATTGTTTATGCTGCTGCGCTTCAGGATACCATGCGCCCCTGTACCTACTTTGCCAACCAGATCAAAATGATTGTGGACTGGGAGCCGCACAATGCCGATGAGCGGTACGGCGGCTGGTATTCCATGAGCGGCGCCCTGACGCGATCCGTCAATGTTGTGGCTGCACAAATCATTGAAAAGGTGGGTATTCAAAAAACCATAGACCTGGCCACGAAGATGGGCGTGACGTCCAAGTTGCCCCGCGAATACGGCATCAGCCTCGGCGCCGCCGACATCAATCTGTACGATATGGTCAAGGTATACGGTACCATCGCCAACCAGGGCGTGCGTCCGGAACCTGTTGCCGTGGTAAAGGTGATGAACCGCAGCGGCGAAGTGGTATACGACTACAAGGCTGAACTGGAGGCTAACCCCGATATGGGCCCGCATGTGGAGGCCCTTACCGTCAACCAGGCGGCGACAATGACCAAAATGCTGCAAAATGTAATCGACTACGGTACCGGTTCGCGCCTGCGTCGGGGGTACGGTATTCAGGGCGATTTTGCCGGGAAAACCGGCACCACCCAAAACCAGGCCGACGGCTGGTTTGTCTGCTTCAATCCGCAACTCGTCACCGGCGCATGGGTAGGCGCTGAAAGCCCGGCGGTTCGCTTCCGTTCGATGTCGCTGGGGCAAGGGTCGGCCATGGCCTTGCCTATTGTCGGCTGGTTCTGGAATAAAGTGGCTAATGACAAAAAACTCGGCCGTTTGCTCAGTGAACGGTTCCCTACTCCGAAACCGGAAGTGCTCGCATCACTGGGCTGCCACCCGTGGGTCAGTATTAAACCGGATTCGTTCAATTTGCTGCTGAACAATGTACGGGACTCGACCCTGCGCGACTCTATGGTAGCCATGTACACCACACCCGCCAAAGACGGGAATGACATGACGGCCGACCTGCCCGGCGGCGAAGTCGGCGCCGAGCCTTTGGAAAAAGCGCCGGATAACGAGGAGGAGAAAAAGCCCGGGTTGTTCAAAAAACTCTTCGGCCATAAACCCGAAGAAGAAAAGGACAAGGAAAAAAACAAGGACGAGAAGGACAAAAAGAAACCGGCGGGCGGCGACAAGAAAGAAGAGAAAAAGCAACGGTAACTACGTACAGAAGGCATAAAAAACAAAGACTCCCGACGCCCGGCGCCGGGAGTCTTTGTTTTTTATGCCTTCTGTGCGTTAACTTTCTGCCTTCATCGAAAAGCGCCCCCGAAAAACCGCCTGCTACCCATATTTGCCGGCTGCCGTCAGCAGTATCATCAGACAAAACCAACAACACATGAAAAAAGCATTCCTCCCCCTGTTCTGTTTTCTGTTATTTACAGTCAGCGCTTTGGCCCAGACCGATTACTCCGGTACCTGGAAAGGCGCGATTGAACTCCCGGGCAGAAGCCTGGACCTTTCTATCGAACTGAAAAAAGCGTCCGGCACGTGGACGGGTGTCCTGAATATCCCCGAGCAGTCCATCAAGGGCATGCCACTCGCCGATCTTGTTATTGCAGATGCAAACATGCGCTTCAACCTGCCCGAGGTGCCCGGAAGCGCTTCTTTTTCCGGAAAATTCAATGACAAGGCGGAAGTAGTGGAAGGTACGTTCAGCCAGTCCGGCATGTCGTTCCCCATGCGGTTGACCCTGGAAAGCGCGGCGAAAAAAGCCGAAGCGGAACGCCACTTGCAGGAGGTTGCCGGTGTGCTGCGACATCTGGCCGATTCACTCCGCCAGCAACGCCTCACACCGGGGCTGGGCTTTGGTATCGTGATGGATGGCAAAGTAATTCTTGCCGATGGATTCGGATACCGCAACCTGGAGCAAAAACAGCCGGTGACCGCCAATACCCAGTTTGCCATCGGCTCCAGTTCCAAGGCGTTTACCGCCGCCGTACTGGCGATACTCGCCGACCGCGGTCAACTGGAATGGGACAAACCCGTCGTGCAATACATGCCCGATTTTAAACTGTATGACGACTTCGCTACCCGGGAAATGACCGCTGTCGATCTGGTATGCCACCGCTCCGGACTACCGCGCCACGACCTGATGTGGTATGGCTCTCCGTTTTCCCGGAAGGAGATATACGATCGCCTGCGCTACCTGCCACCCAACAAGAGCCTTCGCACCACCTGGCAATACAACAACCTCATGTTCATGACCGCCGGGTACCTGGCCGGGCGCCTCTCCGGCAGCAGTTGGGAGGAAATGGTTAAAACCAATATTTTCCAGCCCCTGGGCATGAACACATCCAACTTTTCGGTGAAAGACATGGCATCATCAAAAGACGCCGCAACCGGCTACCGGACCAAGGATAAAAAAGAAAACATACGTATGGATTATCGCAACATCGATGCGATCGGTCCGGCGGGAAGTATCAACTCCACGGTGAATGATATGCTCCAATGGGTAAACCTCCACCTGAACAATGGTAAAGTCGGCGACAAGCAGATTATCAGCGCTGCCGAGATCAGGCACCTGCATACCCCGCAAATGCTGATGGACGGCGCCCGCCTGGCCAAAGACCCCGAACTGACGGATCCTTCCTACGCGATGGGCTGGTTTATCCACCGCCACAAGGGCTTACAGGTGGTGCAGCATGGAGGCAACATCGACGGATTTTCGGCATTGGTGTACCTCGTGCCGGAGAAAAACTTCGGCCTTGTTGTTTTGACCAACCAGAACGGCTCCGGTTTGCCCACCGTGCTGGCCCGGTACGCCACTGATCTGGTGCTGAATCTCGAGCCGACAGACTGGTACCAGCGCATGTATGGCGAGGGTGACAAACAGGACGAAGAAAAAAAGGAGGACGAAGAACCCGAACCCAGGCGCATTGCCGGAACCCGTGCCAGCCATGAAATAAATGCCTATGCCGGTGAATACGCACATCCCGGCTATGGGGTGGTTGAAATCCGGGAGAAAGCGGGTAGCCTGCGCCTCGTGTACAACGGCTTCGACCTGCCCATGGAACACTGGCATTACGATGTATTTCGGGCAAAAGAGGAATCAGTAGGGGTCACTTTTATGCTGAATTTCCAGACAGACCAGAACGGAAATGTGTACCAAATGACAACAGCCATGGATCCCTTGTCGGAAGACATGACCTTCAAAAAGCAAGCGCCCCGCCGCTTGTCTGACCCGGCGTTTCTTCAAAACCTCGCCGGCAAATACAAAATGGACAAGGCAGAAACACGTGTCACCATCGAAGCCCGCAACCGGACGCTTTACGCCACCGTTCCCGGACAGCCTACCTATACGCTCGAACCCTTTCAGGGCACGGAATTCAAGATAAAGGAACTGAACGGCTACAGCGTGGAATTTCAGTTGGGGCCCGACAACAAGGCAACCGCTATTTCCCTGATCCAGCCGGAAGGGGTGTTTAGCGCGAAGCGGGAGGAGTAGTTTTACGCAGTAATCCGCAGGAAACTACTTTAAACTGCGTACCGTGCCGTATCTTTTCATTCCTTCGCCACAATAAGATTGATTGTATGGAAAACAAGACTATCCCCTCCGTCAACATCAATACCTCGGGAGCCGCCGAAAACACCTTCGATGCTATCGTAGTCGGTAGCGGCATCAGCGGCGGCTGGGCAGCCAAGGAACTCTGCGAGAAAGGCATGAAAACGCTCGTGCTGGAACGCGGCCGCAATGTCGATCACGTGAAAGACTATCCTACGGCCACGATGAAAGCCTGGGAGTTCCCGCATCGCCTCGTCTCCTCGCGGCAAACGGTGCAGGACAATCCCATCATCAGCCGGGCCGCCGGTTACGGGGAGGATACGGAGCATTTTTTTGTAAAAGACAAGGACCACCCCTACGTGCAGCAAAAGGATTTTGTGTGGGTGCGTGGCTATCAGGTTGGCGGTAAATCACTTATTTGGGGCCGCGCCTGTCCGCGCTGGAGTCCCTATGAATTTGATGCGCCGGCCCGCCTCGGCTATGGCCTCGAATGGCCCATCCGGTATGAAGACGTGGCGCCCTGGTATTCGCACGTCGAGCGTTTTATCGGCGTTTGCGGCAACAAGGACGGCATCGAGTCCATGCCCGACGGCGAATTCCTGCCCCCGTTCGTGTTCAACAGCGTCGAACTGTCGATGAAATCGAAGATCAACGCCCGCTACGGCAACCGGTACATGGTACAGGGCCGCTGGGCGCATGTCACGGAGCCGAACGAAATACACCAGGAACAGGGTCGCGGCAAATGCCAGGCACGCAACAAGTGCATGCGCGGCTGTCCGTTCGGGGCTTATTTCAGCAGCAATTCCAGCACCCTGCCCTGGGCTGCCAAAACAGGCAACCTGACGGTACGGCCATTTTCCGTAGCGCACTCGATCATTTACGACGAACAAAAAGGCAAGGCCGTTGGCGTGCGCATCGTCGATACCAATACAAAAGAAACGATCGACTATTTTGCCAAAGTCATTTTCATGAATGCTTCGGCGCTCAACACCAACCTCATCCTGCTCAACTCCAAAAGCAAACGTTTTCCCGACGGCATCGGCAACGACAGCGGTACACTGGGTAAATACGTGGGCTTCCACAACTACCGCGGCACCATAGACGGCGATATCGAGGGTTTTCAGGACAAATACTATTTCGGCAACAATCCTTCGGAGTGTATGATGCCCAATTTCCGGAACCTGAAAAAGCAGGATACCGATTTTGTCGGCGGATACATGGCTTTCATGGGCGCCTGGCGCAGTCAGAGTGAAGCGCCGGAAGCGAACCCCCAGATCGGCGGCGCGTACAAGGATGCGCTGTGTGAAGCAGGGCAGTGGCATACCTACATCTATATGCAGGGCGAGACCATACTCAAGGCGTCGAATCGCGTGTATCTCAGCGACAACCAAAAGGACCAGTGGGGTATACCTCAACTCGTTACCGATGTGGACTATGACGACAACGACGAAAAAATGAAGCAGGATTTTCTGGTGCAGGGCGCCGAACTGCTGGAGGCCGGCGGTGCGAAAAACATCAACGCTTACGACCGCAACTGGCCGCCCGGACTGGATATTCACGAGATGGGGGGCTGCCGCATGGGCGCCGACCCCAAAAACTCCATGCTCAACCGCTGGAACCAGATGCACGCCTGCAAGAATGTGTTTGTGACCGACGGCGCGTGCATGACCAGCACCGGTGTGCAAAGCCCCTCCATCTTCTACATGGCGCTCACGGCGCGGGCGGTTGACTATGCGGTGGGGGAGATGAAGAAGGGGAATTTGTGAATAGTACAACAGGCAAACATCCGGCATGGGCGGGGGAGAATTGTATTTAAAAACAAGGAACAAACCATTTACAACAACATGCTTACCGTCATCATTCCCAAATTGCCCATGCGTAACAAGGCTATTACAAGGGATTATTATTTAAACAAACTGGGTTTTCAGCAATCGGGCAGTGCTGACTTCGATGGCTACCTCATGGTGCAGAAAGACGGCATTCAAATGCACTTTTTTGAATTCAAGGAACTTGATCCAAAGGAAAATTACGGGCAGGTTTATATCCGAACGGATAGTATAGAGGCATTATACCAGTGGGCTTTGGACAAAAAAATAGAGATACACCCGGCCGGGCATTTGCAAACCAAACCCTGGGGACAAAAAGAATTTTCCTTGCTGGACCCCGACCATAATTTACTGACTTTTGGGCAGGAGGTGGAATAAAAAACCAATCTTATAAGCCGCCATGCGGTTTCCCCAAAACAGCCCGATTCATTAAAATACGGGCGTTGAATAAAACTGACGTTAACATAAAAAATGGCACAGCAAATGAATAACCTGAATGACGAGGTGACAAAGTTCCTGAACGATCTGAACCATCCTTTCAGAGACGCAATAGAACAGTTGCGATGGGTTATTTTAAACGCCGACGGCGGGCTGACGGAGAACATCAAGTGGAACGGGCCAAACTATTGTTATGCCGGCAATGACCGGATCACCATGAGAATCCAGCCACCCAATCAAATACAACTGATTTTTCATCGCGGGGCAAAGGTCAAAACACAACCCGAAGACAAACTTATTCAGGATAATTCCGGCCTTTTAACCTGGAAAGAAAATGATCGCGCCATTGCGACATTCAGGAACATGGCAGAAATAGAAATCAACAGGCCGGTGCTGACCGAAATTGTTAAAAAGTGGATTGGCGCGGCTGCACAGTGAAAGCGACGCAACCCAACAATTGAACAGACAACAGCAATGGGACAAAGTTATACGGAAGGAAAAACGTTTGACAAAGAAGACTTTACCCGACAGCCATTGGGGAAAGGCGACTATGAAAATTGTGTCTTTAACCAATGTGATTTTTCCAATTCGGACCTTTCGGATATCCGGTTTGCGACATGCGAATTTGTCGGATGCAATTTAAGTTTGGCAAAACTGACTAAAACGGCACTCCAGGACATCATATTCCGGGACTGCAAAATGCTGGGATTGCAATTGGAGTACTGCAATGAATTCGGACTTTCCATTGGTTTTGAAAACTGTTCCCTGAACCACGCTTCTTTCTATAAATTGAAACTCCATAAAACTGTTTTTAAAAACGTGCAGTTGCAGGAAGTTGATTTTTCGGAATGTGATTTAACCGATTCCGTTTTTGACCATTGCGATCTTGCGGGCGCCACATTCGACCACACCAACCTTGAAAAAGCCGACCTGCGTACGACATTCAACTATTCGATCGACCCTGAAATAAACAGGATAAAAAAGGCAAAGTTCTCCTTACAGGGCGTTTCAGGGCTTTTGGATAAATACAATATTGTAATAGATAAAACAATGTAGCACGGCGTCTCCAAAGTATTGGCTGAAAGCAATAGTAACCGGATTGGTGTGGTACCCTGAAACTAAAAATTCTACACTGCCTGACCCGGATGCATTGTTTGCGGCTTTGCCATGATCGCCGGGTCAAAACCAATATTGTGAACAAGGAAACAACAGAAAATGAAAAGTAAAATCCTGAACTTTCTCCTGATTCTTTCTTCTTTGGCCGGATATCTGGAATGGGGAAAGGACAACAAGATGTTTTTATTCCAGGCAGAAGCAGAAATTATCTCCAAATTAACAGACGACCCGCTTTCTGTGCTGCATCCTTTCACCGTACTTCCATTTGTAGGACAAATATTATTGCTGATTACGCTATTCCAGCAGAAGCCGGGCAGAATATTGACCTATGTAGGTATAGGCGGAATTGGGATTTTATTGGCGCTCATGTTTGTAATAGGGTTAATTAGCCTGAATGTCAGGGTCCTGGCCTCAACCATCCCGTTTCTTGTTTTGGCATTTGTAACGATCAGGCATCACCGGGCTATGAAAACCGTTTAGCGGATGCCTGAAAATTATCGTCTGAATCACGTCATTATTTGAAAACGGCTTGAATAATAAACGCATACAATTAACGCTTTTTCTTGACGAACAGGCTTCCCGAACCATCGAGCAAGTGCGCAAAACATTTAACCCCGAACAATACGCATTGATCAGGGCGCACGTTACGCTTTGCAGGGAACACGAACTGGAGCAACTGGATCGCGTGATCAGGAATTTAACTGGGCTGGATTCCGGGCATATTACCATTGCATTTGGCCCGGTGGTCAGGTTCTCAGAAGGAAAAGGCGTACTGATACCCGGGTCGGGCGATAATGAACCATTCCACCGCCTTCGGGAGCGTATTTTACAGGGGCTTGTTGACAGGCCGGGCAAGCATGAGCCGCATATTACCTTAATGCATCCGCGAAACTCAACCTGCAATGCCGAACTGTTCGCACAAATAGAGCAGACTGCATTTCCCGATAAAATTGAATTCCGGAAAATCAGCCTTATTGAACAGGAGTCCGGGCAAAAATGGCGGCTTCTGAATGAGTTTGACTTACGGTAAACCTGATAACATATTTTTACAGGACAAACAAATTGATGATTGCCGTAGTCCGGCACAGCAGGTCTTTAATATGAATAATGCTACTTCCGATGGGAGAACAATAAAAATAACAGGAGTGATCCTGATGATTTATTATATTGTATTACACAGCATAAATGCTGATGCATATGTTGACCTCGTCAGGTATTTTAAACTCAATTTGTTTTCCATATTTTTTATCATAAACATCGTTTATCTCCCTGTAGCAGTGTTTATGACCTTCCAGAACAGGGCAATCGGTTGGGTATTGGTAACGATTTGGCTGGTTTTTGAAAGCGCGATTGGGCTGATGAATCTGTTATCCGAAATAATCAACCCTAAACAAATCTACAGCCACCCTGACAGTTGGTCGCATACCACAAGAGGCGAGATTTATTTAATGGCAATTATTCCGTTTATCTTCTGGATTGGTTTACTCTGGCTAAGTCAAAGACCGGGCGCCCTGACTTTTTATGGGATTGATCCAACAAGGCAAAAGCGGTTGATCGTGTTTACAATCATTGGAGCTTGTGTATTTAAGTTATTGGTAATGTCCGTTTCTGAGTGATTCAAAATATTTAGGGCAAAAACAGTGGCTTGGGCCACTGAACATAAAATCTGTAACAAATGCGGTTCGGAACAAATCGCCAATAACGGATCAAACAGTGCGGGCGATTCCAAATATCAGTACTGCGGCTTTTTCAGGCAGGCTGCTCGGTAGAACCGAAGAAAACTGTTACCCTTTCTGCAACCTCGTTCCCAATACCTGCCGGAGGTTCCGTACGTTCAGTGATTTTTGCGTTATTTGTCGTATCGTTGCCGG
>ERZ724519.1140-NODE-1140-length-11142-cov-4.083160_pt1 | contig 11142 bp, 12 predicted proteins | sample MGYA00376052_ERZ724519 | MGnify/ENA primary metagenome ERZ724519 (study PRJEB28724, sample SAMN07190883) | activated sludge metagenome | isolation source: activated sludge of sewage treatment plant in Hong Hong | place: Hong Kong | collected 2016-03-17 ... | reverse complement strand
TGATCCAGCTGGCGGCTACGATTTTGAAGTCGAAAATGTCTGGCATTATTTCGCGTACCTTTTTCCGTATTGGTTGAGCCAAACGGGCAATAAGTTGGACGGTATTCGAGCCGATTTTGCACAAGGCCTTCCTCCACAGGGGTGGGAATACATCATTAATAAGACGAGGCAAAAAAAATGGGATTTCATTTTCCTAGCTGAAGCGTTGGATCCCGACCCCATTCGATACCGAGTCAGTCGTTACTTCGATCTCTTGACTACTGTGGATCACGCGCTGTACCGAAATAGCAGGGTGACCATGACCCAACTCGTTGGGAGCCTGGAACAGGAATCTAGTATGTATGGTTTCAATGCCCCGGTGTTGCATAATGGAACGAGTCATGATGAGGAGGGAAATGGGAACACGTGGATGATGGTTGCCCGTTATGCCGTGGCTGCCTCTGTCAGTGGCGTACCTATGGTGTATATGAGCCAGCCGTTAGGTGTAGCAAACAAAGTTGACTTTGAACGATCGTGGCAAAATATAAGTGCCTACTGGAGTCAGGATCACACCAAAGTATTTGAGATGTACCGTCGCCTCAATGAGGCTCGAGTCCAACATCCTGCTCTGCGTTCTCCGAATCGATATTTTCTCAACAAGGCTGGAACCGGAGGATTCAATGACGCGATTTTCTCGGTGGCCAAATGGGAGGACAGCACGGACTCCAGTATCGTCTTGGTCTTTATCAATCTTCGGGACCAACAATTAGATGGCGAAACATTTGCCGTTCCACCGAGTGTGCCGCTTAAAAAACAACCAGGCGTTCAGTATCAAGCGCGAAATTTGGTCGCCGATGATCCATCGGCGCCATTATGGCCGACACCACGCACGATAGAGGATATCTTGAGTAATGGAATTTTCGTGAAGCTCGATATTCCGAATGAAGTGCAATTTTTGCGATTAGAACGGGTGCCATAACCTCTGACAAAGATCTAAACAAACTCCAGTTACATGCAAAGCCAAAGAAGGGAAGTGACGTCTCCCCGGAAAACGACAGCGGCTCCAACTGAGAACGAAGACCACTGCTATAAACAGATATTCGTAGGTCCTAACCAGACGCATGATGGTTTGCTGTCCGGAGTTGCTCACTCCGCTGACGATGCAGCCCTTCCCGGGCTGTGGCCGGGCTGCTATCCCTCTGTGCCGCCTGGCGAATCGGCTTCCCGCGCCTGCGCGGACAACCACGCGGACAACCCTTCGTGCCCAATCGCGTCGCCCAACCGTTCGGTGGCTGCCACGATATGTTCCCATTCGGCATGCGTATAGATGGTGTGGACCTTGGTCGACTGCTGGCCGAGCAATTCCATCACCTCATAATCTTTCGCCCCCAATTGCCGATTGTGCGTGGAGGTACAGTGCCGCAAGATGTGGTGGGTCATGCGTTTCGAAATTCCCGCTGCCGTGGCCAGTGAGAGAATCGCACTCCGCAGGTTCCCAATATGGGTTTCGGGGCCGCCGCAGCGCTCGCACCGGTACGTCCGCTTGTTGCCCCGAGGCAGGAGCCAGCGCGCGTCCGGATTCTGACGCTTCAACGTCACCAAGACCGTGCGCATCGGTTCGACGAGGGGGATGTCCCGATCTTCCTGATCCTTCGGCGACCAGCCCGGCTTCACCCGGAGATGCAGGACGTTTTCCGCCTCATCGACATCAGCCGGCTCCAAGTGCCGGGCTTCGTCGATCCGGAGGCCGCCCTGGTACATGGTCAAGAAGGACGAGTAGTAGTGGGGCGTGAATAACGCGGCCGCGTCCAGAAACCGCTTCATCTCCACGGTCGTCGGAATCTGTTTCTTGCGTTTCGGCACCGTCGGCTTTTCGATATCGGCGACGGGATTCTGCGTCGTGTAGCGATACACCTTGCGCGCCACACGAAAGACCGCACTCAGGCAATGCAGCTCTTTGAGCACCGTCGCGCGTTCCACCTCGCCCAGCCGGCGCTGTTTCCAGACCTCCAGGGCTTCTGGCTCCAGCGTCTCAAAGTGACAGGCGCCAAAATGGGGGAGGATCTGGTTCTTGAGAATATCGCGATACCGGTTGCGCGTGTTCCCGGCACGATTGCCCACCAGATACTGCCAAAATTGGCCGCCACGGTCGTCGGGCGTGTCCTTCTGGGGAAGCCGGCAGAACTGGGCGATCGTCAGCTTCCGGCCTTTGACCTGGGACGTCGACCTGCCCTCATACTGTGCGATCAACACCTGCGCCGCGGCCGCGGCGGCCAGGAGATTGGTCTTTCCCGTGCTGAGGTGGATCGGCGTCGCCCCTTTCCGTGGCGTGAACTTCACATAAATCGTCGGCCGATCCTTTCGCCGATACAAACAGCCTTTGTCCAGTGCGCGCGTGGTGGCCATGATTCAAACCTCTGATGATGAAAAGTGAACAGCTGCAATTGTGACAAGGCCTGTCTGGATGGCCCGCTTATCTGGGGCCCCGGCGCCCACGGTCGAGCCACAGGAGCAACTCGGCTTTCACGAAGCGGAGCGTGCCGCCGAATTTGCGGAACGGAATGCGATCGGTGGAGGTCAGCGAGTAAATGTAGCTGGGCTTCACCTTCAAAAACGCACAGACCTCTGACAACGTGAGCAGTTCGGGCAATTGACTGGCTCCTCCGGTGGTCAGGAGTTCTTGGACGAGCGGCGTGGGACTATGAGTATCCGTGTTGTGCAGTGGGGCACCAGGCGAAGCGGGTGCTCCTGTTACACCGGTGACCGCGCGATCGGGTGGAGGGGAGGCACGGTCTGTTTTCTGCCCAGGCGAACCGTGCTTCAGTGACACCGGTGAGATGGCGCTGACACGACGTCGCGTGGGAGGCGGTTGGACGCTGCGGTTCTGATGTGATGTGTTGATGGGCACGGCCTTCGCCTTTCTGCAAAGTTGGACAATTCGCTCTCGCTAATAAGAATGTGCGGTGGCTCAAGGGCCGGGATGGCGTGCAAGCACCGTCACATGGGGCCTGCATCTGGCAGGCTATCGACGCGATTGGGTGTGGTTGCGATGAAAGGGATTGCAGATAGGGATGGCTCGACCCGCACGATCACTATTCCAGAAAATGGACCACCATGAATCTCGGGATGAGAGGTGAAACCAGAGGCTGGTGCCAGGGGCATCCCTTTGGAGTTCGACGTAGTGGCCTCTCATCCATGACGAGGAGCAGAGGGACGGTAGGTCCGTTCGAGGCACAGAAGGGTAATGAAAGTTTCTCCTCCCGTACTATTTCCGTCTAAAAATGTTCCGCTCGCCGTCGCGACGGCGAGCGCACATGATGTGCCCTCCTTCCCTAGAGGTCAGCTGGGAGGAGGGTGGGAGATCCGCGGCCCCCCGTCTGGCGGGGTGTTCTCACATCAGCCGTTGCTGGCGGTCGGTGCCGTCGAGACGGGACAGCTGATCTTCAGGTTCCCCCAGGTGCACGCATTCGGCTTTCCGACACAAGCTGGTTGACAATCGGAACGGTCAAGATCGTGAAGGGTTGTGGCTGATTTAGTTGGCCCAAACCGGCATGTGCGTCGCGATCAGAAGTCCTCGGAAAACCACGGGAGCCCTTCCCCTGGCAGCGCGTCATCAGCAGGATCTTCTAACAGGAGGAGTGATGCCTGGAATTGGAAAATCTGGAAACCGCTGGACTCACGAAGGATCGTGGTCGCGACTCGAGGGGTGAGAGAGGAGAGACCGTCTTAATTGACGGCCTGCGGCAATGGCGTCCTGTTTAGTGGAAAAGCCACCGACCTCCCACCGTCGGCCGGAATGGTAGAGGAAGGCCTTGAATTCGATTCGGCCGTTTGCGTGGTGACGCGTGGAAACCCCGTGAGATGCTTCTTTTCGCATAAAAACCTCCATAGGTGACGTTCAGTTTTTCCGACACTCACCGTCACTTGAGTGTCGGTACACCATTCAATTCGGTGCATGATGGCTCATCGCGCCTTGTTGGTCCGAAACGAACAACCGCGATTTTATTGCATGGCGTGGAGCCCAGTGTAAGGACAGACAAGCTCTTCCCGACGCCAGAAGCCCCGTCCCTGTGTAGCTATTGGCAAATTCCAGGCATAGTCACTCCTCCTGATGTGAAGTTGCGTTTTTCCGAAGAGCACTGCCGGTTAGTTGGCGGTGCCCCCTTCCAAACGGTGCATGGCAGTTCGCTGCCCCTAGGATGGCTCCATCCTAAGGCCCCCCAAATTGCTGCATAGTGTGGAAGCGGAACGTCTGGAAAACGGTGGTCTTACCGAAGGCGCGAGAACCAAAAGTCAGTAGTGAGCGGTATGGCGATGTTAGCGGCGTGGCTTTCTTTCAACGAGTTACGCAGCCACTCGGTCTTGGGTGGCAGTAGGGCTGGCGGTGGGTGGTAAAGGGTGGCCACAGGTTGTGCAGCAACCATTGCTAGAAGGGATCTCGTCTAAGAGGTCCACTGCCCAGCGAAGGTTTCCTGGTATCAGATGCGTATAGGTGTCTGCCGTGATCGCGATCGACCTATGCCCTAACATAGTACTGACATATTTGAGCGTGACGCCCCGACTATCCCCTTGCAACAGTAAGCGCGTTGCAAAAGTGTGCCGGAGATCATGAATACGAAATTTTCTGAGTCCAGTCTCTCTCAGAATGGGTTGGAAAATGCTCCGCCGAACATATTGCTGGGTATATGGAAGGGCCCGGAGCCCCTCAAACAACCATGTGGGGGCCGGCTTCCACTGAAGTTCAGCTTCTCGAGTGAGGCGGTCGATATGGTCGCGAAAGACTGCGGTCAATTTCTGCGACATATCAACCCTTCGTTCCTTATTGGATTTGGTGTTGTCTTGCAGGCCGCCTGTTGACCATATGCGTCTAACCAAAATTTGCCGCTCTTCAAACAGGATGTCCTCAACTCGCAGCGCCAAGGCTTCCCCGATGCGAAGTCCTGCTCGAAGGAGAAGGAAAAAGAAGGGGTACCATTCGATTTGATAGGCGCGAACGGCCTGCAAAAAGCGTTGTTCCTCATCGGTCGAGAGGGGGACGACCAGGTACTGCGCAGGTGATCCCATCAAGTCCTTGAGATCCATGGCATAGTTTCGGGGGATGAATTCGTCCAGGTAGGCGCTGTTAAGTACCCGTGAAAGCACCTTGATCGTATTCTTGACGGTCTTAAGGCTAATTTCCTTTCCAGCCGCGGTTTTCCGATCCAATTCGTCGAGAAGGAATTCCTTCACCCGTTCACGATTTACCACCGACAGACTCAGGTGCCCAAGTGTCGGAATGATTTTATACGTGAGAATGCTGCGGTAGGACTCCCATGTTGTAGGCTTGTATTTCCGGCGGCGTTCCGCGAGCCACTGGTCCGCATACTCCTTCACCGTCATTGTGGCAGGGGTGCAGCGAGGGCCTCCCCGGCGTTGGTACTTGTTGGGGTCAAAAATCCCCTGATCCTGCTCGACCTTGGCTCGCCGATACATTTTGCGGGCGAGTTGCTTGCTGCGAAAGCCGCCAACCATGACGGCGCGTCTGCCGTGCCACAAGCGCACATCAAAGACCGTCTCTCCGGTCTTCAATTTGCGTTCGATGATTCCGCGATCCTCACTGCGCTTACGTTTTGTTGAGTTTTCCATGTAGAGGGTTCCCTTCTGTTACTGAGAGGTGCGTAATCGTTGCCGTGTGGCGCGGGTGGGCAACATACACCTTGGGTCTGTTGCTGGGTTTGCGGTGATGAGACCGTCGGCTATTGCTGCGTAGAAGATGCTGGCCAGGGGTTTCCGCATGTTCTGGCACAGGGCCAGGGAATATTTCTTGAGCTGCTCGCGAAGCCAGTCTTCGATCATCTGTGATGAAATGTTACGCACGAGTGTCGTGCCAAACACCGGATTGAGGTGTGTGGTGCAGACGGAGCGCACGATATCCTGAGTGCTGGGTGCCCACGTTGACTGGTTGGCCTGAAACCAGCGCCGAGCATAGTCGTGAAACAGGATGTCCGGGTCGATTGGACCCCCTATGCCTTTTTGGGATTGGTTGGCAGGTAAACCACGCTGATTGGCTGGTGGCTTTTTAGGGTGGGGCAGGGCCTGTGGGGATCCATGCGCAGCGGAGGCGGCTTTCAACAAAGGGGTGAGTGCAGACCGAAGAGACGGATGGCGGTTCAGGAGCTGAGAAAATGCGTGGTGTTCTGCTGAAGAGAGCGGTTGCCAGTGAATGAAAGCCTGGCGTAGTTTCTCTTCGCGATAAACGTCGATGGCCCCCTGAAGGGTTGTATATCGGCGGGTTTGACGCGCACCACGAAAGTGTATTGTTAACTCCCACACAATGGTTCCATCCGAATGTCGGATCTGCCGGAGACCTGGAATGCTGTCGGTGCTAAAAGTAATCATTGTGCGTCTTCCTTTCTGCTGGCGTAGGCTTTGTTGGCTCGTTTCTTTGGATATTGAATCGGTTGCCAGGCTGCGGTGATACGTTCCAAGAACGGTTTCAGGACGAGATATTGTCCGGCTGCGCTGGCAAGTTCGCGTATCTGCTCAGTGGTCAATGGATCAAAGAGTTGGAGTGCGCGGCTGAGCATGTGGTTTTCAAATGCGGTTTGAGCTGCCGCTTGTGTGGTGTAGGTTCCAATTGGGTACTCCACGGTTTTGTAACTGACGTGCACGACCCAGGTTGATGTGCCGTCACAATGAGGAATTTGGAGAAAAGGACCTCGTCTGATGGGTTTGAGAGATACTGGCATGGTGGACTCCTTGAAAGTGTTAAAGATGAAGAGGAACGGAGGCTGGCTCATTTCCGACAGGGCACATGGGATGGGTTCGTAGTAGAGGCAGTCCATAGGCCGTTGCTGAGGTGGCTCAATCATGGGACAGGGTGAGACCTTCAAGGGGCTGTCAGGAAAAAAGGCCGACCGAGAGTGAGGCAGAGAAAGGAGTTCGATGAAGGATAGACCCTACGAATGCTTAAACAGGCGATGAATCAGAGAGGACTGAGAGTTGGCTCATCCGGGTATTGCGTATGATTGGAAGGCCTGAGGGATGAGTATGGGCAAGGGAGAGAGACATGAAGGATGACAACAGGTTGAAATGCGTGGAGTGGGAAACAAGGAAAGAAGCGAGAGGGTACAGGAGTTTCGGCAGATCGTGGTACGGACCCCAACAAGGAACAAAAACGGACATTAATCAGCCGAAACGGATAGGCTCTGGAAGAGAGGCTTCCGAAATTGGCGGCGCCGCTACAGTTGGCGCCTAAAGGCGCCGAGCAGGAGAGGGCATGCCACCTCAGCCATCAAACGCCGGCGTCGCTGTGTTTCAACACTTCACTGCGCGGCTCAATTTGCAGAATGTGCAGGTGATTGATTATCTCAATCGAGGTGGTCGATGGTTGTTTGACGCGGTCATGGGAACACTGCCACAAGGATGTCCGCGTTGTGGTCAAGAAACTCCGCTGCACCGGTATGGCAGCAAAAAGCAGTATTTTGACGATCGCCCCCTCGATGGGCAGCCTGTTCGTGTTCGCCTGCTCCGACGACGATATAAATGCCTTGGGTGTCGCAAGCCGTTTTATGAACCCGTACCGGATCTCGACGATCGGTGGCGAGCCACCCGTCGACTTGTCCGGGAGATCGCCCTGGGATCGCTGCGTTACCCATTTACCCATTTAGCGTCGATCTACGGTCTTCATGAAAAGACGATTCGCCGCATCGCGCACACTTTCTACAAATCGTTGAATGCAGTGGGATATTTCCCGACGCCTCGCTGGATGGGTATTGACGATGTCTATCTCAAGAAGCTGCCGCGTACGGTTCTGACAAATCTTCGGGACCGAAAACTCTATGACATGCTGCCGGATACTCGCCCGGAAACGATCCGTCAGTTCCTCGAAGGCATGCCCGGCACCGAATTTATTGAAATTGTTTGTATGGATTTTAGTACGCTCTTTCGGAAACAGGTGCGTCCTTGTGTGCCTGATGCGCAGATCGTCGTCGATAAGTATCACATCATTCAACGGGCTATCGAAGCCGTTGATCAGATCCGGCGCCGTGTGAAGAAACGGAAGAAGGGCGTGATTCGAGACGACACGAGAATCCTCCGAAAGCGTCGTGTGAGGTTGACGTCGTCTGAGAAGGCAGTGATAGAGCGATGGGCGAAAGACGTGCCCGAGTTGGCTACGGCGTATCGGCTCAAGGAACAGTTCTGTGACATCTGGGATGCAAGCGATGACGCGACTGCTCGGGCGCGCTACGAACATTGGAAAGTCCAGGTCGCTACCGACTTGCCGAAAGCGTTTCGTCGCTTGATCAATACGATCAGCAAGTGGGATCAGGAGGTCTTCCACTGCGTCAATTGGACGGCAACCAACGGGTATACGGAGCGGATGAACGGAATCATCAAAGAATATAATCGGCGAGGGCGTCGTTTGGCGTTCCACGCTCTACGTGCGAAGTTGCTGTATCAGTATGGATACTCTCAGCCCGCTCAGAAGGCGAGGAAGCCGAGATGGGAGGATGGCCCCAACTATAATGACTATGACGATACTGAATCTGAATGCGGAAGTCCCCCGACGGCGCCTCGGCCAACAGCGAAAGCACTGCCATATCCGAAGAACACGATCAAAGCGCTCGCGGCTTCGTATGTAATGGGGCACGAATTTGAGGGCTGGCTGCGCGACATACAGAAGCACACACTGAACACCGAAGAACCGGGTGAGGAATGTGAGGTCCAATCTGATAGTGAAGAATACACGCGATTGTCGGATGTTTCTGCTCATTCCAAACATAACACGATGAGCCGATAAGCAAGATGTCGAGACACAAACCGTACGCACTCACAAAATCCAGCTTCATGTCAGGACGGCAATGTAAGAAGCGACTGTATTTGGAGGTGCAACAAAGAGGTTTAGCGACGCCCCCGAATGCGTTGACGCAGGCCGCGTTCGAGTTGGGCCGACGCGTCGGTCGGTACGCCCACGATCTCTATCCTGGAGGCACACTCGTAGACGTTCCGCCAGCTCAACCATACGAGGCGCTGCGTCACACACGCAGTGTCATGGAAGACACCACGGCACCAGCCATTTTTGAGGGAGCATTTCTCTTCGAGAATGTGTTCGTCAGAGCCGACATTTTGGTGCGTCAAGCGGATGACCGTTGGTTATTGGCAGAATGTAAAGCGGCGGCGAAGGTGAAGTCGGAGCATCTCTGGGATCTGGCTCTACAGGCACATGTCCTGAGGGGAATGGGGGTGAAGCTCGCGGCAATGGGATTGGTACATCTCGATTCAAGCTATGTCTATGATGGAAGAGATTATCAGGTAGAACGTCTACTACGTTTAGTCGAGATGACACACAAGGTCGACACGATGGCCCGTGCGGTGAACCAGAAGATCAAGGAAATGAAACGCGTGCTCGACCGGAAAAAGGCTCCCATCGTAGAGCCAGGACCGCACTGCCATACCCCATATCCCTGTCCGTACTGGGCGCATTGCACCAGCATGAAGCCAGCGCGTTGGATCGGGTTTCTTCCGGACGGAACCAGGCAGATCCCACGACTTGTGACAAGAGGTGTTGAGACATTCGATGAGATTCCCTTTGAATGCTTTCTCACCGAAATACAAGAGTATGCGAGGAGGGAGGCGGAATTGGTTGGAAAGTCATTGCAAGTATCGCTTGCGCACATCCAATTTCCGCTTCATCATTTACACATGGAAGCAGGCTTTCCGGGCCTCCCCTTGTATAAAGGCATGAGACCCTACCAGCCATTCCCGTTTCTGTGGACAAATCTTGTTACCGAGCAAAGCGGGGAAAGTCGAGTTGAGGAGTGGCTCAGCTTAAAACGCCAGGATTCTCGACAGGCATGTGCCGAAACTTTGTTGCACAGTCTTGGTGATCAGGGCACGATTGTTGTGTACTCCGATGCGGCTAGCAACCTGATTGAGGAGCTCGCAAAATCCCTCCCTGAGCAGCGGGAGGCTCTGCGCTCGCTGCGCCGCCGAATCGTTGATCTGCGTCACCTAATTCGGAAGGGCTATTATCATCCACAGATGCCTTCTGCGGTTTACCAACGGGACCACTTTGCAACGTGCGCTTCGATCCACATGCTCGGAGGATTTGTGCCTGGCTCAGAGGCGCAGGGTTCTTTCACTGTAGAGGAGGGATGGGCATTCAGGGAATACCTGAAGTCGATTGAAGGCCCAGATGGAATGAGAGAGCCCTCTGCTCTTCGGGCTGACCTTTTAGCGACGAGCCGGAGACTTGTTGGAATGCTGAGGGATCTACGGCTCTATTTGGAAGGACGAATTCGAGCGAGGCAACGTGTTCAGAGCCGTGAGTCCGCCGCGTGATTTCCGACGAGAAGGCATGCTGCTATTGGTGTGAGGATTGCCGACATCTTTTTAATGCTGCAAGCTCTTGGTCGGTTGCAAACTGGCGACTCTCGGCTCGTTTCTGCTTGATCCGCTACTGGTTTTTCGCTTCTGCTCGGCATAGCCTTCCAGGAGTTCGCAGTAACGTTCCATGAGCGACTGTTCGCCTAAGGCGCTGTGCGGACAATGCCAGTGGCAAAAGAACTGCCACTGGTCAAAAGGCTTCGGCCGTGTTGGATTTGTATGATCTATCATGAATGAGAATTCCACCCAATCAATTTGCTGAGAAGGCTCCGGTGGCCGTTGAGGTGAGTCTCGTGTCCCCTTCGACAGAAATCGGTTCCGCCACAGGCGTAACGAAGGCCGACCAATCCCGCAGCACCGATTAGGCCCGCATCCTGTGGCCCTGTAAGCTGCCGTAAATCACGACATTCAGTAAGGAGAACTTTCTGGCACAATAGTCACCCTAGCCAGGAGGTTCCGATGCGCCAGTCGAAGTTCACCGAAACGCAGATTGTGTCGATTCTGAAAGAGGCCGACGTCGGCCGCCCCGTCAATGAGATCTGGCGGCACTACGGCATCAGCTCCGCCACGTACGACAAGTGGAAAGCAAAGTACGGTGGGCTGGAGGCGTCCGATGTGAAGCGGCTCAAAGAACTGGAGCACGAAAACAGTCGACTCAAACGGATGTATGCCGACCTGTCGTTGGAGAATCTGGCCCTGAAGGATGTCATCGCAAAAAAGCTCTAAGGCCTGCTGAACGACGGGAGGTCGTCACGCATCTGGTGACGGTCAATGGCCTTCCGGTTCAGCGGGCCT
>ERZ724519.1139-NODE-1139-length-11157-cov-4.538281_pt1 | contig 11157 bp, 9 predicted proteins | sample MGYA00376052_ERZ724519 | MGnify/ENA primary metagenome ERZ724519 (study PRJEB28724, sample SAMN07190883) | activated sludge metagenome | isolation source: activated sludge of sewage treatment plant in Hong Hong | place: Hong Kong | collected 2016-03-17 ... | reverse complement strand
GCGATGAGCTGATCTGGCTGCTCAGGCGCCTGAACGAGGAGTGGGGCGTGGCGGTGGTTCTGGCCGAGCACCGGCTCGAGCGCTGCCTGCCCGCCGCCGACCGGGTTGTCGCCATGGACGAGGGCCGCATCGGCTTCGACGGAACTCCCCGGGACTTCCTCGCCTGGGCGATCGCGAACAAGCCCGAGCTGGCCACGCCTTCTGCCCTGATGTTCGCCGGGTCAGACATCGAGCCCCTGCCGGTCGGAGTTCGCGATGCCCGCCAGATCCTCCGCGCCCGCGATTCCGGGGGCGATCAGCCACCGAATCGGTGGCCAGACGCCCCCGGAAAGCGTGGGAGGGGTCTGGATTCGGGTTCACGGGCCGGTTCTTCGGTGGCACTGGAAGCGAAGCGACTCTGGGTCGAGCTCGACCCCGGTGACGGCCCGGTCGACGTGCTGCGCGGAATCGACCTGGAAGTACAGGCCGGGGAGAGGGTGGCCCTGATGGGCCGGAACGGGGCCGGCAAGTCGACTTTGCTGCGGGCCGCTGCCGGCTTGATCGACCCGGTCTCGGGCAGGATCAGAGTACCGGGGGGGATCGCGCTTCTGACTCAGAACCCGGGTGATTTCCTGGTCCGCGAGCGGGTTGGCGACGAACTTTCAGGTCCGGCCGGGGAGGCGGCCCTGGGCGCGGTCGGTCTGGATGTCTCACCCGACCGGGATCCGCGCGATCTTTCCGGTGGCGAGCGTCAGCGGCTGGCCCTGGCGATCGCCCTGGCCGGACGCATGGAAGGTGAGGCGGTGCCCGGCCTGGTCTGTCTCGACGAGCCGACCCGCGGAATGGACCGGGGGCTCAAGGGACACTTGACCGAACTTGCCGCACGCCTGTCCGGTCAGGGCGCCGCGGTCGTGATCTCGACCCATGACGTCGAATTCGCGGTTTCATTCGCCGATCGGGTCGTCCTGCTCGGTGACGGCGAGGTGGTGGCCGACGCCGAAATGCCGACCGTGCTCAGCGGAGGCTGGTACTTCGCCTCCGAGGCCGCCCGGGTACTCGACCAGCCTGGCCTGGTTTCGGTCGAGCAGGGGATCGAGTTCCTGAAGAGGGAAACATGAGCTGGCAGCTGGTCAGCGTGGTGGTGTTGCTGTTCACGCTCGGGGCCGGGATGCTCTGGTACGAGCGTTCGCGCCCGCCGTCCCAGATCGTCGCCCTGGTCGCCGTGCTGGCCGCGCTGGCGGTGGCCGGCCGGATTGTGCTCGCGCCGATCCCGAACGTGGTCGCGACCACCGACATCGTGATCATCGCCGGCTTCGTGCTCGGGCCGGCCCCGGGGTTCGCGGTCGGTGCCCTGGGCGGGCTGGTCTCAAACTTCTGGCTCGGCCAGGGAGTCTGGACGCCCTGGCAGATGGTTGCCTGGGGCATGTGCGGTGTGGCTGGCGGTGTCCTCTTTCATCTGGCACGGGGAAGGGTCAATCGCTGGACCCTGGCCGCCTTCTGCGGGCTGGCCGGGGTCGTTTTCGGCGCCTGGATGAATCTTGAGACGATGGTCGCATTCGGGGGGGAAATCTCCCTGGACCGGTACCTTGCACTCGAGGTAAGAGCAATTCCCTTCGATATCGCGCACATGACCGGAAACATCATCTTCGCCCTCGCTGCAGGGCCGGCGATGATCGCCGCCCTGACCCGCTTTCGCGACCGGTTCCAGTGGCGTCAGGTCCCGACCGGGGAAGCGGCCCCGCCTGATCCCGGGCCGCCCCGGGACCGGCCCGCGCAACCGGCAGGTGCCGCCGGGGTGAGCCTGATCCTGCTCGCGGCGCTGCTCATCGCCTTTGCCGGCGGAGGCCCGCAGAGGGCGGAGGCGGCGTACACGGGCGAAGCGAAGAGCGCCGCGGCCTGGCTGAAGACCCAGCAGAACACGGACGGCGGTTTCTCCTCGATCCCGGGCAGCACCTCTTCGGTCGGCATCACCGCCCGGGCGATGTTCGCTCTCGCCGCGGCCGGGACCAACCCGCTGGACGTGAAGACCAACGCCACGCCCTACGGCTATCTGGTCAATCACCGCGACGACATCAATGACGCCAGCGACATCGCCCTGACCATCCTCGCGATGAAGACGGTCGGCCAGGACCCGCGGGACTTCAAGGGGCGCAACCTGATCAAGGCGCTGAGGGCCAGGCGCGGCAACGGTTCCTTCGGCAACGACGTGAACGTGACCGCTTTCGCGGTGCTCGCCTTTCGCTCGGTCGCCGCCACCAAAGACGCGCAGTATTCACTCGACTGGCTTCACGGGGCGCAAAACGACAACGGAGGCTGGGGCATTTCGAAAGGCTCGGACAGCGATTCCGATTCAACCGGTACCGCCCTGATGGCGGTCACCGGCGACAAGGTGGCAAACCGGGCGATCAAATTCCTCGACGGGATCCAGAAGAAGTCCGGCGGTTTCGGCAACAGCGGCAACGTCAACGCACAGTCGACCGGCCTCGTAATGCAGGGTCTGGTCGCCCAGGACCGCAGCGTCAACTACCTGAAGAAGAACGGCAACTCGGCCGCCGACTACCTGCTTTCGCTGCAACAGGATGACGGCAGCATTTTCTACGCCAGGGACAACGACGTGACCAGGGTCTGGGTGACCGCCGACGGCACGACCGCTCTGGCCGGGCAGCCCTTGCCGATCGGGGCGCCGCCGCGGGCCGACAATGGCAACGATGCGAACAATGGCTCGGGCGGCACCGCTCCCGGGGACGGTTCGAACACCGGCGGCACCTCAACCGGCGGGACCCTGCCGGCCGGGTCGCTCGCCGGGACGGGCAACACGGGCAGCGCCAGTGCCGGTTCCGGCAGCGGTGCAAACGGCGGCAACGGCAACCAGGGCTCCGGGAACGGCAACGGCTCCGGCAGCGGCAGCGGCAGCGGCACCAATGGCGGCGACGGATCATCTTCTGCCACTACGCTGCCCCCGACCGACACCGTGGCACCGGTCATTCCGGAAGCGCCGAGCGCCGAAGTGCTGGCCGCATCCGAGGCCGGCCCTCAGCCTTCACCGCTAGTTGCGACCCTGGTCGGGCTTGCGGTCAGCGGTTTCCTCTGCGGCGGCACCATCCTGCTGGTCCGGCGGCTCAATTGGTAGGTCGAAGCCAGTCGCTGGAGGCGATCGCCGGATCGCATTTCGAGGTGGTCGTGATCGGCGGCGGGATCACCGGGGCCGGAGTCGCGCTCGACGCGGCCTCCCGCGGCTACTCGGTCGCCTTGCTGGAAGGTCGCGACTACGCGATCGGAACCTCATCCCGCTCCTCGAAAATGGTTCACGGCGGCCTCCGGTACCTCGAGAACTTTGACGTGGGGCTGGTCCGTGAAGCGCTGCTCGAGCGCCAGCTCCTGGTCGAGCTGGCTCCGCATCTGGTCTATCCGACCCCGTTTCTGGTGCCGAGCTTCGGGGAGGAGAAGCCGGATCGCAAGGTCGGGCTGGGCCTCGGGGCCTACGACGTGCTGGCCGGGGCGACCAGCGGGCGCAACCGCCGCGAGCGGCGCTGGCGCCGGCGACCGGCCGAGGCGGAGGAATCCTGGTCACCGGACCGGCACCGGACGATCGACCGGGAAGAGCTGCTCGAACTGGTCCCGGCCCTGGAGACGCGCGACCCTGAATCGGCCTACCTCTTCTATGACTGCCAGACCGATGACGCGCGGCTCGTCCTCACCGTGCTGGGCGAGGCCGAACGCTTCGGCGCGGTCTGCCTGAACGGCGCCAACGTCACCCGGGTGCTGGAGAAGAGCGGCAAGGCCCGGCAGGTCGAGTTCACCGAAATTGCATCGGGCGAAACTGTGGTCGTCGAGGCCGACAACATCGTCAACGCGACCGGGGTCTGGGCCGACCAGATCCGGCCGGGCGAAATCGAACGGGAAGAGGACATCCCGAAGATCGCACCGAGCCGGGGCGCCCATCTTCTTTTCTCCGCCGATGACGTAGACATGGGCCGGGCCGCCTGCATCGTGCCGGCGGGCGAGGGCCGCAGGATCTTCGCCTTGCCCTGGTACGGCCGGACCCTGGTCGGGACCACCGACGTCGATCACGACGGCGGCATCGAGGAAGTCGCGGCCACCGAAGACGACATCGAGTACCTGATGAACGCGCTGAACGAGTTCATGGACCTTTCCCTGACCGACTCCGACATCGTCGGGGCCTTCGCCGGGGTCAGGCCCCTGATCAGCACGGGTGATCCCCGCAAATCCGTCGACATCTCCCGCCAGGCCGAGCTCTACGAGACCTCATCGGGGATGCTGACCATCACCGGTGGCAAGCTCACCACCTGGCGGCGGATGGCGAAGCAGACCGTGGACCGGATCGTCGAAAGGGCAGGCCGGGAAGCGCGCTGCCAGACGGCCGAGATCCCGCTCGGGATGGAGATCGACCCGGCCGAGCTGAGCGCCCCGGAAGGCGTCAGCAAGGAGTCGCTGGCCCAGCTCGCCTTCCGTTACGGCCACGCCGCCAGGGGAGTGATCCGCATCGCCGAGGCGGATTCCGAAATGGCCAAACCGATCGTCGACGGGATGCCGGACCTGATGGCTGAAGCCCGCATCGCAATCGAATTCGAGCAGGCCCGCTCGCTGGCCGATGTGCTGTTGCGGCGAACCAGGCTCGGGCTGACCGCCGCCTCCAGCCTCGCGACCGCCGACTCGGTCGAGCCCCTAGCTGCGGTGATGGCGCACGGTCTCGGCTGGGGTGACATCGAGAAGAAGCGCCAGATCGACGAGTGGCTTGGCACCGTCAAGGCCGAAGGTCTCAACCCGGCCGGTTCCTGAAACTTCTGATCGGGCCGGGCTCCGCGGGCTCGACTCAATACCATGGGGCCATGGAACTTTTCATTGACACCGGTGCCGTATCCGAGGTCGAGGAGATTGCCGCCTGGGGCGTGCTCAGTGGCGCGACCACCAATCCCTCCCTGCTCGCCAAGGAAGACGGTGAACCCGGTGACATCATCCGCAAGATCGCCAACCTGGTCAACGGACCCACCTCTGCCGAAGTTGTCTCCCCTGACGCCGAGGGGATGATCGCCGAGGGCCAGGCTCTGCGCAAACTCCACGAACACGTGACGGTCAAGGTCCCGTTCGGCCCCGAAGGCCTCAAGGCCACGCGGGCGCTGACCGATGACGGCGCGATGGTCAACATGACCCTCGTCTTCTCGCCGAACCAGGCCCTGCTGGCCGCCTCGGCCGGCGCAACGTTCGTCTCCTGCTTCATGGGCAGGCTCGACGACATCTCGGTTGATTCGGCCAAGGTGCTGGAAGAGATCTGCGACGTGCTGCGTGCCCGCGACCTCGATTCGAAGGTGCTGGCCGCCTCGATCCGGCATCCCGAGCACATGGTCGTCGCGGCATCGCTCGGCTGTGACATCGCCACCGTGCCGGCCAAGGTCTTCCACCAGATGCTGAACCACCCGCTCACCACCGAGGGCGCTGCCAAGTTCGAAGAGGACTGGAAGAGCCGCCCCGAGTTCGGCGAGTGGCTGGGTGGCCTGGTCGCTGCCGACAAAGGCTGACATGTCCGATCTGAAATCGAAGTCGCTGGCCGAGCTCCACGAGCTCGCCGCGAAGGCAGGTATCGAGAAATTCCGGCTCCTGCGCAAGGACGAGCTGGCCGAGAAGCTCGGTGACGCCGATGGCGCTGCCGGGGCCGAAGATGCCACTGCGGGTGACGCTTCCGGCGATTCCGGCAGCTCCGAATCCGACCGCGGATCGCGTCGCCGGGGTGGCCGGGACCGCGGTCGTGGCCGCGGAGACCGCGAGCCTCGCAGTGACCGTGAACGGCGCGGCGGCGGGGACCGTGACCGCAAGAATGGCCGCGGCGACCGGGAGGGCGGTGACGGCCGTGAGGATTCCGAAGGCCGCGAAGAGGAAGCGGAAGCTGAACTCAGCGAAATCACCGGGGTGCTCGACGTGCTGCCACGCGGCAGCGGCATCATCCGCTCCGACGATGGTCCCTCGGCCGGGATCTACGTCTCGCCCGCCCAGATCCGCCGTTGCGAACTCCGCTCCGGCGATGAAGTCAGCGGTCCGGTCCGCCCGGCCCGCCGTGGCGAGCGCCGGCCTTCACTGGTCCGGGTCGAGAAGGTCAACGGCGAGCCGCCGGTGGATGAGCGCTCCCCCCGCTTCGAGAGTCTGACCCCCGTTGCTCCGCATCGGCACATGCCGTTGAGCGGCGACGCCGATGACATCCTCGCCCGCTCGGTTGACCTGCTCGCTCCCCTCGCCTTCGGCCAGCGGGTGCTGGTCGAGGCCCAGCCGCGTTCCGGCCGGACCAGCTTCCTGCGGTCGCTGGCCAAGGCGATCGCCCGCGGTGCCGGTGACGAAGCCGAGATCATCGTGCTCCTGGTCGACGAGCGGCCGGAAGAGGTGACCGCCTGGTCCCGCGAGGTGCCGGAGGTCGAGATCGCCGCCGCGCCCGCCGACCTCGGTGCCCACGAGCAGGTCCGGACCGCCGAGCGGATTCTGGCCAAGGTCAAGCGCCAGGCCGAGGCCGGCAACGACGTCGTGATCATCGTCGACTCGCTGACCCGGCTCGGCAACGCCTACGGCGAGGCCGGAGCGGTCAAGCCCTTCTTCGGGGCCGGTCGCGAACTGGAAGAGGAAGGTGCCGGCTCGGTCACCGTGATCGCCACCGCCCTCTGGGGCTCGCCCGGCGACCAGGACGTGATGGACGCGGTCCACACGACCGAGAACGCGACCATCCGCCTCGATGCCTCGCTGGCTTCGGCCGGGGTGGAGCCGTCACTGGACGTCACCGCCTGCGCCGTTTCCGGTCAGGAGTCGGTACTGGACCAGGAACAGGTGGACGCGGTACGCCGCCTCCGGGCTGAACTGAAGGACCTGGAACCGGTCCCGGCCGCCAATCGCCTGGCCGAGCTGATCAAGAGCTCCCCAAGCAACGAAGAACTGCTGAAGAACCTGTAGCTAGAGCCCCTCCCAACCATCGTTTTGTGCGAATGGGAGGGGCGGGTCCAGAATGGAGGGCGGGTCGGACCCCGCCCGACTTGAAGTTCTCTATCGGCGGAAGGCGACGCGGCGCCAGCTCGGCTCTTTGGCCAGCTCGATCATCTCGGGGCCGCGGTCGGGCTGAATGTAGCCGAAGGTCTGGCGGCCCTCGTCGAAGGCGATGTCCAGTTCGCCTTCCTTGACCCGCTGGTCGAGCCAGGCGCCGCGGAAGACGAGCCGGCGCAGCCAGTGGACGAAACTCTGGTTGCCGGGTCCGGTCAGGTCCTCCCAGTGATGGGTGACGTGGATGCCCAGTTCCGAGCTCGGCTCCTCGATCTCGCCGGAAACGGCCAGATGGAGCAGGTCATTGAGCTCGGCGAAGGTCAGGCCGGGAGTCACGAAACCGAGCCGCACTGCGGCCTGTTCGACTCTCTGGCTGAAGTCCCGTTCGTTGAACGAGAACCTGAGATTGCCGTACTCGAGCACATAGTCAGTGCCCGACTCGTAGTTTCCTCTGCGGGTCTTTTTACTTTCCACGGTTGAAGCCTTGAGCACCCGCGGCATGGTCCTTGGGTGCCCGGGCATCATGCCTTGAGGCTGCCTTTAGGGACTTGGCACCGCCGGACCTGAACGGGCGGTTGCACCCCGAAAGACTCGTTGCAGAGCCGATCCGGTTCTGCGGGGGAGAGTTTCCTGTGCCCGTGCCTTAGAGGGGCATGGCGATTGGTGCGGATATCACGCGGCCGGCGAGGCGTTTCCGGCGACTTGAACGGCGGAGGGTTCACGGCTTCGAGGTGATGGTGGCCCGTGACCCGGTGTCGCGGCTTCTGGGCCTGGCTTTGCTGGACCGGCACCGGGCGCCGGAAGGTCTGCTGATTCCCCGGTGCCGTTCGGTCCACACCTACGGCATGCGGTTTCCGCTGGACCTGCTCTTTCTCGGGCCGGACTGCCAGCCGCTGATCGCGGTGCGGGAGGTCGGGCCGGGCCACCGGGTGCGGGTGCCGGAAGCCGCGGCGGTGCTGGAACTTCCCTCGGACTGGGACCTGGAGAAGTGGGAGGGGGCAACCGGCGCGGGATCTGGCGGAGAGCCGGGCGCCGCCGAGCCGGACGGGCCCGGCAACCCGGGGCGGGGGCGGGGCTGATGCTTCCGGTGCGGGAAGGGATCGCCCGGATCGTCGTCTGCGAGGACGACCAGCCGACCCTCGAACTGCTCTGCGAACACCTGACCGCCGACCGTTTCTCGGTCCTGGCTGCGCCGAGCGCCGCCGATGCGATGCGGCTCTGCCTCTACAACGACCCGGACCTGATGCTGCTCGACCTTGGTTTGCCCGACGCGGCCGGGCTCGACCTGTTGCGCGAGATCCGCAATCCGGACCGGACCGTGAACCGGGTCGATCCGGGAATCGGGGTGATCATCGTCAGCGGCCGCAGCACAGAGCGCGACCGGGTGCGCGGCCTCAGCGAAGGGGCGGACGATTACGTCCAGAAGCCCTTCAGCTACGGCGAACTGCTGGCCCGGATCAATTCGGTGCTGCGGCGCCGGCGGCGCAGCCATTCCCTCGTTCAGGTCGGGGAAATCGAGATCAACGACGTCGAGCACACGGTCCGGGTGGGTGGCCGCTACCTGCGACTTTCGATGAAGGAGTACGCGCTGCTGAAGATCCTCGCCAACGAACCGAGCCGGGTCTTCTCGAAGGAGGAACTGCTGCAGGAGGTCTGGGGATACCGCTCCTCCGGGCACACCCGGACCCTCGAAGCGCACTGCAGCCGGCTGCGGAAGAAGCTCGATCCGAAGCACGGCCGTTACGTGGTCAACTGCTGGGGAGTCGGCTACCGGCTCGTGGGTCCGTGAGGGGTGCTGAAGTGAGTATTGGACTTGCCGACCTGATCCCCCTGCTGGCCGCGCTCTTTGTACTTGCCGGGCGGGAAGCCTGGCTGGCCCATCGCCGCGTCCTCGTCAATCGGGCGCTCCATGAAGCCCGGCGGCCGCTCCAGGCGATCGCGCTCTCCCTGCCGGCGGGGCCGGGCCGGATGACCCCGGTGCTGCCGGTCTGGCAGGCAATCCAGGCGCTTGGCGAGGTCGATCGGCAGATCAACGGCGGTGCACCCGACCGGCCGAGGCCCGAGCCGATCGCCTGCCGGTTGATGACCGAGGCCTGTGTGCGGCGCTGGCAGTCACGGGCCCGGATGGCCGGAGGCGGGATCGAAATGCGCTGGACCGGACCGGAGGCATTGGTGACCGGGGATCCGGCCGCGCTCTCGGCGGCGATCGAGAACCTGATCGTCAACGCGATCGAGCACGGTGGGCCGCGGATCGTGGTGCGGGCCCTGGTGATCGGCAAGCGGCTGCGGCTGGAGGTCACCGACAACGGCAAGGCCCACCGTGCCGCGGGACGCTCCGGCAGCCCGGCCGAAGTGATCGCGAGGCTGCGTGGCAAGGACCGGCACGGCCACGGGTTGCCGGTGGTCCGGGAGGCCGCCCGTGAACATGCCGGCCGCTTCGAGATCAACCTGGATGAGTCCGGTTCAACCGCGACCCTGACCCTGCCCTGCGCGACCCGGGCCCCGGCTCCGGCACCGGGGCTGGTCGGGACCGAGGCCTGAACCGGGATGGGCCGGCGCCGGCGGGCAACGCTGATGCTTCTGGCCGCCGCCGGTGCCGGAATCCTCGCGGTGAGCCTGGTCGGCGGGTACTCCTCCTCGGTCGCCGAGAGCTACGGCGAGCTGAGGCCGGTCGTGGTCCTGACCCGCGGTCTCGCTCCCGGGCAGGTGATCTCACCGAAAGTGGCGGCGGCTAGTTTCGAGATCCGGCAGGTGCCGGCACGTTTCGTACCGGCGGAAGCGCTGGGTGATCCGACCCGGGCTGTTGGCCTGGAACCGGTCGGGCCGATGCCGGCCGGCAGCTACCTGACCGGGCCCGGGCTGATGGTGCCGGGCAGCGACCGGCCGAAACGCAGGCCGCTCGGTCACGGCCGGCATGCGGTCGAGATATCGGTGGCAGGAGCCGGGGCCCTGAGCGGGAGCGGCAAGGTTGACGTTCTGGTCACCACCGACAACGACCGGGGTGGAGGCCGGACCCTGGTCGCGGCGCGACGGGTGCCCTTGATCTCAATCGGCCGGACCGGCCAGAGCGAGGCTGGCCCGGGACTGACCGAGGTGACCCTGGGGCTGACCCGGGGCGAAGCGATTCGCCTGGTTGACGCGCAGACCTTCGCCCGGCGAATTACCGTGCTGCCACCGGCGGGGCCCTGAGATGGATGACCGGGGGAGGCTGGCGGCCGAGATCCGGGCCGGTCTGATTGAGCGGCGCCGGGCCGGTGCCGGCACAGATCAGGAAGGAATCGAGCAGGCGATCCGGCATGCGGTCGAAGCCCGGGCGGTGATGCTCTCCGAAGCGGCGCAGGAGGATCTGGTCGAGCGGATCCTCCGTGAGGCATCCGGCCTGGGGCCGTTGGAGGTTCTCCTTGATGACGGCAGCGTCGAGGAAGTCATGGTCAACGGGCCGGACCTCGTCTACGTTGAACGGGGCGGAAAGATCGAACCGGCCGGGGTCAGGTTCGAAGACGAGGAACAGCTTCGGAACACGATCGAGCGGATCCTCGCCCCGCTCGGCAGGCGGGTCGACGAGCTCAGCCCGATGGCCGATGCACGGCTGCCGGACGGTTCACGGGTGAACGTCGTGATCCCGCCGCTGGCGGTCGACGGGCCGGCGGTTTCGATCCGCCGCTTTCCCGGGCGGCGGCCCACGGTCGACGACCTGGTTCAGTGGGGAACCCTGAGCGCCGGGCAGGCGGAGCGGCTGGGTCGCGAGGTGGCGGCGCGTCGCAGCATCCTGATCAGCGGCGGCACCGGTTCCGGCAAGACCACGCTGCTGAATGCCCTGTCGGGATTCATCGATGCCGCCGAACGGATCGTGACGATCGAGGACGCGGCCGAGCTCAGCCTCGCGCAACCCCATGTGGTTCGGCTCGAATCCCGTCCGCCAAGCATCGAGGGCCGCGGCGAGGTGACGATTCGCGACCTGCTCCGAAACGCGCTGAGAATGCGACCCGACCGGATCCTGATCGGAGAGGTGCGCGGCGCCGAGGCCCTGGACCTGCTGACCGCCTTGAACACCGGTCACGACGGAGCGCTTTCAACCGTTCACGCCAGTTCGGCCACCGATGCCCTGGCCCGGATCGAGGTCCTCGCCCTGATGGCCGATGTCGG
>ERZ724519.1134-NODE-1134-length-11207-cov-4.518562_pt1 | contig 11207 bp, 3 predicted proteins | sample MGYA00376052_ERZ724519 | MGnify/ENA primary metagenome ERZ724519 (study PRJEB28724, sample SAMN07190883) | activated sludge metagenome | isolation source: activated sludge of sewage treatment plant in Hong Hong | place: Hong Kong | collected 2016-03-17 ... | reverse complement strand
AGGTATCTCTAACTTGCTATCCTGGCCTTCATCCACTTTTCCACCCTCCTCATCGAATCACCGTTACATCTCCGGAGAAGACTTCCGTGCCGCCATCGATGTATTCGACTTCTACCACGTAAACATATACTCCCGGATTGACGATTTTTCCCTTTGCGGTTCCTCTCCAGCCAAATTGAAGAACATTGGGTGTAAAGTTTTGATTTTCAAATATTAACTCACCCCATCGATCGAATATCTGCATGGTTTTTACGCCCCGGACCTCCGGCCCGGCGAATACCGTAAAGGCGTCGTTGGCCTCGGTAGATTCAAGCCGGATGATATTCGGGAGGAACACCCTTTTGGCTCTGTTAACGACGACCAGCAATTCATCAGTCGCCGTACAACCGGAAGTGTCGGTTACCGTAATTGAATAATACTGACTTTTGGGAGGCCAGGCGTATGTGATCAGCGAGTCGGGCGTATTCAAATAATCTGTGGGCTGCCAGATAAAGGTATCTATCGCCGTAGAATTGGTCAGGGCTTCAATCCGGATACTGTCGCCGAAGCTGACGGTGATATCCGGGCCGAGGTCCACGTTTATGGGCAACGGGTCAGTCAGGGTCACTTCCTTTTCCGTGATGCATCCATTGATATCGGTTATCTCCAGCAGATAATCATCTGCAGCAAGTGATCCGATATAGACCGGGAAGGTGTCGATTACCTGACTGGGTAAACCGTTGATGCCCAGGGTGTACGGGTCGGCGCCGCCCTGAATGGAGGTTATGGTAATGGAGCCGTCGCGACCTCCAAAACACCCCGGCGATTTGAACGCCACTTCGATGGCAAGTTCCAGGGGTGCGGTCAGGGTGAAAGAATCGATAAGCATGCAGCCTGTCTGATCGGTCAGCGTGACCGCGTATTTGCCCGGCTTGAGGTTCTTCAGTTGAAGCCCGGTAAGGCCATTGCTCCAGGCCGCGGTAATCGGCGGTATCCCGCCCGTCGGGGTAAGGGTAATGGACCCGTCGTCGCCGTTCGGGCAACTGACATTAAACCCGTTGTAATCGGAAAGTACAGCAATGGCTGCCGGTGTTGATACGGTGATCGTTGCCGCTGTCCCGATAGCCGGCGGACAGGTATTTCCTGCAGCTACTAGGGTAGTGATGGTATAGGTGGTTGTCGAACCGGGACTCACATTTACCGTCGCACCGCTTTGCACCCCGGTCAGTTGTATCGGCGCCGGCCCCCCGCTTATCGTTACATCGTAAGAAATGCCGCCTGTCAACACCAGCCCAAGCGTGGCCGTATCGCCACCGCATATGGTGGCATCACCAACGAGACTGCCGCTTGGTGGCGGAGTGATGGTCACAGTGGCCTGGCCGCTGACGGTGCCCGGGCAGAATTTGTCCATCACAGAGACCAGGGTGAATATTTGCGATTGCTGGACATTGTTCGTCGTGATATTGAACATATTACCCGGTGCAGCGATCTGTGGCTGCGGGTTGTTGTTGATGGCATACACGAACGAATAGGAAGGTGTGCCGGTAAACAATATTTTAAAAGCGGCACTGTTGCCCGCACAGAACGTGGTATCGCCGCTCAGGGTCGCTGTGGGAGCTTCGTGGAATGCTACCGGAAGTCCCGGCGAAATAGACAAACAAGGGTCGGTCACATCGACATTGCCGGTACCGTCGTTGTCCCCTGCAATTGCTGCAATGAAATAGGTGGTACCTGCGACCATGCCCGGCTGGAAGCCAAACTGCGGGGTGTTGCTGACGGCGATAATTCCCGCCGGCAACAGCGTTACATCCTCATAAAGAATGTATTGCAGCACATCATTGGCGTCGAGTTTTTCATTTAGCGGCGGTTGTACGCTTACCAGACCTGCAGGCAGACAGGCGTCGGCCGTCCCCGTTGCCAGGGTGCCGGCTTCGGTATCGCAGAGGCAGTCGGCCTCTCCGGAGATGGTCAGCGAACAACCGGACACCGGGTCGGTCACGGTTACATTGTAAGGGAGATCGGCAGCGATCGGATTGGAAGTAAAGGTGCCTCCTGAAAATGTTCCTGTCGCCCCGGTGACGACATACGCCGGGTCTGGACCGGGGCCGTTGTCGATATCGAAGGTCAATACATACGTCTGGGCCGGATAATTACACGCCACCTGCACATTCGACGAAACGAGTGTAACCAGATCTACCGTTGCGCTTCCGCTCACCGTGCCGGCGCAACCGCCGCCGCCGCTGACACTGACCAGCGTATAAGTGGAGGACACGGAAGGCATCAACAACAGGGAGTACGGGTTTTGACTTGTCGTTACCTGTTGCTGGGTGGTGTTATCGGTATAGGTAAAGGTGTAGGGCCCTTCACCGGTAAATTGTACCGTTATGTCTGTTTCTCCACCGTTACAGGTGTATTCCATGCCGAGTATTTCAGCCGTCACTGCCGGGCGCCAGCTGACCGTCGGCCCGGGTTTGATGGAAAGGCAGGGGTCATTGAGATCGACTCCCATTCCTGACATATCGCCCGCAATGGCCGCGATATAGTATGTCGTGTTGGGCGACATCGTGCCGGGGATGAAACTGAAATTCGGGCTTGTGCTGGTGGTCAGGATCGTCCATGCCGGGGGGGCAGGCGCTGTTGCCAGCACATATATCAAGGCGTCGTTGGGATCGAGTATGGTATCGGAAGGGATGGGGAGGTTCACTGCCTGATCATTGCACAATACCAAGGGGGTAAGGTTGAGCGTACCGGCATTGGTGGAACAGGAACAAATGATGCTTCCGCTGACCGTATCCTGATCGCAGTTGTTCACATCGCTGAGAATGGCCGTGAACGGGGTTCCCGAAGGAACAGGATTACTGACGAACTGGCTGCCACTGACCATGCCGGTAATTCCGGTCACAGTAAACGGCGCTACACCGCCCAGAATATCGAACGCAACCACATACGTCTGGGTAATCGAATCACAGGTGGTTTGGACATTTGATATGGTCGGCGCGCCCCAGATGCCGATATTCACTGCTCCATTGGCCATTCCCGTTGAACAGTAGAAATCACTGACACTGTCCAGTTGGATCACGGTGTTCTGGTTGTAACTGCTCGTCCAGGAATAGGTGTTGTTGATAATCCCGCTGACCGGCGCCTGCGGCACACCAAAAATGCTGGATGTAAATGAAAATGGCGGGGTGCCGCTAAAATTCACCGTCAGTGTCAGTAATTCATTCTGACAAATCAGGGTATCCTGTCCAAAAATGGTAGCGGTCGGCAGGGCGTGGAACTGGACCGGCGTGCCTGTGGCAACAGACAGGCAGGGGTCGAGCAGATTGATCTGTCCGTTGCCATCCGGATTTCCGGCTATGGCGGAAATGTAATAGGTCGTATTGGTTTGCATGCCGGTCTGGAATGCAAACTGCGGTGTACTGCTCCATGCCCAGATGGTCCCGACCGGCTGACCGGCATTGGAATGGAGGATGTACATCAGGATGTCGTCATTATCGAGTGACTGGCCTGCAACCGGAGGCACACTGACAGAATCCGTGGCACATACAGTGACCATAGTCTGGTCCATGGTTCCGGCGTCGGTGACGCAGCTGCAATTCGGCTGACCGGAAATATTGGTCTGGCCGCATCCGTTGGCATCGGCAATATTAACGGAATACGAACTGCTGACGGGAATGGGAACACTGGTAAAGACATTGCCGTTAAACGACCCCATAGCGCCCGTAACCGTATAGGGTGGCATACCCGAAACGGTGAACGAGAGTTGGTAGGTCATGGTGGCAAAATCGCAGATGGTTGTATCATTTGTCACCAGCGGCGGCGTATGTACCACCACTACTGCAGTATCCGTTGCACCGGCCGTACACCTGCTGTCGCCGACGGCAATCAGGGTTATGGTTGTGTTGGCTACGGGTTGTATGGATAAGTTAAAAGTAGAGTTGGGAATATTGGTGGCGGTGGGTTGTTGCACGCCATTGAGCGCCCAGGTCAACGAAAACGGCGCCACACCGGTCATCGTTACGGGTACAACAGCCTGCGCCCCGGCACAAATCGTATCGCCCGCACCCAGTTGGGCGGTCGGTGTCGGAAAGAAGGTGACAGGCGTCCCCTGTGCAATGGAGAGACAGGGATCGACAAGGTCTACATTCCCGCTGCCGTCGTTGTTGCCGGCAATGGCAGATATGTAGTAGGTGGTTCCGGGGGTCATGCCCGCCTGGAAGCCGAAAGTAGGCGTTGCACTCCACGCAAGGATAGTGCCGATAGGCAGCGCCGGGTTGGTATGCAGGATAAAGCGCAGGATATCGTCGCCGTCGTTGATAAAGTCGTTGTTAAACGGCGCCGTGGCGGTATCTCCGACACAAACGGTGATCGCGGCCAGGTTCATAGACCCGGCATCCGTGATACAGTTACAGTTGGACGGACCGCTGACGGTCACGTCGCCGCAATCATTGGCATCATGGAAAACGATGTTGTAGGGCGTTCCGATCGGAATGGCACTGCTGGTAAAATGATTGCCCGTAAAACTGCCGCTGCCGGTAACCAGGGTGTAGGGTGGGGTAGCGTCCAGTACATCGAATTCGACCTGGTAGGTTCCGGCTACAAAATTGCAGGTCAGGTCAAGATTGGCATACGTCGGCGCATAATTGACGGTGATGGTTGCCGTTCCCTGGGGTAAACCCACACAGCCCGGCGATTCAACACTGATTAATGCGTAAGTCGTTGTGGTTGTGGTAATTACCGGAATGATATACGGGTCGTCGAAGGTAGTGTCGGGCTCCTGGGCGACACCGTCTATGGTATAAATGATGGTAAACGGCCCCGTCCCGTTGAAGTCGACCATCACGGTCGTATTGGCCGAATCACAGAAAGTCTGGTCTGCCGAAAGCGTCGCGCCAGGCGGTGTGAACACAAATACGAATGCCTGGCCGGAGACGTTGCCGTCGCAGGTGCCGTTGGTTATACTGACCAGTTTGTAGGTCGTACCGATATTGGGCTGGACGTTAAAGGTATAGGGGTTGCTGCTCGTCGTAACGGCAGGCTGGTTGATATTGTTGGCAGAATAAACAAAGGTGTACGGGCCTGGGCCGAGAAAACTGACCGAAATACTGATGCTGTCGCCGCCCAGGCATATCTGGCCGCCGCCGGAAATTGCGGCGGAAACGGACGGGGCTATGTTTACCGTTGCCATGCCCGAAAAAGTGCCCGTGCAACCGTTCGAACTCACTGCTGTAAGCGCATATGCAGATGAAGAAGCCGGCGTTACGTGCAGCAGATAAGGGTCATCTGATGTCGTGATCGTATCCGGGTTGATTCCGTTGGTGGTATAAATGAACGTAAATGGCCCGCTGCCCGTAAAGTCGATGCTCAGCAGGGCTGTATCGCCCGGACAGATCATGGTGTCGCCGCTGATGGCGGCATTCGGCGGTGTGCCGACTGAAACAGTGTATGTGCCGCTCACCTGACCGTTGCAACCGCCTCCGCTGACACTGACCAGTGTGTAGGTCGTGGGAACAACCGGCGACACTGTAAGCGTGTAACTGGAAAGCGGGGTCATGATCGGCGGTTGGCTGACTCCGTTCACGGCATAAACAAATGTATAGGGCGAGGGGCCGGCAAATGCAATGTTCAAATTGACGTTTTGCCCGTTGCAAATGCTTGCATTACCGCTGGTGAGCGTTGCGGTGGGACTCGGATTTACCGTAATAATGGCCGTACCCTGTGCTGTGCCGGTGCAGCCGTTGGCCGACACCTCTGTCAATTCATAAATTGTTGTAGTAGAAGGGGCTATGATGAAAACGAACGGGTTCGAAGATGTGGTGACGGGACCTTGCGGTACCCCGTCGGCCGTATAATTGAAAGTATAAGGGCCCGGTCCGCTGAAATTGATCGTCAGCGGCGTGCCCTGCCCCGCACAAACTGTGGCGCCGCCAGAGAGCGTACCTGTCGGCGTTGCACTAACGATAACTGTAAACGCTCCGCTTACCGTGCCTGTACAGCCGTTGCCCGTCACACTGGACAGGGTATAATTGTACGTACCCGGATTGGGCGACACGGTAAGGGTGTAACTCGGTCCGGCCGTCGTGATAGACGGCTGGTTAATGCCGTTTATCCGGTAAATAAAGGTGAACGGACCGGTACCGGTGAAATCAATATTGATATCGGCACTCTGGCCTGTACAGATATTGGCGTTTCCGGGAGTAATGGCTGCAGTTGGCGTCGGCGTGACGTTGACATTGGCGCTGCCGTTGCCGCTCCCGGTACATCCGTTGGCTGAAACGCTTACCAGACTCACCGTTGCGCTGGCCATAAGCGGCACATTCAGGACATAAGGGTTGTTGTTGGTTGTGATGGCCGGTTGGTCAACGCCATTGATGGCATAGATAAAGGTAAAAGGTGCTGTTCCACCGGTAAAACTGACCGAAAAGGTGGCATTTTGCCCCTGGCAGATATTGGCGTTGCCCGTCAGGGTCAGGTTGCCGCTCGCAGCCGGGTTGGCCGTGACGGTAAATACCTGGGGTGTACCCGTACAGCCGTTCGCCGTAGCAGTGACGGTGACAGTCGCCGTCACCGGAAAGGGTATCACCGGTACGGGGACATTGATATCGCCGCTGCCGTTTACGCCGGGGCCCGGAATGGGCACGTTCGCTGTCCAGTTATAGGTAGCGTTAGGGTTGTTTCCCGTAAAATTGACGTTGAGAATGTTTCCCGAACATACAATGAAGTTTCCCGGGTTGTTCACGGTCGGGTTGGGATTTACCGTTATGTCAAAAGTTTCCGGAACACCCACACAGCCGGGCACGCTGGGCGTGACGGTGATGGTGGCCACTTGCTGGGTTGTAATATTATTGGGAGGCGTGAAGCTGATGTTCCCCGTTCCTGAAACCCCCAATCCGATGGCTGGATTACTATTGGTCCAGGCAAAGGTTGGGCCCCCGCTACCGGTAAAGTTGACTGTCACCAGTTGATTGGCGCAGGTAACCACATCTGCAGGCGGATTGACCGTAGGTGGCGGGGTGCCGGTAACGGTCACGTTGTCAAACCAGTACATCTCCGCCGTTGCTTTATTGGCGGGCCTGATGCGGATGCGGATCGTATTGCCCGTCAGGCCGTTGACGGTGGCTGTGCCGGAAGCGCCGCCGCATACATAGGTGAACAGGATAAACGGTCCGCCGTTCAGGCTGTATTCGAACAGCATCTGGTCGTGCCCGTTGTCGATATTGGCCAGATTGGAACACCCGAAAAAGGGGCCGCCGGGTTCACATTCCATGACCCCGGTCCATCCGTATGCTGCCGAAATGGATACGGAGCAGGCGCCGCTGATGTCGATCTCGTTGGTGAGCCACTCATTGTCGTTTCCGCCGCCGGTGATGCAACAAGGCGCGCCTTCCATGTCGATTACTTCAAATCTGCCGTTCTGCACGCCGGCAAATGATTGAGGAGTACCATCACAGTCGGTAAAGTTTTGGGACCAGCCCTGGTTGGCGCCGCTGAAGTCTTCCTGCCAGATGATCTGGGCAGGCAGGGTACTGGAAAGGGTCAGGTAAACGAGGACAAAAAGTAAATGGGAATAGCGGATGGACATAGCAAAGAAACTGAGATTCTATCGGTTGAGTTGGATTAGGATGGATGCTTCTTCAAGAGGATTCGAAATTTCGGGCGGCTAAGGTATGGCAAAAAGACGCATCACTTTAACGGATAACAGTTAAGGACTTGGACTTAGCAAAAAAATTACACTTGTCAGCATTCCCGGGGCCTCCCTGCCGCCTTGTTGTGTACCTTTACGCGGCATATTTCAATCCGCAAAATGCTTACCGAAATCCTCCGGGAACTTTCCGCTTCTAATGTTGTACTGGTTGCTGTGTCCAAAACGCATCCTCCCGGTCGGATACTTGACCTGTATCACTCCGGTCAGCGCATATTCGGCGAGAACCGTGTTCAGGAGATGCTGGAAAAACACGCAGCGCTGCCCGCTGACATCGAATGGCACCTGATTGGCCATTTGCAGACAAACAAGGTGAAATATATCGCGCCTTTTGTCCGCATGATCCAGTCGGTCGACAGCCTGAAGTTGCTGCAGGAGATCGACAAACAGGCGTTGAAAAACGGACGTGTCATCGACTGCCTGCTTCAATTTCATATTGCCGGTGAAGAGACGAAGTTTGGCATGGATTTGCAGGAGGCTACCGCGTTGCTCGCCAGTCCCGAGTTCCGGAACATGAACAATATCAGGATCTGCGGGGTGATGGGGATGGCTACTTTTACGGACGATACCGCGCAGGTGCGGAGCGAGTTTCGCGCTTTACGGGCCATTTTTGAAAACCTGAAACAGGCTTTTTTCTCCGGTAAACCGTACTTCAAGGAGGTCTCGATGGGAATGTCGGGCGACTGGCGGCTGGCGGTGGAGGAGGGTAGTACCATGGTGCGCATCGGAAGTCTGATCTTTGGAGATCGCAATAAATATTAACGGATGTAATATCCAGATCATAAACATCCGGGTGGAAAAGGACTTCCACCCTGCATTTTTCCCGAACACAATTTACATGCTTAGAACATTTTTACTGCTCACTTTAACCCTTCTCCTGCCTGTATTTTCCCACGCTCAAGTCATTTCCATCGCTCAGGCCCGGTCTCAACCCGCCGGATCAACCGTTACCGTACGCGGTGTGGTGACCAACGGCGACGAACTGGGCAAGATCCGCTACCTTCAGGATGGTACCGCCGGTATTGCAGCCTTTCCCGGCGCCGGTTCGGCTCCGGGTTTTGAGACGACCGTCGTGAAGGGCGACAGTATTCAGGTGACCGGCACGCTGGTCGTTTTTCACGGACTGCTGGAGATCAGCCCGATTACCGACTGGCAAGTGGTCAGTAAAAACAACCCGCTACCGGAACCTAAATCGATCACACTGGCCGACGTTTCCGACGCCCTGGAAGGTCAACTGGTGCGTATCGATTGCGTTAGTTTTAACGACGCAGGAGGTGCCTTCACCACATCCGGCACCTATGGAATTGTGGATGGAAACGGTGTGGCTGCCGATGTGTATATTCGTACCGGGCACCCCTTGCAGGGTACGCCTGTTCCTCCTGCCACCGTTAACCTTACGGCGATTCTCTCCGAATACGATGATTTTCAATTGCTTCCGCGCGATGCAGGAGACCTTGCGGCATCCCCGTGTTTCTTCTTCACGGAAAAGCCGGACCAATCAAACATTCAGAAAAACAGCTTCACCGTAAGCTGGAAAACCAATCAGGTTTCATCGGCCACCCTGCGATACGGAACGACGCCGACGCCTGCCAACGAGATCGCGCTGCCCATGCTGACGCTTACGCATACCTATTCGCTGAATGGCCTGCAGCCGGGTACGATATACTGGATACAGATTGAGGCCAATCACAACGGGGATATCATACAATCTGAAACGATCCCGTTTGCCACCCAGTCTCTTTCCTCAGGGGCAATAAAAGTCTTTTTCAACCACGCTATCGACGAATCGTCGGCCAATGGTCTGACACCTGCGGGCCAGAGTTTCAATGCGGTGCTGGATGAAACACTCGCCCGTATCGCCGGCGCGCAGCAAACGATCGATGTATCGGTATATAACAACAACCGGATAGACATCACCAACGCCCTTAAACTGGCGTATGCCAACGGTGTGCGCGTCCGCTATGTGGCGGCCATCGACGGCAGCAGTCCGGCGCTCAACCCGGCCCCGCCGTTCCCTGTTATTTACGGCAACAGTGCCGCACTCATGCACAACAAGTTTATGGTGATCGATGCGGACCTGACCGACCAGTGTTGGGTGATGTCCGGATCAATGAACTGGACTACCGGCAACATGACTGACGATTATAATAATACCCTGTTTATTCAGGATCAGTCGCTTGCGCGAACGTATCAACTCGAGTTTGAAGAAATGTGGGGATCGTCGGGCAATTTTCCCGATAACGCCAACAGCCGTTTCGGCGCCGCTAAAAAAGACAATACGCCGCACAAGTTCATCATTGGCAACGTACCTGTGGAATCCTGGTTTTCGCCATCCGACAGGGTGACGAGCCGCATCACGGAGGCCATCCAGACGGCCGATTCGGAGGCACTTTTTGCCCTGCTCACCTTTACAAAAGACGAGCCGGCCAATGCCCTGATCGATGCCTTCAACAACGGCATCCAGGTCAGGGGCATGATCGAGAACACAGGCGATCAGGGTACCGAATTCAACTACCTCATTTCGCAGGGCGTAAATGTGCAGCAGCACAGCCTGGGCGGAACGCTGCACCACAAATACGGCGTTATCGACGCCAATTTGTCGGGCTCTGCACCGCTCGTCATCACCGGTTCGCACAACTGGACTTTCTCGGCAGAAACGGCGAATGATGAAAATACGCTCATTATCCATGATGCCGATATTGCAACCCTGTACAAGGCGGAGTTTGAACGGCGATGGGTGGAGAATACGACTTCGACAAAATCTCCTTCCGGGCCATCTTTCCAGGTTTTTCCCAACCCTGCCACCACATCGATCGCGATAACGGGAGGCATGCAAGGCAAGGTGAGCATATGCGACGCCACCGGCAAGGAGTACCTGTACGACCTGCTGCACAGCAGCGGGACGACCAGCCTTTCTGTGGCGCAACTGCCTGTCGGACAGTATTTTGCCATTATCAGGACGAACCATGGCACGACGACCGTTCCATTTCAAAAAGTTCAGCGTTGAACAGGCGGATGTTGCGCATCCCGTCGGCACCGACGGGGTGCTGCTCGGCGCCTGGGCTGACATAGAAGGCCGCAGCAGCGCGCTCGATATCGGTACCGGTACCGGGCTGCTGGCGTTGATGCTGGCACAACGGTTCGAAGCGGCCGGGTCGCGGGATTATTCCATCGATGCGGTAGAGATAAACAGCGCGTCGGCGCAATACGCCGGGCGGAATTTTGAAGCATCGCCCTGGGCCGGCCGACTGCGACTCTGGGAAATGGCGGTGCAGGATTTTGCTGCGCAAACGGACCGGCGCTTCGATCTGATCGTCAGCAATCCGCCCTTTTACACGGAGGCTGTCGCGCCGCCCGATTCCGGCCGGCGTCTGGCGCGCCACAGCTCGGCGCTTCCGCCTGTCGATTTGCTGGGCGTCGTAAAAAAACTGCTGACAGAGGAGGGGTGTTTTTGCGCCATCATGCTGTATGAAGGGGGGCGCTGTATTTGCGAACGGGCAGTCTGGAATGGGCTATTATGCGCAAT
>ERZ724519.1132-NODE-1132-length-11242-cov-4.003397_pt1 | contig 11242 bp, 6 predicted proteins | sample MGYA00376052_ERZ724519 | MGnify/ENA primary metagenome ERZ724519 (study PRJEB28724, sample SAMN07190883) | activated sludge metagenome | isolation source: activated sludge of sewage treatment plant in Hong Hong | place: Hong Kong | collected 2016-03-17 ... | reverse complement strand
CCGGAGTTCATGTGGGACGGCGCCATCAATCACCTCGACGTGCAGGCGCTCGCGCCGATCGCGCATCACGATGAGATGGACAACACCCTCGATGAGGTGCTGAAACGCCTGCGGCGCTCGCCTTTGTATCCGGAATTGTTCCGCGCTGTTTATGGCGATACGGTGATCAGCGGTCAGCGGTTCCTCAAGGCGATCTCCGCCTTCATGCTTACGCTGGTCAGCGCCGACGCGCGCTACGACCGGATGAAGCGCGGGGAGTTGATGTTCACGGAGCAGGAGGCGAACGGTTATCGGCTCTTCCAGGAGCATTGTAACGCCTGTCACCGCGAACCTTTGTTTACCAACTATGCCTATGCAAACAACGGATTGCTTCCTGACACCGCCGCGCCCGATGCGGGCCGTTACCGGATCACGCGCGTTGCATCCGACAGCCTGCAGTTCAAAGTTCCCAGTCTGCGGAATTTGGAGTACTCCTATCCTTATATGCACGATGGTCGCTTCAAGACACTATCTGAGGTGATCCGGCATTACACCAACGGCATTCAAATCAAACCAACACTATCGCCGGAACTCCGAAAGCCGATCGTGCTGCGTCCGGAGGAGAAAGTCGATCTGCAAGCTTTTCTGTTGACGCTTTCCGACAGCGCTTTCGTTTTTGACCCCAGCCATGCTTTCCCCCGGCAGTTGTTTTTCGGTAAACGCTGAGCGTACGACAATGGTGTCGGCCAGGCCGGGGTTTTTATCGGTGAATAGCGAAATAATTCTCCCGGAATTCCTGATATTCGATAAACCTTCGGAGGTTTCAGTCATCCAAGGTCCTCATCCCGCACCCATCCATGATCCAGAAATTCTTCCTGACGGTTTTCCTTTTCGTATTCGGAGCCATCAACGCCCAGGCGCAGGGCCCCAACATCACCTCCTGGTTACAGAACACGACCGGTATTACCGGCCGGCATTATGTTGCCGGCAATTCCACGCCGATCGTTGACGCCACCCTGGCCAACATCCAGACCGTGCAGTATTCGACGAACTGGGTGTACGTGAGTACGAACGGCATACCGGCTTATATCACCGGACCTTTCCTTGACGGTAACCCGTCCATCGCGCAGAGTCAGAACGCGATCTTCCGCATGCCATTGAATCCGGTGCAGAACACCGGCACACCGACGGCTACGACGATGGGTAACATCGGGATCTTCGTGAACGGTGTGGCGTTCTTCGATCACCGTGACGGGGTGAGTTGGCGGAATTCCTCCGGCTCCCTTGCGGGCGGACCGCTGGGCGGCATGGGTGACAACGTCTGGAACCGGGACGCGGTGGTGGCGGAGCGGGCGGGATTCGACTGCGCGAAGGGACATCCGGCGATGGGCAACTACCATCACCATCAGAACCCGAGCGCGTTCAACCTCGACCTGAATGTGATCAGCAATGTGTGTGACCTGTACGCCGCTGATGGATTGTACGTACTCGACAGCACCGCGCATGCACCGCTGATCGGATTCGCGTACGACGGCTTTCCGGTGTACGGCGCCTTCGGCTTCACGAATACGAACGGCACTGGTGGTATAACGCGAATGAAGTCGGGCTATCAGTTGCGCAACATCACGGTACGCACGCACTATGCGAACGGCACCGACGTCACGGACGGTCCCGCCGTCAGCGCGACTTATCCGCTCGGATACTTCCGCGAAGACTACGAGTTTGTCGCTTCCACCGATCCCGATCGGCTCGACGAGCACAACGGTCGCTTTTGCGTGACGCCGGAGTATCCGGCGGGGACCTATGCATACTTCTGTACCGTGGACGAGAACTGGAACTCGGCTTACCCGTACATCGTGGGGCCGACGTTTTATGGCACCAAGGTAGCCAGTCGGGTCAACAGCATCACCGAGCCGACCACGATCTACACTCCTTCGACGACCGGACTGACCAATTTGGTCACCGACGAAGCGAGCATCAGCATCTACCCAAATCCCGCGAGCGATGTGGTGGCCGTGCAGTTGAAGTCGTTCCTGAATGCCGACTGTCCGGTCGTGTTGTTCGACGCGCAGGGACGCATCGTGGAGCGGAAGATCCTGCCGCAGGGCAGTACGATCGCCTATTTCGATACGCGACGACTATACGCCGGCGAGTACCTGGTGCTGATCGGGAATGTGTCGCGGCGGGTGGTGTTGGTGAAGGATTGAGGGCCAATACTATATCTTGTTCGAAGCCAGCTGGTATCGGAATGCACCTGTAGTAGGCGGGGTGACTAGGAATCTCCGTCGGGCTTAAGATATTGGCTGTCAACTGCAGGTTGACGGCTTTTTTGACTCAATTTTCAGGAAAATTGCCCGGATATTTCAGCTGACTTGAGTTTGGAGCCTCAGTAAGAATGCGTATTTTTAAGCGGCATTGAACTTTTTGCTCTTGATCGTATGCAGCGGCCAGGCGAGTCATCGATTATAAATATTTCAGACTTAAAGGACGGCGGGGAGGACCTGATTTATCAGGTTTATCGGCGTTACCGTCCGGATTTCATCGCGTGGGCCAAGTATCAGTTCGATTTGAATGAAGAAGATGCCAAGGACATCTATCAGGATGTGGTACTGGTCATGTGGAAAAACATCCAGAGCGGCAGATTGACCGAGCTGACATGTGAAATCAAGACCTACTTGTTCGCCATCGGCAAGAACCTAATTCTGAACTTTAGGAAAAAGCGCGATCGGGAGGTTACATTGGAACCGGTTCATCTTATGAATGGTATAGAAAATACCATGGAGATGAATGATAAAAGGGAATACAATAAAAAACTGGTCGAAGAGAACCTGAACCGTTTACCGGAACATGAGCGAAAGATCCTGGAGTTGTATTACATGCAGCAGAAGGATATGAAACAGATAGCGGCTGAGATGGGGTACAAGAATGCCGATGTTGCAAAGAAGAAGAAATACCAGGTCTTCAAGAAGTTGGCGGCCTTGATAAAGAGCAACATGAAAACGTTTTTATTGGTCTGATCCGTGGACGAAGGGCTTAAACATATCGAGTTGATCGAAGCCTATGTGGAGGGCCGCATGTCTGAAGCCGATCGTGCAGCTTTCGAGGTCCGGATTCAGACGGATGCGGATGTGTTCGAGGAGTATGAATTGTATCAAAAGATACGGACCTCGTTCTCGGACATCCAGGAAGAGCGGATGAGGGATCAGTTTGGCAGAATCGACCGAGACATGGACCTCGAGAAGACTGATGGGGCCGGCGGTTCTTCAGGGCTTCGGATATGGATGGCCGTTGCGGCCGTCACCGTCATGGCCATCCTTATATTCTGGAAACTTTTCAGCGGAAAGTTTGACAGCGGGCAGAAGATTGCTGCCTCGTTGCCTGTTGAAGAAGGGCTGCCTGTCCTGATGAGTTCGGTCGATCGTAACAAATTGTTTGCTGACGCGATGACACAATTCAAGCTTGAGGATTTCAGGGCATCTTCTGTTCTGTTCAGCGAGCTCTCAGTAAAAGACCCTTTGAACGATACCCTGCTGTACTTTTCGGGATATTCCTTCCTCAAGTTAACAGAGTATCCGAGTGCAATCGATTGTTTTGAAAAGGTCGTCGGACAGCCCGGCTCGATCTTTTTCAAGAAGAGCCAATATTGTCTTAGCCTTGCTTATTGGGGAGCAGGGAAAAAGGGAAAAGCGGAGGAATTGTCGGATCTGATCCTACAGGACCCCGATCATCCCTATTTCCAAGAGACCGATCGGGTCAAAAGAAGCATGCTCCGGAAGTGATCCACTATGTTCCGGACTGTGCTTTTGTGTGTGCTGTTATGTGCAAGTCAGTGCACTGCCGCCGATCAGGATGCTGCGGAGAGGGCGATTGCGATCAAGCTCAAAATTGCTGAATCTTTTCTCTCGAAGCCACGATACGACAGCGCTCTTTGCTATTTCCAACAGGCTTTCGAACTCGGCAGGAAACGGGGTTGGAGCCGGGATGTTTCCTATGCGGCCATGCGTTTTGCCGAATGTGATGGTGTTCTGGACAGGCCTGTTCAAGCGCTCGAATTACTTCAATTGGGCGATTCGCTCAACATTAGATTCGGGTTCAACGATCCGGACCTGGTAGCGGGCTATGATGATCAACTCGGCAAACAATACGAGCAACTCGGAGATATTCAGACAGCGGAGGTTTATTATCGCAGGTCGCTCGAAGTTCGTAAGAAGTATTATGGTGAGGAGGATGTGCGAACAGCCTATTCCTACTCCGAGATCGCCGGAGTGTTCTCGTTCAGGATTGAAGTCGATTCTGCGTGGCATTATGCGAATCGTGCGAAGTCGATCTGTTCGCGGCATCCGGATCAATTGGGGCGCATTCGTTACGGCGATGTATTACTTCGCTATGCTTATGAGCTCAAGATCTATCAGCGGAGGTTCGTCCAGCCGTTTTACAAGTATTATCCTGATGTTGTCAGAGCGTACCGGGAAGTAATTCGATACACAAAAGGGAACTACACAGCCCCTTCTCCTGAAGAGGCGATGGCGCTGCAGGGGATAGCCAACACCTATGCGGACATTGCCATGAATGGTCCTCAAAACGAAGATGCTGTCAGGAAACAGGCATTTCATAAAGCCCTTCAATTATACAAAGAGACCCTGACCATCAAGCAGTCAATATTCGGGGAGCGAAGTCTTCAGGTCGCAACTACATTTTTTACCATGGCGTTGCTTCATCACTACGGGCCATTTCATGACCTTAAGTTAACAGCATTACGCTTTTACCAACGATCCATTGAAGCGATTGCGCTCAATTATCATCCCGTCGGACTGTTGGACCTCCCGATTGACATTGAAACAGATTACTTGGTTTTTCTGAATCACCTGCTCTCCAACAGAAGCGGTCTGCTTTTAGATCTGTTCAGAGAGACCAATGATGAAAAGTATCTGAGATTGCTCCACGATAATAACAGGCTAAGATTAAAAAACTGGGATGGCATCATTGCCAATTTCCATCCGCGTGAGACAGCTCGGATCATCAGCATTTGGGACCAGGCACCTTATGAAGAGGCGATCGGGTCGGCAATCAAGTTGTTCATGCTGTCCGGAGACCGTTCTCTATTGACCGAAATCTATTCGATTGTCGAGAAAGGAAAGAATATCGAATTCACTCGTCAATTGATCAGGTCAGGACTATTGTCAGAACTCCGACAACCCCTGCAAAAAGAAAAAGTGTGGACGCGACCGGTAGTGCCTTTGAAGGATTTTCAGGCAAGGTGTCTGGATGATTCTACGGCATTTATCGAATTGGTCGATCTGTCCAAGAGTTATCAGTCAGAGGGAATAGCGCTGCTGATCACGAAAGACACTTTGAGTTTTATCCGGCTACCGGACGCTTTTCGGATGGATTCCGTCATTCGTAAGATGAGGGATGCCATGACAGCCGGGAGTCCCCGGTCTTTTTCATCGGTTTCCTGCCAGCTCTACAGCGAGTTGTTGGAGCCAATTTTGAAATCGATTCGCGGGCCGATAACCCGACTGATCCTTTCGCCCGGAGGTGTCTATGCAGGTATACCGTATGATGCATTGGTCGTCGATCGAAAAGCCATTCAGGAAAACGATTTCAGACAATTGCCTTATCTCGTACAGCACAGGACCGTGAGTCTTGCCCTGGGTGCAACCATACTCTATCAGCAGGATACTGCAAGTGCGTCTGGCAACCGGGAATTCATGGGTTTTGTTCCGGATGTGGACGGGCTTCCCACACTTTCGTTTGCAAAAAGGCTTCCGGATGATCTCTCTGTCAGTCTGCCTGAGCGTCTTTTTACGGGAAGGGATGCCACAGTTGCCGCATTCCGGGCAGCAGCCGGTAAGGCCGCTATACTGCACATTGCTAGTCATGCAGGAGTCGAGCTGAAAGACCCCGATCGTACCATCCTCCATATGGCATCCGGGGATGTGATATCGTTGCGGGACTGTTACGAGCTGCGACTTTGCAACGAGTTGACGGTAATCGCCGCTTGCGAATCCGGGATTGGTCGTAATGATTATGCCGATGGGCCTAAGAGCCTCGCCCGTGCTTTCGCATACGCTGGCTCAAGAAGTGTGGTAAGCACACTGTGGCAAGTAGACGATAAAGCCAGCGCTGGAGTCTTGCTCGCGTTCTATTCTAATTTGTGCAAAGGTCAATCCCGTAGCGAATCGCTAACTATGGCAAAACGCGAATATCTCGCCTCAGCCAGAAGTTCGGAAGGTGCAAATCCTTTCTATTGGTCTGGAATAGTATTGACTGGAAATTGGAAGAATCTTGATGTTCCTTGTGAGGCCGGCACAAATATTCCCGGTGCTACGATCATCGGCATTTCCCTATCCATATTATTCATCATTTCGCTTGTCCGGATCCTGAGCAGACGACAGACGCATCGGTAAGCGGCTGTTGGACGAAGTCAAATTTGAATAATGCAGACGGGCGGTTACCTTTTTCCAGATTGATGTATCTATTGATGAATAGAATAGAAGCCAGGCGGAGCTGACTTTCAGGACCATTCAAACTCGTCGGGTTACTGCATTCATCGTACAGTATGTTTAACCAAACCAATTAATCGTATCAACATGAAAAAGTACTTTACATTATGGGTATTACTATTATGCGGCACATTCGCAGCAAGCGCTTCCGGGCTTTGGACCCGGAAAAATGATTTCGCGGGTAATCCGCGCGATCGCTCGATCAGCTTTTCGATCGGCGACTTTGGTTACTATGGTTGCGGCAATCATTACGGAGGCTCGGCCGAGATGGGGGATATGTGGAAGTATGATCCCACAACCGATTCCTGGATGCAGATCTCCGATTATCCGTTGGGGATGCAGGCGGGAGAAGTGTTTGTCCTGAACGATCAGGGATATGTAGGCTCTGGTTGGCGCTCGGGTTATAGCTTTTCCGACTGGTACCGCTATGATCCTCTATCTAACTCATGGTCAGCATTGGCCAGCTTTCCGGTCAACACGGTTCATGATGCAGGTGTGTTCACCCTGAACGGGAGAGGCTATGTTGTGGGAGGAGCAATTCCGTACTCCAACAATAACACGAATACATTGTTCGAGTACGATCCGACCAGCAATATCTGGTCGCAGAAATCCAATTTTCCCCAGTATAGAAGGGTCCCGTTTGCTGCTGGCGTGAATGGCATGGCTTACGTCGGGCTGGGGCAGCAACAGAATACCCAAGCGAATTCCTACGATATGTACCGTTACGATCCCGTATCCGATTCTTGGACGACTTTAGGGACATTTCCAAATACGACATCTCCAACCTACGACAGCCGGCGCTCGTCTTTCGTCTTGAACGATACGGTTTATATCGTTTTGGAGGAGGAATTCTGGCGATACATACCGGCCCTGGATCAATGGGATGCACTCGGCTCAACTCCATTTCTCCAGGGAGTGGACGGATCATTTACGATCAACGATAAAGCGTATGTCATCTTACATAATTCAAATGAAGTGTGGGAATTCGATCCTCACGGCGTTCCAGATGTCAATTCCGCTGTATGTGACACCCTGTATTACAGCAATGGAAATCAGAATTGGTTTGCTCAACTCATCCGGACCTCCGATGGCAACCTTGTTACTGTAGGGACAGAGAATCAGATTTACAATTGGGCAAACGGGGATATCGTACTGAGTAAATACGATACCGCATTCAATTTGATCTGGTCCAGGAAGTTCTATGTGGGTGGTGGTATGGATATCGCGAACGGGGTTCTTCAAACCAGTGATGGAGGATTACTTATCCATAAGGCTTTTGGGAATACCAATTCGCCGGGCAGCTTCTCATCGGGTTACATCCTGAAGACGGATTCGGCTGGTAATTTGGAATGGGAGCAAACCCTGATGGGCCAGAGTTCGGGTGACAATTATAGTTCTGCAGCGGTGGAAAATTCGCAAGGTGAATTTATCATATATGGACATGTTCAAGACCATCCAGGATGCAACGGATATGCAACGAGGATGTCGAAATTGTCCGCAACCGGATCAATCCTTTGGTCAAATTGTTTCCCGTTGAATCCGGACCGGACCGGAGGGATTGTGAAGTTGCCGTTTTTAGACGCCTATATTTCAGCATACAATGATCAGTCAACCGGTGCAGTGGAACTGCGATCATGGGACAATTCGGGAAACCAAACGGGTTTGATAAACTACCAATATGGTAACCAGTTCAATTCTACCGGAAGCGTCATGCCTTGTCCTTCGGGCGGATTTTTCTTAGCCGGCCAGTTTGATCGTGGAAATGGGAACCGGAACGCATTTGTGACAAAGTTCGATGATGCAATGAATATGCAATGGGAGTCAACAGACAGCGTATACAATGAGAATTACTTTTATAATGTTTTTATTGATGCTAACGGAACAGTTTATTGTACAGGAGGTACTAACGTAACGGGACAACCGGGTGATTTGATCATGTCGGTATTTGATGGTTCCGGACAATTTATCAGGCATGAGCTCTACGGCGCTGCCGGTACGGAAGATTATGGTTCGGGTATTGTAGCGCTTGCCAATGGTGATGTCGTTTGTAGTGGTCGGTCGGGATCGGAAGCGTTGCTGGTCAAAATGTGCGGATCAGTCGTCACTAGCCTTGCGGATCAGCCAGGTAAAATCGCCCCGATTACGGTGTTTCCCAATCCGGCAGCAGACCGCATACGAGTTCGTCTGAACAATTCCTTCGCAGAATCTGTAAGGTGCCGGATATTCAATACTTCCGGTCAGTGCGTGCTGGACAGGATCTATAAGTCCATACCGGAAACAGAGATGTATCTGCCTGAAATTGCGGACGGAGTCTATTTCCTGCAAGTTGTTTCAGGATCGACCACTTTCAATTCACGATTCGTTGTTGCCCGATAATTTTATCATCTGCCGGCGGTTGTCCTGACTTGATGTAAGATCGGCAAAGCCCGGGTCAGAGCCTGATTTGAAAAATGCAGTAAAAGCGGTTACCAATGAAGATCATCGACCATTAATATGTTTGTTAAAGCTTTTTGTTAACTCCAACCCGGCTTTTACGCAGAAAAGCCGGGTTTTTTATTTTATATGCCTGTTCATAGTTAGAACTTTCTACATTTAAGGCTATCATCATCCTTTTGCATGAGTCGCGCCATTGTAGTTCAAAAGTCATCCGACAAGAGATACTTCCTTTACTTTCTTGTTGGCCTTACCGCCTTTGTGGTGTATGCGAACAGCCTCGGACACCAATTCACCCTCGACGATCCCTTCTTTTTCACGCAGAACAAGACCGTATTGAAAGGTGCTGCGGGCATTCCGCAGTTGTTCGCGGAGGGGAGCATGCAGGGATTCACGGGGGAGGGCGGTGTGCAGCCGTATCGTCCTGTCACGCTTGCTTCGTTCGCACTCCAGAAGGACTTTTTCGGGGTAAAGCCGTATCCAGCACACCTTGTGAACGTGCTGCTGTACGTGGCGGTGTGCCTCCTGTTCTTCAGCGCCTTCAGGAGGATCTTCCGTGAAGCCGACCCTCGCCTGGTCTTCGCCATGGCGTTGCTGTATGCGGTTCATCCCGTGCATGCCGAAGTGGTGGCGAGCGTAAAGAGCCGCGACGAGTTGCTGGCGGCCCTGTTCGGTTTCGCCTCGCTGCGCGCGTACTTCGGCGGCGACGGCCCACCGTCGATTACACGGATCCTGGGCGCGGCCGCGCTGTTCGCGCTGGCCGTCTTTTCCAAAGAAAGCGCGATCGCCCTGCTGGCGGTGTGCCCGCTGGCATCCATCCTGTTTCGACGCCAAACGCTGCGTCCCCAGCTCCTCGGTCAGTTGACGCTGGTTGCGGTGGCGGCCTTGTTCGTGCTGGTCCGGCAGGCCGTAGTGGGCGGCGAGTTTTCGGAGCGTCAGTCGAGCGTGCTGGAGAACGTGCTGTTCGGGGCACAGGGTTTTTCGGAGACGGCAGGTACGAAACTGTCCATCCTGGGCCTGTACTTCCGCCTGTTGTTCTTTCCCGTTCAGTTGAGCTGGGATTATTCGTTCAACCAGGTGCCGGTGGTCGGACTGTCGGCGCCTGCCGCACTGGCAGGCGGGCTGCTCTGCATCGGATCGCTGGCGCTGGTACTCATCACCTGGCGTAAGCACCCGATCGTCGCTTTTGGTATGTTGTTCTTCTTCATCACGCTTTCTCCTGCCGGGAACTTCGTCTACCTCATCGGCACCACGGCGGCGGAGCGTTTCCTGTTCCTGCCGTCAGCCGGATTCGCTGTTGCGTTGATCGCGGGGGTCGCCGCGCTGCTCCGGCTGCCGCTGAGCAGCCTGCAGGGTCCGCGGTTCCGTCCCGCGGCGATCGTCCTCGCGACGGTCTTCGTCCTGCTGGCCGGTCGTGCGATATCGCGCTCGGCGGACTGGAAGGACACGCTCACCGTGCTGGAGTCGGGCGTGATAGCTTCGCCGAACAGCGCGCGTGCCCATTCAGCGCTCGCTTCCGAGTACCGGGTACGCGGCGAGCAGTCGGGACTGTTGCAGGACAGGAGGAAATGGTTCGAGTCTGCGATCGCCGAGTACCGGGCCTCCATCACGATTCTGCCCGATCAGACCTTTTCACATTACAACCTTGCCCTGAGTTATCAGGAGTACGGCGATACCGCCCGCGCCTTTTCCGAGTACCAGGCCACCCTGGCGATCAAACCGGACCATGATTTCGCGCTGAACAACCTCGGTGCACTCTACGGAGCGCAGGGACGCTACGACAGCGCCCTGGCTTGCATGCGCAGCGCCTCTTCCGCGAAACCGTCGAATATTATGTACCGGGAGAACATCGGCGTGTACCTTTTTTATTCAGGGCAACTCGTAGCAGCAGATTCGTTGGCTCGGCAGTTGCAGATCGAGCGCCCCGACAATATCAAGGCGCAAGAAATCTTGAACGCAGTAGCAGCAACGAGAAAGCAATAATATTGCAATAGAATTTTATAGTTTTAACAGGTTCGCCTGAATTCTTGTTCGACGCGCAGGGCGGCACTGTCGCCTATTTCGATAAGAGACGATTATATGCCGGCAAGTACCTGGTGCTGATCGGGAATGTGTTGCGGCGGGTGGTGTTGGTGAAGAATTGAGATGTCCGAAGTTGGGGATGATCGTCTTCTTAGGAATATTGACCCCATAGCATCCCCCATTTTTACCGGAAAATCTACGCGATAACCTATTGCTGATTCTTGAATCAGGGTTGTCTGAAAGTTTAACAAACTCCGGGAGGGTAAGACTGTTATCTTTCCAGAAGTTCAACTTTTCCCATG
>ERZ724519.1130-NODE-1130-length-11253-cov-4.158243_pt1 | contig 11253 bp, 16 predicted proteins | sample MGYA00376052_ERZ724519 | MGnify/ENA primary metagenome ERZ724519 (study PRJEB28724, sample SAMN07190883) | activated sludge metagenome | isolation source: activated sludge of sewage treatment plant in Hong Hong | place: Hong Kong | collected 2016-03-17 ... | reverse complement strand
CTCTGCAGCGACAGCGTGCGCGTGACCCCGCCTACGTTGCGGATCGTGTGCTGGAGCACCTCGGGGTGGGCGGGGTCACCGCTGATGGAGATCGGCACCTCGCCCGCGCCGAAGCCCGACAGCATCGTGAACTGTCCCGGCGCGAACACCAGCGGGTCGTCGTCGGTGGCCACCAGCTCCAGGGTCACCGTGTCTCGCGTGTCGCGCCGGTTCTCGGCGACCACGAACGGGCGCGGCACCATCACCGCCTCCCGGACGAGGAGGTCGCTGCCGGCCGAGCCCTGCCGCGGGCTCATGTCGGCGTCCCGTAGAGGTCGAGGAGCCGCACCCGGGCCGAGTGCAGGCTCGCCGACATCACGCGGACCACGCGCTGGAGCAGCGCGTACCCGAGCTCGGGGTCGTCGTTGCACTTGCCACGCAGGCAGGCACCGTCGAAGGCGACCAGGCTGGTCTCCTCGGTGGCCCGCGCGTCGAAGTTCCAACGGTACGGCGCCACCAGCCACGACCACCCGACGACGTCGCCCTCGTGGACCGTCTGGATCACGCACGGGCCCGTGGGGGTGGGGGCCTCGATCGCGACCCGGCCCCGCCGGATCACGTAGAACGCGTCCGCCGGACCGCCCTCCTTGAACAGGTAGGCGCCCGGCCGCAGGTGGAGGTTGGTCGCACATCCGGTGACCAGCTCGACCCACGGCTCCTCGAGCCCGTGGAAGAAGGGGTGCTCGGGCAGGTACTCCGCGATGGTCCTCATGGCTGCTCCTCCTGTTCCGGCTGCTCGGCCTCGGCGCGCAGCGCGGCGGCCTCCGCGGTGATGTCGATGGCCGCCGGGCACCAGGTGACGCAGCGGCCGCAACCCACGCAGCCGAAGGTGCCGAACTGGTCGACCCAGGAGGCCAGCTTGTGCGTCATCCACTGGCGGTAGCGCGCCTTGGTCGAGGCGCGCACGGTGCCGCCGTGGATCCAGGAGTAGTCGGCGTCGAAGCAGGAGTCCCAGACGCGGGTGCGGGCGGCGACGTCGCCGGTGAGGTCGGTGACGTCCTCCACGTCCGTGCAGAAGCAGGTCGGGCAGACCGCGGTGCAGTTCCCGCAGGCCAGGCAGCGCGTGGCGACGTCATCCCAGACCGGGCTGTCCGCGGCGGCGTACAGGAGGTCCTTCAGCCCGGCGGTGTCCAGGCGTCGGCCCATCCGCTCCGTCGCGTCGACCGCGACCCGGTCGGCCGATGCCACGTCCTCCGCCGCTGCCGGCTCCGCGCCGACCTCGTCCATGAGGTCGGTACCCCGGTCGCTGGCGACCTCGACCACGAAGCGGTGCGGCCCGTCGTCCAGCAGCTCGGTCAGGGACAGGTCGTACGGAGCACCCCTGCCCTGCTCGGGGCGCGGGCCGGTCTCCATCGAGGCGCAGAAGCACGTGCCGGACGGGTCCGAGCAGGTGACGGCCACGACGAACGCGGCCGCCCTGCGCGCCGCGTACGCCACGTCGGCATGGGCCCGGCCGGTGAGGACGGTGTCGTGGATGCCGATGGCGGACAGGTCGCACGAGCGCACGCCGAGCAGGGCGTACGGCGAGCCCGGGGGCTCACCGGGGTCGACCGCGAAGCCGTCCTCGGTCCGGTGCCCTCGCCACAGCAGCTCCTCGGCCGGGAAGAACACCGGCTTGGCCGACTGCGCCCCTGCGGCGAACCCGAAGATCGCGTCGTCGTCGCGTCGTCGTAGCCGGTAGGTCCCGGCGTCCTGGTCGTCACCCCAGCCGCGCGGAAGCTCCTCGACGGTGTTGACGATCGCGCCCGACTGCACGGTCGGCCCGATCACGACGTACCCACGCCCGACCAGCCGGTCGATCACAGCCTGCAGCCCGGCCACGTCGATGACGCGGTGGTCGGCTCCGTGCGACCACTGCTCCCCCACGGTCGCTCCCTGGCGGGTCACACTCAAGAGTCTTCTGGTCCTCCGGACCCCCGACTAGGGCCAACGGTCCTCGCGCACACCGCCTGAAGTCGGGCGACGACGCGTGGGCCACGGGGCCCGGACGCCGCGTAGTTGCCGCCATGAGCATCCGGTCCCGCTCCCTGGTGTTGCTGGTGTTCACGATCGGGCCCTCCGGAAGACGACGTGCGTCGCCCGGACTCGACCCGGGCGTGAAGCCCGGGCCGGTCCAGCACCGTCCGTCAGCCTGCCGCCAGCTGCGCGCGGGTCGGCACGTACGGCTCCACCAGCAGCCGCATGCGGGCTTCCTGTGGTGTCCGGTCGGCCTTGCGCACGTTGCACGACTCGCACGCGGCAACCGTGTTCAGCCACGACCACGGGCCACCACGGCTCGCGGGGAGTACGTGGTCGATCGTGGTGGCCCTTCCACCGCAGTAGGCGCACCGGTGCCGATCTCGCTTCAGCACACCCGCCCGGGTGTAGCCCGCGGGGCGATACATCCACTTAGCCGCGACATAGCGCACCAGCCGGATGATCTTGGGCCACGGATGTGGTCCGACCATCCGGTCGTCGTGGCCCTCCTCCACGATCGCGACCTCACGGAAGAGCATGCGGACGGCGTGCTTGAACGACACCTTGCCGAGGGTTTCGTAGGAGGCGTTCAGCAGTGTCACCGAGGACACCGAAGACACGGCCACGGTTGTGGTGCTCACCGCTGACACCTCCTTTCCTTGGTCTCGTCGAGTGTGCGGTGTGGTCAGGTTCGGCGGCGGGCGCCGGGGCGTCGCAGGCCGTCGCGAGTCGAGCGGCTGAGCTTCTGGGCGACGGCGGCCAGCTTCACCTTGTCTTCTGGCGTGAGGTCCGGTCGGTCGTGCCCGAGGAGCACGATGCGGTCGGCGCTGGGCAAGGAGGCCCAGACTCGGTCGAACTTGTCTCTTCGTGCTCTCGGTGGGAGTCGAACCCACACGCCACCACGAGAGCATCGGTACCCCCAGCCGGGCTCGAACCGGCGTCCTCCCGGCTGAGAACCGGGCGTCCTTGACCGCTAGACCATGGGGGCGCGTGTGGTGTGCCGTGGACGGGGATCGAACCCGCGCGGCCCGGATTGAAAGTCCGGATTGGCAGCCAGCAGCCACCACGGCGCTGCGCGCTCCGTACGGGACTCAAACCCGTGATCTCCCGCTCGACAGGCGGGCGTCCACTCCGGCTGGACCGACAGAGCCTGGCGGAAGGTGGAGGAGTCGAACCTCATGGCCAAAGCCACGACCCGGGTAGCAACCGGGCGCCGGGCCACCCCGGCGTCGCCTTCCATCCGCGGAGGGAGCGAGGATCGAACTCGCACGCCCGTGTGGGCCTTCCGTCTTCGAGACGGCTGCCTGCGCCGGCCATCGGCTGGTCCCTCCACATGCCAGCAAGTGCGTCGGGCAGGACTCGAACCTGCATGCCCGCGAGGGCCCCCTGGTCTACGGCCAGGCGGGCCAGCCAATTGCCCAACCGACGCGTGTGCCGCAGCGCTGGCATCCCCGACGTCTCCGCCGTGGGTCGCTGCGGCGACAGGAAGCGCTCCCGTCGTGCGGGTCCGGCTCCTGCCTGATGCTGTCCACTATCGAGTTCGCCCTCACTCCCCATCGCTGGGGTCTGAGTGGGGAGAGGTGTCCCCACGGCCATGTGACCGTTAGCCCGGTGCCACGTTGCTTCGCTGGCCTCTCGGCCAGGTCGCGGGTCCGGTGCCCGTGGGACCTTCCACGATTCGCATGGACGGAGGGAGTCGAACCCCCAGCCGCCGGTTCTGGAGACCGGTGCTCTTCCAGTTGAGCTACGTCCACTCGCTGTTGTTGAGTTGTGCGCTCTCCGCTGTGATTCGTGGCGCGGGAACCGCGGCCGGAGATGCAGAAGGGCCGCTCCGTGAGGCTGCGGGTCCTGGGTCCTGGTGACCTCATGGACTTCCGCCTCAGCTGGAGCGGCCCGGCATGTACCGGTGCGTGTCGCACCTACATGGGCGGCTCCAGCTGGCTCGGCAGCCACTGACCCTTGGTCTCAGAGCAGGGCTCATGGCTTTCGATCCTCGACCGCAACTGGGCAGCATCCAGCGCACGGGCCGCATTGCGACTCGTGACGGCGTGGATGTGGCGCATGCCCACTTCGCTGGTCCTTCCACTACGTACGTCATGGCCCGGTCCCATTGACCTGGCCACGAACCAGGGTAAGGCTCGCCCTGCCAACCGACCTAGCAATTTCTGCTCGGCCGCCCACCCAGCCTGAGGGTGAGGCGGACTGGTCGGTGACGGCCATCCGCGGACATCACGACCCGGCAGACCTCTTGTCGAACGCTTCCTGGGCTGTATGCACTCCCAGCACGGTGCCGTCGAGTCCGGCGGCTTCGGCGCGGGCGCGGAGCATTCGGGCGCGGACGTGGCCGGAGAGACGGTCGGAGCTGACGTTGCTCCCCCACATGCGGGTGAACAGGGCGCCGGGAGCATCTCCGCGGAGAGCGCGCCAGGCGTTCAGCGCGGCGACGGGGCCGGTGGTGGCGTGCAGTCCGTGGGCGACGGCGACCTGCTGGCCGTGGCCTTCCTGGTCGGTCTTCGATTGCCGGATGTGGAGCAGGAGGCCGGCGGGCTTGTGTTCGACCGTGATGCTGCCGCTGTTTGCTCCGGAGGAGTCGCTGGCGCCCGCAACTGCTGACTCACCGCCGGCTGGCTGATCCCGAGCGCCGTCGCAATCTCGCGCTGACTCATCCCAGTCGCCACCATCGCCCGAAGCGCGAGCACACGCCGCAGCCGCGCGACCTCCTCGTCATGCCGCGCGCCGAGGTAGTCGGCCAGCAGTTCCATGAGGCAACCTCATCGCCACTACTGCGGCGTCGCTTCCTGATCGCCGGTCCACCAGGGTCACTTTGCCCACAAAGACGCGGGTCCACCCTCGATCGGCCTCGAAGGTTCTTCAACGCCGAGTCACAGCTGCGGCAAGCGACGTCGGATGCTCGAGCCACACTCGGCCATTGTCGTCGATTGGACCTCGGCCTCGACTGAGGTCGAGGCCGAGGCCCTACGACTAGCACGCAGGCAGAAAGCCATCCCCAACGCTGGTGCCTAGGCCGTTTTACTTTCACCGGCCGCATCAGAGTGCGCCACGAATCAGACTACCGGTAGCTGCTCGCAGACGCTGGAGGCCACTCCATGCCACTGAAGGCCGACCACCCGGGTGGAACCCGCCCGGCGAGGCGCACAAGCAATCGCATGTGCCATGGCGCGGAGGGACCGTTGTTCTGCAGCACGGTGATGCTTCCGCCAGATCCAACGACCTCTCGTGCGTACTCGATCAACAAGTCCGGAATCCAGCCGACCGGCGCTCCAGCAGCCGTCAGCAGTATCGCGGCCGGGTTTGCCTCGTTAGTCACGTCATCCCGCGCATCCAGTGCCTCGCCGTGCCGCAGTCCAGCTATCGTCGATTCCGAGCCATGCGAGCGGACCGCATGACCCGACCCGCGAACTATGAACGTCGCTGACGTCGCGCCGTCGTCATCAACGGCGGGCGCCTCAACGAGCGATACGGTGTCGCCCTTCTGCTCACCGCCGTTACGGGCCAAGATATCCAGCCGGTCTGCCTCCGTTGAAAGACCGAGCCAGTTCACGTACTGCTCGTAGTCGGGTCGCTTTCGGTCCATGACCCGCAGGTCGAAGAACGGCCAGAGGCGCGCCGATTCGTAGACTCGATCGAAATCAGGGAACCCGATGAACGGCCGGAACCCCTCCACGCGCTCGACGCCCGGGCAGTACTGAAATCGGTAGACGCCGGGATCGGCGTCGAGCACCGCGACGTCGTGAATCGAGCGAAGGACGCGATTGCGCCAAGCGATGCCGAAGCGTCGGCTCCTCCGTTGAGCTCCCAGCACCGATGCCTCAACTGAGCTCATCGAGTAGCCTCCTCCGATTCGCTAGAACGAGTTCGACGAGAAAACGGCGTGTCGTATCGGGTAGCGCCGGCGCGGCGCCAACGATGTCCGCTACGGAACGGTCACTCACGGATCGAGCCCGATCCTGCCAGTAGGTCCGGACATCATCGGTGCAGAGGCGTGCGGCCGTTCCCGCGAGCGTCACCAAAGACTGCCACGGTGTCCCGCGGACGTGTTCGAATCTGCTGGCCTTGCCCTGGCTCGCCCAGCGTGCAACGGACGCAGCACGCAGGTGCTCGGCACAGTCTGCCGGCGAGAGCGTGAAGCCGAGACTCGCAGCGTGGTCGAAGGATGCGCACAGCGCCTCCGAAGACTCGCTGCCCGGGGGCGGTACGAGAACGGCCCAGTTTCTGTCATGACGGTCGACGTGGGCGACGAGCGCGTCGAAGACCAAGTAGCCGGCGAATGCGTCGAACGCACCGAAACCCGGCGGAAGACCGCTAGAGGGCGGGGACGCGAATCGTCGTAGCGCAGTTTGGATTGCCTGCGGCCCGTGTCCACGATGCTCACGGTCATCCGGGTTGTAGTCCTCGACCGCCTCGCTCATCAGCACTCGACCGTGTTGGAGCTCCCAGTCGGGCGGCCGAGCATCCTCGACAAGAACGCCCCGCACCTCACCCCGCGTCGCCAGCTCGACTCGCGCCGCCGGCACGCCCAGGAGCCGCGCCAGCTCGCTACCCAACTTTTCAACAATGTCTTCGCCGAACGCTCTCTGACGTTCCTGGCGGGCCGGTTTGAACAACCAGGTGCGCCGCTCTGAATCGTGGCGGTACCACTCGTGCGCGTGCAGGCCTTGCTGCTCGACGCCAGCGAGTGTCCAGGCGGAGGCATCGACCGTGGGCCACTCGTTGGACACACCCTTCATTGTGCCCTGCACAAGTACTGACCCAGTTTCGCCTGGCGGGAAGACCGGTCGATCTCTTGGATCAAAGTGGCGGGTGCCGCACCGAGGAGGTCGCATGCCCGTCGGAAGATCATTCGCCGGACTGCGTCACTCCGCCGCCTGTTCGCGGGCCCGAGTTGCCGGATCCGTCGACGAGCGGTCGTGATCCGAGTGCCAGCGACACTCGTTATTGTGGATGCGGTGAAGATCGTCCAGGTCGATGAGCGGGACTCCGACTGGGAGAACCCAAGTCCCCGATTCCGGGTCTACCACCACGGCAGCGGACCCTCCTCAACGCACGGCTGGACCAAGCCTCCGACGTGACCGGAGCAGACGTGGCGCAGGTCATCGATTGGGCGCAGCGCCAGGCAGGCGACGCCCTCACGTATGCCATCGCCTTGGTGTACGACGACGAGGCCAGAGAGCGGCGACACCCCGACTCCGGGCGGGGCTTGGTGTGGCTGGTCGGCACCGACGGCAGCGACAACGCGATCGATGTGCTGGAAGAGGACCGCCAGCGGCGCATGCTGGCTCGCCGCTTCGACCCGCTGATCGTCCCGGCTGGGCCGGATCCCGACGGGCGTCCCGGGAGCCGTACAACGGTGGGACGAAGCAGCGCCGGAATTGACCGGTCATTCCGCCGCGTACCGTTCGGTCGCATCCTTGCGCCGCGAACAGGCAAACTCGTGGGGCCTGCGCGCAACTGAGCGTGTGTTAGCCGCGAAAGCACGGCGTCACCTCGGCATCGGGAACGGAACAGTTGCCAGTAACTGCCGTGCAAGTGGAGCTAATGCCGGGCGTCAATCACGACGGAATCGCGACCGCTTTCTAGGCTTAGCGAGCGTATAAGAGGGATCGAACTTCCTTATCTCTGCTGCTGTCCTAGCGATCAGTCCTTGTAGCTCAGCCACCTCAGCGGGCGGAACTTGAAGTGAACCGCTCCGATACGAGTCGCGCCCAGGGTCAAAATACTTGTAGGGAACGCCCGCAATCAGGGTCCGCGCGGCCTCCATTAGATTGTCGAGAGCTGGCCGAGATGGCCTCCAGAAGTACGACCATTGGAACGCACTGATCGCCTGCTTGTTGAGGCTTACGTTCTTTCCCCAATGGTCAGGGTCTGCGCCGGCGTCGGCGATCCAAGCGTTAGACAGGTTCCGGCAGGCTATGCCAACTGAGTTTGCCTCCTGGGCGCACCGCCCCCTCACCTCCTCACGGTCGCGATCGCCCGCCTTCTCGATCGCGATCTCAAGGCTGCTCACCATCTCAGCGACGCGGGGGGTCTCAAAGCTCGACAGCCTTCCTGCCGCAACTCCTTTGAGGAACCAGCCGGCAACACTGCCGGGGTCAATCTCCAGCGCGCGTGCCGCGTAACTGAACGCTTCTTGATATGAACGGGCACGCATGCACTGATCGGACAGTGTGAGGAAGTTCTTGGCCTCATCGGTGCGATCGACCCGAACAGTGCCCTCCACCATCATCGACTTCGCCTGATCCGGGGTGTACTTAGTCCGGCAGAAGTCGCACGCGAACAGGCCATCGTTGTCTTTGGTGAAATCGTTGCTTCCGCACAACTCGCATACCAGTTTGTTCACGATGGCTCGCCCCTAAGTGTCTTGGGACCAAGTGGTAGGCGAAGGGTAGCGCCCTGCGCCCCCACAGCCCGTCAGACGCCCTGGCCGCGGCAGTTCGCGCATGCGGGTCGGCTGTCCGGTCCAACGGGCGCCTTCCGACCGACCCGTCCGGAGACGGGCATCGCCATAGACTGCCGGATTCTCCATCGCGGCGCGCGCCAACCTGCTTGACTCCAGATGTCCCCTAGCAGTCGGGACCAGCGGTTGCGCCGTTTCCTTCGCCGGGAGGGAGTCACGTGGGACTCATCAAAGCCGCCGTCGGCTCACTGGGTGGCACGCTCGCCGACCAGTGGAAGGACTTTCTCACCGTCCCTTCGGCCATCGAGCCGACAGCGGCGTTGTTCCCAGCCGTTCTCATGGGGACCAACGCGGCCCGAGGCTCAAACACGCAAGCTTCGACGGCCATCATCACGAACGGATCGAAGCTCGTCGTCCCTGAAGGCTTCGGATTGCTGCTCTTCCAGGATGGAGAACTGACGGGCTTCGCGAGCGAACCTGGCGCCTACGTCTGGGACGCGGAGGCTACAGACTCTCACTCCGTGTTTGCGGACGACGGGTGGTCGGATTCGCTCATCAAGCAGTCCTGGGAACGCTTCAAGTTCGGCGGCCGACCCACTTCCCAGCAGTTGGCGCTCTTCGTCAGCCTGAAGGAACTGCCGAATAACCGGTTCGGCACCCAGTCCCCTATCTACTGGGACGATCTCTACTTGAATGCCCAGGTGGGCGCGGTCGCCCACGGCTCGTACAGCATTCGCATCGCTGACCCGATCGTGTTCGTGAAGCAGTTCGTCCCTGCCAGCTACCTGCAAGCGCAAGCAGTCTTCGACTTCACCGATCACAGCAACCCCGCAGCCCGCCAGTTGTTCTCCGAGGTCATTGGATCGCTGGCCGCCGCTTTCAGCGCATACACGAACGACGCCGAACGCGGCCAACGTATTGTCCGGATCCAGCAAGACTCCATCGGCTTCGCAAGAGCTCTGTCGGAGGCTGTCGACGCCTCCTACCAGTGGAGAGCGACGCGTGGCCTCTCCATCTCGAAAGTCACCATCGTCGGCATCGAGTACGACGAACCGACGAGGGAGCTACTCAAAACGATCCAGCGCGCGGATGCGCTGTCTGGCTCTCGAGGGAATGCCAACCTCCAAGCCTCCGTGGCTGCAGGTCTCGAATCCGCTGGCGAGCAAGCCGGTACCGGCGGAATCCTCGGGATGGGTATCGCTGCCGGATCCTTGAATCTGTCGAGTCTCGCGCAGTCGGATCCAGCAACTGGAGGCGTACCGCCCGAGGCTTCAACGGACCAAGACCTGGTGACGCGACTCGAGGGACTCAAACGCGCTCTCGACGCCGGACTAATCAATGAAACGGAGTTCGCTGCGGCCAGGGCAAAGGCTTTAGGGCTCGGGTAGCGGGAGCCCGGCACAGAGAGTCGAGACGGACCCATGAAACTCCTCGAATGCAATCGATGCGGCAGCAGAGAGCTCAACGAGGTCGACGGCTACATCGTCTGCGCCTACTGCCGATCACGCTTCGCCCCCCAAGCAGACGACTTGCCAACAACCGACAGCGCGATCGGAGTCGCTGATGACATCACCGCGCTGCTCCAGCGATGCCGCGATGATCCGGCCAATCGGCGCGCGTACGCGAACCTGATTCTCGACATTGACCCTACCAATCGGGAAGCTGCTGCCTACTTGCGTTAGGAAGGTCTGATGAAGACGAAGGATATTGCAAAGCAATACGGCCTTGACCAGGCATCCTTCGACCGCTGGCTCAAGCAGTCCGGTTGTCAGTTCAGAAGCACCATGACGGGCCTCGCGATCGACGATCACGTAGACACACGGGAACTCGTCGGTCGGTATCATCGATACCTGGTCGGAGAGCAGGAGCGGGCGGCCGCAGAGCAGGATCGCTTGGCAAGAGAGCAGGCAGAGGCCGATCGAGTCGCGGAGGCCAAGCGTCGGGCCCTGGCGAGCATGCTCATCACGTCGGGCTTCAACTTCGACGGTTATCGAATCACCAAGTACTCGGGGTACATCTCCGGCGACGATGCCGTACAGGTGGCTCGTCCGCGAGACGGCTGGCTGGGCGTTCGAGGCGATGTCGGAGCTGATCTCCTAGCATCACTTGTCACGATCAGACGCAACGCATTGGCTGAACTCAAGGAAGCTGCGTTCAATCTGGGATGCAATGCGGTCATCGGGGTTGACTTCGACTACCTGACCTTGGACCCAGAGACGGTGAATTCGAACGGCGGGACGCTCTATCTCCCGTTCCTCTTCGGCGTGACGGCAAATGGAAACGCCGTGATCATCGAGAAGGACGACCGCACGTCACCGAGGTGACAGCGAAGCGCCCGGGTCTGTTCCTCGGCGGCAAGCCCAAAGTTCCTGAGCGCACGGGCGCGAGCCGCCAACACGAGCCCGGGCTCCTCAGCAGTCGGCCGGCACGTCGACGGCGGCATCGGCGTGACGGGCACCGCCGTCACCCTGGCGGTCGAGGTGGTCGCGGCCGAGACTGCCGGTGAGGTCGCCGTAGGCCGTGCCGTCGCCTGAGCCTCCGGTGATTTGCTCGTTGCCGCCGAGGCCGCAGATCACGTCGGGGCGCGGCGGGTGCCATGGAGCACGTGGTCACCCGATCCTTGAGTGCGGTCGAGCTGAAGACTGGGAACGCTGCGCGGGTCGGTGTCAGCAGACCTAGCCCATTCCGCCGCGAGCGATGCGGCCGCTGGCGCGTTGAGATCCGGGTTCTTGCCGGTCGCCTCTCCTACGCGGACAACATGAGCGTGGACCGCAACGAGTTGCACGAATGTCGGGGTACGACCTCATTTGTCGGACCGGGTACGGCCTGATGTGTCGGTCTCG
>ERZ724519.1128-NODE-1128-length-11274-cov-4.143239_pt1 | contig 11274 bp, 7 predicted proteins | sample MGYA00376052_ERZ724519 | MGnify/ENA primary metagenome ERZ724519 (study PRJEB28724, sample SAMN07190883) | activated sludge metagenome | isolation source: activated sludge of sewage treatment plant in Hong Hong | place: Hong Kong | collected 2016-03-17 ... | reverse complement strand
CTCAGTATTCTGGGTAACCAGTTGTCGCTGTCGAACGGCGGCGGCACCGTAGCCCTGCCTGCCAGCAATACCTATTCGGCAGGCGCCGGTATCAGCATTACGGGCTCGGCTCCCAATTTTACTGTCATCAACACCGGCGATACCGACAATGACCCTACCAATGAGTTTCAGAGCCTCAACCTCATCGGTTCCGTACTTGAGATATCGGGATCTGGCAGTACCGTAGATTTTACGAATCTGCTCAACGGTATCGGCGATCCATACTGGAAGCCCGATGGCGATAACATTTTGAATGCCAACGTCGGCAATGTCCTGATCGGAAGCAATGCCAGCATTGGAGGCAAACTCCAGGTGTCGAACACCAACGGCGAGCCGGCAGCCTTTATCACGGCTTCCAGTGGCGCAGCACTGGTCACGGGAGATGGCAATGTGGGTATCCATACGGCCACACCCGCCTTCAGGCTCGATGTAGATGGCGACGGTCGTTTCAAATCTTCTGACGACTCGCCGCAACTTACGGTCGAAAATACCGGCGCAGGCCGGGCTACCATGCTGCTCAAGAACAGCGGCGACGGCGGCTGGCGTGTCTCTGGCGACGGCGGTGGCGCAGCCTTGTTTTCAGTTGATTTTACCGGCGGCCCCAGTACACTGACCGCCCCGGCCATCACGGCAAATGTTAAGTCCAATGTCGGTATCGGCGGTGTTAACAACGGAAACTCCAGGCTTAAAGTTTTCCAGAAAGACATCGGCCTGACCCTCCAGAACACCGATAACGGCCGTTTTTGGGACTTTTGGGTGAGTGCCGGCAACGGCGATCTCGTGCTGTATAACGATCAGTTTGGCCCGGGTGTTCCGGCCGGTACATTCTCCGCTACGACGGGGCTTTACCTGCCCTCCGACCGGCGCCTCAAAAAGGATATCGCCGCCATTCCTACGGGTATTATGAGCAAAATCATGCAGCTGGAACCTGTTTCGTACCACTACAAGATTGAGCAGGAAAACGCCAAATACTCGTTGGGCTTCCTGGCGCAGAATGTTGAAGGCCTCTTCCCGGAACTGGTGGCTAAAACGCCGGTTCGGAACGGCGAAGGCGGCTATCTCTCGGTTAATTATTCCGGATTTGGCGTGCTGGCGATCAAAGCTATTCAGGAGCAACAACAACAAATTGAAACGCTCCGGAATGAAAATGCAACGCTCCGCCAACAGATGGAGTCGCTGGAAACCCGGCTCTCCCGACTGGAAAAAATGAAAGAATAAACCATTTTGGACTGGTAATTGCAGGTGGCCACAGCAACGAAAAGGGACGTTGCTGTGGCCCGATTTTTTACCTGAATTACTGTTGTTTACTAATGAGAAAACGGCAATGCTGCGATTAATTAAAACCATGTTGACTGCCGGCTGCTTATTTTGCCTGTCCGGCGCCGCATTTGCAACCCGTATTCCACTTGATACTTCATACTTCAATAACACCTACTGCTCCAACCAGAGCCTGTTGATCGGGAACCAGATTTTCGACCCGTCGTCTCCATCCGGAACAGTCATTCTGCCCGGCGCCTCGTCCGACGGCACCGACAGCGTTATTATTGTATCACTGGAATTTCTTCAACCGGCAGAAACCGACCTGAATACCACCATATGCGTGGGAGATACAGTTTGGGTAAACGGTACAGCCTACCACGCCAATTTCTACCTCGGAGAGGAAACCGTGGAGGGCGGCGCTTCCAACGGGTGCGACAGTATCATACACATCAACCTGAGTTTTTACCCTTCCGCCTCCGATTTTCAGGCGACAATTTGTGAGGGCGATACGATTTTGATCAACGGCACGCCATACCATGCTTTCCATTCCACAGGTGTGGAGGTGATCCCGGGAGGCGCTGCAGCCGGTTGCGACAGCATCATCCGTGTCAATCTCGAGGTACTTACGCCACCCTTCAGCATTTACGCGGACACCTTATGTCCTGATGCCGTTTTGATCATAAACGGACACCGGTACGACCGCAATACCAGGACAGGACTGGAAATCCTGCCCGGCGCTGCATCGACGGGTTGTGACTCGCTGGTTAACATTAACCTGATTTTCAGACAACCCTGGGTATACCTCGGTGAGGATGTGGAGATCGTGAAAGGCGACTCTTTGTGTATCAACCCGGAATTCAGTCTCGTGCCGCAATCCATACAATGGACACCGCAACCGCCCTGTGCCGACCCGGATTGTGCGTCCTTCTGTGTGATGCCGCTCGGCAATATTGCCTATACAATTGAGGTGACTGACATCGATGGTTGCGTACTCACCGATGATATACGCATCACCGTTTCGAACGACAACCGGGTTTATGCGCCCAATGTGTTTAATCCCGATGCTGAATGGCCCAATAACAGATTTTTCCTGAGCGCCGACCACGGTGTATCCTTGATCAGGCATCTGTTGGTTACCGACCGTTGGGGTAGTCTCATTTTTGAACGCGACAGTCTCCTTCCCGATGACCCAACGTCCGGATGGGATGGATTTTGGCGCGGCAAGGTGGCCCAGACAGGCGTGTATACGTATTGGGCGGAACTGGAGCGGCTCGATGGCAGCACGTTCACAAAAAGCGGGACCGTGAGTCTGGTCCGTTAAGTCAGGACAAGTATTTCCCTACAATCGGCATTCTCCTGCCCATGCCAAAACCTTTACTGCTGACGCGCAGCACAGGGGCGGCCTGTTCGCGTTTGAACTCATTCATATTGACCATCCGGAGTACGCGCTTGACCAGTGCTTCGTCGAAACCCATTTCTATCAACTCCCGGGGCCCCTGCCGGCATTCGATATATTGAAACAATACCTGATCCAGGATATCATAAGGGGGGAGGCTGTCCGAGTCTTTTTGGCCCGGGCGCAGTTCGGCACTCGGAGGCTTGACGATGGAGTTTTCCGGGATCACTTCACCATCTTTATTGAGGTATCGCGCCAATTCGTACACTTCCGTCTTGTACACATCGCCGAGTACGGAAATGCCCCCGCACATATCGCCGTAAAGGGTGCCGTATCCGACTGCCATTTCGCTTTTATTGGTGGTATTGAGCAGGATATTGCCGAATTTATTGCTCATGGCCATCAGGAGCGTGCCGCGTACGCGCGCCTGAATGTTCTCTTCGGTGACGTTAAAGGGCAACCCTTCGAAATAGGATTGCAGCGCAGCTTCGTAAGCCTCGTACATGGGTTTTATCGCAACGATATCGTACCGTATGCCGAGGTTTTCTGCCAGCCGGCGCGCGTCGTCGACCGAATGTCCGCTGCTGAACTGGCTGGGCATGAGCAATACACGAACGTTTTCGGGGCCCAGGGCCCTGGCTGCAAGGACTGCGGTTACAGCGGAGTCAATACCGCCTGACAAACCGAGGATGGCTTGCTTGAAACCGAGTTTTTGAAAATAATCACGGATGCCTACAACCAGGGCATCGTGTATCAGTTTGATTTTGTCTTTCGGCTGTTCAGAGACTTGCCCGCTGCGCATCACTGCATCCAGATCATATACCCTGAGGCCCTCTTCGAAATAAGGCATTTCGTCGAACACCTTTCCGTCGGGCGACATAACAATGCTGCCGCCATCGAAGATAATATCCGTTTGCGCGCCCACATGGTTGACGTAGAACATCGGAATGCCGTAACGCTGCACATTGGATCGTACCACGTGAATCCTTCTGGACGCCTGACCGTAGTCAAAGGGTGATGCGGAAATATTGATGATGAAGTCGGGTTTTTCATGCATCATTTCGTCGAGCGGACAAATGGTATAAAGCGGGTTTTCGTTGCCGACATTCCAGATATCTTCACAAACTGACAACGCGATTTTTTTGCCCTTGAACTCAATTGTATGGAATTCCGATGCGGGTTCGAAGTACCGGTACTCATCGAAAATATCGTAGGTAGGCAGCAGGGTCTTGTGCTGCACGCCAATCTGCTTGCCATTGTACAGGAAATAGGCGGAGTTGAACAAGTCTTTGCCTTCCACCACCGGGTTGTGCGTGGGAGCGCCTGCGATGATGCCTATACCCTCGCTTGCCTGTAAAAGGCTTTCAACAGACGCATAACTTTTTCGGATAAAATCGTCGAACTCGAGAAAATCGCGCGGCGGATAACCACATACTGCCAATTCGGGAAAACAGATCAGGTCGGCGCCTTCACTTTTGGCCGACGCAACGGCAGCGAGCATTTTCTTCAGGTTGCCTTCGAAGTTTCCAATGTGGCAGTTTAACTGGGCAAGTGCAATTCTCATTTTGATGTATATTTCTGCTAAGGTTCCGGTTAGAATATCCTTTTATAACGCCGGGTATAACGCAACAGGGAAACCCTTGGTTTGTAATGTCGGGCAAAAGTACTTTAAAGGCGGGGCGTGATTTTATTTCAGGCCCTCAATATCTGCGAAATGCGCTACTTTCACGGGGTCGAAACATTTCATCCATGCGTATATTAATAATTATTGGCTGCCTGGCATGCAGTTGGTCACTTTCATCCCAAAAAATGCTTCGTTCCGGCGAATGGTGTGCCGAAGGTCATCTTCTCCCCGGAAAACCGCCCGCTGCTGCCGATACCCGAAGTGACTCCCTCGATATACTACACACGGCCATTTTATTGAACCTGGCAAATGCGCCTCAACTGGCAGGCGAGTGCAATATTACCTTTGCCGCTTTGCTGGACGGGGTGACCGAGATACGACTCGATCTGGAAAGCCTCATTGTTGATTCAGTCTCCATAGACGGTACACAGGCGCCTTTTTTGCAATCCGGCGCATCACTGGTCATTCCGTTTCTTGTTCCCCCTGCGGGCGGCGACACCTTTTCCGTACGGATCAAATATCACGGCGTGCCTGCTGCCGACGCCAGCGGATGGGGCGGCGTATACAACCAGAACGGCTATTTCTTTAATTTGGGTGTAGGCTTTGCTGCCGATCCGCATTCGTTCGGACGAGCCTGGTTTCCCTGCTTTGACAACTTTGTTGAGCGCAACACATTTGATTTTTACATCACTTCGAGCGCCAACACACCTGCGTATTGCAATGGCATTCTGGCAGGCGAGATGCAACAGGGCGGGCAAGTCACCCGGCATTGGAGCATTGAACAACCCATCCCGTCGTACCTCGCCTGTTTCACTTCGGGGCCACTGGTATCCTGGAAACGCAACTACCTGTCCATACCGGTAGAAATCGCGGCGGCGGCAGCCGATACCAATAAGGTAGCCGGTACATTTCAGCACCTTCCGCAGGCCATTGAATGCTTTTTGCACTGGTACGGATCATACCGCTGGCCTAAAATCGGCTATTCGCTGGTTCCGTTCAACTCGGGCGCCATGGAACACGCGACAAACGTTTCCATCGGCAGGGTGTATATCGATGGTTCGCTCAACTACGAGACGCTCTGGGCGCATGAACTATCCCACCACTGGTGGGGCGACCTGGCCACCTGTTCAACTGCCGAAGACATGTGGCTTAATGAGGGCTGGGCTGTATATTCCGAACACTTGTTTACAGAATGGACATACGGGTCAAATGCCTTTCGCGAGGCTGTGCAGGCCAATTTCCTCAACGTACTGGAAAAAACCCACGTCAACGAGGGTGGTTACCGGGCGGTATCCGGATTGCCGCACGACCTGACCTATGGCGAGCATGTGTACAACAAAGGGGCTATCGTGGCGCACAACCTGCGCGGCTACCTGGGCGATTCGCTGTTCCGGGAAGGCATCACAAGTATACTGGAGCAGACTATTTTCGACGACTGGAGCAGCGAAGAAATGCGCGATAAACTCGGCGCTGCAACAGGTCTGGACATGTCCGATTTTTTCAACGACTGGGTATTCAGTCCCGGGTTTACGCATTTTTCCATCGATTCGGTGGAGGCTTTGCCCGGTTCAAACAGTTTTAAACTGTTTGTAAAACAAAAACTTCGGGGCGCGCCGCATTTTTATCAGCATGTGCCGCTGGAATTCACCTTTGTCAATGCAACATGGGAGCGTATTTACCGGTCGGCAGTAGTTTCGGGCGAGACCAGTGAGGTGGTGCTGGATCTGCCTGCAGGGTTCACCCCCCTGTTTGTGTGGGTCAATACCAGGCAGCAACTGACCATCGCCCGGGCAGAAAAGGAGATGGTGGTGAAAACAACCGGAAACAAAAACTTCTCGCCGGCAAAAATGGCTATTAATGTCGCCGCATTGCCGGATTCGGCGCTGATCCGTGTGGAGCACCACTACGCCATGCCCGACACCGCCGGCGCTGCAAACCCCCATGGGTACCTCCTGAGCAACCGCTACTGGAGCATAGAGGCTGATCTTCCCGATGGATTTGATGGCAGCGCCACCGTTTTTTACGACGGCCGCGGCCAGATGGATCAATTAGATACCGAACTGTTTGCACAGACCGGGCCTTCGGAAGACAGTGTTATAATGGTTTACCGTCCGGGGCCCGGCTATCCCTGGGTGGAGTACCCGACGTATTTTAAAAACAAGCTCAACTCATCGATTGACCGGTATGGCGTTCTTCGAATAGACCATGTCGTTCCGGGGCAATACACTGTTGCAAAAGGACCATCCATCGTTGGCATAAAGGAGCCGGTCGAGGTTGTTCTTCCGGTAAAGGCCTCGCCTAATCCTGCTGTTTCGTACGTCAGGTTGAGTATGGAGGAGCCTTTTGATATGCTTCATGCGTTCAACGAACAAGGTGAAATGATTCTGGCACAGAATTTTCCGGGTACCACTTCAATACAGGTGCCGCTGGGCGGCGCTGTTCCCGCAGGTAAATATATATTCGTCTTGTATACAAAATCAGGTTACGCATTTTGCCGGGTGGTTGTTGCCCGGTAGGTTTAACCTTCCCCGTTTTTTCCGTCTAATCCACTTGCAAAAAACAAACCTTTTATCCATATGTCCGTATTTTCCAATTACCGGGTAACCACTCTTTTTGCTTTCTTTTACCTGATTCTGTCTGTTTCTCTACAGGCTCAGCAAAAGTCCGCGCCGGCCACGCAAAAACCTGCGCAGGTCCAGCCGAAACAACTCGATTCAATGGCCATTCGAGCCATCGCCCAGATCATTTCCGACTCTTTCGGGGCACAAGTGGACTTGATCGAGGAATTCATCAGGGAAGCCAAACAGTTGGAAACTGACGAGAAAGTGCCGGCGACTGCATTCATCGGCATTGCCATTCTCGAATCAACCGGTTTTACCAGTTACCTTTACCAGAATGCCAAAAACCCCTTTGGCATGAGGGCTACCCCACCCTGGAACGGTGAGACGTTCACCATGTGGCACGAGGGGGCGGATTCGCCATTCCGGAAGTACGATACACCTTCCGAGGCCGTGCGCGATTTCGCCAGTTTTCTGCAGAGCAGAAAATGGTTTAAGGATGCCTTGAAGTGTTCTGCTACCGACGTGGAATGTTTCATCAAAGGGCTGAGCGCCAACTGGAAAAAACGCGAGCCCGGCTACGCCAGCGATCCGGAGTGGCCCAACAAGGTGCGCAGGGTGATCAAAACGTACAAACTGGAAACGCTGACGACAAAATAGCCGGTTTTACCAGGTCTGGCTTTGATTCCAGAAAGGCGGGAAAAAACGATCGTCGTCCTGCCGGTCGCGAAGGCGCGCGGCTTCCGCTTCGGCCTCTGCAAGGCGTTCGGCTTTTGTTTTGTCAAAAATATCACGCGGCAAAAAATACTGCTTCTCTGCATCGCGCTCTGCGGCAAAAGGATGGTCGGCTTCCGCTTCATCGTCTTCCATTTCTCCTTTAAACCAAAAGGAGGTGAAAATGCCGACCAGACTGCCGAGCAGGTGGCTCTCCCAAGATATGCCTTCCTGGTCCGGGAGTATGCCCATGAACATTCCGCTGTACAGGAGCACGACCAGGGCGGCCAGTATGATGGAGCGCATGCTGCGCCTGAAGATGCCGTTCCAGAAAATAAACGCTACAAGCCCGTAGATCACCCCGCTTGCGCCGATATGGGAGACAGGGCGTGCAAACAGCCACACGGACATGCCTGTAAGAAAGTAAATCATCCAGAACGCACGCATGGCCACCTTGCGGTAGAAATAGATGGATATTGCCGTAAGCACGAACAGGGGGAAAGTATTGGAGATCAGGTGCCCCCAACTGCCGTGTACGAGGGGACCGGTAATGATGCCCCGCAATCCCCAGGCCTTTCGTGACATAATGCCATAGAGACCAGGGTCAAAACCGTCGGCAACCTGATACAGGTGGACCAGCCAGATCGCCACAACAGCGATCAGCGGGAATTGTATACTTTCATACAAATGCCGCCGGGTAATTTCCAGACTATCGGACTCGCTTTCCAGGATGGATTTCATATTTTCCATTCCGGCGCGCTTTTATGGCGCCGGGTATTAAGGTGTGCTAAATAACTTCGCAGAGCGCCTAGCGCTATCCCCGAAACCCAGGCTGATTCCAAAGCCGAATGCGGGACCGAGTCCCTGCGTCTGATCCAGTTTGGGCTGAAACCGCAAGGTAAGATCGTCGCTCACATCGAAATTGCGCAAATGCGCATCTACGAACGCATCGGTCACCTGCAACAAATAGACCAAACCAAGCACAAGGGATGTTTGTTCAACATACCGGCGCCATTGATCCCGGTAACTCTTCATGGTAGTTGCATCGATACGATCGTATGGCGCCTCCGTCGGGTTCGTATTCGGATCGCCATCTACCAACAGGCGGTAGTTGTCCCGAAGTGCCCGATACTGCCGTATATTGTCTATCTCCACGTATAATACGCCGCCCAGGGCTCCGTAAACGATCGGCAACTTCCACCAGCGTTTGTTGTATGCCTGACCGGCGCCGGGCAATATAAGCGACAGTAAAGCGGCCCGGCCGGGCTTGGGATAGTCTGCAGTAAAAAACCTGCGCAATGAAAAAGAATGGGAAGGATGCAGCGAGTCGGCCAGGGAAATGGCGACTGAATCCGGCAATACGATGACGCTGTCGCGCTGTTGGGCCATGCCCATCGTACCTAAACACAACAAAAGACTGACCAGGGTGATTCTCATAATCTGCGTCATTGGGCAAAAATAACGACGGGAGATGTAAAAACGTTGCGACGGGCAACAACTTGATGTCGTTGCCCGTCGCAAATTTCCAGGGAGGGTGATCTGTTATTGCACCCTTACATCGTCGAAACGCCAGGTGGTGGTATTGCTGGTGGCGTCGCCGGTATATTTAAACCCGATGTAGCCTTTGCCATTGAATACCGGCAACTGGATGTTACCCGAAGGCACAAAATCGGAGTATCCATTGGTATTGGCAGGCGGCAGGGTGAAGTTTAACTGCGTCCAGGTGGCTGTTGCCGGGTTCTGGCCGTTGAAATCGGTTGAAACCCAGACGGTGAATCCATCGTGTTTCCAGTAACCCGACGATGTTTCAAAAGTCAGGGTCTTTTGCGTTTTCAGGTCGAGCGGCGGTGTGATCATCCAGGTTTCCATCGCTGCCAGGCCGGAAGAAAAGGCAGTAGCGGAGGCGAATTTATCGCCGGAGAAGGATGCTCCCCTCCAGATACGGTTGCCCTGTACCGATACATTCACCCAGCCCGGCAATTCAATGTCGGCATTGGCCGTTACAGCATCGAATTTTTCGTCGAGACTGGCCAGTCCGGGGGCGTTGGGATCAATGGCGCCGCAGCGCAGGCTGTCCATTACTGCGCCCGTTTCGTCGCGCAGGTACAACTGGTAGGTACCGTTGAAGGCGCCCAGGACTCCCTCGATCGTTCCCTTGCCCGTAGGTGTCTTAAGACTGGCGAAGTCGCAATAACCGCTGGTGCGTACGATGAGTTGAAGGCCGTTACAGTCCTGCAGGGTGCGGTTCAGGCTGAATTTGGTAATCGGATCGGCCCAGGTTTTGGCGGTATCTGCCTTGATGAACTCGACATCTGACAGGCGGATGTAGGTGCTCAACAGGTCGTCGTTTATGTCGGCAACCGACACTTCTTTGGGCGCAACGGGAACGTCGTTGTAAGCGCCTTTTGCAATTTTTTGGCGAACCTGCGCTTCCGTGAGACCCACATCATTCAACTGGCCGCCTTCCTCGACGGTGCTGCCAATAAGCTGGGTCAGGCCGGCGTAATCCGTCAGGATAAGATCCTGGCAACGGATGTATACGGTTCTGCCTACGGGCATTTGCTGATACAGGAAGCCGTCGTTGAATTTGACTTCGATTCCGCCTGTTGCATCCTGGATGACCAGTGTTTTGTAGTAGTTGCCGGAACGGTCGTCCATGACCACTTCACCGCCGATGATGATGTCTTCGGTGATCTTGTCAAAACCGCCGGGGGTTACGTGCAGGGCCTTGAGTTCCTTGATGGTTTTGTTGACGTTAAGCGTGATGGGTTCTCCGCCTGCCGGGGGCTGGTCGAATTCGGTTTTGACACATGCAGTGAAACCGGCAATCAACAACACGGCTGCCAGCAAAGTGGAGAAGAAAGGTATATTTTTCATCGAAAACATGGTTTTCATATTGATGTGAAAGACGTGATGATAAGTTGTGGCAAAGTTAAATCAGATACGCAGGGTCAGGGACACAAAAAAGTTGGTGCCATATCCGTAGAGCAGCTCGGAGGTGTAAAACCGCGGATCGCTCACGTCGTTGCGGAAAGCGTTGCGGTAGGATTCCCTGCCGGAAATAACGATATCCTTGTTGTTCAGGATGTTGTTGACTCCGGCATTGAGATAAATATAATACTTGCGTTTGATGAGCCACGATTTGCCGCCGAAGAAGTCGAGCGTATAGGCGGAGGGGGCTTTCTGCTGTTCCACGATGGTGTTCCAGATCGGCGATGCAGGCGTAAGGCCGCTTACAAAACGAGAGGTGCGGCGGGCTCTGTCAAATTCATAGTAGAAATTGTCGGCATAGTTCAGGGTCAGCGAGGCAAACCAGAAACGGCGTGATTCGTATTTTATACCCAGGGATGCCGTTGTTTGCGGTGTACGGGGAACGTAGAAGTTTTCCTGGTATACGATACCGCCGTCGAATATCTGCGTGCCGCCGTTGTCGAGCGACAACAACAGGTTGGGTCGTGCCGTGTAGATGTATTTGCCAACGGATGTGGCTGCGGTGAATACCCAGCTCGGCACTGGCTTTGCCTCGATGGCTGCCTCGATGCCTGCATGCCGCCGTTCCACACCCTTGAGGATGGCAGAGCCGAAGAACACGGGTTGTTCGAGGAAACTGGCGTCGTCGCCGAGGTTTAGCGAGCCGAGATCGAGTTCGTCGATGATCCGGCCTACCGACCAGGCGCTGACAA
>ERZ724519.1125-NODE-1125-length-11285-cov-3.294924_pt1 | contig 11285 bp, 8 predicted proteins | sample MGYA00376052_ERZ724519 | MGnify/ENA primary metagenome ERZ724519 (study PRJEB28724, sample SAMN07190883) | activated sludge metagenome | isolation source: activated sludge of sewage treatment plant in Hong Hong | place: Hong Kong | collected 2016-03-17 ... | reverse complement strand
TCTGTTGGAACCCGATCCTGTTGGCGGGTACTTGAAAACAATATTCAAAAAATGCCACACCCCAACTGATGCCGATGATGCTTACTAAACCCAATTTGCTAAACCACTTCATCTCTCCAAATTTGAGGTGACCATACCATGCCAGCGTCATAAAAATATTGGAAATAATCAACAATAGTATTGTCCAGAATTGCTTCATAAATACTGAAATAGAAGCAAAAATAATCAGTAGCCGTGATTGTCAGTAGTCCAACTCCAAAATCATAAGGCTTGATTAGATTCTTGCTATTTTGATAACTCTGAGTTCTTGCGACGAGATTACCAAGTCTATTTTACTTCAATGTCGATCTTTATTCAGTATGTGGGTAATATTATTGAATTCGAAATTCTGTTATCACAAATATTTATATCCTGCGATTGCTTGTTTAATTATTCTGTGCGAATTATTAAATTTAATTTGTAAACATTACACCAGCCGCAATAAAGCAAATCATTACATAAATAATATCGTTCAATTGAATATTTAAATTCAATCTAACTTAGATTTGCTTCTCATTTGTAACAACAATACAAATATTTTAAATATATTTAATTTATAAATCAAACAAAATGAAGAATTTAATTAAGTTTTCTTGTGTTTTACTTTGCTTTTTGACGATGCAGTCCCTTGGGGCTCAGAAATCTTTCGACTACGAATGGAAGCAGTATAAGTTGGTGTTCACGCTTGCAGCTGATTTCAAAGAAGAAACCAATACTGAAGATGAATTTACTGCCTCTGGCGATGGAATGGAATTTGGTATTTTCCCATTTAAGGATAAGGAAATCGATCATTCAGATATTACGGCATATACAATAAAGGTTGCCAAGTCCATTAAGATGGAGCAATTAGACGATGTGGATGTCGCAGAATTAAATGGCTTAAAAGGAGCTTATGTTGAAGGTTACAAAGATGGACTTAGAATAATTATTCTTGGATTTATTGATGAGGAATCAGATACAAATTTCTTCGCAACCATAAGCTTCAAAGATGACGACAAAGAAGCTGAAGATGAAGCGGTCAGAATGATTACAAGCTTTAGAAAGAAGGGACATTGATTATAATATTTTTGAGAAGTTTTGATGACTTCAATGCTTAAAATTCCCTTCTGATAATTAGTCATGCAAGTCATTTGTTAGCAATTGACTTGCATGAATGTTATCAGAATTTGATAACATTTTTTGAATCAAAGAGGTCTTTATTTAGCGATTATTCAGCTTTATCCTATGGCTTTGGACTAATTACAAGGACCTTTATTTTCATCCGAGAATACCGTAATCTCTGGCTTTTCAACACACTTCCAGACTTTTGTCTCCAGATTAATTTTAAGATTAGCAGTGCCAATAAGTTTGGTACCAGAAGGTATTGCTCTGGCAATAAGACTGAATTTTATAGTCTTTTTATTGTTAATAACGCCGTCTAATGCATTGTTTAACAATACGGCGGTTTCCAAATTGACTCCAAGCAACTTGACCGATTGAGGCAGCTTAAAATCCAATGCCCCTTTCTTGATCTTGGCTACACCTTTATGCGTCGGAACAAGGGGAATAGCGTCACAAAACAATTCATAAGATACGCTATCAGCCGTTGTCGTCTGATCAATGAGCGCTTCAGCGGAAGCCGTCAGAATCTTGACTGATTTCAATTCTTCACTCCCATTCAATTTGAGCTTGCTTGCAACATCTTGTTTACTGATTGTTTTATGTAATATCAATCCGTTGTTTTCAAAATTTCCCTGTTCGTAAATTCCGGCTTCAGAAATGTATTCCCACTTAACTAATTCTGTTTTACAGGAAATGAATGTGGCCAGGATAAAAATTAATGCAACATTTTTTGCCATTTTACCAATAATTTATTTTTAAAATTGAATTCCCAATCCAAGGTTCGCCATGATCGGATGAAGAATTGAAGCTTCAGCCTGTATCTTGATAAAAGCCAACCTGACAGAACCACCTATTCCAAACCTCACATTATTTTTTCCTTTGACAGTGACAAAACCATCACCTTGTTCATCGTCAGCATAATGAAAGTCATAGGATGCTTTTTGATATTGCAAATAGGACCAACAGTTAAATCTCTTCACCTGCCGTCCTACTGAAGCCTGCGCGAGCCAGTTCTTGCCTTCCAGATAATCGCCAAGATTAAATGCGTCAAATTGACCACCAACACTGACAAAATACTTTTGGGCATGCCAGTAATCACTGATGAAGTGATTAATACCAAAGCCATACATTTCAATTCTCTTTAATTCACCCCCTACATCCAATGCAACAAATTTGCCATTAAAATTAGTATGAAAAAGAGTACCTACCTGAAGTTGAGGAATGAGCAGATTGACCTGGTTTATGCCAAAGCCACCCGGAAAACTATATCCGGTTCCGTTTTTATCATAAGCGGTCAGACTTTCATTTTTACCAAATATTGTAGGAACTTCAACCCTGGCTTCCGGAGTAAATGGTGCTTCGGTTACACCGGTAAATGTCTTCATCTGGTCCGTAACAATAGAAGCTGCTACGGATACCCCGAGGTGGAGATGAAATTTCTTATTGCTGTCAGGATGATGGTAAGAAAAATTCAAGCTATGCAGACTTGCTCCGACCAGATCAACAAACGGGCTCAGGTAATTTTGCGCATTGGCATTTCGCAGGTATGACTTTGAAGCCGGAGCAGGAAGACCCTGCGCAGCAAGTTGCCCGGATCCAAATATTATCAAGCCTATTAAAACAAAGAAAACTGCAGATTTCATATTATGTACATTTAATTAGAAACAAAAATCAAATAGCAGTTCACAAATTTAATATAATTTCGTTTTATACAGTATTTTATTCCTAAATTTTAGTTTATAAAAGAATAACATGAATATTTACGCTACAATTTCCTTGTTGCTACTTAGTGTCTTCGCATCTTCCTGTAATTTATTTGATGAGCATTGCGAATTACAGGTAAACGTAGTTGATTCCTCAGGAACTCCAGTTAACGGCGCATTCATTGAAGCTTACGCATCTTCGTCTAAAGAACAGGGACTGGTAGTCATCGCTTATGCACAGACCGATTCTCTTGGTCATGCGAAAATAAATTACAATCCTGAATGCCGGGACTATCATAAATTAAATGCTTACAAGGGATGTAGTTCGAATGATTATGCCGGCAATATATCGAATAATACAAAATTGATCAAAGCCAACAGTCAGGTGACCTGTCAAATTGAACAGACATCTACGCTTGTCTTAAAGAACAGGACAGGCAACCAGAGAAGTGTATTTTTAAACGGACAATATCTCTTTGATATGAATCCTGAAAACACGAAATCTATAACAGTACTTGCAAAATCTAACAATATCCGTATTGCAGAATCACAAATTTCAGTTTCGAATCCGGTGTCCAAATCCTATGATCTTACAAGTACCTGTGGGGATATAAAGATCTTTGAGTTTTATTAATAGGATAATTGAATATCCCATTGATTTAATCTTAACATGCAGATTGATAGTCGCCGCAAATTGCCTATTACAGAAAGGAGCTAAAAAGGACAGCTATTTTCTTTCTAATATTGCGGGATCATACGAAAAAAAACACATTAATTCACTTTCGTAATTCTCATAGTTTTAGACTTATCTCTGTCGTATTTTATTGTTAAATAATAAACTCCACTTGCCAAGTAATTGAAATCCAAATTATCATATACATCAATACAAACATTTGATTCCAATACCTCCCCCAATGAGTTGAAAAGACTGTAGCAGACTTGTTCCTTCCCTGTTAAATTTAATAAATTAAATAAACATAATTCATATCGTTTGATGATCACATTTACCAGATCATCTTTATTATCTGCAGTATAATTTTTAACATTACTGGACAAATTCTTTACTAAATAATAAATCCCATCAAATTGAACCGTTAAAATGATTGAATTCAGTGATTCAAAAAGAGTGTTTGTAAAGTACCTTGAATCTACATCATATGACGATAATCCTTTACCAACTTCTGCTACAGTTTGTCCCAAATTAATACTGTAGAATGGATCAGAATCATTCTGACTATGTCCAAACAGCTCATTTTTTAATCCGGAATACGTTAAAGCAGACCTGTTTTCAAAGTAAGGTGATAACAAATTAAAAGCTGAATGAGTTGAGTCTGAAATAAAAGTTCCATAGCTCGAACCCAGATCACCATCGACAATATAGCGACCGTCAACTGTTAAACTGATTTTATAAACAGTATTAAAACCAGAGAAATCAAAATCTTTATTCCAGCTTTTCCCATTATCTTTACTGCAAAGTGGCAACCTAAGGGCTCCATCCCAACTATATAGCAACAGGCTGCCATCTTGCTTAGTTAAAACATCTAAAGTTGGCAAGTCATTAATCACAAAATCTATTGATGTACTGATATTCCAGTCTAATCCATTATTTCTTGATACAAAAATATATTTTTCATTACTTCCTTGTTTTTCCAGCACGCCATTAAGAACAAAATATGGCCCGGTATTAAAAAAGGAGAGGTATCTGATCTTTGGTATTATGGGTATTGATGTGTGAAACTGGTTCCAAACTTCCAATTTGCTATCAAATTCAAAGAAATTACCATTGGCTATTGCAACCGGAATTCCAGAATTATTAATACCAAGGCAGGTTACAAACTCGCCATTAATAATTATTTGTTGCCATGTAAGCCCTGAATCACTACTTATCGAATATTTTCGCTCCTTATTTGTATTACAAGAGTGATACGCAAATAAATTTCCATCCCTATCTTTTTTTAGATCTAGCCAATTATTTCTAAATAAAGGTAGCTTTCCTTTATGCCATGTCTGTTTGTTTTTTGAGTATAGGTATAACTCAGAATATCCGCAATCTGTAGACAAATTGATGATGGCATTGGAACTGTCCTTAATCCTGAATATATTATGAACGAAATCTGAGCTTATGATTGGCAGATTTGATCCCAATTTATAGATTTTTATCCATTGATTATCTTTGATACTTTTAGCATAGTTAATAATTAATTCATTCTTAAATAGAATATAAAAGTTATTTTCGCTTGTTAGATCAAGATGAACTAAATCCTTCAGTGTACTATTAGTGTTTAATATCAACTCATCAAATAACTCCGGATTGTTTTCATTTGAGATTTTATATCCATCATTGAAAACAATTATTCGTCCATATTTATTAATAATAGGAGTTCCTAAATTTTTTCCTGTAATCATCGAATATAAATGGTACTCCTTTTTAGAAATATTCAATTTATAAACTATGACTGTATCAATACTTGATCTATTAATCGGGCTCGCAATAATATATGCCTCTTCATCACTGAATAAATAAAAATTGGATATATTTTCAATTTCACAAACCGGCCTGTTATAATCTACCAACTTATTGCTATCTGTGTTATAGACCCCGAAATAAGTATAGAAATAACAATCGCCACTATTCAAACATTTCATATTTTGAAATGAACTTGAACTTGTGGAAATCAGGTGAAAGCTGTCATTTCTATAAATACAATAACTGCCTCTGCCAAAACCCAGACTGTAACTAACTTCATCACCCATGTTTAAAAGATATTTTGTCTGTGCTCCTCCTCTGAATTTAATGTTTCTGTTCGATACTTCTGACCAGGAATTCCCTTCATCCTTAGATATGAATATTTCAGAATTATTCAATAAACTAACAAAATATTCATTTTTGTTGGATATTAACATGTCACCTATTTCCGGAATACCGCTCGAAGGAACTCTCTTCCAGTCACCTTGTGGATATAATTCGAATGTATATAAAAACAGGAAGATAAATATGCCTGATGCTTTGTAATGATTTATTAAAAATACAGCTATTGTATTTACTTTATTTTGCAAACAACTTCTTTCATTCCGAAATTTCATGTTTCTACCTATAAACAAGATATAACTCAAGTATTCATTGCCTTAATAACCCCCAATTCATCCTTTATTTTTTAATAAACTGAAGTGAATTAGTTCTGACTTGTACAACTTCCACATGTATAATTCACTATCAGAGACCAATGCCTGTTATGGCAATCTGATGAATTTGTCTCGTCACACCTTTCTCTCGAATCAATGCCTTTATCGATTTGAACATTATAAACCTCTGCTAAATATTTTCCACCTGCAGAATTTGTACATTCTGGCCTGTTATTTTCTGCTAAATTCCTTAAAAAGGTTAATATTGCTTGCATGAAGGTTGGGTCTACAACACTATGGAATGTACCACCGGCAAATTGACAAAAAAACGGAGCACAAGAAACTCTATTTAAACAGAAACCAAATGGCATTCTATTCGTATTATCTACAGTATAATTATGAGATCCAATACTAAATTCTTTCGTAGTTAGGCAACAAGGTCCAGGATTGCACTCCCATATTCGAAAAGGACAATTAGCCAATCGATAATTCAATTCTTCAAGCAATGCGTCCGCAAATGCTCTAATATCAGTATAATTACAAGCATCAATTGTAGTATTAATCCCGCAATCTTTAAGTTCATTTGAAGAATTTCCAAATTCTTTTAATTGTAAACTATTTTTAGATGTTTTTATTGAATCTGATAATAGACTATTAGTTTCACACCCAAAGATCAATGCTGAAATTAAATAAATTTTTAACCAAATAATACTTTGTTCAAACTTATTATAAGGAATTATATTAATTAAGTCCTTTAATTTGGATAGGACTGATATTATTAATTGATTTTTCTTATTTATTGATTTCATAGATATTCAGATTATTCAATTAATGAATACTGCAAAGCTTTGATCCGGGTTTGCTTAGCAGACTAATGTTGCACACCCACTGTATGTTAAATTAAACCTACTTTTAAATGTACAGCAAGTTAAAATTAATAAAACCAATTATTATGCAAAAAAAAAATAGATTTAACTCACTATTAACAATTGGCGCGGTCTTAATTTAATCTATATTTTCCTTTCTCCCATCCTCATGAATCAATTACGATAAGTAAGTTAATTCAATCAGCAATATTTGAGACCAAGCTGGTAAGTCTTCTTGAATGCCCTTTTGATAACCGATTAACCTATTGCTATTATAATTCTTGACCATAAAAATGAATTAGCATATTCCCTTTGAGCTCATCGAAATGTTATTGAGTTGTGACTCGCGACTCATGACAATAGTCAATAGTTAGCGTCAATGGTCAATAGTAAAGTTCGGGACGTATTCAGAAAATTAATAAAATGCTTTTTGACTCTCGACTCGCGACTCTCGACTCGCGACTTACTGGAGCAGATTCACAAGCCAGTACGGCGCAATACCCGCTGCCAGTGTAACAAGAGATAGTATTGCAAAGATGCCGCGATAAGTCCAGTGGATTTCCCAGTTACGGGTTTCGTTGGTTCGGCTGAACATGGTATTAATAATCCTGAAATAGTAATACAATGAAATCACAGCCAGGATCAGTGCCAGCACAACCAGTGCCATATTGCCTGCTGTCGCCGCATGACTCAACACAAAAAATTTGGCCATAAATCCAGCCGTAAGTGGGCCGCCGCCAAGAGAAATTAAAGCTACAGACATTACAATCGCCAGGAATGGATTGTTGTAATACAAGCCCTTAAAGGCGCTGTGGTCATCCGTTCCACTGACTTCTTCGATAAAATGTGTTCCAAGAAAAGTGACCAGCGAAGCAAGTGTATAAGCGACGAGATAATAAATAATTATCCAACTATCCTTGGGATCAAAATTTAAAAAACCAATGATGATAAAACCTGCCTGCACAATTCCGGAATACGCCAGAAGGCGTTTTACACTATGTTGGGTTACCGCCATAATATTACCAATGAGGATCGATGCGATGGCTGTTATACTGATCAGACCAAATAACCAGTCTGACATGTTGACGCCGCAATAACGGATAAACTGATACAATGCGCCGACTGCAGAAATTTTGACAACTGTCGCCATTGTCGCAGTAAAAATTGTTGGGGTACCCTGATAGACATCCGGTGCCCAAAAGTGAAAAGGCACAAGCGCTATTATAAACGATAGTCCTGCAAATAACAAAAGATAACTCAGATTGAGCAGTGGTGAAGGCGCTGTAACAGGTATGTCCATCCTGAAAGATCCGGTAGAAGTATAATACAAGGCAATTCCGTAGAGTAGTATCGCACTGGCAAAAGATCCAAGCAGGAAATATTTCATGCTTGCTTCATTCGAAGCCACACGTTTTCTACTAGCTCCGGCAAGAATGTACATCGCGATGGACAATATCTCTACCCCCAGAAAAAGCACCATGAGATCGCTGTAGCTCACCATCATCATACCGCCAATAATGGCATATAGCAGAATCCCTGTAAAATCCGCCACCTCCTCTGCACCGCGCTGCCTGAACAGATTGATAAACGGCAACAGACATCCGGTGGTGCCGACAATGAGAACACTGAAAATTTTTGAACTGCCCTGAATGTCCATCATATTCATGAACCAGTTATTCCAGAGATTTTGATTTGTTAGAAGGCAAAACAAAACCAGTACAATGCCGGTTACGGCGAAGGGAATGATGACGTTCTTATATTGCGTAAAGCCCAGGTACAACACCACGGTGGCTACAACTGTTAATATGACGATAGACAGCATATGATCAACCTTTAGGTTTTAATTGAAGAAAAGAAGCCGTTGCCTGGTCTGCCAAATCAAGCCAGGTGTCCGGATAAAATCCAAGGACAAGGACCAGAATCATCAAAACGATCAATACATAATCTTCATTCATTTTTAAAGAAGGAAGTGCACTGGTTATAGAATTTGGTGTTCCGAACATCATACGCTGATACATTCTGAATGTATAAAGCGCACCCAATATTACACTCACACCTGCAAGCGCCGCGATCACGAGACGTATTTGAGATAATCCCTGCAAAATATTGAACTCCCCGATAAAACCACTGGTCAGCGGCAGACCGACAGAGGCAAGACACAGCACAAAGAAATAAACCGCAAGATTTGGATGTGATCTGGCCATTCCGGTCGTCGCATCAATGGAGTTGTCCATTGTACGGCTGATCATACTGTCAGCGACAAAAAACATTCCTGCAGCGATCAGACCATGACTTAACATCTGAAAAACACCACCTTTGAGGCCGGGTACCGTAGCGGTAAAAATTCCGGCCGCAATCATACCCATGTGTGAAAGAGATGAGTAAGCCATAATTCTTGTCACCTCGTTTTGACGCCAGGCTACCAGCGCTCCGTATAATACACCGACAATACAAAGTACAATCAATGGCACCTGATATTGTGCGATCGCCTCATTTACCACATTAAAAAATCGCAAGATCCCGAATACACCCATCTTTGACAGAACGGCAGCAATTATGATAATGGTCGGTCTGTCTCCTTCAGTGTAGAGATCAGATTGCCAGGTATGAAAGGGAAACAGCGGAGACTTGATGGCAAAAGCTACAAACAAACCGGCCAGCATCTTGGCTGTTCTGGTCGCACACACGTCATGCAATTCCATATCATATAGCATGGACCAGTCATTGGTAGGATTTTGACCTGCCAGCGAATGAAGGTATATTATGGATCCCAGCATCAGAAAACTTCCAAATACCGTGTACACAAAAAACTTGAACACGGCTTGTCTGCGTTGGGCTCCACCATACATCAATACAATAAAGTAAAATGGAATCAATGCCAGTTCAAAAAATACATAAAACGTGACATCGTTCTGTGCACTGAAAAATCCGTTCAATGCTGACAGTCCGAGCATCATCAGAATATAGTATACTTTACTGCGATGTTCCGAGTATTTAAGTGATGCGATCAGACCTATCGGCAGAACGAGTGCCGTCAGCAGAATCATAAAGATTCCGAGTGCATCCAATCCAAAATGAAGGTTGGCGTTAATACCGGGTATCCAAGCAACGTTGAATACATTTTCCACACTGTGGCTTGCCCGGAATCCACTCAGCAAAAAGAGAAAATAAAAAAGATTGATTCCGGCTCCTGCAAGCGCAAGCGGTGCAGCATATTTTCTGCCTGCAAAGTATATCAGCAATGCAAAAAGAAGAGGCAACAGAATAATCGACAAAATGGTATCCATGCTGATTATAATTTGACTAGGAATAGAAATGCATAAATCAGAAATCCAATGAGTATGCTGAAAATATACCAGCTGATCTGACCGGATTGTATCGGCTTCAAACCCACACTGGCTCTTTGTAACAGATTACCGGGGGTCCGCACTGCAGCGTCAATCAACATAGGATCCCAGACTTTTCCAAAATATCTTCCGAGTGCCTTGAGCGGATTACCGATGCACGCTTCATAGATCTCATCCAGATAAAATTTGTTGTCGAGCAATGCTGCCAAGACACCTCCACTGCTTTGCGCAACAGGGTACTGACGTCCATATATTCTATAGCATAATACACCGATTATTGCCAACGCAAGTACAGTAATACCCCAAAGGCTATATTCAAAGAAGTGGCTCACTTCATGGGTATGGTCTATAATACTTCCTTTTAGAAATTGATGCACCATGTGATGTTCACTGAGCACCTCCGGCATACCGGCAAATCCTCCGATCAGCGACAGTAACGCAAATACAAAAAGTGGCCCTACCATGATTGCCGGCGACTCATGGGCATGATCATAAACATGGTGATTACCTCTGAAACTTCCATGAAATGTACTGAAATATAATCTGAACATGTACCACGCCGTCATGACGCTGGCCACCGCAAGGATTAAAAAGCTCCAGAAATTCCAGGAATAGACTGCTGCGAGAATTTCATCCTTACTAAAGAATCCGGCGAACGGCGGACACCCAACGATGGCAAGTGTTCCGATCAGAAAAACCAGGTGCGTCCACATCATTTTTGATTTGAGTCCCCCCATTTTCCGAATGTCTTGCTCACCACCAAGTCCATGAATCACGCTTCCTGCCCCGAGAAAAAGTAGCGCTTTAAAAAAAGCATGTGTCATGACATGAAAAATCGCGGTGGTATAAGCAGCTACACCAAGTGAGGCGGCCATGTATCCAAGCTGGCTCACCGTGGAGTATGCCAACACTTTCTTGATGTCATTCTGGCGTAGTGCAATACTCGCCGCAACGATTGCAGTTACAACGCCTGTGATCAGAATAATTTGTAATGTCAATGGCGTAAGACTGAAAAGAATATTCATTCTTGCAACGAGGTACATCCCCGCGGTGACCATCGTAGCTGCATGTATCAAAGCGGACACCGGCGTCGGGCCTGCCGTGGC
>ERZ724519.1121-NODE-1121-length-11316-cov-5.300506_pt1 | contig 11316 bp, 11 predicted proteins | sample MGYA00376052_ERZ724519 | MGnify/ENA primary metagenome ERZ724519 (study PRJEB28724, sample SAMN07190883) | activated sludge metagenome | isolation source: activated sludge of sewage treatment plant in Hong Hong | place: Hong Kong | collected 2016-03-17 ... | reverse complement strand
GTGGTTCAGAGCGTCAGGCCGAAGAGCATGCCGAGCTGCCCCAGGCTGCCGGCGTAGGCGGCCTGCTCCGAGAGATCCTGCTGCAGGAATTTCTCGTAGAGCGGATATTCGGCGATCGCGCGGTCGAGCAGCGGATCGCTGCCGGCGGCATAGGCGCCGACGCTGATCAGGTCGCGCGAGCGCTGGTAGCGCGAGAAGAGCTGCTTGAAGCGGCGGATGGCGTCGAGGTGCTGCGGCGAAATCAGGTTGACCATCGCCCGCGAGATCGATTGCTCGATGTCGATCGCCGGGTAGTGGCCGGCATCGGCGAGCGTCCGCGAGAGCACGATGTGCCCGTCGAGGATGGCGCGCGCCGAATCGGCGATCGGATCCTGCTGGTCGTCGCCTTCGGCCAGCACCGTGTAGAAGGCCGTGATCGAACCGCCGCCGGCCGGGCCGTTGCCGGCGCGCTCGACGAGCTGCGGCAGGCGTGCGAAGACCGACGGCGGATAGCCGCGGGTGACCGGCGGTTCGCCGACAGCCAGCGCGATCTCGCGCTGCGCCATGGCGTAGCGGGTCAGCGAATCCATGATCAGCAATACGTGCCGTCCCTGGTCGCGGAAGTGCTCGGCGATCGACGTGGCGTAGGAGGCGCCCTGCAGGCGCATCAGCGGGCTGACGTCGGCCGGGGCGGCCACGACGACGGAGCGCGCGCGCCCTTCCTCGCCCAGGTTGAGTTCGATGAATTCCTTGACCTCGCGGCCCCGTTCGCCGATCAGGCCGACGACGATCACGTCCGCCGCCGTGTAGCGCGCCATCATGCCCAGCAGCACGCTCTTGCCGACACCCGATCCCGAGAACAGCCCCAGGCGCTGTCCGCGGCCGACGGTCAGCAGCGCATTGATGGCGCGGATGCCGACGTCCATCGAATGACGGATCGGTTCGCGCAGCAGCGGATTGAACGGGCGACTGGCCAGCGAGCGAACCTCCTTGCCGTCGAGCGGGCCGAGCCCGTCCAGCGGACGGCCGTTGCCATCGACGACGCGACCCAGCAGATGGTCGCCCACCGGCAGGTGCTTGGCCCGGTCCGGTGCGCGCCGCGCCGGCATGGCTTCGCGTCCGGGGCTGGGCGCCGTCGGCGGCGATTCCATCGGAATCACCAGCGCACCGGGTGAGAGGCCATACACGTCCTCGGCCGGCATCATGAACAGGCGGTCGCCGGCGAAGCCGACGACTTCGGCTTCGACCGTGCCATTGCCCGGAATCTGGATCAGGCAGCCCGAACCGAGCGGCAGCTTGAGGCCGGTAGCTTCCATGACCAGGCCGTTGATGCGGGTCAGGCGTCCGGCGACGACCCACGGACGCACGTCGTCGATGCGTTCGCGACATCCGCCGAGGAAGCGCGCCAGCTCGCCGGCGTTCATTTTTCGCCGGCGTCGACCCAGGGCGCGGCCTGGCCCAGGGCATCGACGATGCGGCGCCAGCGTGCCGCCAGCGTGGCGTCGATGTGACTGCCTCCCGCCTCGACGACGACATCGCCGCGCGCGAGCTTGGCGTCCTCGTGGATGCGATGCCCGGCATGGGTGAGCTGGTCGCCGGCACGCAGGCGCACCAGCGAGGCATCCTCTGGGTTGAGGCGGATGGATGCATGCTGCAGCGGGAACTGCTCGAGCGCCTCGCGAACCACGCCAAGGATGACCTCGGGGCGAGCGGCGATAACCTGACGCACGAGCTGGCGGGCGACTTCCAGGCTGAGCGCCAGGAGGTCGGCGGCAACGGCCTCGTTGAGTTCGGCAATGCAGGCCTCCAGCGCGTCGGCCGTGCGTGCCAGGCGCTGCGCCTCTTCGCGGCCCATCGCTTCGGCCTCGGCGCGGCCGGCAGCGAGGCCCTGCGCGAGCCCCTCCGCATGTCCGGCGGCATAGCCTTCCTGGCGTCCCTCGTGCGCAGCCTGTTCGCGCAGGCGCTGCAACTCCTCGGTGTCCGCCGGCGGTTCGGCGTGGCCGGCACTGCCGGCGTTCGGGTCGAAGCTTGCCAGTTCCCAGCGCTCCCAGGCGGTGAGCGTCGACTTGGGGTGCTCGCGGACGGTCATCGGACGTGCGTTTCAGCAGGGATCAGACGAAAGCATCGCCTTCGCCTGCGCCGCCGAGCTGGATCTGCCCTTCGTCGGCGAGGCGGCGGGCGATCTTGAGGATTTCCTTCTGCTCGGCCTCGACTTCGGACAGCCGCACCGGGCCCTTGGATTCGAGGTCCTCCCTGAGCATTTCGGCGGCCCGCTGCGACATGTTCTTGAACACCTTGTCGCGCAGTTCCTGCGAGGCGCCCTTGAGGGCGATGATCAGCGAATCGGACTGCACTTCGCGCAGCAGCAGCTGGATGCCGCGGTCGTCGATGTCCATCAGGTTCTCGAAGACGAACATCTCGTCGAGGATCTTCTGCGCCAGCTCCGGGTCGTACTCGCGAACGTTGTCGACAATCGCGGTTTCCACCTGCTGGCCGACGAAATTGAGGATCTCGGCGGCGTGGCGTATGCCGCCCATGGCGGTCTTCTTGCGGCTCGACGCGGCACCGGCAAGAACGCGCCCCATCGCGTCGTTGAGCTCGGTCAGCGCCGCCGGCTGCACGCCGTCCAGCGTCGCGATGCGCAGTACCACGTCGTTGCGCAGCCGCTCGGTGAAGTGCTTGAGCACCTCTCCTGCCTGGTCGAACTCGAGATGGACGAGAATGGTGGCGATGATCTGCGGATGTTCGTTGCGGATGAGGTCGGCCACCGTCGGCGCGTCCATCCACTTCAGGCCTTCGATGCCTGCGGTGTCGCTGCCCGACATGATGCGGCTGATGAGGCTGGCGGCCCGATCGTCGCCGAGCGCCTTGTTGAGCATCGACTTGATAGCTTCGTTGTCGACGGCGACCGGCGTACCCTTGGCGGCCTGCGTGGAAAACTCGTCGATCACCGCCTCGACGCGCTCGCGCGGCACCTGCTTGAGCGCGGCCATGGCATGACCGAGCTTCTGCACCTCCTTGGGGCCGAGGTTCTTGAGCACTTCGGCGGCCTCGTCCTGGCCGAGCGACAGCAGCAGGATCGCGGCCTTCTCGACGCCTTCACCGCCCGGCATCGCCGCCATCGACCCAGTCCTTGATCATGTTGGCCACCGCCTTCGGGTCCTTGCGCGCGAGTTCGCGTGCCTCGGCGAGCTTGTCGTCGTGGCCGCGGGCGCGGTGCATCATGCCGTCGGCACCGACCTCGAAGGCTTCACGTCGCGGCGGCGGCGCCTCCATCAGCTGCTGGACGACGGGTCGCAGCAGGCGGGTCCACAGCCAGAAGAGGGCGCCACCGATGATCAGGTAGCGCGCGATCTCCTTCAGCACCGACATCAGCTCCGCGTTGGCCCACAAGGGGGCATCGGCCACGGCTTCCTTCTCCACGGGGGTGAAGGGCGCATTGGCGACGCTCAGCGTATCCCCGCGTTCCTTGCTGAAGCCCATCGCTTCGCGTGCGAGGTTGGTGATCTGCTCGATCTCCGCCGGCGTCAGCGGCGAGGGCTTGGGCTTGGCCGGATCCTTGCGGTGGTTCACGACGACGGCGACGGAGAGCCGCCGTACCGATCCCGGGACACCCTTGGTGTGGCGGATCGTCTTGTCCACCTCGTAATTGATCGTGGCATTGCGCGTCACGCCGGCACCGACTCCGCCACCGGCCGCACCCGCCGTACCGCCGGCAGCGGCGCCTGCCGCGCCCTGGGTCAATGGCGCGATCGCCGGTACCGGGGGCTGGTTGGAGAGCGCGCCGGGGATGCCGGCCGCGGTGGCGGACGACGCGGCACCGCCGCCGACTTCGGCCGTCTGCTGGCTGCGGATGGCCGTTTCCGGCGCTGGGTTGGGCTTGTAGGTTTCGGCGACCTGGTCGATCTGCGAGAAGTCGATGTCGGCGGTTACCTGGGCGCGCACGTTGCTCGCACCGACCACCGGCGCCAGGATGGCCTCGATGCGCTTGCCGTAGTCGGACTCCACCTCGCGCACGTACTTGAGCTGGCCGGGGTCGAGCCCTGCGTCGCGCAGCGCGTCGCGCTGCTGGGAGAGCAGCTTGCCCTCCTGGTCGATGACGGTCACGTTGAGCGGATTGAGGTGCGGCACGCTGGAGGCGACGAGATTGACGATGCCCGCCACCTGGACGGGCTCGAGCGAGCGTCCCGCGTGCAGGCTGACCAGAACCGAGGCCGAGGTTTTCTGGTCGTCGCGCAGGAAGGCCGTCTGCTTGGGGATCGCCAGATGCACGCGGGCGCCGCGCACGGCGGCCAGCGACTGGACCGAGCGGGCCAGCTCGCCCTCCAGCGCCCGCTGGTAGTTCACCTGCTCGGCAAACTGGCTGACGCCGAGCTTCTGGTTCTCCATGAGTTCGAAGCCCACCAGGCCGCCCTTGGGCAGTCCCTGCGAGGCGAGCTTGAGCCGGGTGTCGTGCACCACGGTCTGGGGCACGAGGATGCTGCGCCCGCCGTCGCTGAAGCGGTAGGGAATGTTCTGCTGGGTCAGCGCAGCCACGATCTGGCCGCCGTCCTTTTCGTCCTGGATGGCGAACAGTAGCGAGTAGGGCGGCTCCTTCGTCCACAGCCAGCCGCCGACGAGGACGGCCACCGCCAGCGCGGCGCCGGCCATGCCGAGCACCTTCTGGCGGGGCGGCAGACGGCCGAACGCCTCGAGGGAGAAGGGGAATCGGGCGGTCGTCGCCGTGTTTTCTGCCATGTGCCCTTTGCGTTCCAACTGCGGTGCGAGCCGTATGCCCGCCCGGGGATTGTGAACCCCCCTAGCAAGCGGGGTTCCAGAAAGAAACGGCAATTTTTGCCGGTATATCCGGCGCGGCTTTCCTTGTCCGCTCCGGACGATTCTGCCATCATCGACGGCCATGAATTCCACGGCAGCCTCGATGTCGAAATCCCGCAACCCTGCGGTTCCCACCGGCGAGGCGGAGCATCTTGCCGAGGCGTTCCGCATTTTCAGCCAGGCATCCGAGGAACTGGCCACTGCCTACAGCGAGCTGCAGGGCCAGGTCGCCCGGCTGACCGAAGAGCTCGCCGCCGCCAACGGCGCCCTGCGCCAGCAGTATCTGGAAAAGGCTGCGCTGACCGAACGCCTTACCCTGCTGCTCGATGCGCTGCCGGCGGGCGTGGTGGTGCTCGACGGCGCCGGCCGCGTGGTGCAGGCCAATCCCGCGGCGAAGGGTGCCTTGGGCGATACCGTCGTCGGCGCCGGCTGGGGCGAACTGCAGGGCGCGCGGCTGCAGGAGAGCGAGACTCCGGGCGAGTTCCTCGTCGGCGAGCGCAGGCTGGCGGTGGCCGTGACGCCGCTCGATTCGGCAGGCGGCCGCATCGTCCTCCTCCATGACGTCACCGAGACGCAGTTGCTGAAGACCCGCGCCGAGCGCAACCAGCGCCTGGCGGCCATGGGCGAGATGGCGGCACAGCTCGCCCACCAGTTGCGTACGCCGCTGACCGCAGCGCTGCTTTACGCCGGCAACCTCGAAAACATCGACCTGCCGGCATCGAGCCGGGTGTCCATTGCGCAGAAGACCGTGGCCCGCCTCAAGCACCTTGAGCGACTGATCCAGGACATGCTGCTGTTTGCCCGTGGCGAAGTCCTCGGTCGCGAACGCTTTCCGGTCGCCGACCTGCTGGCCGAGCTGTCGCACACCTTCGAACCCCTGGCCAAGAGCCGCGGCGTGCATTTCTCGGTGGCCGATGCAACGGCAGGCGCTGCCGTCACAGGTCATCGCAAGTCGCTTCTGGGTGCCCTCACCAATCTTCTGGAGAACGCGCTGCAGGCGGTCGAGGCCGGTGGCCGCGTGGACCTGTCGGCCCGCCGCGATGGAGCGCAGCTTTTGGTCACCGTGCGCGACGACGGCCGCGGCTTGAGCGGCGAGACCGCGGCGCGCCTTTTCGATCCCTTCTTCACCACGCGCGCCGACGGTACCGGGCTCGGGCTTTCCATCGCACGCGGGGTCGCCCGCGCCCACGGCGGCGGCATCGAGGTCGTTTCCAGTCCCGGTGCCGGCGCCGAATTCACCCTGAGCCTGCCATGTCCGACGCCTTGAACATCCTCGTCGTCGAGGATGACGACGCGCTGCGCGACGCGCTCGCGATCACGCTGGAGACCGCCGGCCATCGCGTCAGCGCGGTCGATGGCGGGCCCGCCGCGCTGAACGCGCTCGGGCGCCAGGCGTTCAGCATGGTGGTTTCCGATTTGCGCATGGATCCGATGGACGGCCTGCAGTTGCTCGCCGAGATCCGGCGCCGCCAGCCGGGCCTGCCGGTGCTGCTGATGACCGCCTTCGGCGATGTGGACAAGGCGGTTGCCGCGATGCGTGGCGGGGCCTGCGACTTCATGCTCAAGCCCTTCGAGCCGCGCACGCTGATCGAGCAGATCTCGCGCTATGCGGTGCCCCCCGCCGCAGAGGGCGTGGTCGCTGCCGATCCGAGGACCCGGGAAACGCTGGTCCTTGCCTCGCGCGTCGCGCGGACCGACGCCACTGTGCTCTTGACCGGCGAATCCGGCGTCGGCAAGGAGGTGTTCGCGCGCTACATCCACGACCAGTCGGCGCGCGCCGGCGGTCCCTTCGTCGCCATCAACTGCGCGGCGATTCCCGACAACCTGCTCGAGGCCACGTTGTTCGGCTACGAGAAGGGGGCGTTCACGGGCGCCCAGGCGGCGCAGGCCGGTAAGTTCGAGCAGGCCAACGGCGGCACGCTGCTGCTCGACGAGATTTCTGAGATGCCGCTGGCGCTGCAGGCCAAGTTGTTGCGCGTGCTGCAGGAGCGCGAAGTGGAACGCGTGGGCGGCAAGAAGCCGGTGGCGCTGGACATTCGCGTGCTGGCCACGAGCAACCGCGACATGGACGCGGAAGTTCGCGCCGGACGCTTCCGCGAAGACCTTTACTACCGGCTCAACGTATTCCCGCTGGAGATCGCCCCCCTGCGCGAACGCCCGGCCGACATCGTTCCCCTTGCCCGGCATTGCCTGGCGCGCCAGGCTGCCGCCGCCGGACGGACGGCAAGATTTGCCGCCGAGGCCGAGGCCAGGCTCGCCGCGCATGCATGGCCGGGCAATGTGCGCGAACTGGAAAACGTCGTGCAGCGGGCGCTCATCATGAGCCCTGGGGAGTTCGTCGAGGCGAACTGCCTGCCGCTGCCAGGTGGATCGTCGGTGCCGCCGCAGGCCGTCGCGGCCCCGGCCGCCATTCCGGCCACGCTGCCGCCGTCAGCACCGACTCTCGCCGAAAGCCCCGTGGCGCAAGGATCTCCCGCCAACATGAAGGATCTCGAGCGCCAGCACATCCTCGATACCCTGGCGCGGGTGGGCGGTTCGCGCAAGAAGGCCGTGGCGATCCTCGGCATCTCGGAACGCACCCTGCGCTACAAGCTTTCGCAGTACCGGGCCGAAGGCTACCTCGTGGATGGCGAGGACGGCTGAACCGGGCAGGGTGCCGGGCACGGCGATTGCTATTCCAAACCCGAGAGAATTCAAGTAAGGTTGCGCCATGGCCATCGACACCCGACAAATCGACCAGATGCTCTCCGAGCTGCGCGCGGCAACGGCGCTGGCCGGTGGCAAGACGTCCGCGAATCCGGCCGCGGCGGACGGGCCTGATTTCTCGCAGGTGCTCAAGGCGACCATCGACCAGGTCAATGCCGCGCAGCAGCAGGCCCAGAAGATGGCCGAGGACTTCTCGACGGGTCAGGGCAACGTCGACCTGCAGGACGTCATGATCAACCTGCAGAAGGCCAACCTGTCCTTCCAGCAGATGGTGCAGGTACGCAACAAGCTGGTGTCGGCCTACCACGACATCATGAACATCCAGGTCTGACGCCGGACACTCCGCGCAGACCCGGCGTGCCGCGCCGGTAGAATCCAGGCTCCCGCGACTTCCTGGCCTGCTCGCCGGCCTGAATTCCCATGTGGTTCCGCAACCTGCATATCTTCCGGCTGGCTTCCGGCTGGACCTACGACACCGAGACCCTGGCGCGCCTGCTGCATCGCGGCCGTTTCAGGGCCTGCGGTGCGGCTGACCGCGCCGCCCGTGGCTGGGTGCCGCCGCGTGGCGAGGACACCGAGCCGGTGTACAGCGTCGAGCGGCAGCAACTCATCGCGCTCGGCATCGAACAGAAACTGCTGCCGCCGGCGGTGGTACGCCAGTACGCGCAGGCGCGGCTGGCCGAGATCGAGGCGGCGCAGGGGCGCAAGCCCGGGCGGCGCCAGGCGCGCGAGGTGTTCGAGCTGGTCGAGGCCGAACTGCTGCCGCGGGCGCTGGTCAAGCGCGGGCTGACCTACGTCTGGATCGACCCGGTCGGTCGCTGGCTGATCGTCGACGCTGCATCGAGCGGCCGCGCTGACGAGGTGATCGAGCAGCTCAAGCTGTCGCTTGGTGAACTTCCGCTGGCCCTGCTCAAGACGCGGCAGGCACCGGGCTCGGCGATGACCCAGTGGCTGGCACAGGGGCGCGGGCCGGACCACTTCACCATCGACCGCGATTGCGAACTGCGTGCAATCGCCGACGAGCGGGCCGCGGTTCGTTACGTGCGGCACAGCCTCGACAGCGCCGAAGTGCGCGCGCACGTGGCCGCCGGCAAGGCCGCAACCCGCCTGGCCCTGACCTGGCGGGATCGGGTGTCCTTCGTGCTCACCGACCAGTTGCAGGTCAAGCGCGTGGCCTTCCTCGACGTGCTGAAGGAAGACGCGGAGCGCCAGGCCGAGGGCGACGACCAGTTCGCCGCGGACTTTGCCCTCATGTCGGGCGAACTGTCGCGCCTGCTCGCCGACCTGGTTGCCGCGCTGGGCGGGGAAGGGGACTGATGCGCGCGCCGGCGCTGCTGCTCGCCCTGTTCCTGGCCGGCAATGCGCTGGCTGACGGCGTCGATGTCGGCAAGCCGTCCAGCGTGCGCAACCTGGTGCCGGCCGGCGTCCTCGAGCGCCAGGCCCAGCAGGAATACGACCAGCTCAAGCGCCAGGCAGCGGCAAAGCGCGCGCTCGGTCCCGACGACCACCCGCAGGTGCGGCGCCTGCGCGCCATCGCCGCACGCATGATTCCCTTCGTTGATCGCTTCAATCCGCGCGCGCGCCAGTGGCAGTGGGAGGTCAACCTCATCGGCTCGCGCCAGATCAATGCCTTTTGCATGCCGGGCGGAAAGATCGCGGTCTATACGGGCATCCTCGACACCCTGAAGCTGACCGACGACGAGGTGGCGATCGTCATGGGCCACGAGATCGCCCACGCCCTGCGCGAGCACGCGCGCGAGCGCGCGGCGAAGAGCCAGCTCACGCAGCTAGGTGCCAACGTGCTTGGCGAACTTGTCGGTGGCGGGCGCTACGCGGGAGCCTTCCAGCTGGGCGGCAGCCTGCTATCGCTGAAGTTCTCGCGCGACGATGAGGCGGAAGCCGACCTGGTCGGCCTCGACCTCGCCGCGCGCGCCGGCTTCGATCCGCGCGCCGGCGTCAGCCTGTGGCAGAAGATGACGGCGGCCAATGCGCGTGCGCCGCTCGAATTCCTGTCCACGCACCCGGCCGGCGAGCACCGCATACGCGAAATCGAGAAGCACCTGCCGGAAGTCGTGCCGCTCTACGAACGGGCGCGGCGGGCGGAGTCGGCGGCGCGGTGACGCGCCTCAGCCCATTCCCGACTCGCGGGCCTTGCGCTCGCGTTCGACCTTGATGATGTAGCGCTGGATCAGCGTCAGCATCGGCCCCGGCAGCTTGACGAATTCGCATCCGGCCCGCTGCGCCTTGGTGCCGGTGCGCGATACGGTTTCGAACACGCTGCGCACCACCAGCGGGCTGTTGACCACGCCGACTTCGGGCAGTTCGATGCGGCAGTCCAGCTGCATGCCGCGCTCGATCCCCAGATCGAGCGGCAGCGAGACGATGCCGACGCCGCCGCCGCTGATGTCGCCGATGTGCGCATCGATGGTGCGCTTGTCGCCACCGGCCAGGGTGACGGTGACGGCGCACTTGAGCGGCCGCGCTATCGGCGTCGACATGCGGTAGTACTCGCGCCGCTGCAGGCGCAGCACGCTTTCCGGCAACGCGGCGAAAAACGCCGGGCCGCCCTGGAAATCGGTGCCCTTGATGCCACGCAGGATGAACTGGACCTTGACCTTTTCCAGTTGCGTCACGCAGAACAGCTTCTGCGCGGCGAGCGCCTTTTCGTTCATTTCCCGGCTGGCGCCGACGTCCAGGTAGATGCCATTGTCGTTGTAGCCGACCAGGCTGGTCAGCACCATGTCGCGCCCTTCATTGAAGAACATGGTGATCTGCGACAGGTGCTCGACGAGGCCGCGGAACACCGCGAACATCTCGCTCTTCGCCTTCAGCAGGTACTGGCTGAATTCGTCGGTCGAAATCAGCTCGGCTGCGGCCGTCGGGTCCGTCGCTGCATTCGCGGCTGCCGTGCGGGGCGGGATTTCGGTGTCGGTGCCGCTCATCGTTCGGGGGGTGGGAAGGATTTCAGGACCGAAATTGCAATTTTAGCCGAGAAACCCGCATGCCGGTCCGCCAGAAGGCTGCCGATTCCCCGTCAACGCGGCGCGGGCCGGGTTTCCGCGCCGCCTTCCGGCATCGCGCCGTGGCGCTCGACACGATAGATCCACGCCAGGAGTTCGGCCACGGCGACGTACAACTGGGGAGGAATCTGGTCGTCGAGGTCTACCTGGGACAGCAGGGCGACCAGTTCGGGCGATTCATGGACGTAGATGCCGTGTTCCCTGGCGCGAGAGATGATTTCCTCGGCAATGAGCCCGCGCCCCTTGGCCACCACCACCGGTGCCGCCGCGCCGGGCGCATACTTGAGCGCCACGGCAAGCGAGCGATTGCCGTCAGCTTGTTTCGCCGTGCTCATGCCGTACCTGGAAGCCGATTAGCGGGACGCCGGCCGCATCCATCGCGTCTTTGAGTGCCGGTGCGGCGTCGAGGAGGTCGGCCGCGGTTGCCCCGACCGGGGTGGTCAGGGCAATGCGGGCGCCTTGCGGGGTGACGTGGATTCGGGCCTCAATGGCGCCCAGCCGCGGCGTCACCATGTTGACCGAACTGGTCCAGCCGGCCTCCGCGTCGCCTTGCCCGCTACCCGAGCCGCCACGGTCGGGTTCGATCTGCCAGTCCATGGCCTGGCCCGGCCAGACCTCGCCGTGCCAGGCGAGGCGCTGCGTGGCGGCGGCGTCGAGCTGCTGCTGCACCAGGGGCCGCAGGTCCTCGGGGATGGTCACGGAAGGGGGGGCGGGCGGCTGCGCACTTTGCTCGGGACGACGGGATTCGTCGGCGCCAAGCAGGGTCTGCAGTGTGGCGAGGGCTCCCGGAGATTCG
>ERZ724519.1120-NODE-1120-length-11339-cov-4.051223_pt1 | contig 11339 bp, 8 predicted proteins | sample MGYA00376052_ERZ724519 | MGnify/ENA primary metagenome ERZ724519 (study PRJEB28724, sample SAMN07190883) | activated sludge metagenome | isolation source: activated sludge of sewage treatment plant in Hong Hong | place: Hong Kong | collected 2016-03-17 ... | reverse complement strand
GCTGGCCAACGGCACGTTCGAGGTCGGCGGCAAACCCGTTCGGCTCGATGCGATCGATTGCGACCAGTTCTGGATGGCCGGATCGACCGACCACATCACGCCGTGGCACGGCTGCTATGCCTCGACGCTGCTGCTCGGCGGCAACAGCGAGTTCGTACTCAGCGACGGCGGCCACATCCAGAGCATGATTTCTTCGCCGAGCAATCCCAAGGCGAAATTCCACGCCGGGCCGAAAGGTCCGAAGGATGGGGACGCATGGCTCGCCACGGCCATCGAGCACGATTCGAGTTGGTGGCTGTACTGGCGCGACTGGATTACCAAACGCTCTGGCGAAATGCATAAGGCGCCGGACGCACTCGGCAATGCGCAGTATCCGGCTCTGGCGGATTCACCCGGGACTTACGTTTTCGAATAATTACTCCAATAAGGCATTCAAAATGATCACCGAGAAGCGGCCGGAGCTGAGCGCGGACAATCCCATGCGCGTTGGCATGATCAACGTGAAGGGTACGGAGCTCCGGGTCGCCATGCGGCCGGGCTCGGAGAGCCGGCCTCCCCTTATCCTGCTCAACGGCATCGGCGCCAAGCTCGAAGCATTGAACGGCTTCATCGACGTGCTGAATCCCGAGATCGGTGTCATCATTTTCGACGTGCCCGGCGTCGGCGGCTCGCCCAAGCCGGCGCGCCCGTTCCGCATGCCGGAACTGGCCGAAACCATGGCGGAGCTGCTGAACTATCTCGGCTACCAACAGGCGGACGTCCTGGGAGTCTCGTGGGGCGGCGCGCTCGCGCAGCAGTTCGCGTACACCTGCCCGAGCTACTGTCGACGCCTGATCCTCGGCGCCACATCGCCCAGTTCGCTGACGGTCCCGCGCAACCCCATGGCCATGATGACCATGATGAATCCGATGCGCTTCATGCAAAAGGATTACGTGGCCAACAACGCCATGAAGATGTACGGCGGCAAGCTGCGCAACGATCCTCAGGCGGTCGGCAAGCTGACCGACCATCTGGCGGTCGGCGTCAATTCGGCAGGCGCGATCATGTATCAGATGGCGGCCTTGATGGGCTGGACCAGCCTGCACTTTCTGCACCAGCTCAAGCAGCCGACCTTGATCATTCATGGCAAGGACGATCCGATCGTGGCGCCTGCCAACGCGCAGACGATTGCCAACCGCATTCCGAATTCCCGGCTGGTCCTGGTGGATTGCGGTCACCTCTTCATTCTCACGCTTGCCGCCGAGATTGCTGTGATGGTCGACGATTTCCTCGGCGCACCGGCATGAGCACCGTGCAGGACCGCCTGAAGGAGCGCGAAATGGCTACCGGCAGCACCGCGCCGCAGGGCGAGGCACTCCCTGAGACGGTGCAAAATCCTGTCCCCACCACATCGGGACGGCTCCGCATCGACGGCGCCGAGGTGTACTACGAAATTCACGGAGACGGTGAGCCGTTACTCCTTATTCACGGACTCGGCTCCTGCGCCGCAGACTGGGCGCCGCAGATCGCGTACTTTCGCACAAGCTACCGGGTTATCGCTTTTGATCAGCGCGGTCATGGGCGCTCCTCGCGGCCCCGCGGCGCCTACAGCATTCCGCGCTTTGCGCAGGACACGGTGGCGCTGCTCAAGGAACTCGGGATCGGCCCCGTCCATATCGTGGGCCTTTCTCTCGGTGGCATGGTGGCGTTCCAACTCGCGGTGGACGCGCCCGAGCTGGTCAAGAGCATGACAATCGTCAACAGCGGGCCGGAGGTTCCGGCGCTGACGTTCAAGCAGCGGATGCCGCTGTACGTGCGCCTGCTCTATCTCCATACGCTCGGGCTGCGCAGAATGGCGAAAGCGATTGCCAAGACTCTCTATCCCAAGCCCGAACAAGCGGATTTGCAGAAGGCCTTCATCGAGCGGCTCGCAAGCAACGACAAGCGCTGTTACGCGGCTTCGCTGCGAGCAATCTTCGCAGGATGGGGGGTAGCGGATCGCCTGGGCGAGATCCGCTGTCCGGTGCTCTTTATCACCGCCGACCAGGACTACACGCCAGTGGAATTGAAGCAGGCCTACGTCAATCGCCTGCCCAATGCCCGCATGGTCGTCGTGCCCGATTCACGCCATGCGCTGCCGATGGAAAAGCCGCGCGAGTTCAATCGTGCCCTCGCAGACTTTCTCGGTTCACTCGCGGCTCGCTGACGGTGAGTGCAAGAAACTCGATAGGAGAGACACCGTGATTCAGATCGGCAAAATTTCGTTGAAGAATCCATTATTCCTGGCGGCAGGCTGCGCCAAATTTCCGGAGGATACAAAGAAGATCCTCAACTCGCCATCGGCGGCGCTGGTGGTGGGCAGCATCACCACGGAGCCCTTCCGCACCGACGACGGCGACATCATGTGGTGCGACGGCGTCCGGTCCGTGACCGGGTTCGGCTTCCCGAATCCCGGCATGAGCGCGTGGGAGGCAGAGCTTCCGGCGCTCGCGAGCGCGCTGCGCAAGGTCGGCAAGCCGTTGGTGGTGAACGTCGCCGGCACCACGATCGACGACTACGTGGACCTCGCCGAACGCAGCTTTGCCGCTGGCGCGGATGTCGTCGAAATGAACCTCGGCTGGCCCTGCCTGCTGAGCGCCGCAAGCGCGCGATACGCATTTTCGGATGATCCATCCGCCGTCGCCGACCTGCTCAAGGCGGCAGGTGCCCGCTTCCGCGGCAAGCGCGGCGACCTCTGGCTGAAGTTCGCGCCCCTGCAACGGACCATCCTCGAGGGCATGGCATCGGCGATCAACGCTGCGGGCGACGCCCCGGTCACCGCGGTGGTCTGCTCCGCGCCTTATCCAAAAACGATGTTTCTCGAGCCGGATGGCAGCTCGGTCGTCGGCACCGATTCATTCGGACAGATGAGCGGCGAGTTCCTGCGGCCGATCGCGCTCGGCCAGGTCCGGCAATTCCGTGCCCTGCTTCCGGACAATATCGCGCTCGTCGGCCTTGGCGGCGTCGGTATCCGCGCGCATGTCGATCAGTATCTGGAGATGGGGGCGAGCGCGGTGGGCTTCACCACCGCCTACCAGATCGGCGGCACCGAGGTCTTCAGCTACCTGTTCGAGGAAGCGCTGGCGAGCTAAACTGGCCCACCATGCGGGTCTTGAAATAAACCCACGAGCAATTCGTGATTTTCGGAGTTACGCGCTATGTCTGACCAAGTTTTCGACTCTCTCAAAAACCAATCCGCGAAGCTGTTGGATCAATCCACCAAGCTGATGGGGCCCTCGCGTGAGCTCAACAAGCTGGCGTTGTCCAAACTCGAGCAGCTGCTGTCGCTCCAACTCGCCAGCCTGCGCGACTACACGGACCTCAACATGAAGCAGCTCAAGGCGGCGGCGGATATCGCCAGCGCCGGGGATCTGAAAGACTATCTCGGCCAGCAGAAGGAATTCCTTCAGACCGTCGGCGAAAAGCTGGTCGCCGATGCCCAGGCGTTGGCGGCGGTCGGCAAGGAATTCACCGAGGAGGCGCAGAAGCTCACCCTCCAAGGGCTCGGCACAACGACCAAAGGCTTTCGATAAGACCTGAAGGTTCGTTTGGCGGGATATTGTTGGCAAGGACGATTGCGCCGCTTTGCAGCAATCGTTCGGCCCGCGAGATTGCGTGGCGGCGGTTGAGCGAGCCCGGCATGCCAGCGGCTCGTTCGACGGACTGACGGCATGGCTTTGCGTGGAGCCTTCCACGCAAAGTAGTTTCTACGCTTTCGACGGACGGCGTCGATCGCGACGCGAAAGGCTTCCCATCTGGGGCCCGCGCTGCTGACGATGGCGTCGGCAACAAGTAGCTAGTACGGCCGCCCAGCGTCGCACTCCGGGCGTTTTCCGGCGAAGCATGCCCCTCGGACTTGATCCGGGGGTGGGAACCGGTTCGCCGGAAAAATACGACTAATCAAGGAAAACCGGAGCGAATTCCGATTCGATGAGAACGGAATTTGGTCTGGCACGCGTCGTTAAGCAGCGAAGCGATCGGCCCGCATGCGCGGGCGCCTTGCGGCGCCACGCACTGTTGGGCTTTTACCAGGAGCTCTCCAGGATCCGCCGCAGCGTGGCAAGGTCCTCGGCGCCCAGCCGGCGCTTGAGTTCTGTCTCGATCTCACGCACGGCGAGCGTCGCGCTTTGCTTCATCGCCCGCCCTTTTGCCGTGAACTGCACCTTGCGCAGGCGGGCGTCGGAATCGTCGGTCACCAGCTCCAAAATGCCACGACGACACGCTTCGGTGACGAGTTGATGCACCGCTTGGCGGCTGACCGCCAGCCGGCGCGCCAATGTCGATATGCTGACCGGCTTGCGCGGCATATGCGCGAACAGACGGTTCATCGCCGGCGTGACGAAGCCGTATCCGTAACGGTCGGCGGCCTCGATAACACGCTCTTCGAACCAGTGCGATCGTTTCAGAAGTAACTGGCGCAGATTCAGCGCGCGAACGTCTTCCTCGACCTGTTCGTCCATAGCAAAGCTGTGCACAGCGATCACGCTATTGCAGCGGCCGCGAGGCTTCGCCGCACCGAGGCGCCCCGTCCGCTGATCGATCTGACAAGTATCATCATTCGCACGTCAATTTCCATATGCCCTCTGACCGAGGTGCTCTGAATTATCAGCAGCCCAGGTGGGCCGGCGCTCGGTGAGAGGCAAAGAGCATACCATGGGAGGCAGAGCCCGCAATACTACCAGCGGTGTAGAAGACGACGGGCTTCTTCCACCGGACGACGGCAGCGCGGTCGTAACGTGAGGGAAAAATGTCGAGAAGTGCCGCTCTGCCGCCCGAAGCCGGCGGGAGCGTCACAAACGGATAAAGCTATTTCGGATTAGGAATTTGCGGCGGACCGAGGTGCGGCGACGGCCTGCACCGGAACATCGACGCATCGCAAGAGCAAAAAGCCCCAAGCCATCCGTGCGAGCGACCAAGCCGGTCGCTGCAATTGGCCGCATTCAGAATTGACTCCAGGCAGGGGCACCGCGGCGCCAGGTCCATCGCCGCGGTGAACACCCGCTTCGGGCAGTAGCCTCAGACCGCCTCAAAGATCCCGGCAGCACCCATGCCGTGGCCAATGCACATCGTGACCATGCCGTATTTGAGCTTTTCCCGCCGCAGCGCGTGGACAAGCGTCGCCGTCTTGATCGTGCCGGTCGCGCCGAGCGGATGGCCGGTCGCGATGGCGCCGCCGAGCGGATTGACCTTGGCCATATCCAGATTGCAGGTCCGGATCACCGCGAGCGACTGCGCTGCAAAGGCCTCGTTCAGTTCAATCCAGTCCAGATCGTCCTGCTTGAGGCCCGCCTTCTTGAGAGCGGCAGGAATGGCCTCGATGGGACCAATGCCCATGATCTCGGGCGGCACACCCTTGACGGCAAAGCTCACGAAGCGCGCCAGCGGCTTGACGTTGTACCGCTTGAGCGCTGCCTCCGACATCATGATCAGAGCGCCGGCGCCGTCCGACATCTGCGAGGCATTACCGGCCGTGACCGACCCCTTCGCGGCGAAGACCGGCTTGAGCTTGCCCAGCTTCTCCAGGTTGAGATCGCCGCGGGCGCCCTCGTCGTCTTTGACGACGCGCTCGGTTTCCTTCACCTGCGCCGTCGCGTAATCCGGCGTCCGCGACGTAACCGTGTAAGTGGCCGTCTCGGCGGCAAACGCCCCGCTCTGGATTCCCGCCATCGCCCGCCGGTGAGATTCGAGCGCGAAGGCGTCCTGATCTTCGCGGTTGATCTTCCACTGATCGGCAACTTTTTCCGCGGTCAGGCCCATGCCCATCGCGAGGCCGAGATTGGCCGGGTCTTCGTAGAACTTCGGGTTCAGCACGATCTTGTTGCCGAGCATGGTGATCATGCTCATGCTTTCCGTGCCGCAGCCGATCATCACGTCTTCATCGCCGGTGCGGATGCGGTCCGCCGCCATCGCGACCGCCTGCAGGCCGGACGAGCAGAAGCGGTTGACCTGAACGCCCGGCACGCTCTTCGGCAGGCCAGCGAGAATTGCGCCCAGCCGCGTGACGTTGAGCCCTTGTTCGGCCTCCGGCAGGGCGCAGCCACCGACCACGTCGCCGATCTCGGCCGGATCGAGCGACGGCACCTGGGCCAGGACCGCCTTGATGGCGCCGGCCAGCATGTCGTCCGGACGCGTCGTCTTGAAGTACCCGTTGCGCTTGCCGATGGGCAGGCGCGCCGCGGCGACGATGTAGGCGTCTTGTACCTGTTTGCTCATGGAATCCTCTCGCGTCTCTCGTTCAGTTGCGCAGCGGCTTGCCGGTCTTGAGCATGTGCCTGATGCGCTCTTGTGTCAGCGGCGTCTTGGCCAGCGCAACGAATTGCTGGCGCTCCAGATTGAACAGCCACTCCTCGTCGACCAGGGTGCCGGGGTCGACGTCGCCGCCGCACAGCACGGTCGCAACGGCATCGGAGACCACATAGTCATGCGGGCTCATAAATCCACCGTCGCGCATGTTGACCAGTTCCATGCGCAACGTGGCCCGGCCGGGGGCGCCGATAACCTTGATATCGCGCGCCGGCAATACCGGACGATAGCCGGACTCGGCGATCGAGCGCGCTTGTTTGATCGCCCCGTAGAGCACCTCGTTCGCATTGAACAACACGTTGTCGCACGGCGACGCATAGCCCATCTCGCGTGCGTGGATGGCCCCGCGCGACGTGGCGCCACGGATGATATTCCGGAACGCCCGCTGAATGTCCTCCCACGGATCGTTCTGACCGCGGGTTCGCGCCGCATCGGACGCGCGCCGCACCATTTCCTTGCAGCCGCCGCCAGCCGGAATCAGTCCGACACCGGCTTCGACCAGCCCGATCTGCACTTCGAGCGCCAGCACCCGGTGCGCGCACTGCAGCGTCACTTCTGCGCCGCCGCCGAAGGCCATGCCCTCGACCGCCGCGATCGTCGGAATTTGGGCGTGACGCAGCTTCTTGGCTGCGGCCTGGAAGTGGGCGACGACGCGGTCGATATCGTCCCATTTGCCCGCGTCCGACAATTCGACGAACTCGGCGAGGTTCGCACCGACGCCGAACGGCGCCGGGTGCCAGATTACCAGCCCGTCGAAGTCGGCTTCCGCCTGCGCCATCGCCGCATGGATGCCATCGACAACGCCCTTGTTGAGGATGTGCATCTTGCTCTTGAACGACAGGATCGCGATGCCCTGGTCGACCTTCGGCATCCGCCACAGGCGCACGCTGTCAGTCTCGTTCAGGGTCTCCCCCTGATCGAACTTCTCCCCATAGACGTGGTCGGGGAACAGCTGGCGCGAGTAAATCGGAAGGGTCGACCGGCCCTTCATCTTGTCTTCGGCGGGCGAGTATGCGTCGCCGGCCAGATAGATGCTTTCCCGCGCCATGACCCAGGCCGGCAGCGGCGTCTTCACCATCGCCTTGCCGGCGTCGATGTCCTTCTCAAAGGCCTCGGCCATCGCCGACCAGCCCGCGGCCTGCCAGATCTCGAACGGACCGACCGACCAGCCCCAGCCCCAGCGCATGGCGAAGTCGACATCGCGCGCGTTATCGGCGATGTCGCCGAGGTGGTAAGCGCAGTAGTGGAAGATGTCGCGCGTTGCCGCCCACAGGAACTGCGCGTGCTTGTCCTTGCTCGCGCGCAGCTTCGCAAAGCGGGCAACCGGGCTCGCTATCTTGAAGATCTCGGTGACCTCGTCGGAGAGCACCGCCCCCGAAGGCCGGTACTCGCCGGACGCGAGATCCAGCACCGTGATGTCCTTGCCGACCCTGCGGTAGATGCCGCCCTTGGTCTTGAGGCCGAGCGCGCCCTTGGCGATCAGCCCGGCAAACCACTTCGGGGCTTTGTAATACTCTCGCCAAGGATCATCCGGAAGCGTCTGATACTGGGTATCCATGACGCTCGAAAGCGTATCGAGCCCGATCATGTCCGCGGTGCGGAACGTGCCCGTGGCCGGATGCTCGATCAGCCTGCCGGTCAAGGCATCGACCACGTCCAGACCAAGCCCGAACTTCTCGGTGTGGTGCATCACCGCCAGGATGGAGAACAGCCCGATGCGATTGGCGACGAAGCTTTGCGTGTCCTTGGCGCGCACAATGCCCTTGCCAAGGCGGGTCACCAGCCATGATTCCAGATTGTCGAGCATCGCCGGGTCGGTCTGCTTGCCCGGAATAAGCTCGATCAGACGCATATAACGCGGCGGGTTAAAGATGTGCACGCCGCAGAAATCCTTGCGCGACGCCGCCGGCAGCAACTCGGAAAGCTTGTTGATCGACAGCCCGGAGGTGTTCGACGCGACGATCGCGCCCGGCCGGATATGCGGGGCGATCTTCTCATACAGTTCTTTCTTGGTATTCCAATCTTCGGCGACCGCCTCGATGATCAGGTCGCAGGACTTCAGCTGCTCCAGTCCCTTGTCGTAGTTCGCCACATCGACATAGACATTCTGACCCCTGGTGACGAACGCGCCTGGATCGGATCGTCGAAGCCCGTCAATCGCCTGCCGAATTCTCGCATTCGGCTCCCCGGTTGCCGCGGAACGCCCGAACAGCACGACCGGAACACCCGCATTCGACAGATGCGCCGCGATGCGCAGCCCCATCACGCCGGTACCCAGCACCGCCGCTTTGCGGATGAAGAAGTTTTTTGAGCTCATCGATTATGTCCTCCGTCGTGTCTTGATCGCTGGTGTGCCGTTGCGGCCATCATCCAGCGTCTGCGTTCTGTTCTGCGCGATCCCAATCTTTGGCCGGCCGGCGGCTTAGCGCCAAGTCCTCCCCAAAACGAAACCACACAACATCGAAACCATGCGCAAGCACGGATGCAACCGCGCTTTCACCAATTATTGATGCGCCATTGCTCCGACCAGTCTCAACTCGTCGACTCTCTCTATCTCCGGTTATCTGAGATTGTGCAGGTGCGAAAACCGGCGATCCGCCTGGCGCGATAAACCGACCATTTGCTGAACCGGCCCGCCCGGACGGATGGACCTCTGCAAATTCAGTTCGCGCGCGCCTGTCTCTCACCGGTCCGACCGCGCAGAACTAGCTGCAACGGGAAGCATGCGCGAAACCGAAGACCGGGCGCAAGGCCTCGGCGAACGGTCCGAGTCTGTCCTCGTTCAGGCCGCGGAAACTTTGCGGTCGACTGGGGATAATTGAAGCTGCGCCGGCACTGGAATCGAAAGCTGAGTCAGCCACCCGCCTGAACCTCTCCCTATACGTTTTTGCGCTCCTGACGTGGCGCCTGTCGCATATCGGCGAGTTACACACCGCACAACGACGTTACGCAAAACAAAAATACGCTTTGCGTTCCCCTGTCAAGCGGGTATTATGCACTGCTCAATTTTGTTATGGAATGCGAAACAAGGTTGAGTCCCTACCGATGTGCCATTCCTTCGGAGTTATGGAATAGAGCAGCGCGATCGTGACCAAACGTCGATCATCGAAAGCCCTCGCTCGTCAGACTCGCCGCAATGAGTGGCTCCCCTCCACTGCGAAAACCTGCCCGAACCGCACCCCCCGCTCCGCCATGATCGAATTCATGCGTCAACGGCGGCAGCTTCATCAACTTTGAGGACGGGCTTTGAGAGGAGACGCAAACACAAATGACACCAGAATTGTATCAACGCATTCGCAGCAACCCAAAGTATCAGGACTTAGTAAGACGCCGAGGCAAAGCGGCTTGGACTTTGGCGATTATAACCATGGTCCTGTTTTTCGGCTTCATCCTGATAGCAGCCGTTAATCCCGGCCTACTGGCGACCCCGGTCATAGGGATCACGACTCTCGCCGTCGTGGTTGGGGCTCTTATCCCCGTGTATCTGTGGGTTGTAACCGCCATATACATCCGACTTACCTCGCAAGAATACGACAAAATCAGCGAACAAATCGCACGGGAGGCCAACCAATGAAGGCTTTCGTCCTGAGGGCCACGCTCGCTCTGAGCGCATTAGTTTGGAGCAGCGCCGCTTTCGCCGCGGAAACCGCAAGTCGCCAACCCAACGTTCCGGCGATTATTATGTTTCTGCTTTTCGTTTCGCTTACCTTGATCATTACCTATTGGGCGGCGAAGCGCACTCGCACCGCGAGCGATTTCTATGCCGCCGGCCGCGGCATTACCGGCACGCAAAACGGCCTCGCCATCGCCGGAGACCTGCTTTCCGCGGCGACATTGCTCGGCATCAGCAGCTTGATTTTCGCCAAGGGTTACGACGGCTACCTCTACTGCCTGTGCCTGCTCGTGGCGTTCCCCATAATGTTGTTCATCATGGCTGAGCGGCTGCGCAATCTGGGCAAGTACACCTTCGCCGACATCACGGCTTTCCGGCTCGCGCAGCGGCCGGTGCGGATTGTCGCCGCCTTCAGCGGACTGGTGGTCGTCATCTTCTACCTGATTGCGCAGATGGTCGGCGCAGGACAGTTGGTCACGCTGCTGTTCGGAATTCCGTACTGGATCGCGGTCGTGGTCGTCGGCATCCTGATCACGATCTACGTCACCTTCGGCGGCATGCTGGCGACGACGTGGGTTCAGATCATCAAGGCCGTCCTGCTGATTTTCGGCGGCACGCTGGTCGCGATTCTCGCCTTCGCCTTTTTCCATTTCGACTTCAACAAAATGGCGGCGGACGCTGCGTCGGTGAACAGGGACGGAATCAAGATTCTCGCACCCGGCACCTTCTTCAGAAATCCGGCGGATACCCTCTCGTTCGCAATTGGGATGGTGTTCGGCACCGCGGCGCTTCCGCATATCCTGATGCGGTTCTTCACCGTTCCCAACGCGGCCGAGGCGCGCAAGAGCGTCTTCGTCTCCACCGTTCTGATGGGCGTCTTCTTCTACATGGTCGCCCTGATCGGCTTGTCCGCAATGGTGCTGGTCGGCCAGAACCCTGAATACTTCGTGGGTGGGAACATCAAAGGCCAACTCATCGGCGGCGGCAACATGGTCGCCATGCATTTGGCCCATGCCGTCGGCGGCAACCTTCTTCTCGGCTTCATGTCGGCGGTGGCGTTCGCCACCATCCTGGCGGTTGTCGCGGGGCTCGCACTGGCCGGCGCGTCTGCGGTTTCTCATGATCTCTATGCTATCGCGATCATGAAGGGGTCCTTGTCTGAGGAGCAGGAGGTACGGGCGTCAAAGATAGCGACGCTTTTCCTCGGCGTGATTGCAGTCGTTCTCGGCATCATGTTCGAGAAACACAACCTCGCCTATTTGTCGGGATTGACGCTGGGCATCGCTGCCTCGGCTAACTTCCCGGTGCTGATCCTGTCGATGTACTGGAAAGGACTGACGACACGTGGAGCCGTTCTGGGCGGATTGACCGGGCTGATCTCGTCAACGGCGTTTGTGATCTTGTC
>ERZ724519.1119-NODE-1119-length-11349-cov-4.676554_pt1 | contig 11349 bp, 10 predicted proteins | sample MGYA00376052_ERZ724519 | MGnify/ENA primary metagenome ERZ724519 (study PRJEB28724, sample SAMN07190883) | activated sludge metagenome | isolation source: activated sludge of sewage treatment plant in Hong Hong | place: Hong Kong | collected 2016-03-17 ... | reverse complement strand
CTCCAGCAGCTGACCATGGAGTCGAACGGCAAGGGCGTGACTCTCGACGGGACCCGGGTCGATTACGGCACCGGCGCGATCTTCTGGGGTGAGCCGGGGACCAACGGCCAGCATTCCTTTTACCAGCTGGTCCACCAGGGAACCGAGCTGATCCCGGCCGACTTCATCGGTTTCAACCATGCCCTGAACCCGCTCGGCAACCACCAGGACCTGCTGGTCTCCAACGTTTTCGCCCAGACCGAGGCGCTGGCCTTCGGCAAGACCGTCGAGCAGCTTCAGGCCGAAGGCGTCGACGAGCGCCTGATCCCCCACAAGACCTTCCTCGGCAACCGGCCGACCTCGACGATCATGGCCGACCGCCTGACCCCGAAGACGCTCGGTTCCCTGGTCTCCCTCTACGAGCATTCCGTCTTCACGCAGGGTGCTATCTGGGGCATCGACTCCTTCGACCAGTGGGGAGTCGAACTGGGCAAGGCACTGGCCCAGGCGATCATCCCCGAACTTCAGTCCGAAGAGCCACCGCCGCTTGATCACGACAGCTCCACCGCCGAGCTGATCCGTCGCTACCGCGAGGCAAACGGCCGCCGATGAAATCGAGAAGGCAAAAGTGGCCATATAGCGCTCCATTCAGCCTTCTCGTTTCCGGGGACGGCTGCCCATGACCGCCTCGGTCGAGGCCCCGATCCGCGCGGTCATTTTCGACCTCGACGGCACCCTGCTGACCACCGGCGGGGCCGGCGCGGTCGCCTGGGACAAGGCCTTTCAGGAGGTGTTCGGCAAGTCGGTCGACATCGCCAAGGTGACCGAGTCGGGCATGACCGACCACGATGTCGCCTTCGCTGCCCTTCGAACCGTGCTTGACCGCGAGCCAAGCCATCAGGACATCGAAGAGCTGACCCCGGTCTATGTCCGCGAGCTCCCGGAGGCGGTCGCCAGTTCGGAGAAGTACCGGATCGAACCGGGAATCGTCGAACTGCTGGAAAGGCTCGCGGCCGAGGGAATCCCGCTCGGTATGACCACCGGCAACATCGAGCCGGCAGCCAAGATCAAGATGGAGCGAGGTGACCTCAACCACTTCTTCGCCTTCGGCGGTTACGGTTCCGACTCACCCAACCGGGCCGAACTCACCCTCCATGCGATCAAGCGCGGCGTGGTGACCTGCGCCACCGGCAGCTTCCCCAACGGCCGGCCCCAGGTCCTCTCCAAGGACGATTTCATCGCGGTCGGCGACACCCCCCGCGACGTCTCCGCCGCCCACGAAGCCGGCATCCGCATAGTCAGCGTCGCCACCGGCCTCTTCGACCTGGAAACACTGAAAGCAGCAGGACCCGAGTGGGCCCTGCCGACTGTCGAAGAAGGCTTCCCCGTCTGAGTGCAATTAGGGCGGGTTCGACCCGCTCAAGATCGAGATGGCAGAAGTCAGCGGATCTGACTGACTTCTGCCACTCGATTCGAAACGTGCCGTGAATCGCCTAAAGGCCGGCGGCTTCCTTCAGGGACTCGGCCCTGTCGGTGCGCTCCCAGGTGAAGTTCTCGTTTGAGCGGCCGAAGTGGCCGTAGGCGGCGGTGTCCTTGTAGATCGGGCGGTGGAGGTCGAGGTACTGGCGGAAGGCGCCGGGCCGGAGATCGAAGTTGTCGGCGACCAGCTGGGAAATCTCCCAGTCGCTCAACTTTCCGGTGCCGTAGGTCTCGGCCATGATCGAAACCGGGCGGGCGACGCCGATCGCGTACGCGACCTGGACCTCGCAGCGGTCGGCGAGACCGGAGGCGACCACGTTCTTGGCGGCGTAACGGGCTGCGTAGGCGGCCGAACGGTCCACCTTCGACGGATCCTTGCCCGAGAAGGCGCCACCGCCGTGACGGGCAGCGCCGCCATAGGTATCGACGATGATCTTGCGGCCGGTCAGGCCGGCGTCACCGACCGGGCCACCGATCACGAAGATCCCGGTGGGGTTGATCAGCAGCGACTCGTAGAGGGCGTTCTCGTCGAGCAGGTCGCCGTACTCCTCGGCGAGGACCGGCAGGATCACGTTTTCCCAGAGATCGGGACGGATCGTGTTCTCGTTCTCGACATCCGGGGCGTGCTGGGTTGAAATCAGGACCCGTTCGACGGCAATCGGCTTGCCATCGGCGTAACGAACGGTGACCTGGGTCTTGCCGTCGGGCCGCAGGTACGGAAGCGTGCCGTCCTTGCGGACCAGCGAGAGCCGCTCGGAAAGCCGGTGGGCAATCTGGATCGGCATCGGCATCAGGGCTTCGGTTTCGTTGGTGGCGTAACCGAACATCATGCCCTGGTCGCCGGCCCCGTCGAGGTCGAACTGATCCGAGGAACCGCCGGTGCGGGTTTCGATCCCCGTGTCCACGCCCTGGGCGATGTCCGGGGACTGCTTGTCCATCGAGACCAGCACCGAGATGTTGTTGCCGTCATAGCCGTACTCGCCCTTGTCGTAACCGATCTCGCAGACCGTCTTGCGGACCAGGTCGGTGATGTCGATCTGGGCCGAGGTCGTCAGCTCGCCGGAGATCACGGCCATGCCGGTGTTGACCAGGGTCTCGCAGGCAACCCGCGAATGCGGATCCTGACTGAGGCATGCGTCGAGAATCGTGTCCGAGATCTGGTCGGCGATCTTGTCGGGATGGCCTTCGGTTACGGATTCTGAGGTGAAGAGGTGTTCACCCTCGGCAAGCTTCAGATCGGTCATTCGGGAAGTTTCTCCTTGGGGTCTGGCACAGAAGTCCTCGCTCAGCGAGTGCATGTGGTTGCGAAGCCTAGATGAAACCTCGATCCAGAATGCCCGCGCTACTTCGACCGGAAAATGTGCGTCTCTCAGACTTGACATGTCGGCACTTAGATTTTATGATGGCCCTCGAATTGGTCGGGGACTATTCCGAGTCCTCGAAAGACCAGAAAGGAGAAAGCGAATGGCAATGGTCAGATGGGAACCATCCCGGGAACTGGAAGCTTTTCAGACCGATATGAACCGGTTATTCGACAGCTTCTTTCGCTCGGGTTCCAATTCGACCGTGCGGAGGTGGGCGCCCGCCACCGACCTGACCGAGGACGGAAACGATCTGGTTCTCCGGCTCGATCTGCCAGGACTGTCCGACGAGGACGTGGCGGTGGAAGTCGAGGGCAACGTGCTCACCGTCTCGGGGGAACGCCGGGACGAGCGCGAGACCAAGGAAGGGAGCGCCTACCGGCTGGAACGCTCGTTCGGGAAGTTCAGTCGCTCCTTCACCCTCCCGGAGGGAACCGATCCCGACGCGATCGAGGGCGGGATCGACAAAGGGGTGCTGGAACTGCGCATCCCCAAGCCAACCGAGAAGCAGCCCCGCCGAGTCGAACTGGGCGCTTCCAGGGAAGAAGCACGGGCAGCGATTGAAGGCACCTCGTCTGAAGCCTGACCCGAGGTGAAGAACAGGACCGAAAAAGGGGTCACGCCGGTGACCCCTTTTTCGTGTCTTCAGTCGTCCCCGCGGCCTTTTCGGGGGATGTAGTCGATCACCAGCGGGACTCCGTCGAGGCCCCACTGGTCGCGAAGGCGGTTCTCGAGGTGGTAGGCCCAGTCGCGCACGATCAATCGCCGGTCGTTGACCTGGATCGAGAAATGCGGCGGCGACACGCCGGTCTGGGCTCCGTAGAGGAGCTTCAAACGCCGCCCGCGACGGGAAGGCGGCGGGGTCGTGGTCTGGACTTCGGAAATGAAGCGGTTGAGTTGCGGGGTCGGGATCCGCTGGGAGGCCCGGTCGGCCAGCGCGACAGCACGGGAGATCAGGCCGGCGACGTTGCGGCCCGACTTGGCCGAACAGGTCACAACCTCGGGGCGCAGGCGGAGCTTTCGCCCAACCCGGGCCCGGGTGTCATCGATGTCGGTCTCGGTGATGTCCCATTTGTTCATCACGATCATCGTGGCGCAGCCGGCCCGCATCGCCACCTCCCCCACCTTCAGGTCCTCGGAGCGCACGCCTTCGAAGGCGTCGCAGACGATGATCGCCACGTCGGCCCTTTCGATGGCCCGCTCGGAGCGAAGCTGGGCGTAGTGATCGACCGAACCGGCGACCTTCGACTTGCGCCGCAGCCCGGCAGTGTCGACCAGAACCACCCTGCGGCCGTCAACCTCGATCTCGGTGTCGATCGTGTCCCGGGTGGTGCCGGCAACCGGGGAAACGATCACCCGGTCGTCGCCGAGGATCCGGTTGACCAGCGAGGACTTGCCGACGTTGGGCCGGCCGATCACCGCAACCCTCACCGCGTCCGATTCCTCCGCCCGGGCGGGACGGTCTCCGAGAGCCTCGGTGATCCGGTCGAGCAGATCACCGGTACCGATCCCGTGGGTGGCAGAGACCGCGGTCGGATCACCAAGGCCGAGCGCGTGAAATTCCGCCGCGGCGAATTCGTCGTCCGGCCGATCCGACTTGTTGACCGCCACGATCACCGGTACCGGCGAGGTGCGTAGCTCGCGGGCAAGGTCCGTGTCACCGGTGCGCAGACCGGCCTGGCCGTTGACGACCAGCACGACGACATCGGCCTCGGCCATGCCAAGCCGGGCCTGGCGCTGAATGTCCGCCGCCATCTCCGACGCGTCATCCAGGTCAATGCCACCCGTGTCGAGCAGGTCGAATTCGCGGCCGTTCCACTCGCAGCGAACCCGCTTGCGATCCCGGGTGACCCCGGCTTCAGAGTGAACGACCGCCTCGCGGCCGCCAGCCAGCCGGTTTACGAGGGTTGACTTGCCGACGTTGGGGAAACCGACGATGGCGACGGTCGGCACCGTCCCCGACGGGGCCGAGGAACTGCCTGGCGCTTCCATCAGGCCAGGCCCCGGTCGCGGGCAAGAGCGGCGATCTCGGCGATCACCTGGTCGGCGGACATGCCGCTGCTGTCGATCGTCACCGCGTCTTCGGCGGCATAGAGGGCTCCGTGCTCACGTTCCGAGTCACGCCGGTCGCGTTCCTCCTGGGCGGCCAGCACCTCGGCCACAGGCTGGCCGGTCTCGGCCGCCCGGCGCTCGGCCCTCGCTTCCGGGGAGGCGGTGAGAAAGACCTTCAGCGGGGAATCGGGGGCGACCACGGTGCCGATGTCGCGGCCTTCGGTCACGTATGGGCCGGTCGCGATCAGCCGCTGCTGTTCGGCCACCATCGCCGCCCGCACACCGGGATGGATCGAAACCTGGGAGGCCGCCTCGGTGACCTCCGGAGTCCGGATCTCCTCGGTCACCGGCACGCCGTCGATCAGCACATCGCCATCATCGAAGCCGATCTCGATCGACTCCGCGGTTGAAGTTGCCTCGCCCGAGGCGGTCGGGTCGGCACCCCATTCGAGACAGGTCAGGGCCACGCAGCGCTACATCGCCCCGGAATCGAGGTAGGTGAAACCAAGCTCCGCGGCAAGGCCGCGGGCAACGGTTGACTTTCCGGCCCCGGCCGGACCGTCGATCGCGATCACCATGTGAATCTGCCTTTCATCGACCGCCCATCCTACGGGCCGGGAGACCTGCGGGTAACCCGGCGGGGCGCGGAAAGAGCGCCGGCCCGAATACGATCAGCCGATGCGCGTCCAGACCCCCGGCCGGGGCCCACTCTTTCCCGACCAGGGACCGCTCGGCAACCGCGTCAAGCGGCGCCTGATCGGCGGCACCGCCGAAATCGCGGGATTCATCCTGCTGACCGTGCTCTCGCCGCTTCTGATGCTGGTCGGCCTCATCGTCGACCTCGCTCTCTGGCTGAAGAACCGCCGCCCCTTCGTGAACATCCGCCTGATCCCCGCCGTCTGGTGGTTCCTGTTCGGCGAGATGAAGGCTTACCTCAAGCTGATCTACATCTACGTCACGACCGGTGGCCCCCGGGGCAAGGGGTCGATTTCCCGGCGCCGTCAGGTCTACCAGCTAAGGATTGCCTGGGCCCGCAACCACCTGCTAGCGATAAAGGTCCTGTTTGGCCTGAAGTTCGAGCTTGAAGGCATGGAGAACACCGGACCGGGGCCATATGTCCTGATGCCCCGGCACGTCAGCATCCTCGACAACCTGATCGGGGACGTCTTCATCGGTCACCCGCAAAGAATCGGGGTCCGCTACGTGATCAAGGAGGAGATCCGGGCGCTGACCCCGATCGACATCGGCGGCCGCTGGATCCCGACCGTGTTCGTCAAGCGCGGCTCGCTTGACCCCGACACCGAGATCGCCGCGGTGAGGGCACTGACCCATGACATGAGCCCGGGCGAGATCATGGCGATCTATCCCGAGGGGACCCGCCCTACCCACAAGAAGATCCGGCGGGCCCAGGAAGTGATCGCCGAGAAGCAACCCGGGATCGCCCCGCTGGCGGCCCGGCTCAACCACCTCCTGCCCCCGCGCCTGGGTGGCCCGCTGGCGATCCTCGACGAGGCCGCCAACGGCATCGACATCGTCTTCTGCGGCCACGTCGGCTTCGAAGGACTGCGCACGGTCGGCGACGTGATGGCCGGGGTGCTGGTTGGCCGCCAGATCAAGATCCGCTTTTGGCGCTTCGAGGGGAGCACCATCCCCCAGGGCGATCAGGCTCGCACCGAGTGGCTCTACGAGAAGTGGCAGATGATCGACGACTGGGTCGGCGAGGAACTGGCCGCCCGCGGCGAAACCGACTGAGGCAAATTCAGGACTGTCGAGCGCGGTGAGGTGCGTTTGGTCGGCGGTATTCGCCGACCAGACGCATCTCGCGACCGGGGGCGCTAGCCCTGAAGGCGGGCGAGATCCTGCTGGAAGGTCGGGTAGCTGACCGCTGCCGCATCCATGCCGTCGACCGTCACGCCTTCCCGGCTGGCGATGCCGGCGACCGCGCCGAGCATGGCGATGCGGTGGTCGCCGTGGGAATCGACCTTGCCGCCCTTCAGGCCACCGGTGCCGATGATCCGCATGCCATCGTCGCGGGCCTCGATGTTCGCCCCGAAACCGGCCAGCGCACCCACCACCACGGCGATGCGGTCCGACTCCTTCGCCTTGAGCTCCTCGGCGTCGGCGATCACGGTCTCCCCCTCGGCGAAACAGGCCGCGAGGGCGATCACCGGCAGCTCGTCGATCGCCAGGGGGATCTCCGCCCCTTCGATCCGGGTGCCGGTCAGCGGGGCCGACCGGACCGTGATCCGGGCGATCGGCTCGCCCTCCGCCCCGGCCTGCGGCTCGAGCTCGATGTCGGCGCCCATCCGGCGGAGGATGTCGATGATGCCGGTGCGGGTCGGGTTGACCCCGCAGCGCTCGATCACCAACTCCGAGCCGGGGACGATTGTGGCGGCGACCAGGAAGAAGGCGGCGGAAGAAATGTCGGCCGGGACCTCGACCTCGTCCAGCTCGAGTTTTGCGCCTGGCCGGATCGTGACCCGGCCGGACTGGCGTTCGATGTCGGCGCCGGCCGCGGCCAGCATCACTTCGGTGTGGTCGCGGGTCGCGACCGGCTCGATCACGGTGGTCGGGCCTTCGGCGCTCAGCCCGGCCAGCAGAATGCAGGACTTGACCTGGGCCGAAGCGACCGGCAATTCGTAGGTGATGCCCTTCAGCTGGTGGCCATCGATCCGGATCGGCGGGAAACGACCGTCGGTCACTTCGATTTCCGCCCCCATCTCGCGAAGCGGGGTGGCGATCCGGTCAACCGGGCGCTTCCGGATCGAGGCATCGCCGTTCATCCGCCAGAGCCCGCCGTCGCAGCCGGCCAGCCAGCCGGGCAGGAGGCGCATCAGGGTGCCGGCGTTGCCGACGTCGATTCGCCCCAGACTGCGAGGCCCGGTCGGGCCGACCCCTTCGATCATGAACTCCTCCGGCATCGCGTTGAGCGGCTCCGGGTTGACCATCGCCCCCAGTCCCGCCACGGCGGAAAGGGTCGAGCGGGTGTCGTCCGAGTCGAGGAAGTTGGTGACCCGGGTCGGGCCGTCGGCAATCGCTCCGATGATCGCCGCCCGGTGGGAGATCGACTTGTCGGCCGGCGGGGTCAGCGAGCCGCGCAGCGGCCCGGCAGGCCGGAAGGTGGCCCGCTCGCCGCCGTCGAGTTCGACTTCGTGACCGCTCACCGGAGCCACCGCCGGATCATGATCCGGTCACTACCTGGCTGACCGAGTGGCCGAGCCCGGCGATGCATTCTTCGGCCTTCTCGGCCTCGCCCTCCCCGGCGACCCAGAGCGAGATCGCACCAGAGCTCATGTCGGGAGCAGGGTCGAGCGACATGTCGGTGATGTTGACCCCGGCCCGGCCCAGGGCGAGGGCCAGTTCGGCCAGCACGCCGGGCTGATTCGGGACCAGCACCCGCAGCTCGTGGGTCGCTTCCCCGGCGGTCTCGGTTGCCGAGAGCGCCGCCCGGTCCTCGCCGACGGCGGCCTGCCACTGCTCGATCCGCCCGGGGTCGGCCGAGCCGATCACTTCCCTGGCGCGCTCGAGTCCGGCGATCGACTCGTCGATCGCGGCGACCACCGCCTCGTGATTGGTGGCGAAGATCTCGCCCCAGATCGCGGGGTTCGAGCCGGCGACGCGAGTGCCGTCACGGAGGCTCGGAGCGAGGGCGCCGAGCCGCTCGGTGCCCGGCCGGCCCTGGGCGGCGAGCTGATTGGCAAAGACATGTGGCAGGTGGCTGACCACCGCCATCGCCCGGTCGTGCTCGACGGCATCGATCGCGACCGGTTTCGCGCCGAGGCCCTTGACCAGCTTCTGTAGCCGGTCAAGCAGCATCCCCTCGGAGTCCGAGGTCGGGGTCAGGTACCAGCGGGCACCCTCGTAGAGATCGGCACGGGCGTTCATCACCCCGGCCGTCTCGGCGCCGGCCAGCGGGTGACCCCCGATGAATCTCCGGTCGTTTCCGAGCGCTTCGACCAGTTCCTGCTTGGTCGAACCGACGTCGGTCACCACGCAGCCTTCGGGGGCAGCCTCGAGAGCCTTGCGGCCCATCTCGGTCAGATGCCCGACCGAGGCGCAGCAGACGATCACGTCCGCGTCGGCGCAGGCCTCCTCGACCGTGGCCGCCATGTGATCGACCGCCCCGACCTTGAGGCATTCCTCGGCCCGGTCCGGGTTCCGCACCCAGCCGGTGACTTCGGCCAGATCCCGGTCCCGGGCCGCGAGACCGATCGAGCCTCCGATCAGCCCGACTCCGAGGACGGCCAGTTTCATCGAACCCCCTCTAGGCCCGCGAGATCGTCTTGCCGATCACCGAGGTGATCGTCTCCAGCTTGTTCGTCAGCTCCTGGAATTCGGAGGTCGGAACCTGCTGGGCCGCATCGCAGATCGCCTTCTCGGGCTCGTTGTGAACCTCGATGATGATCCCGTCCGCACCGGAAGCGGCAGCGGCAAGGGACATCGACTCGACCCAGTCGCGACGACCCGGTGCGTGGCTCGGATCGACGATCACCGGCAGGTGCGTCTGCTCCTTCAGGGCAGGCACTGCCAGCAGGTCGAGCGTGAAGCGGTAGGCCGTCTCGTAGGTCCGAATGCCCCTTTCGCAGAGCATCACGTTCTCGTTGCCTTCCTTGAGGATGTACTCGGAGGCCATCAGAAGCTCCTCGATCGAGGCCGAAAGCCCGCGCTTCAGCAGCACGGCCTTGCCCGACTTGCCCGCTTCGGAAAGCAGCGCGTAGTTCTGCATGTTGCGGGCGCCGATCTGGATCACGTCCGCCACTTCGACCACGTCGTCGATGTCGCGCAGGTCGAGCAGCTCGGTCACGATTGGCAGGCCGGTACGCTCGCGCGCTTCGGAAAGCAGGCGCAGCCCTTCGCGGCCGAGGCCCTGGAAGCTGTACGGAGAGGTCCGGGGCTTGTAGGCGCCGCCTCGCAGCATCGTCGCGCCGGCATCGGCCACGGCGTCGGCCGAGTCCAGCATCTGGTCTCGGTTTTCAACCGTGCAAGGACCCGCCATCAAGGCGAAGTTCGTGCCCCCGACTTTTCGGCCGCCGATCTCGAGAACCGAGTCGGCACCCTGCTTGGTTTCTCGGGACGCCAGCTTGTAGGGCTTCGAGATCGGAGTCACGTGGTCGACCCCGGGTGCTCCTTCCAGACCGAGATCGGCGACCTTGCCGCGATCCCCGATCGCCCCGATGACGGTCAGCAACTCTCCCTCGGAAATGTGCGCCGAACAGCCGATCTCCTCGACCCGTTCAACGACATGGGCGATCTCTTCTTCGGTCGCCCCCTCTTTCATCACGATCATCATTGTTTTTTGCTTCTACCTTTCCTGTACTGCCAAAGACCTTACCTGCGTTCGTCCGGCCGAAGGCAGCGGACGACACCGAATGACACGGCGCCCGGCGGCTGTGAATTCACTGGCGGGCAGCTACCCGCATCACCGGACGGACGCCTAGATAAATCGCCAATAGGAATAAAAGGCAGCACCGGGGGTTCCGCTCTTGCGGAGGGCCGTGCCCGAAGGGGCGATGCGGCTGTCGGTCTGCTGCGGCATTGGGCCAGTTTGTATCAGGTCGCCCGGCTTAGCGCCAACGATCGGCCGCGCGGGGCGCTAGCCGTGCGCCTTGATCGCTTCGCCGAGCGCGGCCACGAAACGGTCGTTTTCTTCCGGCGTTCCGTAGGAAACCCGCAGCCAGCCGGGGCCGCCGAGCAGTTTGCCGGCCCGGACCACGATCTCCGCCTCGGCCAGCGAACCGACCACCGCATCTTCGATCTCCGCACCGTTATCGCCAAGCGAGATCCAGGAGAAGTTGGCCTGGCTGTCGGTCGCCCGCAGGCCGAGGTCGGCCACCCCGGACTCGACCCGCACCCGCTCGGCGATCTGGGTTTCGATCTGCCGCTGGATCACGTCGCCGTGCTCGAGCGCCTCGACCGCGGCGGCCTGGGCCAGCGCGTTGACGCTGAAGGGCTGGCGCACCGCTTCCACCGCCGCTTTGAAGGCCGGCGAGCCGAGCGCGTAACCGACCCGGAGGCCGGCCAGCGAGTGGGTCTTGCTGAAAGTGCGGAGCAGGACCAGGTTGGGGTGCCGCTTCAGCAGGTCGATCGAGTTGGCCGGATCGTCGTAGACCTGGAACTCGATGTAGGCCTCGTCGAGGATGATCTGGACGTGGTCGGGCACCCGTTCGACGAAGTCGGCGATCTCGGCGAACGGAATGTAGGTCCCGGTCGGATTGTTCGGATTGCAGACGATCACGATCTGGGTCGCGGCGGTGATCCCCGCCAGCATGGCTTCGAGGTCGTGGGTCTGGTCTTCCTTCAGGGGAACGCGGATTTCCCGGGCACCGGTCATCGCGGCCATGTTCGGATACATCGAAAACGAGGGCCAGGCGTACACGATCTCCGCCCCGGGCTCGAGCAGCGCCCCGGCGGCGGCGAGCAGGAATTCGCAGGAGCCGTTGGCGCCCGATACCTGTCCGGGCTCGATCCCGTGCCGGTC
>ERZ724519.1112-NODE-1112-length-11381-cov-3.809023_pt1 | contig 11381 bp, 3 predicted proteins | sample MGYA00376052_ERZ724519 | MGnify/ENA primary metagenome ERZ724519 (study PRJEB28724, sample SAMN07190883) | activated sludge metagenome | isolation source: activated sludge of sewage treatment plant in Hong Hong | place: Hong Kong | collected 2016-03-17 ... | reverse complement strand
CATGCATCACCTGTTGAACAAACCAGGCTCACCCTCATCATAGACAAGCGGAGAGAAGCAGTTTTAAACGCCCCCAATCAAACCGGGCAGGAGCAAGCAGTAAGTGGGCATACATTATCCCACAAAAGAGAAGTATTGTTGATCCCCACTCAGGAAGGCTTTGAGGTCATCCGACACGATGAAATTACCCGCATAGAAGCCGATCGCGCCTACTGCGTACTCCACCAAAAAAACGGTCGCCGCCTGATGATCAGCAAGCCCTTGCGCGAGCTCAAAGACCAACTCCCAACCGATCAATTTTTCAGGTGCCACAGCTCCCACCTGATCCGACTCAGCGCCGTAGTAGCCTACCGCAAAGAAGGAGGCGGCGTTTTGGTGCTTTGCGATGGCAGCCACGTACCCGTAGCCAAGGCAAGAAAGGAAGAGATGGTGAGGGTCTTGGGGGGGTGAATTTTTTATTCCGGATTAATAGAATACTATTTTGAAAACAGAAAAACATGAAAATTAAACCAGCGTCAATTCAACAGAAAATTAAATTAATTAATATAATCAGAAGCAGAATGAAACAACTTAGTTTAGTAATTGCTCTTTCATTATGTTATCTAAATATTAATGCCCAAAGTTGTGATCTGCTATATGACAACTTTGCCAATTCTGCTGCCTGGACGCAAGTGGGTACCAATGTTTTGGTTTTAAATAATGAAATTGTTTTTGAGAACAATGCAGAGGACCAGATACAAAGAAGGGTTTATCGTTCAATTGGAAGTACATTGAACAGCAATGACACCTGGAGTATTGAAGTTGATTTTTATGTTGAAAATACACCTACCGGAAGTGTAGGTCATATACCAGCAGCACTCACATCTGGGACACAGGAGTTTTTTACTAGTTGTCCGGATGTACCATGCACTGGGTACCCTCCAGGTATCCAGGATGGCATAGGTGTTTGCTTTTTAACTTCAAATGCCTTTTCAACAGACAGGGCATTTTATATCCGGGCAATTGAAGGCAATGGAAGTTTGGAATATGCTTCACTGCCAATACCCGCACTTAATACCAATACAACCTACTACCTAAAATTAGAAAGAGTTTCTCCCATTGAAGTTAAACTTGCTGCTTTTTCTGACTCACAGAGGACGGTACATTTGGCCGGATCACCCGTTTCACTTATCATTCCTGCTTCAATTACAGATTTGTCAACATTCCAGGTTGGCAACATAGCAAGAGGTTTTAATACGCGACAAATGAATGGAAAACTTGTGCATGAGTTATGTATTTCAAGTCAAACAAACTTAGGGTGTAACAATTGTTTGCCATGCCTCAATTCAAATATAGTATATGTTGATCAAAACGCAACAGGATTGGATAATGGGACCTCATGGTTAAATGCATATAATTCCCTTCAGGATGCCTTGGATAAAGCCGATGCCTGTCCAATGGTTTCCGAAATATGGGTGGCAGAAGGTACTTATTTACCTGAAAAATATCCCAGTGGTTGTGTTGGGTGTACTTCAAACAGGGATTTTACCTTTTATATCAAACCCGGAATCAAATTATATGGCGGTTTTGCTGGGGACGAAACTATTTTGTCAGAAAGGAATTCATTAGAAAACATTACCATAATAAGTGGAGATTTTAATGATGACGACATCACTTCCGGGATAGGAAATTCATTCAACATATCAAATACTTCGGAAAATGCGCATCATGTAATTTTATCTGTAGGCCAAAACAGCAGTCAAACAATTATTGATGGATTTACCATATTGGGTGGCAATTCAGAAATCAATTCGGGTATTCATGTAGCGGGCATTTTTATAGAAAGAAGAAGGGGAGGCGGTGTCTATTTTTCAGGTGGAAATGTTTCACTTAACAATAATATTATAAAAAACAATTCTTGTTTAAATACAGGGGGTGGAGTTTATTTAAATGGACAAAATTTTAATATAGCTTACAATACCATAACAAAAAATGAATCTTCTGAATTTGGGAGTGGGATTTATAATAGCAGTTCAAATACCAACATTACTGGCAACACTATTTTTTTAAATTCAGCATCGGCAGGAGGAGGTATTTATTCTGCGAATGGGCCAGTATTGTATAGCAACAACCTGATTAATTATAATTACGCGAGTAACATAGCAGGAGGTTTATGTCTAAATGGCAGTTCAAATGATTTGATAAACAATACTATCTATGGCAATGTTTCTGAAGGTTATGGAGGTGGTCTGGTAGTTGTCAACTCCAACAACAACCTTATCAACAATATATTTTGGGAAAATAAAATCAATGGAACAAATAACAATGTTCAAGGGTCTGATTTTTATAACATAACCTCGTCTATTAATGTGGCAAAAAACAATGTATTGCAACTTAATCAGGCATCTTACAATGGTAATTTTGCTTTCAATATTGCTCAGGATAATGTTTATACGCAAGATCCAATGTTTCTTAACCCACAGCTTATAGCGGGAATAGATGAAAACCACAGGACAGAAGATGATGGATTCAGATTGCGTACAACGAGTCCGGCTTTAGGTGCAGGGTTTATATCCGGAAGTTTACCTGGAATAGACATCACAGGCTTGACTAGAAATGCACCTTTTGATTTGGGATGTTACTCAGGAAGTATTAATCCGATGATTGTTATTCAAACACAGGCGATGGACAGCCAAAACAATTGTGACCAGAATGCGGATATTCAATCCTGGTTGCAAAACCATGGTGGGGCGGTTGCCTTTTCTAATGCAGGGTTACCGATAACATGGAGTAATGATTTTGAAAATAGCCATATTGTATATGCTTGTCCTGAATCGTACGAAGTTGAGGTTACTTTTACGGCCACCGATGCTGATGGTAACAGTATTTCAACTTCCGCTGTATTTTCATCTACAGATTCAAACGGCCCCATTGTGGTGTCTCCTGGCCTATTAAATCTGGATTGTAGCAATGAGCCGGAACTTAGTCTTACCAATTGGTTAAATACCGGGCCCAATGTACTTTACGATTGTGGCAATAATTTTGTAAAATCCTATGCTCCCGATATTCAAAGTTTAAAAAATGATTTGGATTTAAATAGCATAGCCTGGGTCATTTTTACAGTTACCGATGAGTGTGGAAATAGCACCGTTGCGACGGGTGAAGTAAGCATTGGACAAAGCGCCCCTAATACCTACTTTCAGGATAATGATGGCGATGGTTTTGGGGATAACAACCATAGTATCATTTCCTGTTTTGCTCAAGCCGGGTATGTAGACGTAATTGGTGATTGTGACGATGCCGATGCCAATGTAAATCCCGCGTCAACGGAAGTATGTGACTGTATGGATAATGACTGTGATGCACAAGTGAATGAAGGGTTAAGTTGTTCACCACCCGAAGCCAAATGTTATGCGGTAGGCATCATCACAGTAGATCCGTCCATGTTGGTTTACAATGGACCGGGCACTGCTGACGTCTTTAATGTACCAGTTGACCTTTTTGACAATGGATCTACTACAGGAAGCTGTTTTGAGGATAAGTTGGTAAAAAGGTTGAATACGGTTGTAAATTTTAATTGGACCACAAATGGGTCGTGTATTGACGCTATTCCAAATTCCATTTACAACAACAATGACAAAGGATCCGTATTAAAGACCTGTTTACCAGTAAGTCCAGCTGATTTTAATCTTATCAGGAAATATCAGTTGGTAGTTTCGGATCTGGTTGGAACTAGTGTTTGCACAGGATATTATAAAATTATCTATGCCCCATCGCAGGCCCCCCAATTCTTAGACATGACCGCCCAAGAAGTGACAATTGCCGGGTTGAATGAGGATATGCTTCTGTTTCCCAACCCGGGTATGGAAGAATTAAACATCTTAGTGGAATGGCATCCTGAGTATGCTAACTCCTTATTTGTTAAAATACTGGACAGCAATGGGCGGTTGGTGTATTTCAACAACGACTTGAATACCGGTCATATTTCGATACCGGTAAGTGACTGGGTGAAGGGTATATATCAAGTGACTTTAGGAGGCGGCGAAAGGACCATGACAATGAAGTGGATAAAGATTTAAGTATAGGGCTAAATCCAATCATTATCGAATTTCATTGATTTGGGAAACCCAAAATTACCTTCTGGAAACCCAACTTTCATTTGTTCAGATATTAAATGTATTTGACATATTTTAGCCGGAGCGCGAAAAAATCCGGCTATTTTTTTTGTTTTTTTAGGTCTCAGTTCATAGGAAATTACGGGCATCAAATTTTTTTGATAAAACATATTTGAATTTTAATTATAGGTTAAATCTCAATATGTAAAGCACAGATCAACAATTGAATAATCCTTATGAACAAGCAATCCTTCCTTAAAAACACTTGTGTTTTTATTTTTTTATTAAGCAGCCTTTTGGGTAAAGGTGCGGTGTATTACTGGGTGGGCGGCTCCGGTGTCTGGAGCGACCTTTCTCACTGGTCAACCACAACCAACCCTTTAGGACCATACCACCTCAACATACCTACGGCCATGGACGATGTGGTTTTTCTCACCAACGGAGGCGTACCCTATACCGTCACCATGGATGCCACCAATACCATCGTAAAATGTAAAAACATGGACTGGTCCCTTGCTCCGGCCGGTTGTACCCTCACCGGTACGGGTACGAGGGCAGACATCCATGGTTCTGTTGTTTTACATCCCAACATGACATTTGATTTTGCGGGGGATATATGGTTTGTGATAGATATGAATGTGACCAATACGATTACCAGTAATGGGGTGCATTTTCCGCAAAATGTATATTTCAGCGGCAATTCCGGAACCTGGAATTTGACAGATGCCTTCTATGTAGAAAAATCAATCTATCACTACAATGGCAGATTAAACACACAAAACAACACAATTACCGCCGGAACAGGACTCCCGGGTAGTCCAAACCCGCCTTTTTCATTAATCCTGGATTTGGGCTCGTCAACAGTAAATATTATATCAGGTAAAGGAATATTTGCCTATTTAACGGGAAATTTTATTGCAGGAACTTCAACCATAAATCACCATACAGGCGGAGAAATTGGTGGCAGTGGGACTACTACGCCATTTTATAAAATAAAACTTAATACTGTAAGCAATACAAACCCATCTGTTTTAAATGCAGTTTCTTCAATAGACTCCATTATATTTAACTATTATGGTACAATTCATTCATGGAATCATCAAAATGTAGCTCAAAATTTTCATACTGTAGTGTTTAAGGATAATGGTACTATCACCAATGCCAACAATTTCACCAGTCTTAAGTTTGAGCCCGGGAAAAGTTACACTTTTGGGGACTATACACCAATATATCAAGTACCAAATACCAGTACAGACATTACCATTGTTTCAGGAGGTTCGTTTGTTGCTAATGGTGGTGGAGGTTGTTCAGGTGCCATTACCATGATAAGCAATGTAAGTGGGACTCCAGTGAATGTAGTCAACAACAGTGGCAGCACTATAAACATATACAACGTACTGCAGCAAGACATTCATGGTAATGGCAACATGCCGCTCATCAACAACAATGGAAATGATTTAGGCAATAATACGGGTTGGACATTCAATGCACCGCAAGCTCCTTATGATTTATTTTGGATAGGCGGGCAGGGAGAATGGACTGATCCTGCGCATTGGTCATTGACAGATGGCGGTGCTCCAAGTGGTTGTATTCCCAATGCGATTACCAATGTGCATTTTACTGCATTATCAGGATTCACATCAAGTAATGTAGACATTGAAGAGATTACTACCCCTTTGGATTACAGAGACCTTACTTGCAGGGATTTGGATTTTTCTAACGTGACTGGGCATCCAACTTTTAAAAGTGTCTATAATGGAATAAACTCCAGTACTTTAAATGTTTACGGGTCTTGTCGCTGGGGTATGGAAATGAAACAAAAGTTTGACAAAAAAATTAATTTTCTCGGAAACGGCAACCATGATATTGAAAGCAATGGTATTCCTTTTTATGCGAACCTAATTTTTAAGGGATCTGGCACATGGAATTTATTAGATTCAATGTCATTATCTGATGAAGAATATTATGTAGGAAGGGGTGTATATCACGAAAGTGGAATAGTTAAGACACATGGCAACCCAATCAGTTTTGACAGTGGACGAAATTGGTGGGGAAATCTATCGGAACTTGGAAACAATGGAGATGCATATGGGTCTAGAGTGAACAGAGGAGCTGAGTTATGGTTAGGTGATGTTGGAGGAAATAGCTCTAATATTTATTTAAATAATAATATCTATTTTTATATTGATTATGAGCAGGGAAAGTTTCTACCTGTAAAATCTCATATCATAGGGAAGGGAGTTGGATCAAAAAGAATTTCAGCCCGAAATTTACCTCATGATTTCTACGATGTAACATTTGAAGCAGATAATTATGATACATATTTTAATGGTGGCATAATAAATAGATTAATTTCTAAAAATGTCGGAACAACCATTGAAAGCAATGCTCCTAATAATCGACTCATTCATTATGCTGCGTTTTTACAACTTGGAGAAATCAAAGACAATCAAACGTTTGATACTTTGGTTTTTTCAGGAGGCAATAGATATAGACTTGAGCGGGGCAAAACACAGATTATCACCTCACAGGGAGCATTAATAAGCATGGGTGGTTGTGATAGCTTAGTATATATTCAGTCATCTGATGGAACGGCTCCTGCAACAATAAAGAAAGAATTAGGAACAGATGTATCTATCAACAACACTATAGTTGAAAATGTAATGGCTGACATTTCAACCGGCGCATCATATACAATAAATAATGGATTAACTCTTGCAAATTCCACAGGATGGGCAGTAATCAATTCTCCACCCAGAAATTTATATTGGGTAAATAACGGAGGTTATTGGGACGATAGTTCGCATTGGTCTTTGACACCAACTGGACCAGGAGGAGAATGTCCCCCTACTCCATTAGATCATGTTTTTTTCACAAATAATTCTTTTTCTTTAACCAACCAAACAGTTCAAATTAGGTCATATGATGCTTATTGCAAAAATGTAAATTGGACAGGTGTTTTGAACAGCCCTCAATTTTTTGCTCCCAACTATCTTATACATCTAAATGTATTTGGAAACTATATACTTGACCCTAATATGATCCATAATTTTTATGGTGAGCCAAATTTTAGGGCGGACAGTAGTGCTTTCATTTCTATGGCTGGACATCAATTTTATTTTGATGTTTATTTTAAAAACCCATTAGGAGACTATACTCTGACGGATGATTTTAAAACTCAATCATATTACGGAGGTCAGGCAAATATGAATGTTGCTGGTACAATTAGAACAAATGGAGGCGTTGAGATTTATGGTTCATTATATTCCGATGTAACTTCTAAATTCTATTTAGGAAACTCTACCATTATACTATCCCCAAATGGGAATAGTTATCCAACTAGATCAATAATTAATACACTCCCAGAGAATTTTCATTCTGGGACATCACATGTGATAGTAAAACAGGGATATTTAACTAATTCAGTTTTTTGTTACAAAAGTATTGAGTTCTATGATGTAACCCTCCAAGGCACAAACCCAAGTGTTGATCCTTCTTTTTTCCAAAATGCTTCCGTGAAAAATAGAATAGTAGTCGAAAATTATTGGGAACTTTATTCTCTATTAGTTAATGATACTATGTTTATTAACGAAATTGAATTTAAATCTGATGGCTTTTTGGCTAGTAATTACACTTATGTAAATGGTGATATTGAAATTCACAACGCTACTTTTGCACCAGGAAAAAGCTACTTAATTTATGGAAACATCAGAATGATTCCTAAAAACGGACAAGAGGCAAAACTAAATATTGCAGGATTGCCTAATAAATATATACAGTTGAATGGGTATCCGGGAATAGGGGGTAATATAGTTATGGATGACTATAATACCACCCCCACCTGCACCCAATATGTATTTCTAAGCAACATGAATCACACAGGCACCGAAATCATTCAGGTGCCCACTCCCGGTGGAAATGTGATCAATAATTCCGGTTGGGTGTTTGCTCCATGCAATCCATGTCCCAATAATCCACCCATTTTGGACTCTCTTTTGAGCACCCTGGAAAGGTGTGGTCCAGGTATTGTAGATTTGGTTTTGTCCGATTTGTTGCCCGGAGAGAATGCGGTGTGGTTTAGAGATTCTTTGCTTACCGATACCCTTTACAACAGCACCAATTTGTTTCAGCCACTGGTGAGTTCAGATACTTGTTTTTGGGCGAAAGTCTTTAACGAGGGAGGTCAGTGCTATTCAAGCGACACCATAAAGATCTGCATCAATGTATTTAAAAAACCGACAGAATATTCAGTATCGGGTGGTGGAAGCGTCTGTCAGGGAGGAAATTTAAATATTATTCTGGCTGATTCCGAAGTAGGTTTTAATTATCAATTGCAACTTGATGGTGTTGACTTTGGATCCCCACAGGCGGGTACTGGAAACCAGTTGGTATTCACCATCACCTTTCCAATTGGGGTCACAACCGGCACGTTTACAATTATGGCCATCGGTGAAGGCGGATGTTCCAGTACCATGAACAATGGTGTGAACGGCACCTACCTTCCATCTCCTGCGCCAGTCATTGGGCTTAGTTCCAATAATCCGGTTTGTGCATTGGTTGGCTCCATTGAACTCTTTGAAAATGGAGGTCAGGCGATAAGCTGGAATTGGAGCGGACCCGTAGCATGGACTTCATCTTCGCAAAATCCGGTAAGAACACCGGTGACTCCGGCAGAAAGTGGATGGTATTCGTGTACGATAGAAGCAAACAATGGCTGCAGTAATGTCTCCTATTTGTATGTGGAAGTGATTCCCAGTCCTTCGGTCAACCAGCCATCTGACATGGTCTTATGTCACAATAACAATATAGGGGCAATTAATTTTTCCGGCTCCAGTCCTTCCGCAACTTATGCATGGACCAACAACAACAGTTCCATTGGCCTGGGAGCTTCCGGTACAGGAAATCTTCCCTCATTTTCTGTCAGCAACATTGGAAACGCTCCGGAGACGGCAACCCTGACCGTCACGCCTTATCGCGATAGTTTGGGTGTGGTGTGTGTCGGCGAGCCGAAATCATTTACAATTACCGTTAACCCTATTCCCAATGTCGATGTCCTGGCCGACACCAGTTTTTGTGCAGGAGACCTGGTAGCGGCTACTGTAATTTCCGGCAAGGTAGGGAATACGGTATTTACCTGGACCAATGACAACACCGATATAGGGTTAGGTGCTACCGGCATGGGCAACCTCCCGTCGTTTATGGCCGGCAATGCCACCACTGCCGATGAAGTTGCTACCATCATGGTTTATCCTTTATTCACAAATCAGGGCGTAAGTTGTATTGGCAGCGCAACTTCCTTTGAAATGACCGTGCATCCTTCGCCAACCGTAAATACATTATCCAATGTGGTCGTGTGTGCGAACGGAGACATATCCCCAATTGTCTTCAGCGGAATCATACCGGCTACCACATACAACTGGACCAATGACAACCCAGCTATTGGACTATCTGCAATGGGCACCGGAGATATTCCATTTACTATAGCCACTAATAACACGGCGAACCCCATTTTGGCAAACATCACCGTTACACCCTCTGTAAACAATGGCGGTCTTATATGCACAGGAGCATCACAGACGTTTACCATCACCGTAAATCCTTTACCGATTTTAACCGCAGTGTCGGCTATTGAGGTTTGTGCCGGCGATGATGCAGGACCCGTTTTGTTTGGCAGCAATGTAACGGGTACCGTGTATAATTGGACTAACAACAACACCAGCATTGGTTTGGCTGCCGCGGGCAATGGCGACTTACCCCAGTTTGTAGCCATGAATAATACACTGGCGCCCAAGGTGGCGAATGTTTTTGTAAATGGAAGTTATACAAATGCCGGCCTCACCTGTACCGGAGCGCCCATCAGTTTTACCATCACCGTTAACCCATTACCTATAATTTACGATGTTACCGGTGGTGGCATCTATTGTAACGGCGACAACATTGGGTTGCCTGTAGGTTTGAGTAACTCTCAAAATGGAATCAATTATCAATTGAAGTTGAATGGGAATCCAATTGGTTCTCCCATTGCCGGAACCGGATCACCTCTTAGTTTTGGCAATCAAACCGGCATAGGGGTGTACACCGTTACGGCAATCAATGCCACCACCGACTGTATATCTGAAATGGCCGGCAGTACAGAAATAGAAACAACTAATTGTACCATCGACATCATAGATCCATGTGTTTGTTTGAATAATGCGACCACATTGAGCAATGGACAATTTTCAGAAACCATACAAATCAGCGCCCCGGCAGGTCAAACCTGGACAGTGACTGCTTCCAATGGATTATACAGTACTTTAAGCCCTGCCCCACCCGCAGCACCCACCCCGCTTGCAAATAATACCACATTCGTAGAAACACCTGCGGGCAGTGGAATTTATCTGCTCAACGCCCGTCACGTCGATGCGCTGGGTTATACCCTTTCTGCGAGCAATGGAATCATCACATTAAGTGTGGGCAATGTTTGTGCCTACCCCAATCCGGTAATTTTATCGCCGGCAGGACCATTTTGTGCTTCAGAACCATCCTTTACGTTGACTGGAAATCCGGGTGACAACCAGTTGATCAGTCAGGGTTTTACCATAAATGGCGTGCCAGCGACCACATTTGATCCGGGAGCTGGTCCGGGTATCTATACCATAAATTATGTGGTGGATGGTGGAGAACCAAAAGCGTTTGGGCCGAACGATCCGGGCTGTATTCAAAGCGTAAGTCAGCAGATAACTGTGGTAGAAGTTCCGGTAGTAAATGATGTTGCAGATCAGGTACTGTGTGCCGATAGTTTAACCATACCGGTTACCTTCAGTGGCAGCCCTCAAGGCAGCGTATATCAATGGACCAACAACAATACATCGATAGGACTGGCAGCTGCAGGGGTGGGGAATATTCCTTCCTTCACAGCGACCAATATGTCGTCAACGGTTCAATCAGCAACCATAACAGTGACACCACAGTTCTCCGGTGCAGGTATTGTCTGTTTTGGATCACCGCAGACTTTTACCATTTCAGTAAATCCTACACCGAATGCGGTAACTACACCGGCCTCACAGACGATATGTTCCGGAGGGTCAATTACTACCATTGCACTAAGCGGCAATGTAAGTGGTACAAGGTACAACTGGACACGCGACAATTCGGCGACCGTTACGGGCATACCATCAAGTGGCAGTGGGAACATCAGCGGAAGTTTGACCAATACGACCAACGCACCGGTGACGGTCGCCTAGAGAAAGACCGCAGCTGCGGACGGAGGTCGGGGGACAGCCAATACAGCGACGGTGTTGGTAA
>ERZ724519.1111-NODE-1111-length-11381-cov-4.589264_pt1 | contig 11381 bp, 5 predicted proteins | sample MGYA00376052_ERZ724519 | MGnify/ENA primary metagenome ERZ724519 (study PRJEB28724, sample SAMN07190883) | activated sludge metagenome | isolation source: activated sludge of sewage treatment plant in Hong Hong | place: Hong Kong | collected 2016-03-17 ... | reverse complement strand
AATCACCGGTTTCAACATTCACTACATCAAATACCACAGGATGTAAGCCATTGAATATTTCATTTCAGACTAATGCTTGTTCCGGTTGCAGTTATCAATGGAATTTTGGTGATGGCAATAGCTCATCCCTATTCAATGGTAATAATACTTACACTCAATCAGGGATATTCTATCCTACATTAACCGTTACAGCTGCAAACGGATGTACTGCTACATCAAATCTTCCATACGGAATTACTGTTAACGGACCTGAGGCCGGCTTTCTTGCAGATAAAGTAACAGGATGTAATCCATTAACGGTAAACTTTGCAAATACCAGTATAGGCTCAACATCGTGGTTATGGAAATTTGGTACAGGTGACACTTCAACAGCAAACAGTCCAACCTATCTCTATCAGAATCAAGGCAGCTTTAATGTTACACTAATTGTCTTTGATGGCAATGGCTGTAAAGACTCATTACGCAAACAAGGTTACATTAACCCAGGACCAAGCGTAAACAACTTCAGTAATCCGCAACCCGTTTCAGGATGTGCACCACTTACGGTTTCATTAAGCGACTCATCAGGTGCAAATTCATGGCTTTGGAATTTTGGTGATGGCAGTACCGGTACAGCACAAAATGTCTCTCACACTTATAACACTCCGGGGACATATACAGTAAGTCTTCAGACACAAAGCAATGGCTCAACATGCTCTCAAACAATCAGCAATTTTGCCACCTACATTGTCGGTGGTGGTATTGCTGATTTTACATACAACCAAACACTTTGTCCGCCTTTTATTGGAACATTTACAGACAGTTCCTTAAATGCAGTTTCATGGCAATGGAATTTTGGTGATGGACAAACATCAACACAACAAAATCCTGTTCACACCTATAATCACACCGGAAGTTATAATGTTTCTTTAACCATAACTTCTGCTAATGGTTGTACATCAACAAAAGTTGAACAATATGCAATGAACTTTTTAAATTTAGGTGCTGCGCCATCTGCCCATACTTTAGACACCATTCCTCCTCTTGATGTTCAGTTTTCGGCCAACTCAGTAGGTGCTACATCATGGCTATGGACTTTTGGTGATGGCGATTCTTCAACACAGGAGAATCCGATGCACACCTATCAATCAACAGGCCCATTCACAATAAGCTTAACAATTGCCAATGACAGTTGCAGTTACACATACAGTTTTCCCCCTACCAACTTTGGAAGTGGTGGTACATTTTATGATGAAAACCATGATACAACACAATTCACCATGCATTATGATGGCTGTGCACCATTGACCATAAGTTTCAATAACCCCTTTTTAAATGTTGTTGGTTCCCATTGGGATTTTGGTGATGGCAATACGTCATCTCAACAAAATCCAGTACACACCTACAACGTACCAGGCATTTACGATGTTATGCTTATTGCAAACTTATCCAATGCAAGTGTTGACACAATTTATCATTCACAGGCAGTAAAAGTGGCCGGAACCCCTGTTACATTTACAGTAAATTCCGTCAACACCTGTAATGGCTCAAACATTCAGGCTTTACCATCAAACCCAAATTTGCAAAGTTATAATTGGGATTTTGGTGATAATCAAACAAGCACACAGGTTTCACCGGTACATAGTTATGCCAATACCAGCAATTACATTATTTCTTTACAGGCTCAGGATACAAGTGGATGTACAGTCATTCATTCCAAGAGCTTATATGCAAATGCTGATGCCAATGCTATTCTCTCAAATAAAAACAGAGCTTGTGCATCTGACACCATTACCTTTTCAGTTCAAAACACAAATTACGTAAATTATACATGGGACTTTGGCGATGGCACGTCAGCAACCGGTAATCCAATATCACATATTTACTCTGACTCCGGAACTTATTCAGTTCAAGTTGTTATTACGGATATAAATGCTTGCACACAGACAATAAATGCAGTGCAACCAATTAACATAGTAAAACCTGTGGCTGATTTTAGCATCAATATGCTATCTTCATCATGCACTATGGTAAATGTGCAACTAACAAATACTTCTACAGGAAGCACTTCTTATACCTGGGATTTAGGAGATGGGACTATGTCGTCATCAACTGACGTAAACAAATATTACTATTACGGGCCAAATCCACCTTACACTTATGATATTAAACTAACAGCATACAACAATGGATGTTTAAGCACCAAAACCTTAGCTCAGGCAGTAACCATACCAAACTTTGATGTTAAATTCAGTTATACTAGAAGTCAAGGTTGCTTACCAATAACAATTAATGTAACTGATTCAAGCCTTAATGCTGTTTCCTGGAAGTGGTCTTGGGGTGATGGAGACACCACGTTTACACAAGCCTCACAACATACATTTACCACTGTACCACAAGATAAAATAAAACTCTTTGCCAAAGATGTTAATGGCTGTGAAAAAAACTATGAACTAGATAACATTCAACTTCCTGCAGCAGTATTTATGCAGTCAGATACAATAGGATGCAATCCAAAACAAATACAATTTACTGATTCAAGTAAAAATGCATATCAATGGTTATGGAAATTTGGTAATGGATCAACATCTACAGTTCAAAATCCAGGAGTCAATTATAATAGTACCGGCAATTTTACACCTACTTTAATAATTACTGATTCATTTGGATGTAAAGATACCGTTGATGGAAAAACCATTGCAATCACAGAGCCTCAGGCTGATTTTAGTTACACAAAATCTGCAGGTTGTATTCCTGTGATTGTTCAATTTCAAAACGCATCTTCAGGTGCAACAAACTATTTGTGGAATTTTGGTGATGGAAGCACATCAACACTCCAGAATCCAAACCATATTTATACAACTGTTGGAAACTATCAGGTAACACTTACAGTAACTGATGCATCGGGTTGCAGTAACACAAAAACTTTGACCAATGCTTTACACATACCTGGGCCATTAGCCTCTTTCTCACTTTCCAACAATTATGGCTGCCAACCATTAACTATCAGCCTTAACGACTCTTCGCAGAATGCACTAAGTCATTTTTGGAGTTTTGGAGATGGAGATACCTCAGTGAATGCTTCACCAACTCACACTTTTACAACAGCAGGCTCCTACTTAGTGACACTCATTGTTAAAGATGCGAATGGATGCCAATCGGTATTTACACATCCGGATACAATTAAAGTTTACAATAAACCGGTTGCAGCATTTTCAGTCAGCGACTCTTCAATTTGTGTAGGCTCTTCAATTTCTTTGCTCAATCTATCACAATCATCAAGTAGCTATAAATGGCAATTAGGCGATGGCAGTACGTCACAGCATTACAATGTTAATCATCCATATCAGACTCCGGGACAATTTAGTATTACATTAGTTGCATCTAATGGCTACTGTTCGGATACAGCGAACAGCATCAATGCCGTTACCGTAATTCCATTTCCAATAGCTGAGTTTGGAGGTTCGCCATTGATTGGCTGCATACCACTCTCTTCAAGCATGGTTAATATAAGCACATCACTACAAAATCCGGTTTTTATGTGGGATGGTGGCAATGGGCTTACTTCATCAGCATTCAATCCGCAGTTTAACTATCAAAATGCAGGATATTACTCAGTGACATTAAAAGTAACTAATGAAGGACTTTGCAGTGATAGTATTACTAAACTCAACTTCATTGCTGCACAAAACAATCAACCTATTACGCCTTCAGAAATAAGCTACATAACTGTACTCGATAGTAATGCAATCAGAATATCATGGCAACCCTCATCAGCTACCAATCTGAATAGATTTGAATTATACAGATCAACTGACAATAAAAATTACAACCTGATTTACACAGATTCAAATTCAAACAACAGCACATTGAATCAGCAATTAGCCTATATTGACAACAATGTAACAACCAATCAGAATCGCTATTATTACAAAATTCTGACTATCAACAACTGTAATAATTCATATCCATTGGATAGTTCAAGAGCCCATGCTTCAATACTCTTGACAACAGCACCAGACACCATGTCAAATACACTTTCCTGGTTACCTTATATTGGTGCGCCAATTTCACAATATTCTATTTACCGCAGTATTGATGGATTGAATTATGACCTGATAGATGCAATTGCAGGGACAGAAGATTTTTATATTGACTCTACAGCATATTGCCCGCAGGAATACAGTTATAAAATAGAAGCGCAATTAGACGGCAGCATATACACTTCCGAAAGTAATAATGATGCATCTGTGCCAACAAGTCTTGTAAATCAAATAACCACATCAGTCATACGATCAACAGTGATTGACAACAACAGCATTTTAACAGAATGGTATGAAGGCACACCATTTCCTGAGTTGGTTTACTATTATTTAATTTACAAATCGTCAGATAAAAATCCAGGCAATTTTATTTTGATTGACTCAGTAAACAACAGCACAAAATACTACCTTGACAGAGATGTTGATGTCAACACTTTCACCTATCAATACAAAATTGAAGTTGAAAATATCTGCCAGCAACGAACAGGCCTGACAGATTTATCAGGAAACATTCTTCTTCAAGGTAAATTAGACGACATGAACAACAGTAGACTTGAATGGACGCCTTATAAAGGCTGGAAAGAAGGTGTTGAACGCTATGAAATACAAAAACAAGACGAAAACGGAAATTGGAAAACCATAAAATCCGTAGATGGTAATACCCATCACATGGAAGAAGAATAATTTTCAGAAGTTCAAACAAAATTCTGCAACCTTTTTCTCGCATTTGCATATAAACACTATAAACAATCGGCATGCAGAATAAAAAAATACTCATAACAGGATATAGCCAATGCGGCAAAAGTTCTATTGTGAACCGATTGGTGAATAACAGATTTCATCACTCCTATTCAGAAGACAATCAATTATGTATTGCAAGAAAGGAATTGGCAATAAACAAAAGAAAAGTCAATCTTGTAATCTGGACAGCACCCGGAAGTGTGTCGAATCTAAAATCATTCAAGTCATATTACCTTGGAACAGATGCCTTGATACATGTAGTTGATGTAAACAAACCATCAACATTTTCAGATCTTGATGCATGGATTAGTCACTATCAAAAATTTCTTCCCGGAACGCCTGTTTATTTAACCTGTAACAAAATTGAATCAAATATAAATCTTGACTGTAGCGATTTCTTTACTCAGTTCGACTGTTACAGAACCTTTTTTACATCAGCAAAAAACAATTTCATGATTACTGAAATGTTTCAAACGATAGCTGCTGATTTACTGAGCGAACCCTTCTATCAAAAAATCAAAATCTACTGATATGAAAAACGTTCACAGCAAAAGCCAGATTATAATTTTTGATAACTATGGCAACATTCTTAAAAGCTGTGACACAATTTTTCAGGCAAGTGATTTGATAGGCAAAAACATTATGAAACAATTTCCTCTGCTGAATTGCTATGAACCTGAAATCAGAAATCTTGCAAAAGGCAATGAACCGTTTTTTGTTCCTTGCATAGCATTCTCATTTGCTAACTTCAAAAGTATTTGTGACTTTGTTTTTGTTAGGCATGAAGAAATGAATGAAATAACCATATCATGGATGATTTCAGACAATTATGTTCATTTTAAAGAAAGGTTGAACAAACCGATCAATCTTCCTCAAAATAGAACTAAACCAATGGTCACAGAATTTGTCAACCGTTGGCATAGAAAATAGGTAGCATTTAGGCCTCAATTAATTCTTTCTTTTCCAGATAATATAAAAAAGTCTTTACAACTTTGAAGCCTGCATCTTGCAATACTTCTTTGTAATTAGCTATCTGATGAACGTGATCAGCTTCAATTGCGCCTGTTTTGTAATCAACAACTATAGCCTTATCCCCTTCAAGCATAAGCCTGTCCGGTCTTAAAATATTTCCTTCTGCATCTGCCATTTCATGTTCATTATAAATTTGATAGTATGGGCTAACCCATTTCTTTTCAGAGAGAAATTTGCAGGTAGCCTTAACTCCATTCAACAACTCATTCTTTTCTTCATCAGGTATCTGAAGGTTACTTAAATGATTTTCTATTTTTTCAAGATCAGCTTCACTGCGAAAATCAGCCAGCAACTCATGTACTTTAATTCCAATGAGTCGGCTTTTACTTTGTTCAGCAAATTTTTTAATTTTGAATCCGGTGCTTATCCTGTTTTCTCTTGCATAATAATTTATCAGTTCCTTATGAGTAAAACTATCAGGCACGTCTGCTGCCTTCTTTCGCTTATGTATATATTTAGAATCAACTCCCAAGGTGAAAACAGTATCACTTGCTTTTGTCAAAACTGAGTTAACAGTATCAGCATTAATTATTGCCGACTTAATTAATGTATTGACTTTACTAATACCGTCCTCACTTTCTTTTCCACTATCCGAAATCAGAATAAATAATTTATCTTCTGCCCTGGTACATGCAACATAAAGTGTATTTATTTCTTCTAATACCTTTCCTCTGTTTTCAAGAATATAAGCCTCTCTAAAATAAGTATTTAATAACTTTTTTGAAGGCAAGACAGGAAATGCACCTAATTTGTCGAACGGTGAAACATCACTTCTTATCCATATCAAACCTTTACTACTATTTAAATCCCAATCTGCATATGGAATGATTACTATGGGGAACTGTAATCCTTTAGACTTATGAATAGTGATAATGGTAAGAGCATTTTCATCAGCAGGAACCTGCACTGAAATTTTATTTTGATTGGACTCCACATCCCACCAATCAAGAAACTCAGCAACAGTATTAATCCCTTTATTTGATTTTTGAAAAATCAAATCTTCAAAACATTGCAGGTATGCATCAGGTTGCTTATTTAATCCGAATTTATTTATTACCTGTGTACAAAATTCTGTTAGCGAATAAAGCTTACTATGCTTTACATACTTTTCAATACAAGTTTCAATTACCTTAGTTTCCATTTGCAGATGTTTTGACACAAAATACAAAATAGACTTCTCTGCTACCTGATTTTCATTATCAGCATTGAGTCTAAGACAATTTATCAGAAACCTGATTTGCGGTGCATGGCAAATCAATAGTGAATCGCGTGAATTAATATTCTTGTAACCATTCAAAACTAAAAAGTCTGCCAACTTGTTTCCATTTATATTACTTCTGACAAGCAATGCAATATCTCCAGGCTTATATCCTTTTTCAATCTGGCTTTGTATGTAACTTAGCGTATGTGATGCAATCACCTTATCGGCAGCACTAAAATATTCAGGATAATGTAACTCAGAATACGATTCATCTTTTGTGAATAGTTCAATAGATACAAAACCCCTTTCATCACTACGCTTTGCAATTTGATGTACTGTATTTTCCTGATATGCTGCCTTCAGCAATTGTGATTGTTGTGAGTCAGTAGAAATGATTTCACTTATTGCGCTAAAAAAAATATTATTAAACTCAACTACGGATACAGATGAACGAAAATTAGAATCTAACCGAAATACATCTGTACTATTTGCATGATTCTTTAGCGTGCTTTCCACTTCATTCAAAAGAAGATTCATATCTCCTCCCCGCCAACGATAAATTGATTGCTTACCATCACCAACAGTAAGAACCTGATGTTGTTCCGCCAAACTATTAATTAGCAATGGCAACAAATTTTTCCAATGCACTTGTGACGTATCCTGAAACTCATCAATCAAAAAATTTCTGTACTTGTTGCCAGCCTTTTCATAAATAAATGGTGTGTCATTGTCCCCGATAATTGAGTTCAATATTTTACCCACATCACTCATGAGCAGCATCTGATGATCCTTGCGATAAACTTTTAACTGCCGAAACAGATATTTAAGAATTACGGCCTGGTAAATATTTGTTGTAACAACTTCAGCAGACAATAGTTGTTCAACGCTTTCTACATAACAGTCAACTATTTGCCTTACTATGCCCAACAATTCGCTATTCAGGTTCTGATCTTGTTTAAGAAAATCATGAGCTTTATCTGCAAACACATTTTTACGATCAAGAATCTGCCATGTCCGCAGATTGATAGTATTATCTTTAGGATGTTCCTTTGCGGCTATTTTTTTTATTAAAGAATAAAATCCTTTTTCACCAAAGTAAAAATCTTTTGACTCTGCTCCTACTGAATTTGCTATCTCTAAGAATTTTTTTGCCATTCCTGACATTTTATTCCAGATAGCTGCATGCAAACCCCTTACTTCATTAATCACCGATGTGTCGGCAAGTACATCTGTTTCAAATTTAACTCTAATGTGATCCTTAAAAACTTCTTTAGCAATGGTCTTCAGTTCACCCTGCATATTCCAACCCTTATTGCTATCCACTCTGTGCATTGCAAAATCAATAAGCCAATTGGTAATATCAACATCTGTTCCGGCAGCATGCAAAATATTCTGAACCATAAAGTCTATGGCAGGTTCTGTATTTAAATCAATTTCATATCTGCCAGGCAGTCTCGATTCATATGCAATGGAACGGGTGATGTTCAGAAAAAAACTATCAATAGTACTAATGGAAATATCAGTATAATGATGTATAGCATAACTTAAAACCTTTGCTGCTGCTTGTTCTATATTAAAGGATGTTCCAAGTGATGAAGCTAAATCTGATTTCAGTTTTTCATTCCGACCGGTAGCCAGTTGCCATAAAGCAAGGATGAGTCTTTCTTTCATCTCACCGGTTGCAGCATTGGTAAACGTAACGGCAAGCGTTCCTTTTAAAGCAGCAGGTGATTTTAAAACAAGCAACAAATACTCTTTAACAAGTGTGTATGTTTTACCCGACCCTGCTGACGATTGATATATTTTCAGATTTCCCAAAATACTTTTTATGAGTTTTCAAATTTAAGAATTTGGGATGATTTTTATGATGTAATCAAAATGATTGAATTACATTCAAAATTAAATGTTATCAAATGAGAGAAAAAATAAATTGAATGATTAGTAATTTAAAAACAACATCAACGCAAATTAACCGGTTGAATCAGCTATAGGAAACATAATTTTCAAATGAATAAAACCGGTATTCAATAAGAACAAATTCAATTCTTATTCTTTAAAGCCTGACTTAATAAGTGTTTGTGAATAGGCACGCACCATTGTTTTATCTAACCTGTTTTCAAGTTCATATTCTTTGGCAACCGCTTCGTTATGGATTCTTAACTCTTCGCCCAATGGGAACAATGCATTGATTGATGCACGCAGGCTGTTTCTTTTTTCTACAAATTCTTTTGCAAGCAGCTCCAAATCAATTGAAGATTCATTATTTGACTTTACAGATTGTCTAACTGCCGCAAGGCGTGATTGTGGATATTCTTCTTTGTATTGCGTCACATCCCACATTAGCATTTGTGAAGTGTAGTGGTCGCTGAGTTTGAATTTTAATCTTGAATAAAAATAAGCTTCATAGGAACGCACTGCATGGTCATCAGCTTTAAGCATAAGTTTCAGCCGCTCAACCCCGGTTTTGCCGTAAGGTATAAATGTTTTATTCAATGAATCGTTTAATGTAGCTAAAGCCATCACATTTACCTTTTCCTTGATAAGTGGTGCTCTGTTGTTTACAAAAACCTGAAACGCTTGTCCTCCGGTCAGCTTTGCTATCTCTTCCCATCCCGGCAATTCACGCTGACGCATTTGTTTGTCATTTTTAATACAATAAACTGTATGAATTTCAATATTATTTTTCACTGCTGTTTCACACTGAGCCCTGAAATCAAACCTTCCAAGGTTGACATAACCATTGCCCATTACAAACATCATTTTAACAGCATCAGGTTTCTCACTCCAGGACATATCGTTAACTCCTGAACCTATAGCTGCACCCACAAACTGAATTCCGTTCTCTACATAAGGTTGTATGTCGAACATTTTTTGTGAAAGTGCATCATAGTCATCTGTTAAATCAGAAATGACTTTTATGTACCCACTGCCATCATGAAAGGAATATCTTGAAAAACCAATCAACCCTATTCTAATCACAGGTTTGGGAGTAAACATCTGCCATTGATTGATAATATCCCACATTTTGTCTCTAAAATTATCAAGCAAGCCGTTGGTACTACCGCTAAGGTCCATACAAATTACCACATCAACCTGACGAGGCTTTGTACTTGTATTGTTAATTTGTTGTGATTGACCATCAGCCGAAACGAAAATCAGCAGTATTGTTAAAATACTAAAGCTAATGATGGATTTTAAAGAGTTCATTGTGTATGATGTTGTTCCTTTTGTACGGAAATTATGCATTAAAGTTATATTCATTTAAAAACTAAAATCGAAGAAAAATCGGTAGTTATTACATTGTTTTTTTACCAAATTCATAATCATATAAGCGGATTTTTCTATTTTTGGCTCGAGAACTTTAAAATTCATGCACCGCTTTTACCTATTTATGGAAATAAGCCAGAAATCTTTTTGTAAAAACCTGAAAACCAGCATATTCAGATTTTATTATTTAAGTTTATTCCTCCTGTTATTGTTATCGTGTGCAGCTGAGGGCTTTGCGCAACCTGTACTTTCTGCTTCATTTTCAAACTATAACGGTTACAACATCAGTTGCAATGGCTTTAGTGATGGTCAAATTGATTTGACAGTTAATGGTAGCGGCCCTTTTAATATTCAATGGAGCAATGGTGCAACAACAGAAGATATCCAATAACTGGTACAAATACAGCAACAGTATCAACAGCAGGAACTTATACTGTAACTGTTGTTGATGTTGCCAACGATACAACAATTGAAACTTATTCTCTTACTGAACCTGATGCTATTACAAGAAGTGCAGTTTCAATTCAGGACGTAACATGTTTTGGGTTAAATAATGGAAGCATTAATATTTCAGTTGCAGGCGGTGTCCCAAACTATAGTTTTCAATGGTCAAATAGCAGCTCGAATGAAGATATATCAAGTTTGATTGCCGGAGTTTATACTTTGACAATTACAGATTTGAATAATTGTACTTCAGTTTTTGCCAATGATACCGTTCATGAGCCTGATGAAATAAAAATTACAGCAACAATTACGAATACTTCTTGTGGATTGATTAACGGAATGATTGATGCCTCAATTTCTGGAGGCATTTCACCTTATGGATATTTATGGTCCAATTCAAACACAACAGAAGATCTTAACATTCTTTCATCAGGCGTTTATACACTAACAGTTACTGATCAGAATTTATGTACAAAGGTTGATAGTTTTACTGTTGGTGCAAGTACTCAACCGTCTGTAGTGCTCGACTCTGCATTTAATGTTACATGTTTTGGGCAAAGTACTGGAAGTATTTATGTTCATGTAAATGATGCCAATGGCCCTGTTACCTATTTGTGGAGTAATGCTGCTACCACTCAGGACATCGTTAACATTGCTGCAGGAACTTATACCGT
>ERZ724519.1099-NODE-1099-length-11424-cov-4.453074_pt1 | contig 11424 bp, 4 predicted proteins | sample MGYA00376052_ERZ724519 | MGnify/ENA primary metagenome ERZ724519 (study PRJEB28724, sample SAMN07190883) | activated sludge metagenome | isolation source: activated sludge of sewage treatment plant in Hong Hong | place: Hong Kong | collected 2016-03-17 ... | reverse complement strand
CACCCTTTTCAGAGCCAGGGAGTTTCAACAACTCAACCGGTTTACCCTGAAAGGCTCCTATAAATCGAGCACCTCTTCCGAAATCTCGCTCGGTACCTTCAACCTGCCGCAAGGCTCCGTGCGCGTCAGCGCCGGCGGGCGGCAACTGATAGAAGGGCAGGATTACCAGGTCGACTACAATATCGGCAAGGTGAAAATCCTGAACGACGCTATCCTGCAGTCCGGCCAGAATGTCAGTGTGAGTTTTGAGGACAATACCCTGTTCGGCTTTCAAAGCAGGACGATGCTGGGTGCGCGATTCGATTACGAGGTGAACAAAGACATCAATATCGGCGCTACGTTCATGAACCTTTTTGAGCGCCCGCTAACCCAGAAGATCAATTTCGGCGACGACCCGATCAACAACAAAATGTACGGGCTGGACTTCAATATTTCCAAGGAAGCGCCCTGGCTGACCAAACTGGTCGACAAACTGCCGCTGATCTCCACGAAAGAACCTTCTTCGATCACGGCACAGGCCGAGATCGCGGCCCTGCGCCCCGGTCACAACCGCGCCATCAACCAGGGTGAAGACTCCGGGGGTATCGCCTACATCGACGATTTCGAGGGCAGCACGGCCAACCTGCCCCTGGCCAACCCGGCCAACTCCTGGGTGATCGCCTCCACGCCGCAAAACGACAACCTCTTTCCCGAGTCCAGTGCCTCGCTCGACAGCGCCTTACTGCTGGCACGCGGCGCCAACCGCGCAGGCCTGACCTGGTATATCGCCGACCCCAGCGCCCGCGACGGTATCGATGCGGTAAACCCGTATACCCGCCTGATCCAGTTTCAGGATATCTTCCCCAACCGGCAACTGACGCCGCTGGAGCAATCCAACCTGCGCTCGTTCGACGTGACCCTTTATCCGCGTGAACGCGGTCCGTACAACTTTGAATTGCCCGACGGCTATCCGGGTTTTTCGGCGGGTCTGACCAGTTCCGGACAACTCAACCTGCCGGACTCCCGCTGGGGCGGTATCATGCGCGGACTGAACACCAACGATTTTGAAGCAGCCAATATCGAATTTGTGGAATTCTGGATGCTCAACCCCTATATGGACAAGGCCGACGATCCCGGTAATATTTCGAAAGACGGGATCATGTATATCGACCTGGGTACTATTTCAGAGGATATCATGCGCGACTCGCGCCAGTTTTTTGAAAATGCCATCCCGACGGGTCAGGGCACCGGTACCACGGCGCCAACGCCCTGGGGACGGGTACCTGTGCTGCCGCCCGTCGTCAACGCCTTCGACAACGACCCGGCAAAACGCGTGCTCCAGGACCTGGGTCTGGACGGTCTGAACGACACGGAAGAAGCGCAGTTCTTCAATGCATGGGTCAACTCGATCAATAATTCGAGCCTGCTGAACAGCGCCAAACAGGAGCTGCTTGCCGACCCGTCCAACGATAATTTCGTCTATTTCCGCGACCCTGTTTACGACCAAACCTCGCCGGGACTGTTGCAGCGTTACCGCAAGTTCAACAATCAACAAGGCAACTCTCCGGTAAACAATACCGACAACCTCAATCCCTCGGCCACCAACCTGCCCGATGCTGAAGACCTGAACCGCGACAACTCGCTCAACGAAAGCGAGGCCTACTTCCGTTACCCGATCCAGTTGGTAAAAACAACCGATGGTAATCAGGAGGTGCTCAATATCAATGACCCCGCACTGCGTGACCTCGTGACCGATACCATAATTTTCCGGAAAGAAGCAGGCGGACCGGAATACATCTGGTACCGGTTTAAAATACCGCTCGACCTCAAATCCCGCGAGGTGATCGGTGGCATCCAGGATTTTCGCTCCATTCGTTTTATCCGTATGTTCTGGCGGGAATTCACGGAACGCACCACCTTCCGTTTTGCCACGCTCGAACTGGGCAGAAACCAGTGGCGTCGTTTTACCCAGAATACCCTCTCGTGCAAGGCCTACGACTCGCCCTGGAATGCCGTCGATTTTGACGTCAATGCCGTGAGTATTGAAGAAAATGCCGCGCGGACGCCGTTCAACTATACCATACCCTTCGGCATTTCCCGGGAACAGTCCGTGGGCGCGTTTCCAGACGTACTGCAGAATGAACAATCGCTGTCGATGTCGATCTGCAACCTGCAATATTGCGATGCGCGTGCCGTATTCAAAAGCCTCAACATGGACCTTCGCCAGTTCAAACGGCTGAAAATGTTTGTGCACGGCGAAGCGCTCGATCCCATTAATTCTCCCCTCGACTCCACCGATCTCAAGGTGTTTATTCGCCTCGGCTCTGACTATGTGCGCAACTACTACGAATACGAACTGCCGCTGGTACCCTCGGATGTGGCCAACCTGAACGGCAACCCCGACAGCCGGTCGTACAAGGAGGAAGTATGGCGGCCGGAAAACAGTTTCGATTTCCCCCTTGAATTGCTGACGGAAGTCAAAAAGCAGCGCAATGCAGCGCAGGGCGGCAACTGGCCGCTCGATACGGCCTTTATGATCACAGACCCCGGAAATTTCAGAGGTACCGTGAAAGTAGTCGGCAATCCCAACCTCGGCTATGTGAAGGGTGTCATGGTTGGCGTGCGCAACGTGGACGAAACAGACAACCAGTCGAACAAGCACTGTGTGGAAGTCTGGCTCAATGAATTAAGGCTCAACGGCTTTAACGAGCAGGCCGGCTTTGCGGGACAGGCGCGAGTCGACCTGAAACTGGCCGACTTCGGCAATATTTCCGCTGCGGGCACCTACACCAGTATTGGCTGGGGCGGCATCGAAGAGAAACTCATACAGCGCCAGCGTGAAGAGGTGATCCAGTACGACCTTTCCACCAACCTGGAACTGGGCAAACTGCTGCCGGAGAAGACAGGGATCAAGATACCGTTCTATGCGCAGTATTCCAATACGACACGCAACCCGGAGTACGATCCTTACGACCTCGATATCAAGTTGAAAGACAAGATCCGCGACGAGCCGGATGCGGCCAAACGCGACGAGATCCGGTCGGTGGCACAGGATGTGACCGTTGTAAAAGGCTTCAACTTTACCAATGTGCGCAAGGAACGCAAGGGCAATAAAAAACCCTGGCCCTGGAATATCGAGAACTTCAGTTTCACCTACGCGTTCAACCAGCAGAAAAAACGCAACCCGTTTGTGATCAACGACCAGCAGAACCAGTACAAAGGCGCGCTGGATTATCAATACGCAACGGGTCTGAAGCCCATCGAGCCTTTCAAAAACCTGATCAAGAAGGATAAGTACCTGAAGTTTATCAAGGAATTCAACTTCAACCCTATTCCGAATACGTACGGTTTCCGGACAAATCTGGAACGCCTTGTAGGGGTCACCACCTGGCGTTTTGTAGACTCTGACGACCCGACCCGCGACACCTATTACAACCGCCGCTTTACCTGGGACCGCAGTTACGACCTCGGCTGGGATATTTCGCGCTCGCTGCGTTTCAATTTCGACGCGACGGCACGCAGCATCATCGACGAGCCGTACCAGTACAAAACCGACGGATCGACCTACTCCAAACAGGAACGCCGCGATTCCATCTGGTCGAATCTCAAAAAACTCGGACGCCCCAAAAACTACATTCAGAACGCCAGCCTCAACTGGACGCTGCCGATGAAACTCATTCCGTTTATGGATTGGGTGACCGTCAAAGCGTCCTACACTGCCGGCTATAACTGGACGGCGCAGTCGCTCAAACTCCAGAATCTGGATGCCGGCCAGTACCAGGATGTCGTCAACTCCCGCAACCTCGGTAATGTGATCCAGAACAACAATGTGCGCCAGATCAACGGCGACCTGGATTTTTCCAAACTGTACGACAAAAGCAAGTATCTGAGCAAAATCAACAAGCCGGCCAAGCCCGGCAGTAAAAACCGGAACAAGAACAGCGATGATCCGGATGATAATGATACCCAGGACGACAATACCGGACCGGGGGGCGATAGTCCGGGTGGCAAGAACGATCGCGGCGGGCGCAATGCCAAACGCAACGACCGCAGTGCCAACGATGACCGGCCCGGCGGCCGCGACAACCCCGGCGACGATAAAAACGCGGGTACGGCCGGTGCAGATGACAATCCATCGGACAAAGGACAAAAGAAAAAGAAAGCCAAAAACAAGGACCGGGAGCCTTCCATAGCTGAACGCATTGCCCTTCGCCCGTTGATGCTTATTCGCAAGGCACGCATTACCTATAGCGAGAATTACAGCACGGTGGTGCCCGGCTTTACGCCTGAGCCCAAACTCATGGGCCTGAGCGAAGGATTTGCCGCGCCGGGATGGGCTTTTGTGGCGGGTATACAACCTCAAAGCAGTTGGCTCGACGAGGCCGCCGCCAAGGGCTGGATCACCCACCGTCCGGAACTCAACCAGCAGGTGATGCGCAATTACACGCAGAACATCGACGCCGGCATTACGCTGGAGCCTTTCCGCGACTTCCGCATCGAACTCACCGCCAACCGCCAGTACTCGCGGAACAGCACGGAATTGTTCAAGGACCAGAATTTCCTGCTGGACCCCGCCGAGGTGCAATTCGAACACCGCGCCCAACGCGACCTCGGTAGTTTTACCGTATCGTATTTTTCCATCAAGACCCTGTTTAACAGCGATATCAACGGCATTTTCGCCCGCTATCAGTCCTACCGGCCCATTATCTCCCAGCGCCTGGGTGTGGATTCACCTGATCCCGGCGCTCCGCACGACAAGGACGGGCCGGAGTACTCCAAGGGTTTTGGCCGGATACAACAGCAGGTCCTGATCCCTGCCTTTGTAGCCGCCTATACCGATGCAGACCCGAATACGGTAAACCTCGATATCTTCAAAACACGCCCTGCCCCTAACTGGAAATTGAGTTACAACGGGCTGTCCAAAATCGGCAACCTGAACAAGGTGTTCTCCAGCATCCAGATATCGCACGGCTACAAAAGCACGTTGACGGTCAACTCGTATAACACCGATATTTTCTACGATACGCAGAACCCGTATACGATTGACGAACTGAACTTCAACTATATCGCCCGGTTTGAGATCCCGCAGGTGGTCATCAACGAACAAATGGCGCCTCTTTTCGGTATGGATATCAAACTGAAAAATGACATGACGTTCAAGTTCGACTACAAGAAAAGCCGCACCCTGGCCATGTCGTTCATCGACTATCAACTGGCGGAAACCCGTTCGACGGGCTACTCTGCCGGGTTTGGCTACCGCATGAAAAACGTCAATATCGGCTTCCTGACAGGCAAGAAGACCAAAAAATCCAGGAAGTCGAAGAAAAACAACCCGCCCGGGGCCAAACCGCCTACTCCCGGCGGCAACACCGGCCAGCAGGCCAACGACATGAACTTCAAGTTCGACTTCGAGGTTCGCGACGATATTACGGTCAACCACCGGCTCGACCAGTTGGAAGAGGCCGTTCCGACACGCGGCGCGCGCACGATCAGCATCAACCCCTCGGTAGAGTACGCCCTGAACAAGCGCCTTTCGCTGCGCCTGTTTACCGACTACCGCAAAACGGTGCCGAAAACGTCGCAGTCGTTTCCGATCACAACGGTCAATGCCGGCGTAACGGTGCAGTTCAAGTTGAATTGACGGCGTTTTGGGGTGCGTTTTTGACAGGAATTGAAGTAGTTTGATAGGATTTACAGGATTTACATGATTGATGAGGGTTTTCGGCGGAAGAGCCGGATTGATTTTCCTTTCAATCGTGTAAATCCTGTCTGTATTTTGGGGAATCCTGTCGGCAATTCCGAATGACGGGCTTGCGAGAAGCCCTCTTTTACATGATGAATCTTTACACGTTTTTTTATCGACGGCTGAAGCCGGCGGTACCGGTGTATTACTTTTGCACCTGATGACCAACGATCAGTTCAAAGCATTTTCGCCGACCATACCGACCGACCCCGGCATCTATAAGTTTATAGATACGGAAGGGGTTATCCTGTACGTCGGCAAGGCTAAAAACCTGCGGAACCGGCTGTCGTCCTATTTCGGGGAGAAAAAGTATCAACTGGCCAAAACGAAGGTGCTGGTCCGGCATGCCCACCACATCGAATTCATGATCGTGGAAACGGAGCAGGACGCCCTGTTGCTCGAAAATACCCTCATCAAAAAACATCAGCCGCGGTACAACGTGATGCTGAAAGATGAAAAATCGCCGCTGATCTACGTGTGCATCAAAGCGGAGCGTTTCCCGCGTGTTTTTCTGACCCGGAAGACGTTTCGTGACGGTTCCACCTACTTCGGCCCGTATCTGCACAAATTCCGAGTGGAGCAGATCATCGAACTCGTGCGGAAGTTGTTCCAACTCCGCACCTGCAACCTGCACCTGTCGCAGGAAAATATCGACAGGCAGAAGTTCAAGCCATGCCTCGAATACCATATCAAGAACTGCGCGGCGCCGTGCGTGGGCTTTGAGTCGGAGTCCTCGTACAACCGCAAAATCGAACAGATCAAGAACATCCTGAAGGGCAATTTTGCTGCGGTAAAGAGCCACCTCAAGGAAGAAATGCAGCGTTTTGCGGAGAATATGCAGTTTGAACAGGCGCAGCAGATGAAGGAAAAACTGACCCTTTTCGAGGACTATCAGGGCAAAAGCACCGTCGTCAACCCCAATATCCGCGACGTGGATGTATTCGCGATAGCCGATGATGAAAAGGAAGCCTTTGTCAACTACCTTAAAGTGGTGAACGGCGCGGTGATCAACACCTACACCCTTACCTTGACCAAAAACCTGGACGAGGACCGCGAAACGCTGCTCACTTACGCCGTTCAAAACCTGCGCGAGCGGTTTCAGAGCAATGCACCCGAGGTGATCGTGCCCTTCCCGGTCATTTTACCGGATCAGGTGGATACTACCGGGCCACGGACTTCCCAATCCCTTGAATCAGAAGCGATATCGACGGATTTGGAAATCCGTCGCACAGGTACGGTGGTGATAACCATACCCAAAATCGGCGACAAGAAAAAACTGCTCGACCTGTCGGAGAAAAACGTGCAATACCACCTGCTCCAGAAAAGAAAGCAGGCTGCCAGACCGGCAAACAAACCAACGCAGAACGCATCCTGCGCACGCTGCAGGCCGACCTGCACATGGAGGAGGCGCCGCTGTGGATTGAATGTTTCGACAACTCCAACCTGCAGGGCACGAATCCGGTGTCGAGTTGTGTGGTGTTTAAAAATGCCAAACCCGCCAAACGCGACTACCGCCACTACAACGTAAAATCGGTGGAAGGCCCCAATGATTTTGCCTCTATGGAGGAGGTCGTGTTCCGGCGCTACAAACGCCTGCTCGCCGAAGGGCAGGGGTTGCCCCAACTCGTCATCATTGACGGCGGAAAAGGCCAGTTGAGCGCAGCCATGAAAAGCCTGCGCGCGCTTGGCCTGGAAGATAAAATGACCGTGATCGGCATTGCCAAAAGACTGGAGGAGATATTCTTTCCCGACGATCCTGTTCCGGCGCTCATCAACAAAAAATCGGAGTCGCTCAAACTCATCCAGCAGGCGCGCAACGAGGCGCACCGGTTTGGCATTACATTCCACCGCAACCAGCGCAGCAAGAATTTTATCAAAAGCGGGTTGACCGAAATACCGGGTATCGGCGCAAAAACTGCGGAAAAACTGCTGCAACATTTCGGCTCGCCCGCACGGGTGCGCGCGGCAGCGGCCGAAGAGGTGGAAAAAGTGGCGGGAAAAGCAGCAGCCGGGAAACTGATGCAGTATTTTTCGGAAATGTCGGACGACGGGCCGTCCACGGAAGACCGGGATGCTTCCATGCACGCACCGGAGGTTTAAGCATACCTGACTACGGTCAGAACTTATGCCAGGCTTGTCCATGAATACGCTTTTCACCTGAGGCAACAGGAGTATTTATATAGATTTGTATAAACACAAGCGTATGGCCCGTCATATTTTACCTTTTCTGTTGATGCTGTTTTACGTTCAATTGCCAGCCCAATCGGTTTGGTATATAACGCCTGAGGGAGCCGGCATGCATACCGGTCAGGACTGGGCGAACGCCTCTGATAACCTGCAGGCGGTAATCGATGCTGCCGGGCAGGCCGATGAGATATGGGTAGCCTCCGGCGTATATGTGCCATCGGTACCACACGGCGGATTCTGGAGCAACCACCGTACCTTCTATATAAACAAAGACATAAAAATCTACGGCGGCTTCAAGGGCGACGAGACGGACCTGTCGCAACGCGACTGGATATTGAATCCGACAGTCCTGAGCGGCGACATCAATGAAAACGATGACCCGGGTCTTGCCGGAGGGTTGTTGCTTGACCATCAGAGCCGGAAAGACAATGCCTACCACATTGTCTGGATCGATCAGGTAAGCGATTCTATGCTACTGAGCGGTTTTTTCCTGGAAAACGGCAATGCAGGATTCACCGGCGACTTTGCCAACGGCGGCGCGGTGTACATCTCCGGCTCCGGGAGCGCCGGCTTTTCGAATCCGCGTATCGAGTATTGTTTGTTCTACCTCAACGCAGCGTTTGACCTGGGAGGGGCCATTTACAACGACGGCTCGAATGGCGGAATGGCAAATATGCGGCTGGTCCATTGCGCCTTCCTGAACAATTACGCCTACCAGAACGGCGGCGCGATATACAACACCGCCGAATCCGGCGGCGTATCAAGCCCCGTTTTTCTGTATTGCAATTTCAGCGATAACAGTTGCAATTTCGACGGCGGTGCAGTGTTCAACAACGGTATAATCGGGGGCGTCTCCAATCCCCGTTTTGACAGTTGTTTTTTCCAAAACAACAGCGCTGTGTGGTTTGGAGGCGCTGTTTCCAATTTTGGCCATTCCGGCGTGGCAGATGCGGTGTTCAGCGAATGCCGGTTCACCGGCAATACAGCGATGCGGGGTGGGGCCATCCACAATGCAGGCGTCGAAAACGGACAGTCAAATCCTGTATTGATGTCGTGCGTGTTTGAAGAAAATACCGCTGAAAGTTCCGGCGGAGCCGTTTATAACGACGGAAACAACGGCATCGCGAATGCCATATTCGACCAATGCCGTTTTACGGGCAATTCAACCCAGTTTCAGGGCGGCGCCATGTCTAACAATGGCACGGACGGCGCTGCAAGCCCAACCATCCGGGGCTGTGTTTTTGAAGACAATTTTGCACAGGGAGACGGCGGAGCAATCTATAACTATGCCGGTGACGGAGCCTCCAGCCCTTTGATCGACAGTTGTATTTTTTCCGTCAACAGCACCTGGGGCGGAGGCGGCGCCATTTGCAACCATCCCCGTGTCAACGGCGCGGTACATCCCGTGATCAGCAGCTGCCAATTTTCTGGAAATGACGCTTCGGTGGGCGGCGGCATTTGGGATAATGCCTCCTACGGAACCTGCATGCCGCTTTTTACCAATTGTACGTTTACCGGTAATACGGCAAACAACGGCGGCGCAATAAGGTCAAACGATAGTCAAACGTCGACATACCGCCCGCTCTTTGTCAATTGCACTTTCCGCGAAAACGCTGCCATAAACAACGGCGGCGCGATGCTGTACCAGTGGAGTGGCTCAAATTATCCGGCCATGGTCAATTGCAGTTTCTGGAGCAACACTGCCAAATATGGCGGCGCCCTGCACGGTACTACCAGCCCTGACGCCCATCCGAGGTTTGTCAATTGCAGTTTTTCAAAAAACCAGGCGGATTACGGGGGCGCCATGTTTAATACCACCTGTCAGGGCTGCATAACCCCCGATCTCCTTATCAGTAATTGTATTTTCTGGAATAACCAGGCCATAGCAGGCGAGAGCATGTATAACTCTCTTGCAACGCCCCAGGTATATTACTCCCTGTTTGAAGAAGCGTATTGCCTGCCGGGATCGACCTGCTACGGCAATATGATCTTCAATGAAGATCCTTTGTTCCTTGATCAGAGCGGCGATATGCACTTGCAAATGGGCTCACCCGCGATAAATGCGGGCCTGAATACGGCCGTCCCCGACTCTGTTTTGTTTGACCTGGATAACAACCCGCGCATCATGGGCAGTGCCGTTGATATGGGCGTTTTCGAGTTTGAAGAGGCCGTAGGGGTTGAAAATATTGGCCTCCAGGCTCCTGCATCGCTCCAAATTGATCCCAATCCTTTTTCAGAGCGGGCAGTCATCAGTTTTCTGATACCGGCAGCAGCATTTGTACAACTGCGCATTACAGATATATCGGGTGCAACCGTATTTTACCGGGACGGATACTATCCTGCCGGGCAACATTTTGAGATATACCAACCCGGCGCAACAGTTCCCGGCAGCATCTTTTTTTGCGAACTGCGCACCCCGTCGGGCATCTTGACCAAAAAGATAATCCGTTTATGACCCGAAAATGTGCCGGTCAGGCGCCCACCTGGAACGTACGCATACTGATGCCGCCCAGCGTCACCTCTTCATAGGCTTGTTTGATTTCTTCTTTCTCCCCGGCCAGGCCGAGGCTGTACAGCATCGGGATGTAATGGTCGGGTGTCGGCACAGAGAGTTTGCCCGATTCACCCGCCTTTTCATAGGTTACAAGGCTTTGGAAATCGCGACCGGCGATCTTCTCACTGACCCAGGTATCGAACTCCACGGCCCAGTCGAAAGGCCGGGCGTCGCCATTGCGCAGGCGCTCCATGCTCAGGCGCAGGTTGTGTACGATATTGCCGCTGCCAATGATGAGTACCCCTTTCTCGCGCAGGGCATTGAGTTGCGCAGCCAGGTCGAGGTGGTACTGCAGGGGCTGGTAATAGTCGATACTCAGTTGGAACACCGGAATATCGGCTTCGGGAAAAAGATGCATCAGGATCGTCCAGGCGCCGTGGTCGAGGCCCCAGTCGTCGGTCTCCTGAATGAGCGCAGATAGTTTGGCCGTTTCTTTGGCCAGTTCGGGCGAACCGGCCGCAGGGTATTGCGCTTCGAAAAGTTCCTTCGGAAAGCCGCCGAAATCGTGTATCGTCTCCGGTTTGGGTGCGATGTTCACATAGCTGCCCCGTGTGAGCCAGTGCGCCGAAACGACGAGGATCGCCGCGGGCTTTTTGCCGTCCTGTTTGAATTGTTCACCCAGTTTGCGGAGACTGCGGGTAAAGGCATTGTCTTCGAGGGCATTCATGGGGCTGCCGTGCCCGACAAACAGAACGGGCATTTTTTCCGTATTCGGGAGTGCATTCGTTATGGAGGGGAATTCCTGAAGTTTCATGTTGCAAGTGACTAATGGCAACAAAGCCAGCGATTTGAGAAATGTTTTTCTATCCATGATTTGCGGATATCAATTTGATGTTGCAAATTTAAAGATTAAAACATTTAAAAATTGTAAAAGTTTCTGACGTGAAAGGGAAGGGTGCATCACGAGTTGCATAGCGCTTTGTTCATCCATATGAAATTTGAGTAACGATCTTGCCAAGTG
>ERZ724519.1098-NODE-1098-length-11427-cov-5.448734_pt1 | contig 11427 bp, 5 predicted proteins | sample MGYA00376052_ERZ724519 | MGnify/ENA primary metagenome ERZ724519 (study PRJEB28724, sample SAMN07190883) | activated sludge metagenome | isolation source: activated sludge of sewage treatment plant in Hong Hong | place: Hong Kong | collected 2016-03-17 ... | reverse complement strand
GTGCTGGGATCGGTCGCTGCGCCCACCGCCGGGCTGCACTTTACAGATGCACTGCTGGCACAGCTACAGCGTCGCGGCATCGAGCGTCACAGCGTAACGCTTCACGTTGGTCCCGGCACCTTCTTGCCGCTGCGCGACGACGATCCCCAAAAGCACGTCATGCACGCGGAGCGCTTCCACATCCCGCCCGAGACGACCGAAGCCATCGCCTGCGCCCGCAAGCAAGGTCGCAAGGTCTTGGCCGTGGGAACCACCGTCGTCCGCACCTTGGAATCGGCGACGCCGGAAGGCCAGAGCGTGCCCACACCCGGCTTTGGCGAGAGCCGCTTGTTTATCTATCCGCAGCCGCCGACCGGACGCTATCCCTTCCGCGTCGTCGATGCGCTGATCACCAACTTCCACTTGCCGCGCTCCACCCTGCTGATGCTGGTGTCCGCCTTCGCCGGTCGAGAGCGCATCCTTGCGGCCTACCAGCAGGCCATCTTGGCCCGCTATCGCTTCTACAGCTACGGCGACGCCATGCTCCTGCCCACACGAATGTAACCGATGACGACCGAGCCTTCGATCTACACCCTGGATGCCCAAGACGGCAAAGCGCGCGCCGGACGCGTTCACCTGCCCCACGGCGTCGTGCAGACCCCCATCTTCATGCCTGTCGGGACCATCGGCAGCGTCAAGGCGATGACCGCCCCCGAGCTAGAGCAGGTCGGCGCCCAGATCATCCTGGGCAACACCTATCACCTGTGGCTAAGGCCCGGCACCGATGTCATCTCGACCCACGGCGACCTGCACCGCTTTGCGACCTGGAAGCGCCCGATCCTCACCGACTCTGGCGGCTTTCAGGTGTTCAGCCTGGGCGCGGCGATGACCGGACCCGGCAAGAGCGGCGAAGGCGACGGCGATTCCAAGCGCAGCCCGAGCCCCACCCAAGGCGGCCTGGTCAAGATCACCGATGAAGGCGTCCGCTTCCGCTCGCACCTTGATGGCTCGCTGCGGATGCTGACCCCCGAAGAGTCGCTGCGCGTGCAGGCCGTGCTGGGATCGGACATTGCGATGGCGTTTGACCACTGTCCGCCCGGCCTGTCCCCGCCCGATGAAGCCCGCGCCGCCATGCGCCGCACCACCGCTTGGGCTGCGCGCTGCCTGACCGTCCCTGCGCCAATGCTGACCGATGGCACAAAGCCGCTCGGCACCCAGAAGCGCTTTGGCATCGTCCAAGGCGGCATCCACGTAGACCTGCGCCGGCAGCACATGGCCGAGATCTGCGCCCTGCCCTTTGACGGCTTTGCCCTGGGTGGCTTCGCAGTCGGCGAGCCCATCCAGACCATGTACGAGGTGCTTGATGTCGTCGCCTGCGAGCTGCCGAGCACCCGCCCGCGCTACCTGATGGGCGTCGGCACCCCGCGCGACCTCGTCCACGCCATCGCCTCTCGCATCGACATGTTTGACTGCGTGATGCCTACCCGCAACGCCCGCAACGGCCAGCTCTTTACCTCCCAGGGCAAGGTCAACATCCGCAACACCAAGTACTCGCACGACCTGTCGCCGCTCGATCCCGAGTGCTCCTGCGAGACCTGCACCCGCTACAGCCGCTCCTACCTGCGCCACCTGCTCATCGCCAAAGAGATCCTCTACTGCCGCCTGGCGACCCTGCACAACCTCCACTACTACCTGCAGCTCACCACCCGCGCCCGCGAAGCCATCCTGAGCGGCACCTTCGAGCAGTTCAAGACCACCGAGCTGGCACGCTGGCAGTAACGCGCGCCCCCTCACCACCGCCGCCGATGCAGCCGCAGCGACTGCCGTAGCGACTGCCGAAGAGTCCACTGCCACCGCCCGACCCGCTGTCCGCCGCGCCCCCAAGCCGCCATCCCAAGCAAGAAGCGACTGTACCAGTGCAGCGACTGCCCGTTCCGTGTCAGGGACTGCGGCTGCGTAGGGGGTTTTGGGGGCTGCGTCTATGGGAATCGGGATTTGGAGTGCGGGATCTGCGATCCAGGCGGAATGGATTCGCACTTCCTGTCCGGTTTTGCGCTTCCATCCGGAATGGATTCGGTTTGGGAGTCCGGGTTTTCGCTTCCAGGCTGCCTGGATCGAGCCTTTTGGTCAGGGATGACGCTTCCATCCGAAATGGAAGCAGCTTCCTAGGTCTGGTTTTGCGTTTCCATCGCGGCTGGAAGCGGTTTTCCGCGCGGTTTTTGCGATCCATTCGCGCTGGAAGTCGAAAACTCGGCACCAAGTCTCGATCCACGCAAACGGAAAGACGAAACGCGCACCGCTTGCCTGGTTGACAGTGAGCACTTGGGCTCTCTATCCTCAATTTACTGTGTGGTTTCTTACGAGCGTACGACACGAACCTGACGTCTAGCGGCTTCCAGTCCCTGGAATCGCGGTGTCTGCCCAGCTACCTGGCTTCCATGCGCAGGGATCAGGGCAGAACCAAGCGCACAGCCCGAACCACAGGCTAGGTCTTTCGCTCGCCCCACAGCAGGGGGAAAGCCACGCTTTGGGGATGGGCTTTGGCGTTCATTTGATGAACCGCTTTCGCGCCAGCTATGGCGCAGCAAGTCAGGAACGGCTTTTCCATGCAAAACGAGACCCCTTCGCCGACGAAACTTCCCGTTGTCTCTTCTACGAGTGTGCCCCAGGCGCTCAAGCCGCCGGTTGACCCCGCCACGCTGACCCATCGCCAGCTTCGCCGTGACCGCTTCTGGGCACACATCCCGGCGTACGCAAACATCGACGAAGCCACCTTCATCGATCACAAGTGGCAGTCGAAGCACACCATCACCAACGTCGACAAGCTGCTAAATACGGTGCAGTCGCTGGTGTCGCCCGAGTTCTATGCCGACGTGGCCGAAGGCTTTCAGCGGTCGCCCATGAGCATCCGGGTGTCGCCGTACCTGCTGAGCCTGATTGACTGGCAGAACCCGTATCAAGATCCGCTGCGGATTCAGTTTATCCCGGTGCGGACCAAGCAGCTTCCCGACCACCCGAAGCTGGGACTCGACTCGCTGGGCGAGCGAGCGGACGCGCCGACGCCGGGACTGACGCATCGCTACGTCGACAAGGCGCTGTTTTTGGCGCTCGATACCTGTCCGGTCTACTGCCGGTTCTGTACGCGCAGCTACGCGGTCGGGGTGGACACGCCGCAGGTGGAAAAGTTCACGCTCCGCGTCAATGAAGAGCGCTGGGCCAAGGCGTTTGCCTACATCGCGTCGCGGCATGAGCTGGAAGACATCGTGATCTCGGGCGGCGACTCGTACAACCTGCGCCCGGCGCAGATTCGCGAGATTGGCGACGCGCTGCTTGGCATGGATCACATCCGGCGGATGCGCTTTGCGACCAAGGGCCCGGCGGTGATGCCGCAGAAGCTCTTGTCCGATCACGAGTGGGTCGATGCGCTGACCTACGTGGTCGAAAAGGGCCGCAAGCTGGGCAAAGACGTGATGCTTCACACGCACTTTAACCACCCGAAGGAGATCACGGGCATCACCCAGGACGCGATCCAGGTGCTGTTTTCGCGCGGGATCTTCGTCAGAAACCAGTCGGTGCTGATCCGAGGCGTCAACGACAGCGTCGAGGTGATGGGACAGCTGCTGAAGCGGCTGGCCTACGTCAACGTTCACCCGTACTACGTCTACATCCACGACATGGTGCAGGGGACCGAAGACATGCGGACGACGCTCGGGGAAGCGCTGCGCATTGAAAAGACCATGCGCGGATCGACGGCGGGCTTTAACACCCCGATGTTTGTGATGGATGCACCGGGTGGCGGCGGCAAGCGCGATGCGCACTCGTACGAGCACTACAACCCGGTGACGGGCGTGTCGGTGTACGCAGCCCCGGCGGTGAAGCCCGGACAGCTGTTCTATTACTTCGATCCCATCGACCGGCTGCCGCCCGAAGGACAGGCGCGCTGGGCGGACCCGGCAGAGCATGACAAGATGCTCGAAGAAGCGCGGCAAGCCGTCTTGGCGAAGCGCTAACGCGCGGACACGATGAGCCGAATCCACGACTGGGCCGAAAACCTGCGACGGATGATGCAGCCACGACCAACGTGGCGGGCAGAAGCCGAGTACGACTACTACCAAGTCGATCCGGCGCAGCTTGCGGCGCAGTGGGACCGGCAGAAGCTGTGGCAGCGGCAAGGGCAGCTCGGGGGGCTGCTCTTGTGTGACGCGCTGGGGCTGTGCGACCGTGAGCGGCTGGCGGGGCTGCGGGTGCTGGAAATCGGGGCGGGAGAGTGCATGGCCAGCCAAGCGCTGCATCAGCTGGGCGCAGAAGTCTGGGCGGTGGATGCAGTCCCCAAGCAGATCTGGGCGGCGGCGGCGCAGAAGCGACAGACTCCACTGCACTGCCTGATAGGCGATGCGCTGGATCTGCCGTTTGCGCCGGGCAGCTTCGATCTGGTCGTGGCAAACCTGGTGATCCATCACGTAAGGCCACTGTCCCGGCTGTTTGGGGAGCTTGTGCGGGTGCTGGCACCGGGTGGTCAGCTGGTCGCGCTGGAGCCGGCACCGCTCGTCGGGCTGCTGGTTCATGACCGCACGAGCGACAACGAAGCGCCGCTGTGGCCGCAGACGGTGGTGCAGGCGCTTACGCAGGCGGGCTTTGCCGATGCTGCGTCGTCCTATCAGTGGGTCAGGCTGCGAACCGCGCGGCTTGGGCCGCTGTCGCCGAGCTATCGGGTGTCGGCTCGCAAGCCAGGGCCGGTGGTGAAGGCGCAGTTGGGCCTGCTGCGACAGCTCGTGCCGAGCAGGCTTGAGGGGCTCCAGGTGGATGAAGGCTGCTCGTTTGGGACGCTGGCGACAGCGCAGATCGCGACGCTGGCTGAGCTAGTGGCTCAGCAGCGGCTTGGGTAGCGATTGTCGGAAGAACGGAGAAGCGAAGGAAGGAAGTAAAAGCGGCCTGTCCCCCCGGTCAGGCCGAATTCTCTACAGCGCGGTGCGACGACGGCGCAGCAACAGGGTGCCAGCCGCAAGCAGCAAGCCAATCAGCGTGCCCGACGGTGCAGCCTGGTGTCCCGTGGCCGAGCAGCCCGTGTCTTCCGCTTGCTTTTCCTTCGGCATCGGCAGGCCCGTGCCGTCCAGGTTGACGCTGCCAATCGACAGACCGTCCTTGGTCTTGATGGACATCACCGTGGTGCGCGGTCCGGTTGCGGTCGGCTTGAACGTGATGTTCAGCGTCGCCAGGCCCTCTTCGGTCGGGGTGCCAGCCGGCAGCGTGCCCGTCGAGGGGTCCACCGTCCAGTCATCCTGGTTTTCCGAGAAGCCGGTCACGAACTCGATGTCGTTCGAGTCGGCGTTGCGGCACACCACCTTGAGCGAAGCCGTCTCGCCCATGCGGACCATGCCCAGGTTCTTGTCATCCGGCGAGCAGCTAATGGTCAGCAGCTTGCCCGTGCCTTCGAGCTTCACCTGAACCGGCGCAGTCAGACCCGACGCATTCACCACCAGGATGGCGCTGCGGGTACCGGCTCCCACGGGCTTGAACGCGACCTTGAACGGCGCGCTGGCACCCGGAGCAAGGACGACCGAGCGATCACCGCTCACCACGTAGTCGGCGCTGGACGATCCACTGACGCTCAGGTCAATGCCCGTCAGCGGTGCGGCACCGGTGTTGGTCACGTTGACGGTCTGCTCTTGCGAGCGCAGGCCGACAATCGTGAGCGGGAAGGTGATCATCATCGGGTCGGCCTTGAGATCGGCCTGAACACCAGTCACCGACAGCGGGATGCGCAGGTTGCCCATCTTGATCTGGTCGTTGACGATGATGCTGATCTCGCCGGTCTGCTGCATCGCGGTCACAGGGCCCGCCTGCACGTCGAGAACGATCGCGGGATCACCCTTCTTGAGGATCTTGCCTTCGGTGGGCAGGCCCGACACCTTAAACGCGCCCATTGCCGGGGTCAGCACGCTCTTGCCGAACACCAGGTCCTTGTCGCCGTCGTTGGTGATCAGAATCTGCTTCGACATCGAGGTGGTCTTGATGTAGACCGCGCCGAAGTCGAGGCTCGCCGGGCTGGTCACAACCTTGGGTCCGGTCGAGGTGCCGGTGAGCGGAACCTTGACGACGTGGCCGGTCTTGAAGTCGGTCGCGATTTCCAGATCCGCCGTCGTCGAGCCAATGTCGACCGGGCAGAACTGAACAGACACAACGAAGGTGCCGCCGCTGCCGGGAACCGAGCGGGTCGCCGGGGCTGCGTACTTGTACGACGAGGCGTTGGCGCCGGTCAGGGCGATGCTGAGGATCTTCAGCGAGTCGGAGCCACTGTTCTTGATCGTCACGTACTGCGCCGCCGAGCACTGTCCGGCCTGCTGCGCGGGCGTGAAGTCGATCTTGTCCGCCGAGATCTCGAAGTTGGCGATGGTGCCACGGCACGAGACGTTGATGGTGCTCTTGCCCATGGCCAGGCTCGGGTCGTTGCTGGTCAGCTCCAGGACGGCCTGACGAAGACCCTGAACGCTCGGCTTGCACTGCACCTTGATGTCGCCCGCGCTCGCGGTCGCAATCTTGAAGGGAGCCGCCATCGAGGCAGCGGTCACGACGCCAAAGTCGCTGACATCGCCGCTGATGAACTGGATGTTGCTGATCGCCAGGTCGGCTTGGCCGGTGTTCTGGATGGAGATGATCTGATCAGAGCCCGTCGAGCCGACGCGAACCGGCGACAGCACCAGCGAGGTCGGAGCGATGATCTTCGGCTTGCCGTAGGAAGCCTTCACGCCGAGGGTGCCGCTGTAGTTTACGCCGTTGATCGAGTATGAGACGCGAACGGTGGTGGTGTAGGCGCGCTCCGTCGTCGGCTTGAACTTGACGTCGAAGTTCACACCAGCGCCCGAGCCGAGCAGGGTCGAAGCCGGGATGTTTTCCAGCGCGAAGTTGGTGGTGTCATCGACCGAGGCGCTGTTAAAGCCCAGGTATCCACCGCCAGTGTTGGTGACGGTCACGGTCGAAACCGGGGCGGTCATCCCAAGCGGCACGCCGCCGAAGTCAATCTGCGCGGGCTGCGCATCGTAGCGAGGACCAATGCCGCGTACGACAAGCTGAACGGCTCCCGGCGCCACGTTGGCGGTCGAAGGCGTCAGCGTATAGATGGCCGTCACCTGACCGGCAGCGTTCGGACGCGCCGTAAACTTCACCGACAGCTTTTCGCCGGGGTTTAGGTTCTTCGGGAACGTGATGGCTTCCGCCGTGAACACGCCCGCCGGGGAGACGTCTCCGCTGGCGATGCTAATCGGGGACGAGCCCTGGTTTTCGAACTCGACGCTGAGGTCGGCGCTACCGAGCACCGGCACTTCGCCGAAGTCCGCAGGCGACGGGTTGCCACGCAGCGGGCTGGCGACATAGACCAGCGCGTTGGCCATCAGCTTGGCCGCGTCCGTCGTCGAGTCATAGCAGCCGTAGTAGCCGACATCGCTCGATACGGGATACAGGTTCAGATCGATGCGCGGTCGTCCGTTCGGGAAGCCCGTGATGATCATGCCGTTGCCGTCGTTCCACGAGGCCACGACCTTGGCGCCCGAGCGAACCGAGGTTGCGGTGACGCTGGAGCGCTCTCGGCAGGTGCTGCCGTTCGTTTCAAGCTTGGAGATGCCAGTGAGCACCGCGTGGGTGTCTTTGGTTCCCAGCGTCTTCTTGCTGACGTAGGACATCGACGTGCTGTGGTCGATGAGCTGGTACTTGCTCCAGTTGGTTCCCGACGGAGAGTACGAGGTCGAGTAGCCACCGTACATCGGCAGTGCGACGACAACGCCGCCGCCCTTTTCAATGTAGTTGGCCAGCGCGTTGCCGACTCCGGTGGGGTCGCTGAAGCCGTACCGATTGACGTCGGCAAAGACCATCAGCGAGTCACACTTGGTCAGGGCAGCTTCCGAAGGAACCGACGAGCCACCATCGATCATGGTGACGCTGTCGAACTGCTTGGTGCCTTCCAGCTTGGACTTGATGTCGGCAATGACTGCGGAGTCACTGCATGCGTAAACGACGCACGACTTCGGACCAGCGGCCAGGGCAGACGATGCGGCTCCGCAGACGGTAAGCGCCGCAGCCCAAGCCAGGCAGTGGCGCAGTGTCCCGGTTAGCCGAGAAGTGACGCTACTTGATTCAGCGTCGGGCGAACGAGCGGCAAGCTTACGTATCATCGCAACCTCCTCAGGGAGTAAGAAGTGCGAGATACATACCACATGTCAGCCCAATACAAGGCCGCATGTTGGTCCGATGATCACGTCAAAAACCCAGGCTGAACCACGGAAATTTAGAACAGTCCTTGATCCTTGAGCGCGGCCAAAAACGGCTCGCTCATCGCCGAGCCCTGACGGACAAACAGCGCGGGCTGACCCAAGGGTGCGGCGATCTCAATGTGCAGCCCCATCGAGGGTGCGGCGAAGCGCTTCCCCGAAAAAGCGTGAATCCAGGTGCCTTCGGGCAAATACACCTTCGCGACCGTCACACCGGGATCGGTAATCGGCGCCACCAGCAGGTCTTGTCCGAGCAGGTACTGCTGAAACGACAGCTTGTAGACGTTGGGATCGCCCGGATAGTGCAGCGCGAGGTGCCTCGCGACGGGCATTCCGGTCTGTTCGGTCTGCTGCAAGAGCTGCTTGCGATAGCTGGACCACGCTTTGTAGAGCTTGGCGCAGCGCACAAAGTGGCGAAGCGTCTCTTCGTCGCTGTCGATCTGGAAGTTGTCGTCGGGTCGGCTGCCTTCGCTGGTGCGCATCACCGGGCTCAGGGCGGACAGCTCGAGCCAGCGCCACAGAAGCTCACGGCTGCGGGTAAAGCGACCCAAGGAGCTGACAATGGTGGTGTAGCCGCCCGCGTCGCTGTGGTTTACGCCAAAGCCAGAGACTCCGCCCGAGAGCATGCCGACGACAGCGCTCTTGAGACCATCGTGAACATCCCAGGTCACAAGCTGCTCCCCGAGCCAAAACAGCGTCGATTGACCGGGGCTTTTGCGATAGCCGGACCGGGTAAAGAACAGCAGCTCTGACTCTCGTCCACTCTCGGTGATGGCTTCGCGATTGAGCCGAGCCCACTCCTCGGGATACTGGTTGTGAAACGCTCTGGGAGCCGCATCGGAGTGAAGCCGCGCGTCATACGGCAGCGCTTCGCCAAAGTCCGCCATCCAACCGGATGCACCGATGCCGAGCACCTCGGTGCGAATCACGTCCTTCCACCACTTGCGCGCGTCGGCGTTGGTGATGTCAACGAGTCCCGCCGAAAAGTCGGTGTTTGGGATCATGTACGGCTGGCCGTTGGGCTCGGTCACCAAGTAGCCATGCTCGCGGGCTTCGGCAAACAGGTTGCGACCAGGCCGTCCCGACGCTGCGATATCGACCAAGAACGGATTTACGTAGGTCAGGATGCGTATGTGCTGCGCTTGCAGCTGCTTGTCGAGCGCCTCCCAGTCGGGATATCGGCTGCGATCGAGCTGCCAGTTCCACCACGGCTGCTTGCCGAGGCTGGTCTTGCGCTGACCGGCCCAGTCTTGCAGCCACACCGCCGCGATGGGTGCGCCTTCTTTTTGTAGCTTTTCGACGAGCTGACGAACACGCTCGGTACCGCCTTGAATGCCGACGATGGCTCCGTCGTGGACCCAGTCGGGCAGCTTGCGCATGCGACCGGAGTACTCGGTGTACTGCTGGATCAGCTCAGACGGGGTGCGTCCATGGAGAATCCGACCCTTCATCGTGCGGGAAAAGACGCGCACCTGGATGCGGTCGGGCGTGCGCAGGTCGAAGATCTGATACTCGTAGTTTTCCGTCAGCAGGCTGCGGTTTTCGCTGGTGACAAAGTGCGGAACGCTGACGTAGCTGGTGTGCCAAGAGCCGCCCGCCCGCGCCAGCAGCTCGATGATCGTCGTGAGCGGCTGAAGACCTCGTCCGAGCCCTTGTTCCTGTACCCAGATCGGGACGCGCCGACCTTTGAGGTCAAAGTAGGTAAACTGCTCACCGAAGCCAAAGACGTGCTCGCTCGGCGGGGAAGCGAAGGTCAGAAACGCACGATTGAGATCGTCGTCGTCGATTCGCAGCTCGAAGCCAAGCTGATGTTCACTCTGCGCGGAAAAGGTCAGCACATAGGGGGCAGACCCGGCTCCCGAGCAGCGCAGGATGCCGCGAAGCTGAGCCTGTCCGCCGCCCGAGGTCACTTGCTCAAGCTTCTGCGTCGCACAGCTACTGCCGGTCGCCTTGTCGGAAAAGAAGAACAGGCCGTGCGACTCATCCACCTTTTCGTGGCCGTAGGTTGCACCGACAAACGACATGCCGGGGACGCTCTCCCAGACACGACGCTGCGGCTCGCTCTGATGGCTGACGAAGACTTGGCCACCTTGCTCCGGCGTAAACACAACCAAGAAGGAGCCCACCGGAATCCGCGTTTCCTTCAGCTTGCGATCGACTTCCAAGTGCCCAAGCAGCGGCGGATCACCGAACTTGTCGTTATAGCCGGGCAGAAGCCACGCACGCGCAACCAGCATCCCGATGAGCAGCAGCGCGCCAAAGAACCCGACCAGCACGGGCAGGATCACCCGTCGTCGCCGACGCTGCGTTCGACCTGCCGAAAACAGCGTCGCGCGAATGCCGTGATCATCCGCTAGGGAGCGCTTCACACCGGACATGACCTGCCTCCTCACGCTGGGTGTCACGAAGCCGGGCATAGCGAGCCAGCGCCCACAGCGGGAAGTATGACTTGTACAGTCGATAGTCGAGCATCGCGGTCCCGAAGAACACGCCCGCTTGCGCTTGCTGCGGGAACGATCCGTCGACAAGCTGCGAGCGATGAAGGAACTGGATGCCGCGCTCGATCGCCGAGTGAGACGACGGCAGCGCCAGCAGCAGCGCCAGCACCGCCCAGCTGGTGTTCACCACCTGAGACTGCTCATGCGGGACGTATTCGCCCGACAGACAGCTTGAGTAGTGCTCGCCCCAGCCACCGTCGTCGCGCTGCTTGCTGAGCAGCCACACCGCCGCGCGCTGCATCACCGGATCGTGCGCAGCAAGCCCCGCCGCGTGCAGCGCTTCGAGAACGTGAAAGATTCCGTAGGTGAAGTTTACGCCCCAAAAGCCAGGGAACGAGCCGTCGGGACGCTGGCTGTTTCGCAGCAGTGTGACCGCCTTCGCGATCGCGGTGTTCACTTGCAACAGCAGCTCGCTACCGAGCCGTGCGCCGAGTCCGCTGCGCAGTGCGACCAGGCCGCGCACACAGGACGACGTACACTCCAGATAGGAGCGCTCGGTCATGCAGCTTCCGTACATTTCCGACGGATTGATGTTTTCCAAAAGCGATCCGGCGCGTCGCGCTTCGTAGGAACCAAAGCCGCCGTCTTCGTTCTGACGACGCAGGATAAAGCGCGCAGCTTGGCGGAAGCGCTCGTCGGACAGCTTCGCGGAATCGGGAATCGGACGACCGGGCTCGTGCAGCGCCAGC
>ERZ724519.1094-NODE-1094-length-11450-cov-3.754717_pt1 | contig 11450 bp, 14 predicted proteins | sample MGYA00376052_ERZ724519 | MGnify/ENA primary metagenome ERZ724519 (study PRJEB28724, sample SAMN07190883) | activated sludge metagenome | isolation source: activated sludge of sewage treatment plant in Hong Hong | place: Hong Kong | collected 2016-03-17 ... | reverse complement strand
TTCCGCAGGTGGCTGTTATGCCCGGATATGATTTTCCAATGGAAAATAATGTTCCGCTTACTCATATTTTGAGTTGGAGCAATGACATTTATAAAAATAAATCATTGCCAAGGAGTCTGCCATTTGATTATTTCAATAACGGAACAGCATACAACAAGCTCGACAGCATTGCAGGATTGCATAATCCTATTTTTCAAAAGTGGTTGCATTATCCATCTTATGATCGTTATTGGCAACTAATGATTCCAACACCAGATGAGTTTGCCAAAATCAATATTCCGATTTTAACAACAACGGGTTTCTATGACGGCTCACAGATTGGCGCCTTTCAATACTTTAAACTGCACAACAAATATAATCAAAATGCAAACCATTATTTTGTAATTGGACCTTATGACCATTGGGGCGGACAACGAAAGCCAGCCAAAAATCTGATGGGCTATGAAATTGATAATGTTGCCAACATCAATATGATGGATTTGGCTTACGAGTGGCTTAACTATGTTTTGAAAGGAAAACCAAAACCTGAAATTCTTAAGGATAAGATAAACTATCAAGTAATGGGGACAAACGAATGGAAACATGCACCATCATTGAAAGCAATAAATAATGACACATTAACTTTTTACTTAGTCAATAAAATTCTTACAACACAAAAACCAAAAGTGCAAGCAGCTGAAAAGCAAATAATAGATTTTAAAGACAGGGATAATCAAAACAATTTTTACACTCCTGAAATTATATTTGACACTTTAGATGCCAGCAATGGCTTAATCTTCACTTCAAAACCTTTTGAGAACGAATTTTCAATTAACGGCTCATTCTCAGGGAACCTGTTTGCAACTATCAATAAAAAAGACATAGATGTATCGTTGGCCTTATATGAACTATTGCCCGAAGGCAAATATTTTTTCTTAACCCGTTATGTTGGCAGGGCGAGTTATGCAAAAAACAATGCTAAACGACAGTTGCTGAAACCAAATAAAAAAGAGAGTATTCCTTTTGACAACACACGGTTTGTCAGTAAAAAAATCGGCAAGGAAAGCCGGCTTGTTATACTACTCAACATCAATAAACATCCTTTTGAAATTATCAATTATGGTTCTGGCAAACCAGTATCAGACGAAACTATCATTGATGCAGGAGAACCATTACTTATAAAATGGCATAACAAAAGTTTCATAAAAGTCCCCGTATGGAAAAATTGAATGACCGACAAAAAAGTAAACCTACCGCTTACACGAACAATACCTAAAACCCAACAATTCTTAAAGTTTTTGTAATCTGGAATTACAATAACAAAAGAAAATACACAATAGCTGCCAATTTTTATATTTGAAACTTATATTCTTTTAGAGAGCAAAACTTATCCCTATTGCCTGCCATCCCCTTTCAACATTCAATTTCCCTTTTTAAAAATTCAATATGCACCGAGTATCAAAAACTAATCGGCAGCTTTGCTTCTACATTATCCCAGGCCATTAATAATTCTGCCTGCTTGTCTTTGCCCAGAAAGACCATGGTAAAATATTCAAGTAAAGTATTGGTTTTGGTAATGGGAATCGTAAATCTTGCAATGTCTTTTGATGGCTCTTGTTTCAATCCCCAGCTATCAATATAGCCATTGAGTACAAGAGTCCATTCGTTTTCTTGCGGTATGCAGTACAATATATAACGACCTGCTTTTACTTTTTTTCCCTGAATGGTGGCATCACTGAATAATTGTAATTCTGTTGCTTCATTGGCTCCCAGTCGCCAGGGCTGGCCATATTTTAATACTTCATGAAAAATATGGCGGCCTTGTAAGTGGGGCCGGCTGTAGATTACCCTTGCCAGTGGCGGATCCATCGTAAGCGAGGCCATTTTCGTTTTCATATAATTCACCGGAAAATAACTCATATCCATAGGAGATATATCCATGGTTACATAAGGATTGTCGGCTACAGGAGCTTTAATTACGGCGAGGCTGTCAAATGGCTTCACAGGTTGATCGGGTGTTTTTGTTTCGGTTTTTCCGCCACAGGCGAATAAAAAAAAGGAAAACAAAAAACAGACAGATAACGTTTTCATCCTTTTATTATTAAAATTTATTGATTTGAATTTTCGCAATCAGTTATAACGAATTGCCTCACGACAAGGTTACAGCCAATTCTTGTTTTTTCAAAACTTGATTTATAAATGGTCAAATTTTTCAAATTGATTTTTGGCAAAAGGCATTAAATCAGCCCAAAACTGATTATAACACAGATGAAGTTCCTCAATATTTTTTTCAAATAGGTTAAAAGCCGTTTCACTTTCAGAAAGGTAATTTGCCCTTTTTACAACGCCACTCATGCTTTTTGCTATTCCCCATTTATATTGATAGTTATACAACCAGTTTTGTGATTTCATATAAGGAAACATGCTTGCAAATTTTTCAGGAAAATATTCCGTGTGTTTAGAAAGTAGCGTATATGTTTCCACTGCAAATGCTTTTAATGAATCGTCGTTGAATTCTGTTTCATCATTGGCCAGAAAATAATCGTACACCACATCAACAAAAGCGCCTGCATAAAGCCGATACTGTGGCCTGAAGAATGATTTTGCCTTTTGTGTGGCTTCATGCCCGTCGGTAAAGCTGTCAATTTCGCGGTGCAGCATAATGCCAAATTGAATACCTGCCGGAAAATCAAATTTCTTTTTCCCTTTTACATAATCACTAATCATATTGCCCACCAATATTTGCGGATGATGAAAAGACAAATATGCATGAGCCAGGTAGTTCATAAAATATTTTATGGATTATCGTGCATTCTTTTTCAGCCAGCGGCCAATTATTTTTAATGCCTTGGGCGAAAATGTTTCTTCCAATTCGCCATATTCCTGTACGGTGCAGGTTTTACAATGTTGAAACAAATGATTGAGCCCTTTTAGTTTTTTGGTTTTGAAATTTTTGTTGCCTGCTTTTTTTAATGCCGCTGCAATAGCATTCAGGTTTTCATCGGCATATACCTGAATATCTTTTTCACCATTAAGCGCCAGCACCGGACATTTTACCTGCGACCAGAATACTGCAGGATCGGTAGCAATAAAATATTTGAGCCAGGGTTCCAGTTCCGGTTTTATGCTTAATGCATATAATTCAGGAGGAACTTTATCTGCCCTTATGGGTGCCAGCACACTATCGGGCTTCCCGGCTTTCCAGTTCTTATATAGATTTTTTATTGTGTCCAAAATAATTGAATCGGGCTGTGCATGTAAATTGTGAATGGTGTTTAATGTTTTTTTTGTTAACTCGTAATAAGCATGAAAAGAAGCATCACTTACTTTACCTTTTACAGGGTCTGTTTGTTGCTTTAGCAATATTTCGGCACCCGAAACACCGGTGCCTGCCAATGAAACAATAAATGCAATTGCGGGTAGTTTTGAATAGACAATGGGGGCGATAAAACCGCCTTCGCTATGGCCCATTAATCCAATACTGTTTTTATCTACTTCTTTTCTGCTCAATAAGAATTGGATGCTGGTTATCACATCATTTGCAAAATCAACTGAAGTTACATTTTTTAACGGGCCTTTACTTTGTCCTTTGCCGCGGTCGTCCACTCTTAAAACTGCAAATCCTTTTTTTACCAGATAGTCGGCAATTACAGCAAAAGGTTTATGATGAAAAATGGTTTCATCGCGGTCTTGTTGTCCGCTTCCGGTAATTAATAATATCGTAGTAAACGGGCCTCCGGTTTTTGGATACGAGAAGGTGGCACCTAATTGTACCGTACGATCTGTATTTTCATACACTACGCTATCATTATAATAATGATAAGGCGGCTTAGGCGTTTGTGGTCTGTTTTGTGCTGTTACAAAAAACGGATTGAAAAATATTAAGGCTATACATGAATAAAAAAATTTTGCCATACAATTGATTTTCCAATGCAAGTTACAAAAGACAGGGTTGGATAAAAGGTTTTAAAAAATTGCAAGCGGCATTAACATTTTTTATTCTGTTAATGTAATTAACAACGCAATCCAACGGTCAAAAATCAAAACCATTGAACATAATTGTATTTTCTACACCTGTAACCTAAAATACATTTGCTACGTCATACTTCACAACAATAAATTTTTAATAAATAAAATATTTTAACCTTAACCATTAAAAATAAAAACGATGAAAAAGATTATCCTTTTCATGGCAATAGCAGCAAGCAGCCTGTCTTCATTTGCCAGTAATCCCACAGATGTAAAGCCGGAAGTATTAAATGCATTTCAAAATGATTTTGCACTGGCAAAAAATGTAGAATGGGTAGCCAGCCAGCATTATTATAAAGCCGGATTTGTAATCAACGAAAAATATCTGTTTGCTTATTACAATGAAGCCGGCAAACTGCTGGGCATCACCCGTCATATAGTGGCCGATGAATTGCCCATCAATCTTCAGCTATCGCTAAAGAAAAAATATTCAGGTTACTGGATCAGCGATCTGTTTGAATTAGCAAAACACGATAACAGTACCTATTTTATCACTTTAGAAGATGCAGACTGTACACTGGTGCTCAAATCAAGCGATGGTAAATGGGAAGTTTATTCAAAATCTAAAAAAGTATAGCCAAGATAGTTTTGGTGTGTGGTAAATAAGCCCCGTTTCCGGTTTTTTCGGAGCGGGGTTTTTTGTGTATATTATTTTAAGTGCAAAATTTTTATTGAAAATCAATATTTTATAAAGGTGTAATAAAAAAATATGCTTGAATTTTTAGATTGGCAACTGATACAGGCTTACCTTTGCAGCCCCAAAGTAAAAGCTTTGGCAATATTTTTTAAATGGTCTTTGGGATAGCGAAGGCCTTCACTTAAAATAAAATAAAATGAGTAAACTACATTTCACAACCAAACATGCGAACGAGGCTACCGTAAAGCGCAACTGGTATGTTGTGGACGGTACTAATCAAACCGTAGGCCGTATGTGTTCCCGCATTGCTGCGATACTTCGCGGTAAAAACAAAGCATCTTATACGCCCCATGTGGACACCGGCGATTACATTATTGTTATCAATGCCGAAAAAGTGGTATTGACCGGTAACAAAATGCAGCAAAAAATTTACGATCACTTTACCGGTTATCCCGGTGGATTGAAAGAAGAAACAGCTGAAAATCTTTTAAGAAGAAGACCTGAAGTAGTGATTGAGCGTGCCGTAAAAGGTATGTTGCCTAAAAACAGACTGGGTCGCAAGATGTACAAAAAGCTTTTTGTATATGTAGGCGATGCACATCCACACAAAGCACAAAACCCAAAAGAATTAAAATTTTAAAATGCCATCCCCTCGGGGGAAGAAAAAAAATAAACTAAATGGAAAAGCAAAAAAATGGTGTTGGCCGTCGTAAAGAAGCTGTAACAAGAGTTTTCATTTCCAAAGGAGATGGAAAGATTACTGTAAACGACAAAGACTATAAAACTTATTTTCCGCTCGTATATCTGCAAAATCAGGTAGAGCGTCCGTTAAAAACAATTGATGCTGTTGGCAAGTTTGATGTAAAAATTACAGCAAACGGCGGTGGCGTAAAAGGACAGGCAGAAGCTGCCATGCTGGGTATTGCCAGGGTGTTGCTTGAGCTAAATGCAGATTTTCGTCCTGCTTTAAAAGCTGCCGGATTGTTGAAAAGAGATCCACGTTCTGTTGAACGTAAGAAATTCGGTCATAAGAAAGCGAGAAGAAGCTATCAGTTCTCTAAACGTTAATCGTACAAAACACATTTTAAAACGAATTATAATAATACAATGAAAAATAATACATCCTTACAGCAGCAGCTTTTGGAAGCAGGTGTTCACTTCGGTCACCTTAAAAAGAAGTGGAATCCAAAAATGCTCCCTTACATTTTTGCTGAGAAAAAAGGTATTCACATCATTGATTTGAATAAAACAGTAGAATGCCTTCAGGAAACTGCAGCAGCACTGAAGCAGGTAGCTCGTAGCGGTAAAAAAATCCTTTTTGTAGGAACCAAAAAACAGGCAAAAGACATCGTAAACGAGTGTGCTAAGAAAGTAAACATGCCCTATGTTACAGAAAGATGGCTGGGTGGAATGCTTACTAACTTTAATACCGTTCGTAAAAGTGTAAAGAAAATGCAGAGCATTGAAAAAATGCTGGGCGATGGTTCTTTTGACAGCATTACTAAGAAAGAAAGACTTACACTTTCAAGAGACCGTGATAAAATGGATAAAGTGTTGGGCGGTATTGCACAATTGGGCCGTGTTCCTTCTGCTTTGTTTATTGTAGATATTGGTCACGAGCATATTGCGCTGGCAGAAGCCAAGCGTTTAGGCATTACTACATTTGGTGTAGTAGATACCAACTGCGATCCTAATAAGGTTGATTTTGCTGTACCCGGAAATGATGATGCCACAAAATCAATCGCTATTATCGTAAACTACATCACCGCTGCCATTGCAGAAGGTCTTGCAGAAAGACAAGCTGCAAAAGATGATGAAACAGAGGAAGTAAATGATGATGAAAAAGAAAAAAGCGCAGCAAAACTGCAGGCTGAAGCTGAAGCAGAAGGCGGACGTGGTGGTCGTGGCGGACGTAGCGGCGGCGGTCAAAGACGTCGTACACCGGCAGGTGGTAGCCGTGGCCCCGGTGGTGCTAGAAAGTAAGCGTCTATTAGATTTATGCGCTACAAAAACAATGTGCAGGAAATAAAATATTTTTTTAACCCTGAAGTAAGGCACAAGCTTACTTCATAACATATAATATTAATATGAGTACAGTAGCAATAAGTGCACAAGACATCAATAAACTGCGTCAGGCAACCGGCGCCGGTATGATGGACTGTCGTAAAGCATTGACAGAAACCAATGGTGATTTTGAAGCCGCCATTGACTGGTTGCGCAAGCAAGGCCAGAAAGTAGCTGCAAAAAGAAGTGATCGTGAAGCGAAAGAAGGTGTGGTAATTGCAAAAACAACTGCCGATCATAAAACAGGTATCGTAGTATGTGTAAGCTGCGAAACAGATTTCGTTTCTAAAAATGCAGACTTTGTAGCCTTTGGCCAAAGCATTGCTGATGCGGCTATCGCAAACAATGTAAAAAATCTGGAAGAGCTGATGAATGTAAAAGTGGGTGAGCTTACAGTAGCTGCTGCCGTTGATGAGAAGCTGGCAACTATTGGTGAAAAAATTGGTATTACAAAATTTGAAAGAATAGATGCCCCTTTTGTTGCATCTTATATTCATGGTGCTTACCGCATTGGCGTATTAGTAGGTTTGGATAAAGAAGCTGCTGAAGCAGGTAAGGATATTGCTATGCAAATAGCCGCCTTGAATCCGGTAGCAGTTGATGCTGCATCAGTACCTGCTGAAGTAATTGCCCGCGAAAAAGATATTATTGTAGAATTGATGAAGCAAGACCCTAAGATGGCAGGCAAGCCCGAGGAAATGATTGCCAAAATCGCCGAAGGTAAAATGGGCGCTTTCTTTAAAGAACAAACCTTAACCGCACAGGCATTTGTAAAAGACGGCAGCAAAACCGTAGAACAATACCTGAAAGAAAGCGGCGATGTAAAAGTAGGTTCGTTTAAGAGAGTGGCCTTAGGATAATATTTTGGAAAGTAGTAAATTTAGTCCCGGGAAATTTTTCCGGGATTTTTTTTATTTAAAATTTTTTAAATGAAACGATTGGTCTTTTTATTTTTAGTTATCTCTTTTCGCAGTAATGCACAAGATCAGGCTTTGCTTCAAAAACAGCTGGTGCAGATTATGAGCGACTTTACAAATAAATTTGAAAATCTGAAGGATTCTCAAAATCCTTTGTATTTAAAATTCAAACTTAGCGGCACTACAGATAATGGATTCATTATGGGAGATGATAAAGTATATATTTCTTTTAGACTTCCAACAATTACAACAACAAAAGAAGCCAAAGAATTATTTGATAAATGGGTACAAGTGCTTGATAAAATAAATTTTAATGGTGTAAAAATGCTGGGTACCCCCTGTGAAAATAATTGCGGCGAGTATGTGGTGTATTCTAAAGTATGGGCTTTTGATGATAAAAGAAAAGATTTAAGCCCTTTGTATTATCCATTTAAAATATCGTTGGAATCAATGAATATAGAAGGCATTCTGGCAATATCACTTTTTATTGGCAATATTTCGGCAGCGCAATGAAGAACAACAGCCAAAAAGTAAATCAAAAAAAGCCTATTCCCGTATCTTCGCCACGAAATTTCAACACCATGCTACCAAAATACAAACGCATCCTTCTCAAACTTTCAGGTGAAGCATTAATGGGCGATGGAAGTTTTGGTTTTGATACCAATGTAATTGCACAATATGCTCAAGATATAAAATCAATAACAGATTTGGGAGTGCAGGTAGCTGTAGTAATTGGCGGCGGCAATATTTATAGAGGAATGAATGAAGCCGAAACCGGTATTGAAAGAGCCCATGGCGATTATATGGGTATGTTGGCTACCGTAATAAACGGAATGGCAGTACAAGCCGGGCTTGAAAAGGTAGGTGTTTATACACGCTTACAAAGTGCCATTAAAATGGAGCAGATAGCTGAACCTTATATTCGCCGTCGTGCAATTCGCCACTTAGAAAAAGGAAGAGTAGTAATTTTTGGTGCGGGCACCGGCAATCCTTATTTTACTACCGATACCGCCGGCTCACTTAGAGCCATTGAAATAAATGCCGATGTAATCTTAAAAGGCACTCGTGTAGATGGAATCTATACTTCTGATCCCGAAAAAGATCCAACAGCTACAAAATTTAATGTTATTACTTTTCAGGAATGTCTTACTAATAACCTGCGGGTTATGGATATGACAGCCTTTACTTTATGCCAGGAAAACAATTTGCCCATCATTGTTTTTAATATGAATGCCGAAGGCAATTTGCGCCGTGTGGTTACAGGCGAAAAAGTGGGCACTCTCGTAAGAGGATAATTACGACGTATATTTCCTATTTGTCAGTTTTCAGTTTCTACTATCTTGCAGGGGCATCCATTATCCCCTTGTGTGAAAAACTAATAAGCGGTAATACCTTTTATTATTATTAGTTTCAAAACCAAAACGTCATTGTAATTATATGGGAGCCCACCTTTCCCTTACTGTTGCGGAGATAATTGTACTGCTGATGGGAGCCATCGTGCTGGGTTTCGCCATTATGTATATCTTCTCAGCTACCCGGTCATTTAAAAAACTGGTAAGTGAGTCGCCCGGCGGAAAAATTTCTAACGAATTAGCTGCATTAAAAACAAAGTATAATAACGAAACAGAACGTAGAAGCCGCGAAGTGCAAGAGCTCTCACTCCTATTGTCTTCCGAAAAAGAAAACAATGAAATCAATACCATTGAAGCAGAGGAATCAAGAAAAGAAAATAAATTATTAAAAGCTGAACTTGCCGAACTGCGCAGTAAAATTCAAGATAGTAATAAACCGGTTATATTAAATCAACTTCGTCAGTCTCAGGAAAATATGATGCAGTATCAGCAAAAGATTGATGAGCTGCTCTCACAGTTAGAAGCATCTGAAACCGGTGCCAAAGAAATTGAAAGACTGTCAAAAGAAAACAAAGCCCTTAGCGCTATGCTGGAAGTGCTGGAAGAAAAATTAAAACTAAAAGAAAAGGATAAAGAACAAAACATCCGGCAGGAAACAATCTCCACTGAATTGAATGCGCAATTAGATGCAGCTTATGTACAGTTTGATGTACTACAGGGTAAAATTCAAAAATTAGAAACACAATTAAACGGAGCAAAAAAAGAAAGTCTGGATTATGCTGAAATGAAGGAAAGCTACCTGAAAACCTTGAGAGAGCTGGATGAGCTGAGACAAAAACAAGCTGTACTGGCAAATCAAAAATCGGAAACTGAAGCCGAACTGGCAGAAACACAAATCAAATTGAGAGAAGCCAATTTTGACCGACAGCAATTGCAAAAGAAAGTTTCTTATCTCGAAGACCTGAACGATGATATGAATACCATAAACGAAGCCAATAAAAACTTGCAAGATCAACTCAAACGTATTGGCGAACTGGAAAGTATGTTGCATATCGTTTCCGGCGAAAGAGATGCGCTGGCCAACCGGCCCTCCACCGAATAATTTGATATGTATTACTGATTAACATCAATCGGTAAAAAAATTCGCAGCTGACTATCTTTGTCCAAAGTTTTGTATGGAAAAAAATATAGCTGCTATCAGGCAAACCTATTCTCAAAAAGAATTATTGGAAAAAGATGTTGCTCCTCATCCTATCCACCAGTTTGAGCAATGGTGGAACGACGCTGTAAATGCGGAAATAAGTGAAGTAAACGCCATGACGCTTGCTACGGCTACTGCCGATGGTATGCCTTCGGCACGAATTGTATTACTAAAAGATTTTAGCGAACAAGGTTTTTCATTCTTTACAAATTATGATAGCTACAAAGGCCGGCAATTGGCCGAGAATCCAAAAGCCTGTCTGGTTTTTTTTTGGAAAGAATTGGAAAGACAGACTCGCATGACAGGACTTGTACAACAATTACCTGCGACAGATAGCGATGTTTATTTTTATTCACGCCCAATTGAAAGTCAGGCAGGTGCAATTACCTCACCACAAAGCCGGGTAATAGAAAGCAGGGAATGGCTGCACCATCAATACCAGTCAATAAGCGAGCAGGTAAAAAAATCAGGATCAAAAAGACCGGCACACTGGGGTGGTTATATTGTAAAACCGGTAATTATAGAGTTTTGGCAGGGAAGACCCGGCCGCCTGCACGATCGTTTGCAATATTCATTGCAACAGGATGGTAACTGGAAAATAGAAAGACTTGCACCCTGAGATACAAGTCTTGCGTAAAAAAATTATTATTAAATAGAATTATTTCTTTTTTGCCGCTTTCTTTTTTGCCGGACGGCTTTTTCCAAAAGAGCCTTTAAATCTTTTTCCTTTTGCGGTTTTTTTATCTCCTCTTCCCATGGTTTGTTTTTTTAGGGGTTAAAATATAATGTTGATGTATTAAAGTTTTTCCGACAGTTCTTTACCTGCTTTAAATCGGGCAACTGTTTTTGCTTTTATTTTTATTTCGGCTCCGGTTTGCGGATTGCGTCCTTTGCGAGCCTTTCTTTTTGAAACCATAAAAGTGCCAAAACCCACTAAGGTTACTTTGCCGCCGCCTTTCAAAGTTTTTGTAACCGCTTCTGTAAAAGAGTCTAAAGCAGCATTGGCCTGCTGCTTGGTGATTCCGGTGTCTTCGGAAATTTTTGCAATGAGATCAGCTTTGTTCATAATTGAAATGCGTTGAGTTTGGTTGAGGCGAAAGCAACAAATTTAGCCGCTTTTGCAAGTAGAAAAAAATATAAAAACGGTGTTGTTTATTTTTTCTGAATAAATAATTTAATCCGGGGTCAGGGCTTTCGTTATTCCTAATCAACCACCTGCATTATCGTACGAAATGCAATAAAGCGGTTGCCCCACCGGTCCATTGTTTTTT
>ERZ724519.1093-NODE-1093-length-11450-cov-9.810180_pt1 | contig 11450 bp, 12 predicted proteins | sample MGYA00376052_ERZ724519 | MGnify/ENA primary metagenome ERZ724519 (study PRJEB28724, sample SAMN07190883) | activated sludge metagenome | isolation source: activated sludge of sewage treatment plant in Hong Hong | place: Hong Kong | collected 2016-03-17 ... | reverse complement strand
ACCTACTGACGACTGACCTACTGACGACTGACCTACTGACGACTGACCTACTGACGACTGACCTACTGACCTACTGTCCACTGCCCACTGCCCACCAATTCCCCTTCCGTAACCTGTGGCGAAAGCGGCGCTGCGCTATAATCAGGGCATGCTCGCCAAAGTCCTCAGCGCTGCCATCGTCGGGCTGGAAGCCGAACTCGTCAACGTCGAAGTCGATATCGTCAATGGCCAACCCTATTTCGCTCTCGTCGGCCTGCCCGACGCCGCCGTGCGCGAGAGCCGCGACCGAGTCTACGCCGCGGTTAAGAACAGCGGCCTGAACTTCCCCCAACAACGCATCACGGTCAACCTGGCCCCGGCCGACCTGCGCAAGGAAGGCCCGGCCTACGACCTGCCCATCGCCGTGGGCATGCTGGCGGCCACGTCGCAGATCTGGCACAACGAACTGGACGATTCGCTCTTCTTTGGCGAGCTGTCGCTCGACGGCTCGACGCGCCACACCAAGGGCGTGCTGCCGCTGGCCGCGCTGGCGCGCGAGAAGGGGCTGAAGCGCGTCTTCGTGCCCGCCGCCGACGCGGCCGAGGCGGCGCTGATGCCCGACATCGCCGTCCTGCCCGTGCGCAACCTGGGCGAGCTGGTCGGCCACCTGACCGGCCTGGCCCTCCTCTCGCCCGTGACGGTCGATCTGCAAGCCGCCTTCGACGCCGAAGTGGCCTACACGACCGACTTCGCCGACATCGCCGGGCAGGAGCACGTCAAGCGGGCGATGGAGATCGCCGCTGCCGGCGGCCACAACGCCCTCATGACCGGCCCGCCGGGCGCGGGCAAGACGCTCATCGCCCGCGCCCTGCCCAGCATCCTACCGCGCATGGGCGTCGACGAGGCGCTGGAAGTGACCAAAATCTACAGCGTCGCCGGGATGCTGCCGGCGGAGACGCCGCTCATCCGCACCCGGCCGTTTCGCTCGCCCCACCACACGATCAGCTATGCCGGGCTGGTAGGCGGCGGGCAGTGGCCGCGGCCGGGGGAAATCTCGCTGGCCCATCGCGGCGTGCTCTTCCTGGACGAGTTGCCGGAGTTCGGCGAGCGGCTGATCGAAGTGCTGCGCCAGCCGTTGGAGGGCGTGCCGCGCGAGGTCAGCATCAGCCGGGCCACGGGCAGCGTCACCTACCCGGCCAACTTCATGCTCATCGCCGCGCAGAACCCCTGTCCCTGCGGCTACTATGGCGACCCGACGCGGGCCTGCACCTGCTCCAACACGATGATCACCCGCTACCAGAAGCGGGTCAGCGGGCCGCTGATGGACCGCATCGACCTGCACGTAGACGTGCCGCGGGTGGAGTATGAGAAGCTGTCGTCGAGCCACCGCGGCGAGCCGTCGGCGGCCGTCCGCGCCCGCGTCGAGGCCGCCCGCCAGCGGCAGGCGCAGCGCTTCGCCGGGACAACACTCTACAGCAACGCCGACATGGGGCCGGGCGAGGTGCGCCAGTTCTGCGACCTGGACGACATTGGCCGCCGCCTGATGAAGAGCGCCATGAGCCAGATGAGCCTGAGCGCGCGCGGCTTCCACCGCGTGCTGAAGGTCGGCCGCACCATCGCCGACCTGGCCGGCAGCGAGCAAATCGGGCCGGCGCATCTGGCGGAGGCGTTGCAGTATCGGGCGAGGGGGCAGTAGGGCGCTTGACTTTCCCACCGGCCATCTGATAATCTTACAAATATCTTACCGCCGGAGGAAGCCGTGGAAACAACGAAGCTATCCAGCAAAGGCCAGATCATCATCCCTAAATGGCTGCGCGACGCTTATCGCTGGGAGGCGGGGCTGGAATTCGTCGTTATCGATACCGGCGAGGGTGTGCTACTGAAACCAGCCCATCCCTTCCCGCCGACGACAGTAGACGACGTCGCCGGCAGCCTGCCCTACACCGGCGGGGCGCGGACGGTGGAGCAAATGGACGACGACCTGCGGCGCGGGATTGGCGGGGCGTGGAATGATCGCCGTTGATACAAACGTCGTCGTGCGACTGCTGGTGGAGGACGACCTAGAGCAGGCAACCCGCGCCCGGCAGCTATTCACGTCGGAACAGATCTTCATCCCCGACACGGTCGTACTGGAGACGGTCTGGGTGCTAAGCTACAGCTACGGGCTGGAGGCGGCGACGGTCGCCGCTGGGCTGCGGCGGCTGTTCGGATTGGCCAACGTCCATTTGCGCAATCCGGCCGAGATGGCGTTGGCGCTGGAGTGGCACGAGCGTGGCCTTGACTTTGCCGACGCTCTGCACCTGGCGCAGGCGGCACACTGCACGCGGATGGTGACGTTTGATCGGCGGTTTGTGGAGCGAGGGCGGGAGATGAGTGGGGTGGTGGTGGAGCTGGTGGCATGAGAATTGCGGGCAATTTCTCGAAGTGGCTGCTACTACTTTCGGTGTGCGGCCTGACAGTATTCATGCCAGGCTGCTACTGGGAAAGCGCGAACGAAGGAACGGAGCAAGCTCTTTCCACGGCGGCGGCCAGTAGCACAGCCACCACTTTGGCAACATCGCCGGCGATGTCGTCTACCGCTAAGCCAACGATAGGATCGCCCACGGCCCCAATCACTTCTACACCGTCACCCTTAGCAACTGCGTCGGCTACGACTCCGATAGCAAGCGCGACGCCTACCCTTCGCGCCACGACTCCGGCCGTGTCAGCAACAGCGATCGGTGGACAAACTCGCGTCGATTTTCACCCGGTCCTGGCATTCATGGGCAAGACGACGGGAGATAGATACGACCGGGTTGCGCTCTATGATACGGCCGATGAGAAACTGACAGTAGTTGCGCAGGGGATCGAGAACGAGGTGTTCAACTCACCCCTGTGGTCGCCCCAGGGCGATTGGTTGGCATTTGTCCAGAGCGATAGTGCTATTGGCCTTTACCATGCGAGCGATGGCGCGTTCGAGGCATTGGAACTAGCTCCTGCCAATCCACCAGCTGGCCAGGAATCCGAGGTGGGTATACTTCTGGGTGGCTGGTCATACGACGGTAACTGGTTGGCCTATAAATATGTCTATGAGCCTTTGTTTGACGGCGAGAGTTATTTGCTGAATCGACAGACCGGCCGGAGTTACCCGCTAAGCTTCCCGACAGAGCTTTGGTGGCTGAAGTGGTCGCCACGCACCACGCAGATAGCCGGTTACACAATGGAGTCTGTTTATATCGCGGAGGCATCAGCAGCAGACAACGCGTCGGACATGGAGACCAGCGTCCACTACCAACATCCTTACTTCTATATCGATAGCATTGTCTGGCATCCCGACGATAATGGACTGCTAGTATCCACCCGCAGTAAGCACAATCTACCACCGATCAACTACCTGTACTACCTCGATCTGGATAGTGGCGAGTGGACAAGCATTGGCAAGTACCCAACCGGCACATCCATCGTCGCTATGGCCTATTCCCCAAATCTGACTGAGATCGCTATCTCGGCCAGAGATTATGCTACCTACGAGAACCGGTTGAATATCATCGCTGCGCAGAGCTTCGAGACCGTCACGCAGCTCGATCTGCCGACAGGGCCACGGTTCTACCAAATTGAGTGGTTGACGGCCGATACACTGGTTTTGAGTACCGGAGACAATCTATACGTCCTACCGGTAAGCGAGCCGGAGCAAGCCCATTGGCTTCTGGAGCAGGACAACAATCCCCTGTTGAAGGCGTATTCAAGTGTCCTCATAGAAGATTGGCGGCAATGAGGCGGTCTCCTGACAGTGTTACCTATCTTCTCAACCGCCTCTTCCGCGTCCTTCCTCGCTAGTACGCGACTGCCCTGGCTTCTTCCGCCGGCGCGCCTTCTTCCACCGCCGTGATGTGATCGAACTGGCTGTAGTAGAGGTCGGCATACACACCGTCGCGGGCCAGTAGTTCTTCGTGGCGGCCTTGCTCCACAATGTCGCCGTTCTGCATCACCAGGATGAGATCGGCGTTGCGGATGGTCGAAAGCCGGTGGGCGATAATGAAGCTGGTGCGCCCTTCCATGAGACGATCCATTGCCTGTTGAATGAGCACTTCCGTGCGCGTATCGACCGAGCTGGTGGCCTCATCCAAGATGAGCATCTTGGGATCGGCCAGGATGGCGCGGGCGATAGTCAGCAGCTGCATCTGCCCCTGAGAAATATTAGTCACTTCCTCGTTGATTTCCATGGCGTAGCCTTCCGGCAGCGTGTGGACGAAATGATTGACGTGGGCGGCCTCGGCCGCGGCAATCACTTCGTCATTCGTCGCTTCAGGACGGCCGTAACGAATGTTTTCCATGATCGAGGCGTTGTAGAGCCAGGTATCCTGCAAGACCATGCCGAAGGAACGGCGCAAGTCGGCGCGGGTCAAATCGCGGATGTCGTAGCCATCGATCAGGATCGCGCCCTCATCGACGTCGTAGAAGCGCATCAGCAGCTTAACGATGGTCGTCTTGCCGGCACCCGTGGGGCCGACAATGGCTACTTTTTGGCCGGGTTGCGCCTCGGCGGACAGGTTCTTGATGACCGGTTCGGCGGGATCATAGCCAAAGCGCACGTTACGGAATTCAACATGGCCCTGTGGCGCTTCGATTGTCACCGGCCGGGCCGCTTCCGGAACCTCTTCAGGTTCGGCCAGGAACGCAAAGACACGCTCGGCCGCCGCCGCCGTCTGCTGCAAGATGTTGGAGATATTGGCTAACTGCGCCAGCGGTTGGTTGAACTGGCGCACATACTGGATGAACGCCTGGATGTCGCCCACGGTGATCGTGCCGCCGATAGCCAGGTAACTGCCCACTACGACCACCACCACATACCCCAGGTTGCCGATGAAGCCCATGATCGGCATCATCAAGCCGCTGAAGAACTGTGATTTCCAGCCTGACGAATAGAGCGTATTGTTGTATTCCTCAAACTGGGCGATGCTGCGTTCCTCGCCGTTGAACGCTTTCATGACCCGGTGGCCGCCGAACATCTCTTCGACATGACCATTCACATGGCCCAGAAATTCCTGCTGCTCCCTGAAGTAAATCTGTGAGCGCTTGATAATGAAACTGACTGTGGCTAACGATATGGGAATGACAAGCAGTGAAGCCAGGGTCAGTAAGGGGCTGATGGAGAGCATCATCACCAGCACACCGACGACAGTAATGACCGAAGTGATAATCTGCGTCAGGCTCTGGCTGAGCGTCTGGTTGACAGTGTCCACATCGTTGGTGATGCGCGACATCACCTCCCCTTGCGGTGTCTTGTCAAAGTAGCTCAACGGCATGCGGTTTATTTTCTGGGATATATCTTGCCGCAATCGATAGGTGATATCGGTCGATACACCAGCCATGATATAGCCCATCAGATAGGCGAACAGCGCCGAAGCCAGATAGAGACCGAGCATGATGCCCAGGATTCGCCCGATATACTCAAAATCAATCGAGCCTGTGCCGGCCATCTCGGCGAGGACGCCATTGAAAACGGCCGTCGTGGCATTGCCGAGAACTTTAGGGCCGATGATGGTAAAGATTGTCGAAAGCACGGCAAAGATGCCCACGAGGATGAGCTTCACTTTGTAAGCGCCCAGGTATTGGGCAAGTGTCGTCATCGTGCCTTTGAAATCATTTGCTTTGTCACTCCCGTCGCCCATGGCCATTGGGCCGCCGGGGCGGTGGCCGCGCCCTTGCATCATCATGATTGCAGTTCCTCCATGCTTAGCTGCGACAGCGCGATCTCCTGGTACGTTTCACAATCTTCCATCAATTCCTCGTGTGTACCCTGGCCGACCACACGACCATTGTCGAGCACAATGATTTGTTCAGCGTCCTTGATGGTGGCGACGCGCTGCGTAACCACCAGTTTGGTGCTTTGCCCAACGCTGCGATTCAACGCCCGGCGCAAGGCGGCATCCGTTTTGAAATCCAGCGCGGAGAACGTGTCGTCAAAGATATAGATAGGCGCTTTCTTCACCAAGGCCCGCGCAATGGAAAGGCGCTGTCTTTGGCCGCCGGAGACGTTGGTGCCGCCCTGCGAGATCTCGGTATTCAGCCCTTCCGGTTTGCTGCCGACAAAATCGACGGCCTGCGCGGTGGCCACGGCCGCCAACAATTCATCATCGCTGGCAAACTCATTGGCGTAGCGCAGGTTGCTGGCGATGGTGCCGGAGAACAAGACGCCCCGTTGCGGAATATAGCCGATCCTGTCACGCAATTCGTGTTGCGTCACCGTGCGAATGTCGATGTCGTCCAACAGAATCTCGCCCTCAGTCACATCGTAAAAGCGGGGAATCAGATTGACGACCGTAGACTTGCCGGACCCCGTCGAGCCAATAAAGGCCGTCGTTTCGCCCGGCAGGGCCGAAAAGCTGATGTTGTGTAGCACGTCTTCGTCGGCTCCCGGATAGCGGAAAGAGACGTTGCGGAATTCTACCTTGCCACGGAAGTCCCCGTTCAACCGCACCGGCTGGGCCGGGTCGAGGATGATCGGCTCGGTTTCCAACACGTCGGCGACGCGGTCGGCCGAGACGGCCGCGCGGGGCAGCAAGATGAACAGCATCGACATCATCAGGAAGGCCATAACGATCTGCAACGCATATTGCAGGAAGGCCATCATATCCCCTACCTGCATGGTACCAAGCTCTACCTGATGCGCGCCTACCCAGAGGATGGTGATTGAAAGTATGTTGAGGATCAACATCATGATCGGCATCATGATCGCCATGAGCCGGCCAACAAAGAGCGTGTTGGCGGCCAGTTCGTCATTCGCCTTGTCGAAACGCTCCTCTTCAAAAGGCTCCATGTTGAAGGCACGGACGACCAGCATACCGGAAAGGTTTTCGCGCGCCACCAGGTTCAGCCGGTCGACGAGCTTCTGCATGATGCGGAATCTGGGCAAAGCGATGGAAATGAGGGTGATGATCACGCCGATCAAGATGACCACGGCCAGAGCGATCGTCCACCACATGGAGGGGCCGGTGCGCATGGCGCGGATGATGCCGCCAACGCCCAGGATGGGCGCATAGAAGACGAGGCGCAAGGTGATCACGGTCATCATCTGTAACTGCGTGATGTCGTTGGTATTGCGCGTGATCAATGAGGCGGTGGGGAATTGGTCAAATTCCGCGCTGGAGAAGCTTTCAACTTTCTTGAAGACGGCGCTGCGCAGGTCGCGCCCACTAGCGGACGCGACCCTAGCGGCAAGGTAGGCCACACCAATGGTACAGAGGGCCGACAATAAGGTAATGACCAACATAATGGCGCCGGTGCGCAGGATGTAGCGTGTTTGCAGCTGGGTCACATCTCGACCCAGCGCTTCATACTCTGCTTTTACGCCGGCGACGGCCGCCTGGTTAATGAATGATGTACCCAGAGCATCGATACGCTCGGTAATGGCGCTGCCAATCTGATCACGTTGGGCAGCGGGTAACTGGGCGATCAGGGCGAAGAGGTCGGTTCCGGCTGGAATACGCGATAGGTCAAACTGGGCGCCGCCACCGCCAAACATTTGCGCCGCTGCTTCGGGGTCCTTCATGGCCTGCTCTAGCGCGGCAACCACCACCCAGGAGCGGGCCAGCGGCGCATTCAACTGATCGAGCTGATCCCGGCTGAGGTCGTTGAGGACATAGATCGATTGTTGAGCAAGACTGGGGTAGGTCTCGATGTAGTTATTGGCCTCTGCAGAGCCGGTCTCGACGAGCGTGAAAGCTTCGCGGACAGCCGTTTCATCCTCGTCGCTCATGAAGAGGACTAACTGTTCCAGCCGTTTCTGACTCAACGCTTCAGGAACGGCCGTTTCGATGCCATTCAACTGCACGCCGGTGTTCACGATCCGAGCCAGATAATCGGGCAGAGCCAAATCCAACATGGCCTGGGCAAACAACAAGGCGATGACGACCCCAATGATGAGGGTGTAAGGTTTTAGATACTGTCTTAATCGTAACATCTCTGTTTTCCACCTCGGAAACGGTATGCGTCAACACGCACCGCTATTAGCTGCCTCCGCCCGCACCCCCAATTTCTGCAGCATCTTGAGCAAATCGACCCGCTCATCGCGACCCAGCACGCTAAAAAAGCGATCAATCGTTTCCAGATGCTGTCGGGTATGTTGCCGAACGACGTCGCGCCCGGCGTCTGTCAAGCTAATGTTGAAGCGACGCCGGTCGTGGGGATCGAGCCGGCGCTCAACTAGCCCTTCTTCCTCCAGGCTGCGAATGAAGGTACTCGTGGTGTTGCGGCTGACGCCCTGACGATCGCTGATTTCGGAGGGGTTTAACTCCGCACGCTCACCCATTTCCTCGGCAAAGAACAGATGCATCAGCACACGATATTGCGCGAAAGAAAGCTTGGCGCCTTCGACGCTTTGCCCGCCCATTTGGTAGATGGCGCGAGAGATTTGACCCAACTCGTCCATCAGGCGGATGGTTTGCGGATCAATTTGCGGATTAAAGTCTTGCATGAATTGCATCCACTTTTGCCGCTTGTCCTTGTCTTGGTGCCAACTCTTTTTATTCATCTTGCGTTGCTATCTGTTGCCTGCAGGCTGTTCAATTCCGGTCAAATCATGGAGAACGTCGCATGCTAAAATACGCTGTCGCATTATACGTAATCGAACTACTCTGTCAAGAACAATTTCTTGCCGTTAAGCAAGCGGCCGGCGCTGCTTAACGAGTTGATGGATGGGTAACTATCGTGCATGATACATATCGTGATATGTATTTAGACGATTGGCGGAGGAAACCCCATGCAACAGATCGTCGGCGTCACCGAATTGCAGCGCAAATTCAGAGGCTTCTTCGATACAGGTCGTCAACAAGCGGACGCCCATTGTCCTAACGCGCGGTTCTCGACCGGAAGCGGTGCTGATCCCCTATGAGGAGTACCTGCGCTTTCAGGCGCTGCGTGAGAGCGAGGTGTTGGCTCACTTCGATCAAGTGTGGACCCGGCTGTCGGTGTTGAATGCCGGCTTCTCCGATGAAGAAGTCGCCGCCGACATCGAAGCGGCCCGGTCGGAGTTGTAGGTGCGCGCCGTGATCGACACGGGCGTGCTGGTCAGTGGCCTGATCCGTCGCCAGGGCCCGCCCGCGGCTGTGCTGCAAGCGCTGGCCGAGGGATTGAAGGGGTTGCCTACATGGCCTATCGGGACGCAGAGGCCAAGCGCGAGGCGCGGTTCGCGTTCTTACGCGAAATGGTATAATTGCTGCCATGTCTGAATATGGGTTGGTATCCCTCCCTGAAGCCTTGCTCCAGCGAGCCAAGAAACTAGCGCGGGCGCGTCACCGCCCGGTCGAGGTGGTCATCGCCGAGCTGCTGGACGGGGTGCTGCCGGTCGCAGAAGAACCGGCCGTATCCGAGACCACCGAGGAAGCGGCCGTGCGCCGCGAAATGGAAGCGTATGTCGCGCTCCATCCGACCTTGAAGGCGGACTACTACGGGCAGCATGTCGCCATCCTGGATGGGCGGCTGGTCGACCACGACTTAGACCCGGCAACGCTGTACGAGCGTATCGCCATACGCTATCCGGATCGCTTCGTGTGGCTGACGGCTGTGGAGGATGAGCCGTTGACGACGTTGGTATTCCGGTCGCCCCGAATTGCGCCAGAGAGATGACCGCGGTCTTTACCTACAATTATAGTAGCGACTATCACCCCTCGATGCCGATGGTGGAGCTTACGATTGGGTTGCCCCAAGGGGAGATGTCCATCACCTTGCCGGCCATTGTTGACTCCGGGGCCGATGCAACAATGGTTCCCATTGAGTACTTGCGACAACTCGGTGCGCGACGAAGCCGCAAAGCCCTGATGCGTTGGGTGACGGGCGAGGGGGCGCTGGTTGACCTGTACGCCGTCGCAATCCAACTCGGCTCTTATAGACAGAGCTATGTGGAAGTGGTAAGCAGTGCTGACGAGAGCGAGACGATTGTCGGACGGGATATGCTAAACCACCTGTCAGTTACCCTGAATGGGCCGGCGTCAGTGGTTGAGGTGCTGGAAAACACAGCCGGCTAAGAAATTCGAGTTCACACTCACATGCGCTGGCAAATCCAACCAGACTCTCTCGAATCCCCCGCCGTCCTCGCCCTCCTCCGCGAGCATCTGGCCGCGTTGGCCCCCACTGCCCCACCGGAGAGCCGCCACGCGCTCGCCCTGGCCCACGCCCTCTACCGCTCATTCGGCTTCGAGCCGTGCCCGCCGTTCGGGGCATACAAGGCCGATCCGAATAGCCTGTTCATGGCCCTGACTCTTTAGACCGCCGCGCGCCTCTTTCCCCATTGACACCAACCCCCTCCTCATCTAGGATATACCCGTTACCAGCGGTCGTTGGCGTGGGAGAGCCGGGAGTGGACAGATGGATGTTGCGCCCGGTATTTACAGCTTAGGCAACAGGCAGGGCGGCCACGTTCACGCCTACCTGCTCGACGACGGCCAGGGCATCACCGTCATCGATAGCCTCATGGCCGCCGACGCCCACCTCATTCTGGCCGAACTGGCCCGCATCGGCCGCGCCCCCACCGACATCAAGCACCTTATCATGACCCACGCCCACCGCTCCCACCTGGGCGGCCTGGCGCGGTTGAAGGAACTGAGCGGCGCGCCGATCTACGCCCACGAGTGGGAGGCCGACATCATCGCCGCCGACCGCGTGGCCCAGCCCGTCTCCAGCCGGCCGTGGCGGCCGGTGCGCACCTACCCGCTGCAACTGGCGCTCAATCTCAACCTGTCGAAGCACCCGCCGGTGCGCGTTGACGAGTACGTCCACGAAGGCGACCGCATCGGCCCGCTGACGGTGCTCTTCGCCCCCGGCCACTCGCCCGGCCATCTGGCGTTCTACTGGCCGGAGCGGCGGGCGCTCATCGCCGGCGACGCCGTCTGCACCTGGCCGGTGTTCATGCTCGGCTGGCGCGGCTTCATGCTCAACGTCCGCCAGCACAAGGCGTCGGTGCGGCGGCTGGCCAAGTTGGACAGCGAGATCGTTTGCAGCGGCCACGGCGACCCGTTGGCCGCCGGCGGCGCGAGCCGCATTCGCGCCGCCCTGCCGGAACTGGATCGGCTGGCCTAGCGCGACGAGAAGCAACAGGAGGGCACAATGGCGCGCATCAAGGAGTACTGGCTGCAACTGGAAACCCGGCCCTGGGACGTGGCCCCGTGGGACGTGGCCCCGTGGGGCCGCGACCGCCTCAGCGCCGACCCGCCGTCGAAGACAGCGCCACCCTACCGCCCCACAGGCCAAGACATCTTCGTCATTCGCCGCTATAGCGCCAACTGGGCCGCGCCCGACGACCGGCCGCTGAACCCCTGGGACCTGACCGAACCCGACCCGGCCACGACCGGCGGCACACTCCCCGGCGCGACGCTGACGGCCAAGGTGGCCGACGAGATCGTCGTCCACTTCCGCAACGGCGACCAGCGCCGCAGCCTGCCCCCGGCCGAGCGCGTCCACAGCCTGCACGCCCACGGCGTCCAGCGCGCCCAGAC
>ERZ724519.1088-NODE-1088-length-11470-cov-3.444503_pt1 | contig 11470 bp, 11 predicted proteins | sample MGYA00376052_ERZ724519 | MGnify/ENA primary metagenome ERZ724519 (study PRJEB28724, sample SAMN07190883) | activated sludge metagenome | isolation source: activated sludge of sewage treatment plant in Hong Hong | place: Hong Kong | collected 2016-03-17 ... | reverse complement strand
CCTGCCCACCGACGCGCAATGGGTCAGCGCGGCCTACACCGAACAGCGCAGCGCACCGCCCGCGCCCTGGCAGCGTGGGCGCAGCTACCCCTTTCCCACGGGCGAGTCTCCACAAGGTGCGCAGTGCCTGGACGACTGCGGGCCGCAGGCGCAGCAGCGCGCCATCCGCCATGGCGCCAGCCTGCTGCGCGGCCATGGCCATGCCCGCGCCGGTGCCACCCCGGCCGGGGTCAATGGTTTGCATGACATGGGCGGCAACGCCTGGGAATGGGTGGACGAGCCGCCCGGCGCCAGCGGCAATGCCGAGCGGCGTACGCGCGGGGGCTCGTGGTGGTACGGCGCAGCCCAGATGCGCGCCGACCACCTGCAGTCCAAACCCGCCGACACGGCGGTGGTGTACATCGGCTTTCGCTGCGTGAAAGACGGCGGACCTTGAACACCAGGCGCGCCGATATTTCGGTGGCGCACGCCACTGCGCTGCGATTCTCGTGGCCTGGCCAGGTGCCGCTGTTCGACGCGCTTTCGTTCGCGCTGCCGCCCGGCGTCAGCTGGCTGGGCGGTGACGAGGGCGCGGGCAAGACCACGCTGCTGCGCCTGCTGGCGGGCGAGCTGTCGCCGCAGGCCGGCGCGCTGCAGGTGCATGGCACCGTGTTCTGGGTCAACCCGCGCGCCGATGGCTGCGACGCGCTCACCCCGTCGCAGTGCTTTGAGCGGTTGGCGCAACAACACCCCGCGCTGGACCGTGCGCTGCTGGCTGACCTGGCGGCCGAACTGGACCTTGAACAGCACATGACCAAGCGGCTGGACATGCTCTCCACCGGGTCGCGGCGCAAGGTCTGGCTGGCAGCAGCTTTTGCGGCAGGCGCCACGCTCACGCTGCTCGACCAGCCCTTTGCCGCGCTCGACAAGCCGTCAGCGCGCTTCATCACGGAACTGCTGCACGAAGCGGCCGCCGATCCGCGCCGGGGCTGGGTGGTGGCGGACCATGTGGCCCCAGCGGGCGTGCCGCTGGCCTGCGCTTGGACGCTGGGCGCCTGAACACCTGACGGCAACACGGCCGCCCTTGCCGCGGCTGGCACAGCTTTTGCATTTCAACTTGGATACAAGATTGGATGCTCAAAGATGGTGCAAGCCGCAGTCCCTGCCGAAACCGCCCACACCGCCTCGCCTGCTGGCGGTGCGCAGGGCGCGCCGCAGGCCTGGATATCGCGGTTTGACGCGCCACTGGTTCTGGCAAGTGCCGGCCCGCTGGCCGGCCTGCGCTTTGCCGCCAAGGACAACATCGACACTGCGGGCCTGCCCACCACCGCGGCCTGCCCGGCGTTTGCCTATCCGCCTGCAGAGCACGCCACCGTGGTCCGCAAGCTGCTCGATTCTGGTGCACAGCTGGTGGGCAAAACCAACCTCGACCAGTTCGCCTGCGGCCTGAACGGCACACGCTCACCCTATGGCGCGGTACCCAATGCCTTCAACCCTGCTTATGTGTCGGGTGGCTCCAGTGCGGGCTCGGCCTACGTCGTCGCCACGGGCGAGGTGGACTTTTCGCTGGGCACCGACACGGCCGGTTCGGGTCGGGTACCGGCCGGGCTCAACAACATCGTCGGCCTCAAGCCCAGCAAGGGCCTGATCAGCGCGCACGGGGTGGTGCCCGCCGCGCAGAGCGTGGACTGTGTCTCCATTTTTGCGCGCACGGTAGGCCTCGCCGTGCAGGTGCTGCAGGCCGCCATGGGCCACGACCCGCAGGACCCGTTCTCGCGTGCGCTCACGCTGGCGTCGCGACCGTTCCCGGCCAGTTTCCGCTTCGGGGTGCCTTCAGAGTTGCCATTCTTTGGTGACGACCTCGCGCAAGCCGCGTTCGACGTATCCATTGCGAGACTGATCGCCATGGGCGGACAGCCGGTGACGGTGGACTTCACCCCGCTGGCCCAAGCCGCAGAGTTGCTGTACGAAAGCGCGCTGGTGGCCGAGCGCTACGCCGCGGTCCGCCCGTTCTTTGATGCGCACGAAGCCGACGTGATGGAGCCGGTAAGGGGCATCCTGGCCAGTGGCCGCCGCTACAGCGCCGCCGATCTGGTGGACGCGCAGGTCAAGCTGCGGGCCCTGGGGCAGCGCGCCGCCGCCATGTGGGCCGGCATTGACGTGTTGCTGGTGCCTACCGCGCCCACCCACTACACCATCGCTGCCATGCAGGCCGACCCGGTGGCGCTCAACCGAAACCTGGGCGCCTACACCAACTTCTTGAGCCTGCTGGACTATGCGGCGTTGTCGGTGCCAAGCAGCATCCGGCCCGATGGCCTGCCGTTCGGCATCACCCTCATTGGCCCCTGTGGCAGCGACTGGCAGCTGGCCGAACTGGGCCAGCGCTACCACCACGCCACCGGCCTGACGCAAGGCGCCACCGGAGAGCCCTTGCCCGCACCGCAGCCGATTGCGGGTCTGCGGGCAGAACCCGTCGTCCGGGTGGCTGTGGTCGGGGCCCACCTGTCGGGCATGCCCTTGAATGGCCAGCTCACCGGGCGCGGGGCCCGGCTTGTGACCACCACCGAAACCGCGCCGCACTATCGATTTTTTGCCCTGCCCGGCACGACGCCGCCCAAGCCCGGCCTGCTGCGCGTGGCCGACGGCACCGGCGGGCGCATTGCGCTGGAAATCTGGGAGATGCCCGTGGCCCACTATGGCTCGTTCGTGGCCCTGATTCCGGCGCCACTGGGCATCGGCACGCTGGCGCTGGCCGATGGCAGCAGCGTGCAGGGCTTTGTCTGCGAAGCGCTGGCCACCCAGGGCGCACAGGACATCACCCATCTCGGCGGCTGGCGTGCCTACATCGCCTCGCTCAAGGCTTCCCCTTCCCACTGATCCGACTATCCACCAGGAGATCGACATGAAGTCCACACCCCACTCCATGCAGCGCCGCACCCTGCTGCAGGCGGCCTCCCTCACGCCGGTGGCGGCTGCCACGCTGGCGCCCGCAGCCGTGCAGGCGCAGGACCGGCGTGACACGCTGATCATGGCCAACGAGTTCGGCCCGAACATGCTGGACATCCATGGACTGGGTGCCAACCGGCCCAGCTACGGTGTGGCCTGGAACTGCTACGACCGGCTCATGACCTACGCCCGCAAGAAGCGGCCGGACGGCATCATGATGTACGACTACAGCAAGCTCGAGCCCGAGCTGGCCGAGCGCTGGAAGATGGACGCCGACGGCATGGGCGTGACCTTCTACATGCGCAAGGACGCGAAATTCCACGACGGCACCCCGGTCACGGCCGCCGACGTGAAATGGAGCTACGACCGCGCGCTGGCCATGGGCGGCTTCCCCACTTTCCAGATGAAGGCCGGGTCCCTGGAAGACCCGGCGCAGTTCAAGGTGGTGGACACGCACACCTTCCATGTCAAGTTCCTGCGGGCCGACAAGCTCACCATGCCCGACATGGCCGTGCCGGTGGCCTCCATCTACAACTCGACGCTGGCCAAGAAAAACGCCACTGACAAGGACCCCTGGGCCGCCGAATGGCTCAAGACCAACGAAGCCGGTGGCGGTGCCTACAAGGTGGCCAGCTGGAAGCCGGGGCAGGAGCTGGTGCTGGAGCGCTTTGACGACTGGAAGAGCGGCCCGCTGCCCAAGATCAAGCGCATCATCCAGCGCGACATTCCCTCGGCCGGCAACCGCCGGGCCCTGCTGCAGCGTGGCGACATTGACATGACGTACTCGCTGCCGCCCAAGGACTTCTCCGATTTCTCCGGCGACAAGGCGAAGATCAAGGTGGCCAGCATGCCGGTTGAGAACGCGCTGTTCTACCTCGGAATGAACACCGCCCGACCGCCCTTCAACAACGTCAAGGTGCGCCAAGCCGTGGCCTGGGCCCTGCCGTATGACAAGCTCTACGAATCGGCGTTCTACAAGCGCGGCATCCGCCAGGACGGCGGCAGCAATGACCCCAAGTCCCCGGCATGGCCCCAACCGCATGGCTACAAGACCGATATGGCCAAAGCCAAGGCCCTGATGGCCGAAGCTGGTGTGACCAGCATCGACACGCAGCTCTCGTACGACCTCGGCGGCGCCACCATTTCCGAGCCGGCGGCCATCCTGATCCAGGAGGCGCTGGCGCAGATCGGCATCAAGCTCACGCTGAACAAGATTCCGGGGGCCAACTGGCGTGCCGCGCTGCTGAAGAAGGATATGCCGATGATCCTCAACCGCTTCGGCGGCTGGCTCAATTACCCCGAGTACTTCTTCTTCTGGTGCTACCACGGCCAGAACGCGGTGTTCAACACCATGAGCTACCAGAACCCGGTGATGGACAAGCTGATCACCAACGCACGCTTCGCCGAAAGCAAGCCGCTGTACGACGGCATGGTCAAGGACATGGTGAAGCTGGCGTACCAAGATGTGCCGCGCATCCCGATCGCGCAGCCCATGATGGACGTGGCCATGCAGCCCAACATCAGCGGCTACACCTACTGGTTCCATCTGGAGCCGGACTACCGCCAGCTGGTCAAGGCCTGAGCCCGCTGCCATGCTTGCACAGGTCGCCAGACGGTTGCTGGGTGCGTTGCCAAACCTGTTCGGCATCGTGCTCATCACCTTCCTGCTCACGCGTGCGCTGCCGGGCGATCCGGCGGCGTTCTTTGCCGGGCCCGCCGGCACGCAGGAGGCGGTGGCCGAGGTGCGCGAAAAGCTGGGCCTGAACAAGAGCCTGCCCGAGCAGTTCCTGCTGTACCTGCGCGACCTGTCGCGCGGTGACCTCGGCAATGCCCTGTCCACCGGCCAGCCGGTGCGTGAGGAGTTGCTGGTGCGGCTTCCGGCCTCGCTCGAACTGGTGCTCGCGTCGCTGCTGTTCGCGGTCGTGGTGGCGGTGCCGCTGGGCATCGCGGCGGCGCGGCGGCCCAATTCCTGGGTGGACCACACTTGCCGGCTCGTCACCACGGCGGGCGTTTCCCTGCCCACCTTCTTCACCGGGCTGCTGCTGGCCTATGTCTTCTACTATGTGTTGGGCTGGGCACCTTCGCCCATTGGCCGGCTCGACCCGTACCTCACTGCGCCGCCCACCGTGACAGGCCTGTACACGGTGGACAGCCTGATCGCCGGCGAGCCCCGGCTGTTCCTGGCCAGCGCCAAGCAGATGATCCTGCCGGTGCTCACGCTCGGCATTTTCGTGCTGGCGCCGCTGGCACGCATGACGCGCGCCGCCATGATCGCCGTGCTGTCGGCCGACTTCGTGCGTACCGCCCGCGCGTCGGGCCTGTCGTCCACCACCGTGCTGGTGCGCTACGCGCTGCGCAATGCGCTGCTGCCCATCGTCACCACGCTGGGCATGGTGTTCAGTTTCCTGCTGGGCATGAGCGTGGTGGTGGAAAAAGTGTTCGCCTGGCCCGGCGTTGGCTCCTTCGCGCTGGAGGCGCTGGTCGCCAGCGACTACGCGCCGGTGCAGGGCTTTGTGCTGACCATGGCACTGCTGTACACGCTGCTCAACCTGGTGATCGACCTGCTGTACGTGGTGATCGACCCGCGGGTCCGCCTGGAGAGCTGATTCATATGCCAAACATGCCTGCAGCCCGCGTCCCTATTGCGAAAGCCGCTACAAAAAATGTAGCAAACCGCAAGACGTTCTGGTCGCACGCGCGCTACGTGCTGTCGGACAACCCGTTCACGCTGGTGGCGGTGGTGCTGTTTGCGGCGTTTGTGCTCATTGCCATCGCCGGGCGCTGGATCGCCCCGCACGACCCGCTGGCCAGCAACGTGGGCGCGGCCCTGTCGCCGCCCAGTGCGTCGCACTGGTTTGGCACCGACGCGCTGGGCCGCGACATCCTGTCGCGCGTGCTGGTGGCCACGCGGGTGGACTTTGTGATCGCGCTCTCGGCGGTGCTGGCCTCGTTTGTCATCGGCGGCTTGCTCGGGGCCTGCGCGGGCTACTTTGGCGGCTGGCTGGAGCGCATCATCATGCGCGGCTGCGACATGGTGATGAGCTTTCCGCTGTTCGTGCTGGCCATGGGCATCGTGGCGGCACTGGGCAATTCGGTGTTCAACATCATCATCGCCACGGCGGTGGTCAATCTGCCGTTCTACATCCGGGTGGCGCGCACCGAAGTGAACGTGCGGCGCGAGGCCGGTTTTGTGGAAGCCGCCCGTCTGGCCGGCAATGGCGACGCACGCATCCTGCTGTTTCATCTGATTCCCAATGCCATGCCGCCCATGATGGTGCAGGTGTCGCTGAACATGGGCTGGGCCATCCTGAACGCGGCCGGCCTGAGCTTCATCGGCCTGGGCGTGAGTCCGCCCGAGGCGGAGTGGGGAATCATGGTCGCCGAAGGCGCCACGTACATCATCTCCGGCGAGTGGTGGGTGGCCCTGTTCCCTGGCGCCGTGCTCATGCTGGCGGTGTTCACCTTCAATCTTCTGGGGGATGGCCTGCGCGACCTGATCGACCCGAGGAAGCGGACATGAGCCAGCTGCTCGATGTGAAAAGCCTGTCGATGCAGTTCCGCACCCGAGGTGGCACCGTGCAGGCGTTGCAGGACGTGTCGCTGGCCATTGCCAAGGGCGAGACCGTGGGCCTGGTGGGCGAGTCGGGCTCGGGCAAGAGCGTGCTGGCCTATGCGCTGCTCGGCCTGTCGGACGCAGCGGCCCGCATCACCGCCGGCAGCGCGCACTTTGACGGGCTTGATTTGCTGGCCGCGAAGGAAAGTGACCTCGCCGATATCCGCGGCCGCGAGGTCAGCATGATCTTCCAGAACCCCAAGGTCGCGCTCAACCCGATTCGCAAGATCGGCCACCAGCTCGAAGACGTGCTGGCCCGCCACACCACCACGCTGGCCAGCGAGCGCCGGGCGCGCGCCATCGAATGCCTGGCCGAGATGAAGATCCCCGACCCGGCGCGGCGCTACCACGCCTACCCGTTCGAGCTGTCGGGTGGCTTGTGCCAGCGGGTGATGATTGCGCTGGCGCTGGCCTGTGGCCCCAAGCTGCTGATTGCCGACGAGCCCACCACCGGCCTGGACGTGACCACCCAGGCCGCGATCATGGCGCTGATCAAGGACAAGACGCGCGCCATGGGCATGTCCATGCTGCTGATCACGCACGACCTGGGCCTGACCCGCGAGCAGTGCGACCGCATCGTCGTCATGCACGCCGGCCACATGGTGGAGGCCGCCCCGACCGAGGTGCTGTTCACCGCGCCGCAGCACCCCTACACGCGCCAGCTGATCGGCGCCACGCCGGTGGGCCGCGCCGCGCTCGCCGAGCTCACCGCCATTCCGGGCAACCTGCCCGACCTGCGCCGCACCGACCTGCCCAGCTGCCGCTTTGCCGAACGTTGCACCCTGCGCAGTGCCGCCTGCGCGGCAGCGCTGCCCACCGTGATCGACGGTCACCACATGGTGCGCTGCCACCATGCCAGGGAGGCAGCATGAGCGCCGCGCTGCTGGAGGTGATGGACCTCGCCAAACGCTTCCCGGTCAAGACGCCGCAGGGCAAGGGGCTGCTGCACGCCGTGGACGGTGTGAGCTTTCGCATCGAGGCGGGCGAGACGGTCGGGCTGGTGGGCGAATCGGGCTGCGGCAAGTCCACCCTCGTGCGCCTGCTCACGCGCACGCTGCCGGTCACCGACGGGCAGATCCGCTTCCTGGGCGCCGACCTCGCGTTGATCGACCCGAACCTCATGCCGCAGCACAAGGCGCGGCGTGAAGTGCAGATGGTGTTTCAGGATGCGCACGACAGCCTGAACCCGCGCTACAGCGCTTTCGACACCATCGCCGAGCCACTGCGCCTGCTGGCCGGCGTGAAGGACGCCGCCGAAGTGACGCGCCGCGTGGAAGAAATTGCCACCCTCACCGGCCTGCCGCACGAGCTGCTGCAGCGCTTCCCGCACCAGCTGTCGGGCGGGCAGAAGGCACGTGTGGGCATCGCGCGGGCGGCGGTGCTGCGCCCGCGCCTGCTGGTGCTGGACGAGCCCACGGCGGCGCTCGACGTGTCGGTGCAGGTGGTCATCCTGCAGTTGCTGGCCGAGCTCAAGCGCGAGCTGGGCATGAGCTTCCTGTTTGTCTCGCACGACCTCAACGTGGTGCGCCTGCTCTGCGACCGGGTGCTGGTGATGTATCTGGGCCGCATTGTGGAAAGCGGGCCGGCCGCCGAGCTGTTTGCCAACCCGCGCCACCCCTACACCCGCGCGCTGATCGCGTCCATTCCCGGCTCGGGCCACGACATCACGCGCCACCTGCTGCCAGGCGACCCGCAGAGCCCGATCCAGATGGCCGGCAAGGGTGTCGCGCCCGTCATTCCGCGCTGCGGCTTCCAGGGGCGTTGCCCCCATGCCACCGAACAGTGTGGCGCCGCCGCGCCGGCGCTGGTGGCTGCCGGCCCGGGCCGCCATGCCGCTTGTCATCACCTTGAAACCCTGGGGAGCTTTTGAGCCATGAATGAACAGGACACCCTGGCCTATGTGCGGTCCGCAGCGGCGGCCATCCGGCTGCCGATGGACGACGCCCGGGCCCGGGCCGTTGCCATGCACCTGGGCCGCACCTTCGGCATGGTCAGCGGCCTGATGGCCGTGCCGCTGCAGCCGCACGACGAGCTGGCCGAAATCTACCGCCCGGCGCCGTTTCCCGCGCAAGACCCGGAGGGCGGCGAATGAGCACGCGCGCCATCGACCAGGTGGAAGCGGCGATCGCGCGCATCGAAGCCACCGACGCGCGGGTTAACGCCTTCACCGCCCGCACCTTCGACCGCGCCCGTGCGGAAGCGGCGGCAGTGGATGCACGCCGCGCGCGCGGCGAGCCGCTGGGCCCGCTGGCCGGTGTGCCCTACGCCGTGAAAAACCTGTTTGATGTGCAGGGCCTGCCCACGCTGGCCGGCTCCAAGATCAACCGCGAGCACCCGCCCGCCACGCAGGACGCGGTGCTGGTGCAACGCCTGCAGGCCGCCGGCGCGGTGCTGCTGGGCGCGCTCAACATGGACGAGTACGCCTACGGCTTCACCACCGAGAACAGCCACTACGGGCCGGCGCACAACCCGCACGACCTGACCCGCATCGCCGGCGGCTCGTCGGGTGGCTCGGGCGCTGCCGTGGCGGCCGGCCAGGTGCCACTGACGCTGGGCTCGGACACCAACGGCTCGATCCGCGTGCCTGCTTCGCTGTGCGGCGTCTGGGGGCTCAAGCCCACCTTTGGCCGGCTGTCGCGGCGCGGCAGCTACCCGTTCGTCCACAGCATCGACCACCTGGGCCCCATGGCCAGCAGCGTGGGCGTGCTCGCCGCCGCCTACGACGCAATGCAGGGCCCCGACGCGCTGGACCCGGGCTGCCATGCCACACGGGTGCAGGCCACAGCCCCTTCGCTGGAGCGCGGCGTCAAGGGCCTGCGCATCGGCCTGCTTGGCGGTTACTTTCACGACCTCGCCACGCCACCCGCGCGCGAGGTGGCCAAACAGGCCGCACGCGCGCTGGACGTGATCGAGATCGTGGAGTGGCCCGAGCCCGCCCTGGGCCGCACCGCGGCGTTCGTGATCACCGCCAGCGAAGGCGGCAGCCTGCACCTGGACGACCTGCGCACCCGGCCGCAGGACTTCGAGCCGCTGTCGGTGGACCGGTTCATTGCCGGGGCGCTGCAGCCATTGGACTGGTACTTGCGTGCCCAGCGCTACCGCCGGATCTACCGCGACCGCGTCAACGCTCTGTTCCAGCACTGGGACGTGTTGATCGCCCCGGCCACCCCGGTGCCGGCACCCGTCATCGGCACCGAGTGGCTGGACATCAATGGCCAGAAGCACCCCAGCCGCCCGGCCATGGGTTTGCTGACGCAGCCCGTGTCGTTTGCCGGTTGCCCGGTGGTCGCTGCCCCGATGTGGCCCGACGGCACCGGCGGTCTGCCGATCGGCGTGCAGGTGATTGCCGCGCCCTGGCGCGAAGACCTGGCGCTGCGTGCCGCGCGGGCCCTGGAGCAAAGCGGCGTGGCCGGCATCCGGGAGGTGGCGCTGTGATGGACATCAATCTGCCCGATGTGCTGGCCGAAGTCTCGGCCGAGTTTGCCCGCTACGAGCAGGCGCTGACCAGCAACGACGTGGCCGTGCTCGACGAGTTGTTCTGGAACAGCCCGCACACCCTGCGCTACGGCGTGGGCGAGAACCTGTATGGGTATGACGCCATCCGTGATTTTCGCGCCACGCGCCCGGCACAGGGCCTGCAGCGCACCGTGCTGCGCACGGTCATCACCACTTACGGGCGCGACTTCGCCACCGCCAACATCGAGTTCCGTCGCGCGGGCAGCGACAAGACCGGCCGCCAGAGCCAGACCTGGATGCGCACGGCGGAAGGCTGGCGCGTGGTCAGCGCGCACGTGAGCCTGCTGCTGCCACCGCCGCCGCTGGCGTAGCCGGGAATCATCGCGAAGCCACTGCACCAGCGATAAAGTGTCGTCATGCATTCCGCTTCACCCCGTGTCATGGTGACCGCCGCCGTGCCGCACCGCTCGCGCGCAGACGACGTGTACGCGCAGCTCAAGCGTGACGTGGCCGAGTTCAAGCTGGTACCGGGCGACCGCTTCACCGAAAACGAACTGAGCGAACGCCTGGGCGTGAGCCGCACACCGGTGCGCCAGGCGCTGTTCCGGCTGCAGCAGGAGGGCTATGTCGAGGTGCTGTTCCGCAGCGGCTGGCGCGTGCTGCCGTTTGACTTCGAGCAGTTCGAGCAGCTGTACGACCTGCGCATGGTGCTGGAAACCACCGCTGTGCACCGCCTGTGCAGCGACGGCCAGCGCGTGGACCGCGCGCTGCTGGACCAGCTCGCCGCCATCTGGCTGGTGCCGGGGGCCGAGCGCAGCGCCGACATGGTGCAGGTGTCGCAGTGGGACGAGGCCTTTCACTGTGCGCTGGTGGCCGCCGCCGGCAATGCCGAGATGGCCCGCGTGCACAAGGACGTGACCGAGCGCATCCGCATCATCCGCCGGCTTGACTTCACCAAGCAGGCGCGCATCGACGCCACCTACGACGAGCACAGCAAGATCCTCAAGGCCATCCAGCGCAAGCGCGGCGAACAGGCCGCCATGCTGCTGCGCGCCCATATCGAGACCAGCCAGGCCGAGGTGCGCAAGATCACGCTGCACCAGGTGCATCTGGCGCGGGTGGGCGCGGCGCGCTGAGGCCGCAGGCGCAGATGTCCGGTTCCGGCCAGCGGCGGCGGGCGCTTTCGCGCAAGATGCCGGCATGTCCTCCGATGCATCGCCTTCCCTCACGCCGGCCTTCAACCGGCTCGCCTGGGCCAACCTCGCCGCCCAGTCGGCCGAGCAACTGAGCCTGGCGGCCGTGCCGCTGGTCGCGGTGCTGCTGCTCAGGGCCGGCCCGGGCGAGGTGGGCCTGCTGGCCGCGGTGCAGACCCTGCCCTTTTTGCTGCTGTCGATTCCGCTGGGCCTGCTGGCCGACCGCGTTTCGCGCCGGTGCCTGATGGTGCTGGCCGAACTGCTGCGGGCGGTGTCGCTGGTG
>ERZ724519.1086-NODE-1086-length-11489-cov-5.120780_pt1 | contig 11489 bp, 7 predicted proteins | sample MGYA00376052_ERZ724519 | MGnify/ENA primary metagenome ERZ724519 (study PRJEB28724, sample SAMN07190883) | activated sludge metagenome | isolation source: activated sludge of sewage treatment plant in Hong Hong | place: Hong Kong | collected 2016-03-17 ... | reverse complement strand
CGTCGCCCCGGCGCACCGGGGTCACCGGGCTGGCAGCAGCGGCAGCGGGTCGACGGGCCGGCGGCTGAGCGCATCCAGCGCAGGCAGCCCCGGCAGGTCTTCTTCGAGCGCCACCAGCTCTCGCACCAGGCGAAGCTGCGCTTCATGTGACGTGAGCGCCGCGATGATCTTGTCTTTGCCTCGGACGCTCACTTCGTCTCGCCGGGCAATCAGCGACTCCAGCGAGCCAAACTGCACGATGAGCTGCGCGGCGGTCTTCGGTCCGACACCGGGGATGCCAGGCAGGTTGTCGCTGGCGTCGCCCATCAGCGCCAGCACGTCGCCGAGCTGACTGGGCGGCACGCCCCACTTTTCGACGACCTCTGCTTCGCCAAACAGCTTGCCGCGACCCTCTTCCTTCATCGTATCGAGCAGCTGAATGTGGCCATCGCGACACAGCTGCATCAGATCTTTGTCGGACGAGACAATCACGACCTGCTCGCCGCGCTGCTCGGCCCGCCGCGCAAGCGTCGCCATCACGTCGTCCGCTTCCGCATCGCGGGCCTGCAGGCAGACCACACCCAGCGCGGACACCAGCTTGGCGGCCAGGTCAAACTGCGGCACCAGCTCGACGGGACACTCGGCGCGATTTTGCTTATAGGCCGGGAACCGCTCGGCGCGCTTGTCTTTGCCGCCTGCGTCGAACACCACCGCCAGGTGCGTTGGCTTGTGCTCGCCGATGAGCCGCAGCAGCATGGACGCAAAGCCCCGCACCGCGCCCGTCGGGACGCCTTTCGACGACACCATCATGGGCATCGCGTGAAACGCCCGAAACAGAAAGTTAGAACCGTCCACCAAGTAGAGCGAAGACATGGCGGCAGACTAGCAGAACCCACCGACATGACCGCGACGGCACCGCTGGAAAATGACAGCGAAGGGCGGCGGGGCTGCACACGGAGCCCAGAAAAGAAAAAAGCCTTCCACTTTTGGTGGAAGGCTTGTCGGGGCGACTGGATTTGAACCAGCGACCCCCAGTCCCCCAGACTGGTGCGCTAACCAGGCTGCGCCACGCCCCGAAACGACGAGAGACACATCTATCAAAGGGCTTCCGCAAGCGTCAAGAAATACTTCAGGAAATCCTACATTTACACCCGACGGAGCCCGCGCGCAGTGGATCGGGCTGCGCAAGACTGGCCAAAGGGCCCGGCGTGGCTAGTCTTCGTCGCGACCGCTGCGCATGGCGGCTACAAAGGCGGCCAGGGCGGCTTCTTCTTCGTCGTGAAGCTGCTCATATTCGCCGGATGGAATCGTGCGGGCGGCGGGGGTCGTCTCTTCGACGACGGCTTCCGCTGCGGGCGGGCGATCGTGCTCGTGTTCATCGAAGCTGCGACGCCGACGCCGATCCCCGTGCTTGCGCTCGCGCTCGGGGGCAAAGTCCCGACGGCTGCCTTCGCTCTCTTCGCCGAGCACGTACGGTCCGGGCAGCGGCCACTCGGCAATCTCTTGGGCAATCGCTGCTTCACTTTCGCCCATCGCCAGTCGCTGCACCTTATAGAACAGCGCATGGAGTCCCTGGGCGGGCCGTAGCTCGTCGCGGTGCAGCAGGCTGGGGGGCAGCTTGCCGCCGCGCAGTCGGGCTTGGGCGATCCGCCGCTGAACCAGCAGCAGGTGCTTGGCTTGGTCGACATCGCGACGGGCAATGCGCAGCCGCGCACACAGCGGCGACAGCAGATCGGTGATGAAGTCGAGCGGCGCGGGCTGCTTGCGGCTCTCGGGCTCGAAGATGGGCAGCAGCTGCGGCAGAAACAGCGTGACCAGCAGCACCGCATTGACCGGCACATCACCAGCGGCAACGTGGCGATCGATCTCATGCAGATAGGGGTCGAGCAGGCCCGGCTGCTCCACAAGCTGAGGGGCCACTTCCGGCAGCAGCACGTCGAGCAGACCGCACTCCCGCAAGAGCATCAGCGATTCCACCGCCGCGCCACCCCGCAGCAGCCGATAGATCTCTTCCAGCACGCGCGGCACCGGGCTCTTTTCCAGCTCTTTGCCGTGGCTGAGCAGCGCGCGATAGGTCTGGTCTTCGATGTCAAAGCCAAGCCGCGCCGCAAACTTGACCGCCCGCAGCATGCGCACCGGATCTTCGCGGAAGCGGACGTTCGGGTCGCCAATGGTGCGCACCGATCGGCTGGCGAGATCGGACAGACCGTCTACGTAGTCGATGACCTGCTCGGCGCCGATGTCATAAAAGAGCCCGTTGACGGTGAAGTCGCGGCGGCGGGCGTCCTGCTCCGCGGTGCCAAAGACGTTGTCGCGATGGATGTACAGCTCGTCACCGGGGGCGTTTTCGTCTTCCTCGCGAGGGTTTGCGCGGAAGGTCGCCGTCTCGATGATCTTGTTTCCGAAGATGATGTGCGCGAGTCGGAAGCGTCGACCGATGATCCGACAGTTGCGGAATAGCTCGCGGACTTCACTCGGCGTGGCATCGGTGGCGATGTCGAAGTCCTTGGGCGAGCGACCGAGCAACAGATCGCGGACGCAGCCACCGACGAGATAGGCTTTGTGGCCGCTCCGCGTCAGGTGACGAATCACCTTTTGGGCTTCTGGGATGATTTGATCGAGTGGAATGACCGGCGCCGACATACCGTGGAGGGGCGTACCATATCATCGGGGCTGCTGCAATGTTTCCCCTCGGTGGATTCGCTATTCGACTCGGTGAATCTGCATCGTGTTCGTGGGCTGACCCGATCGGAACGGAATGGCCATGGTCAAGATGACGTGCTGACCGCTCTTGGCGAGTCCTTGGTCGCGCAGCAGGGCGAGCACCGAGCGGATCATGGTGGCCTCGTCGTCCGCTTGCGGCGCCATCATCGGCAGCACACCCCAGTAGGCGGCCAGCTGGTTGTAGACCTCGACGCTGGAGGTCATGCCGACGAGCAGTGCTTCGGGGCGATATTCCGACAAGAGGCGCGCGGCCCCACCGGAGTTGCTGAGCGAGACGATCACGGGCGCTTCGACCAGCCGCGACGCCACCACCGCTGCGTGGGCCACGGCGTTGGAGGTCACGCGGATCATCGGCCAGTCGAGCTTGTGCCGGAGCTTGAAGTAGCGCTCGCTCTGCTCGACTTCGCGGATGATGCGATCCATCGTGCGCACCGCGAGGAGCGGGTACTTGCCCGACGCCGACTCTGCCGACAGCATCAGGGCATCGCTGGCGTCCATGACGGCGTTGGCTACGTCGCTCGCTTCGGCTCGGGTCGGGCGCGCGTTCTGCGTCATCGACTCCAGCATCTGGGTCGCGGTGATCACCAGCTTGGCGCGGCGGTTGGCCAGCTCAATGGCGGCCTTTTGCACGAGCGGAACTTTTTCCGGGCCCAGCTCGACGCCGAGATCGCCACGCGCGACCATGATTCCATCGGCGGCATCGATGATCTCTTCCAGGTGATCGACCGCTTCGGGCTTTTCAATCTTGGCGATGATCAGCGTGGGGGGACGGCTCTGGCTTTCGGGAATGCTGGTGCGGGCGGCGGCAATCGCGGCGCGGGCTTCGTGAATGTCTTGGGCGGTGCGCACAAACGACAAGGCCAGAAAGTCGACGCCGAACTGCTGACCAACGATCAGATCGGCCAGGTCTTTTTCGGGCATCGACGGGGCGGAGACGTGAATCCCCGGCAGGTTGATGCCTTTGTTGTTCGACAGCGGTCCGCCGATCAGCACGCGGGTGACGACTTCGCTGCCTTCGACCGACAGGACTTCGATCTGAAGCAGTCCGTCGTCAAGAAGCAGCACGTTTCCGGGCCTGACATCGCGCGGCAGCCCTTCATAGGTGACGCTGGCGCGGGCGGCATCGCCCAGGATCTCCTCGGTGGTCAGGATGAACTCGGTGCCCGCTTCAAGGACGGTGCCCGGCTTCATCTTGCCGACGCGAATCTTGGGCCCTTGGAGGTCTTGCAAGATGGCGACGGCGCGACCACGGCGGGCGGCCTGTTCGCGAATGGCGCTGTAGACGCGACGATGGTCGTCTACGGTGCCGTGCGAAAAGTTCAGCCGCGCGACGTTCATGCCTTCATCGATCAAGTGACCAATGACCTCGGGCGTGCGGCTCGCCGGTCCGATGGTGCAGACGATCTTGGCCCGTCGAAACGGGCTCGCGAAGGGATGTTTTTTTAGGGAATGAGAGGAGGAAGCGGCCTCAGACATCGTAGCTTTGGTTATATCGCGACCGGACTACGCTGTGTGTGGCTTTCGTGGACGGGCTATTTGGAAAGGATGACAAAGCCTCGGGCAGGGACGGAGAGGGTGGGTCCGCTGACCATGCCGCCGCTTACTTGGTCGGTGAGCGACATGGCAGGCAGACCCGAGACGGTCTTTGCGGAGTCGGCGCGATTGATCGCGACGTAGACGGTGTCGGCTCCGTCGACCATGCTGTAGACCCAGGTGTCGTCGGTCTGGGATAGCGTGGTGCGGTTTCCGCGACGGAGGCTGCTGTGGGCTTTGCGGATGGCGCCGAGCTTCTTGGTGCGGTCGAGCAGCCACTTTTGTCCGCCGTTATAGCCGCCGCTGTTCCAGTCCATCATGCGGCGGTTGTCGGGATCGCCTGCGCCCGCAAGTCCGATCTCATCACCGTAGTAGAGAAGCGGCACGCCCTTGTTGGTCATCAGGATCGCGACGGACAGCCCGAGTCGCTCGTAGGCTTCGGTCTCGCCGACGGTGCCGGGACGGTTCGGGTCGAAGTTGCGGTCTTTGCCGCCGGCCCACACGTCGGTCCACAGCGGGCTGTTTTGGGCAAAGTGAATCGAGCGCGGCACGTCGTGGTTGCCAATGAACGTCGAGTTGAGCCCGGTGCCGTAGAAGTTGGTGTTCGAGTCCATAAAGTTCACCAGATCCTGCATCCGGCCCTGGCGGAGCAGGACTTTGCTGGTCAGCTCGGCGCGCAGCGGGAAGTCAAACTGTCCGTCGAGCTTTTTGCACGGATCGATGAACGACTTGATGAGATCGCGGTTGCCTGTGTAGGTCTCGCCGACGAGGTAGATGTGCTGTTTTTTGACCAGCTCGACGTCTTTGGTGATGCGCTCGCGCAGGTCGGTGAGCCAGGACTGCTCGATGTGCTTGACCGCGTCGAGCCGGAAGCCATCCAGGTCGTAGTTTTGCATCCACGACAGGGCGTTATCGACGGAAAACTTGCGCGCAGCGGCGTTGTTGAAGTCAAAGTCGGGCAGGTAGTCGCGGAACCAGCAGACCGACGCTTTGCTGCCTTCCCACGGACAGTCGGACGAGCCGCAGATGCACTGGCGGCCCCCGCCGAGGTCGAGCGGATTGAACCAGCCCTTGTTCATCGCGTAGACCGGCGAGTCTTTGTGAACGTGGTTCATCGCATAGTCGACGAGGACTTTGATGCCGCGCTTGTGGGCCTCGGCGATGACGGCTTTTAGCTCGGACTCGGTGCCAAAGCGACGCTCGGGCTTGGTCAGATCGCGCGGCCAGTAGCCGTGATAGCCGGTGTAGTTGCGTCCGTCGTCACCGATGCCGATGCCGTCGGTGTTGTCCATGGGAACGGTCAGCCACAGCGCGTTCACCCCGAGCGCGTCGAAGTAGCCGTCCTTGAGCTTCTGCAGCAGTCCGGCCCAGTCGCCGCCTTTCCAGTTCGCCGACGCATCGACCATGCCGCCGCCGCTGTACGGGATGTTGTTGGCAGGGTTTCCGTCGAAGAAGCGATCGACGAAGACGAAGTACATGACCGCGTCGCGCCAGTCGAAGTCTCCGGCGGTGGCAGAGCAGGTCGGTGCGGGCGCTTCGCAGGTGTACTTGACACAGGTGACGCCGCTTCCGACGGAGTTAAAGCCGCCAAAGCCGTCCGATTCCTTGTTGGGGTTTTCGGGATCGGCGATCCAGCTCTCTTTGCCGGTGGCATCGACGATGCGGAACTTATATAGAAACTTCGATACCCAAGGCACCGTGACCTTGACGCGCCAGGCGGTGCCGTCGAAGGTCATCACGTCGCCCGTGACCCAGCCGTTTGCCTTGTGGTCGCCACGTAGCTCGACGACTTTTTCATCGCCTTTGGTGCTGGTGCCGCCCATGCCTCGGTAGACAAACTCTTGCTCGCAGCGGCGCTCGCTGACATCGCACATCGGCGGGGGCGGCGGCATCATTCCCGAGCCAGAGCCTGACCCGTAGCCGGATCCTTCCTTGCGCGGTCCGGGGTCCCACGGATCGGACATCTTGCCGTTGTAGATGCTGTAGTCACCACAGCCGGCGACCACCGACGAAACGAGCAAAAGGAGCGGGGCAAGCTGACGACGGGCTTGCAGCAAAAGCGACATACGCACCTCCTTGCGGATTGGGACGGTACGATACCGAATCGGACAGTCCTTAACAGGGCAAAATGCTGCGCGAGAGGCGGTCCTGTATGCTGCGCGCGTGGCGACTCCTAGAACCGCTGCGGACTTGGTGGATGTCGATGCGGCGCTGGCCCCGGCGTTTGGGCTCAGCGACGAGCTGTCCCCGCTGGTTTCGGAGTGGCACGCGCACAACCGACACCAGATCTTGTATGCCAGCGCGGGGCTTTTGCATCTGACGGTGGGCACAAGTGACTGGGTGCTGCCTCCGCATCGGGCGGCATTCCTTGTGGCGGGAACGCAGCATCGGGTGCGCTGTGACCAGCAGGTTTCGCTGCGGACGATCTATCTGGCACCGTCGATTGTGGCCGCGCCGCCGTGGGACTGTCGGGTGTTTACGGTGTCGCCGCTCGCCAAAGAGCTGCTGCTGTACGCGATGCGCTGGAACCACCAAAGCGATCCGCGCGATCCGCTGCTTCAGTCGTATTTTTCGACGCTGGGTCAGCTTGCGGCAGAGTGGAGCGAGCACGGTGCGCTGCCGTTTCGTCTGCCGGTGCCACAGTCGGAAGCGCTGCGGCGGGCGACCCGAATCATTGTGGACCGACTGGACGAAGCGCTGTCGGTGACGGACCTGGCCAAGGCGGTGGCCCTGTCCGAGCGCACGCTGCGTCGACGGTTTGTGACCGAGCTGGGCCTGACGCCGCACGCCTATGTTCATGCGCAGCGGATGCTGGCGGCGCTGGATCGGCTGACGGACCCGTCGCTGTCGATCACGGAAGTGGCGCTCTCGGTGGGCTTTGAGACGCCCAGCTCGTTTAGCCATGCCTTCACCGCGTTCGTCGGCGAATCCCCACGCGATTACCGACAGAAACTTCGCTATGATCACAAGTCATGAAGCCGATCCTGGATCTGTCGCTCGCGTCGGAGCTGCCGTGCGGTCCGTTTCAGGATCGTACGGAGCACAGTCATGGTGCGCTCCATCGTCCGCATCGCGAAGAGTCGTGCCGCGCGCTGGTCTTTCATCGCATCGGTGAGCCGCTTTCCCCGCCATCGCCCGAGGAGACGGCGCACCTGCCCGGCGGCGTGCTGCCCGGCGGAGAAGGTCGCGACACCGATGGCATCATTCGCTTTTTTACCAGTCATCCCGAAGGCGTGGCGACGGTGACACTGGATGGTAGCTACGATGACAAAAAATCCACCATCGACAAGTGGACCCGTGATGGTGTGCCCGCTGCGTATCAGGAAAAAGCGTTCGTCCCGTACACGTTTGTGATCGAGCCGGACGGCGCGGTGCATCAGCTTTTGCGACTGGATGTAGCGGGGGCGCACGCGCGGGGCTTTAACCACAGCGGGATTGGCGTGGCGTTTGTGGGGGACTTCCGCTTTGAAGCGCCGACGGACGAGCAGCTGGAATCGGGCCTGGCGGTCAGCGTGGCGCTGCTGCGTCAGCTGGGACTTTCGGCGTCAGCGGTCAAGCTGTACAGCCACGACGAAGCCAGGGCGGTGATTGGACAAGGTCCAAAGGAGTGTGTGGGGAAGCACTTTCCGCTCGACGCCTTTCGTCAGCGCATTCGGGAGCAGGCTGCTGCCCCCGAGCGCGGCTGACGTTACGGTGCGCGATGGAGGATGGAGCCGGTGTTTCCGACGAGGAAGATGTTGCCGGTTCCGATGCCAAACACGCCGTTGAGGAGCTGCGAGCTGCCGCTCACCTGCGGCGTCCACGACGTACCGTTGTAGCGAAGCAGGGTGCCTTTGTCTCCGACGGCGTAGATGTTGTTTGCGTCGCTGCCCCAGATGCTATTGAGCTGGGTTGTGACGCCGCTCGGCGCGGAAGAGAACGACAGACCGTTCCAGCGCTTGAGCAGGCCCGCTGCGCCCGTCACCCAGACGTTGTTGGGACCGCTGGCAAAGACGCTGCTGAAGTAGGACAGGCCGTCAGACGACAGCAGGGACCAGGCACTGCCGTTCCAGCGCAGAAGCACGCCACCTGCGCCGACGACAAAGACGTTGTTTGCGTCGGTGCCAAAGACGCCGGTGAGGTGATAGGTGGTGCCGCTCGTCTGCGTCGTCCAGCTGGTGCCGTCGTAGCGGAGCAAGGTGCCGTTGTGTCCGACGGCCCAAGCGTTCTTGCTATCGGACGCCCAGACGGCGCGCAGAAACTCGCTGGTGCCGCTGGCCTGTGGGGTCCAGGCGGTGCCGTCCCAGCGCAGGATGGTGCCAGCAGCACCGACGGCCCAGGCATTCCTACTGTCGGTGCCCCAGATGGCAGACAGGCCCTCGCGGCTGCCGCTGCTCTGCGGGCTGAGCGTGTAGCCGTTCCACTTGACGATGCTGCCACCGGCCCCGACGAACCAGACGTTGCTGGCGTCGCTGCCCCAGGCGGCGTAGTACCCGGCGCGGCTCCAGGCGGGCGGTGCGGTCCAGGTCGTGCCGTTTGAGCTGAGGACAAGGCCAGCATCACCGACGGCCCATAGGCTGGTTGGCGAGCTGCCCCAGATGGCCAGCAGGTTTTCGCTGACGCCGCTCGACTGCGATACCCAGGCGCTGCCGCTCCACTTGAGCACCGTGCCGCTGTAGCCGACGATCCACAGGTTGCTGGCGCTGGTTCCCCAGACGGTGCGGAGCATTTCCAGCGTGCCGCTCGTCTGCGTCGTCCAGGTTACGCCGTCCCACTTGAGGATGACGCCGTTTGCACCGACGGCCCAGACGTTACTGGCGTCGGTTCCAAAGATGCTGCGCAGGTAGGCCAAGCTGCCGCTTGTCTGGGTCGTCCAGGCCGCGCCGTCCCACTTGAGGATGACGCCGTTTGCACCGACAGCCCAGATGTTGCTGGCATCAGAGCCCCAGATGCCGCGCAGATACGAGAGAGAGCCGCTGGTCTGTGCCGAGAAGCTCGCGCCGTTCCAGCGCAGGATGGTTCCGCCGTCGCCAACGATCCAGAGGTTGCTGGCGCTGGTTCCCCACACGCCCGACAGGCTCGCGGTGGTGCCGGTTGGCAGCTGCGTCCAGGTTGTCCCGTCCCACTTGAGGACGGTGCCCGACACACCGACGGCCCAGACGTTCTTCGCGTCGATTCCCCACACCGCAAGCAGGTTCTTGGTCGTCGGGGTGCTCTGCTGCGTCCAGGCGGTTCCATCCCACTTGATGATGACGCCGTAGTCGCTGACGGCCCAGACGTTGTTTGCGTCGCTGCCCCAGATGGACGGCAGGTAGTTTCCTTGCGGCGTCGGGCTGCGCCAGCAGTAGCCATCGACCGAGCAGACGCCTCGCGGCATTCCGACGGACAGCACGGTGTCGGCCTTGAGCCCTACGTACGTCACCGCGATGGTGCTGCGACCCTTGGCAAGTCCCGTCGCCAGACCGCTTGCGCTGATGCTGGCCACGCCGGTTGCTGGGGCAATGTCGACGGCAGAATAGGTCGCGCTGCTGCTGACATCTTTGGTGGTTCCGTCTGAAAACAGCGCTTCCACCGTGAACTGCTGCGTCGCGGAAACGGCAATGGCTGGCCCTTGAGGGCTCAGGCGCAGGCTGGTCGCAACCGCCGGGGTCACTGTCACAGCTGCCGTCGCTGTCTGCGCCATGTGTACCGCCGTCACCTGCGCTTGACCGATGTTCTTGGCGTAGGCACTGCCGATGCCGCTCACCGACAAGACATCAGTTCCCAGCAGATCCGTCGTCGTCCAGACCGCAGACGTCGTGACATCTTGGGTCGTCGCGTCGGTGTACGTTGCCATCAGTCGGAATGCCTGCGTCTGACCTTTGGCCAGCGACGTGCTTGCGGGACTGATCGCCACCGAAACCAGCGCCGCCGGACGAACCGTCAGCGTTGCCGCTGCTGCGTAGCCTCGGAAGCTGGCACTGATGGTCGCGGTTCCCACGGCATTTCCCTTGGCGAGACCGCTTGCGTCGACGGAAGCCACACCCGTGCCGGACAGATCCGTCGATGTCCACGTCGTCAGCGCCGATACGTTTTGTGTGGTTCCGTCGGTAAACGTCGCGGTGGCCGTAAACTGCTGGGTGGTTCCCTTGGCCAGCGTCGCAGTCGCAGGGCTGAGCGCAAGTGCCGTCGGTGCGGCTGGATTGATCGTGAGATCTGTCTCGGCAATCACGCCCAGGTATTCGGCGCTGACGGTTGCTTTTCCGACGGCGTCACCGTGTGCAATGCCGGTGCCATCGATCGACGCAACACCCGAGCCCACCACATCGAGCACGGCCCAGTCGGCACTGGCGGTGACATCTTGAACCGTGCCATCGGAAAAGGCCCCGACGACGTTGAACTGTTGTGAAGTTCCTTTGGCAATCGCGACGCTGAGCGGGCTGAGCGTCAGCGTCTTGACCGTCGCTGCCGTGACTTCCAGGGTCGTGCTGGTGGTCTTCGTTAGATATCGCGCCGAGATCCGTGCCTTGCCGACGCTCTTTGCGGTGGCAAGCCCAACGGAGTTTACGACCGCGACACCGGTTCCGAGCGTGTCCTTGACCGACCACGCCGATGCCGTCGTGACATCTTGCGTCGTGCCATCGCTGAACGTCGCCATCACCTTGAACTGCTGCGTCAGCCCTTTGGGAACTTTCGGCAGACTGGGACTTACCGACAGCGTCGATAGCGTCGCTGCGGTGATGTGTAGATCCGTCTCGGCCTTCTGTCCTTCATAGTCCACCGTGACGTGATAACGCCCCGGCTTGTCGAGCTGGACCAGTCCCGATTCGCTCGCTACCAGCGCGGTGCCATCCGCTCCCGTGACCGTCCAGCTTCCTTTGCCGGTCAGATCGCGCACCCGTCCATCTTGTGAAAAGCCACGAAGCTGAAACTGCTGCGAGGTTCCGTGCGCAATCTGCGGATTCGAGGGAGACAGCGCGAGCTGCAGCGAATCCGGTCCACGCGGATCGGGCGATCCGCAGTGAACTCCGACAGCTGCCATCAGCATCAGCGCCCAGAGCTGCAACCAACGAACGCGTAACAAGTGAGTGGTCTTTGTGCGTGCTTTCATGCATTCCTCCTGAGCTGCTTGGATACCACTTTGATCTGACAATGCGCAGTTCCTTGGGAATGCAAACAGAGTGCGTTTGGGAGTCTTCGGGCGCACTGTAGGAATCCAAACAGAGAGCGCCTAGGAATCGCTACAGAGTCGCGTGGGAGCAGCGCCAGCGCGTGGCCAAATACGAGACAGAGCG
>ERZ724519.1073-NODE-1073-length-11566-cov-4.567544_pt1 | contig 11566 bp, 10 predicted proteins | sample MGYA00376052_ERZ724519 | MGnify/ENA primary metagenome ERZ724519 (study PRJEB28724, sample SAMN07190883) | activated sludge metagenome | isolation source: activated sludge of sewage treatment plant in Hong Hong | place: Hong Kong | collected 2016-03-17 ... | reverse complement strand
TGCCGTCCAGCACCCAGTTCCACCGCTCGGCGGCGCCCTCGGGGTCGACGGCGGGGTCCAGCGTGGAGGGCCGTTGGATCAGGGCGGCCAGCAGCGCTCCATCGGCGACGGTGAGCTGCTCGACCGGTTTGTTGAAGTACGCCTTGGACGCCGCGGAGATGCCGTAGGTGCCGCGGCCGAAGTAGATGATGTTCAGGTAGGCCTGCAGCACTTCGTCTTTGGACCACTGCCGCGACATCTTGGTCGAGATGACAAGTTCCTTGGCCTTGCGGATCAGACCGCCGACGCCCGAGCGCTGATCACCGACGAGCGCGTTCTTGACGTACTGCTGGGTGATCGTCGAGCCGCCCTGCAGGTCGCCGCCGAAGAGGTTGTTCTTGATGGCGCGGGCGAAGCCCGACAGCGAGAAGCCCGGATTGGTGTAGAAGTCGCGGTCCTCGGCGGCCATCACCGCGTTGCGGACGTGCACCGGCACCTGGTCGATGTTGACGTCGACCCGGTTGCCTTCGGGCGGAACGATTTTCGCCAATTCCGAGCCGTCGCTGGCCAGGATGGTCGAGACCTGGTTGGTTCGGATGTCGCCCGGCTTGGGGACGTCGACGATCAGGTAGGCCATGCCGAAGGTCACGATCGGCAGCACGATGAGAACGACAGCGGCCAGGTACAGCGAGCGCCGCACCCACCGCCAGTTGATCTGCTCGGATAACTTCGGCGGCCGAGGCGCCGCTCCTCCACTTTCGACGGGCGGACGGGTGTCGGCGGGCGGCTTCGGCGGTGCCGTCGGCGGTGTGCGCTTCAGGGGCGGCGCGGGGGGGCTGTCGAGCGCGGCCTTCACCGCCTCGATGGGGTCGCGCGGAACCGGCGCGATGTCGTCGCGGACCGACGGTATGACGGTGGTCAGTCGATCGTCGGGCGGCGTGGGCCGAGTGGGCTCGGGTGCGCTCGGGCCGCTCGCGGCGGGCATCTTGGTGGTGGGACTCTCGCTGCTGTGGCGCAGACCGTTCGACACGCCATCGCCCCCGGATCCTGGTTGGACCTCAGTGGCCGGCTGGTCGGGGCGCCCTTCGCTATTCACTGGCCGTGCGCGCGTCGGAGTGCGCCGTCTGGGTGCCTCGCGGTCTGCGGGTGCCCTTCGAAGGGCGTGGCGCACCGAGCACGTATGACTTGACCAGGTGATTCCACTCGCAGGTGCGGCATACCTCCACGACGTGTACGGAGAACTCGTCGAACCGCGTCGCCAGCAGCACCAGCTCTTCGGCGGTTCGCGCCGAACCGGAGACGGCGCCCAGGTGGTCGCCGAAAACCCACGACACCAGGGTGAGCGGCTCCTTGCGGCAGATCGGGCACATCACCGAACTGGGCTTGCCGTGGAACTTGGCGGCGCGCAGCAGATAGGGGTTGGCGTCGCAGACCTCGGTGACGCCGGTGCGCCCGGAATACACCTCAGCCAGCAGGGAACGTCGCCGGAGGGCGTAGTCCACCACCTGTCGCTGCAGTCGCACGATGACCAGAGTACGTCGGCGGTCCCGGCGCCGATGCGCAACCAACCCGACCGGGAGTGCCGATTGACCGCCTCAACTGCGCCATCGTGCCGCGAACTCTTACGATCATCGACGTGGCGACAGGTCAGACGGCGAGCACGCGGGCCAAGGACAGCGACCGTAACGACACCTGCCAGATCCTGGACACGGCGCTCTCCGAGGGCCAGCTGTCGATGGCCGAGCACGGGCAACGGGTCAAGGCGGCCACCAACGCCGCCACCCTGGGCGACCTCAAGGCGCTGGTCTCCGATCTGCAGACGGCGAACGCGCCGGTGCAGCTGCCGCACCTGAACAAGCCACGGGTGCCGGGTCTCGCCGGCGGCGGCGGGGGCTGGGGGATGCGCGCCGCCGTCGCGGCGGTGCTGGTGCTGCTGGGGGTGGGTATCGGCTGGGGGCTCTACGGCAACACCCCGTCGCCGTTCAACTTCACCTCCGATCCCGGCGCCAAGGCCGACGGTGTGGCGCCGGTGGTGCTCACCCCGCCGCGGCAGCTGCAGTCGCTGGGCGGTCTCAACGGTCTGCTCGAGCAGATGAAGAAGAAGTTCGGCGACACAATGGGCTACCGGCTGGTGATCTATCCGGACTACGCATCGCTGGACCGGCCCGATCCCGGTGACGACCGCCGCACGCTGAACTACAGCTACCGCGGCGGGTGGGACGATCCGACCGCCTCGCCGAAGAGCCCCGATGCGACGCCGGTCGACCTGTCGAAGTTCGACGCCAAGGCGGTTGTCGGCGTGCTGCGCGGGGCGCCGGAGACGTTGAACATCAAGCCCGGCGACGTGAAGAACACCTATCTGATCGTCGAGCCGAGCCGCGATCCGACCGCCCCCGGCACCCTCTCGGTGGAGATCTACGTTTCGAGCGACTTCGGCAGCGGCTACATCTCGCTCGATGGTGACGGTTCGGTGAAGCGGGTCAACTACCCGTAACCCTCGGTTAGCTGGGACTTCAGCCTCGATTGGCGCCGTATATATCGCTTCGATACAATTTTTGGAGGTGTCGAAGCACCGTAACGGTTGAGCAAAGGAGGTGACCCCATGTTGGAGCTGGCCATCCTGGGTCTTCTCCTGGAGTCCCCGATGCACGGCTACGAGCTGCGCAAGCGATTGACGGGGCTGCTCGGCGCGTTTCGGGCGTTCTCGTACGGCTCGCTCTACCCGGCGCTGCGCCGGATGCAGGCCGACGGGCTCATCGCCGAGGACGCCGCACCCGCGGGAACGACCGTGCTGCGCCGCGCCCGCCGGGTGTACCAGCTGACCGACGCCGGTCGGCAGCGCTTCACCGAACTGGTGGCCGACACCGGTCCGCAGAACTACACCGACGACGGGTTCGGTGTGCACCTGGCGTTCTTCAACCGGACGCCGGCCGAGGCGCGGATGCGCATCCTGGAAGGCCGCCGCCGTCAGGTGGAGGAACGCCGGGAGGGTCTGCGGGAAGCAATCGCGCGGGCCAGCAACTCGTTCGACCGCTACACCCGACAACTGCATCAGCTGGGTTTGGAATCCAGTGAGCGGGAAGTCAAATGGCTCAACGAACTGATCGCCGCCGAACGAGTGGCACAAGCCAGCTCCGACCAGGCCTGACCAATACAACAATCTTCAACAGCGCCGCAGAAGTACAAGAAGGAGAACGTCCATGACCGAGCACCACGCGCAAGCACCGTCGACAGATGTGCGGGTCGCCATTGTCGGCGTCGGTAACTGCGCGTCCTCGCTGGTTCAGGGCGTGCAGTACTACAAGGACGCCGACCCGAACTCGTCGGTTCCCGGCCTGATGCACGTCAAGCTCGGGCCCTACCACGTGCGTGACGTGAAGTTCGTCGCCGCGTTCGACGTCGACGCCAAGAAGGTCGGCTTCGACCTCTCCGAGGCGATCTTCGCCTCGGAGAACAACACCATCAAGATCGCCGACGTGCCGCCGACCGACATCGTGGTGCAGCGCGGCCCGACCCTCGACGGCATCGGCAAGTACTACGCGGACACCATCGAACTGTCCGACGACGAGCCGGTCGACGTGGTCAAGGTGCTCAAGGACGCTCAGGTCGACGTGCTGGTGTCCTACCTGCCCGTGGGTTCGGAGCAGGCCGACAAGTTCTACGCGCAGTGCGCCATCGACGCCGGGGTGGCGTTCGTCAACGCGCTGCCGGTGTTCATCGCCTCCGACCCGGTCTGGGCCAAGAAGTTCGAGGACGCCGGTGTGCCGATCGTCGGCGACGACATCAAGAGCCAGGTCGGCGCCACCATCACCCACCGCGTGATGGCCAAGCTGTTCGAGGACCGCGGCGTCACCCTGGACCGCACCTATCAGCTGAACGTCGGCGGCAACATGGACTTCAAGAACATGCTCGAGCGTGAGCGCCTGGAGTCCAAGAAGGTTTCCAAGACCCAGGCGGTCACCTCCAACCTGACCGGCTCGCTGGCCGGCAAGATCGAGGACAAGAACGTCCACATCGGGCCGTCGGACCACGTCGCGTGGCTCGACGACCGCAAGTGGGCCTACGTCCGCCTCGAGGGTCGCGCGTTCGGTGACGTGCCGCTGAACCTGGAGTACAAGCTCGAGGTGTGGGACTCGCCGAACTCGGCAGGCATCATCATCGACGCGGTCCGCGCGGCCAAGATCGCCAAGGACCGCGGCATCGGCGGCCCGATCATCCCGGCCTCGGCCTACCTGATGAAGAGCCCGCCCAAGCAGCTGGCCGACGACGTCGCCCGCGCCGAACTCGAAGAGTTCATCAAGGGCTAGTTCCCATTTGAGACCGCAGTCAGATCGCGAATTATCGCCACAATGCGATCTCACTGCGGTCTCAACGTATAAAGAGCTAGTGATCTCCGATGAAGAACTGATCGGGCTCGACGAGTTCGCCCTGCTGTCCGAGAACGCCGCGCAGGCCGGGGTAAGTGGACCGCTGCCGACGGTCGAGCGCATCGAGCGCGGCCCGATCAGCGCGGTGCGCTGGGGTGACGAGCCGGCGCGGGTGGTGTTCCTGCACGGCGGCGGCCAGAACGCGCACACCTGGGACACCGTCATTCTCGGGCTGGGCCGGCCCGCGCTGGCCATCGACCTGCCCGGCCACGGCCGCTCGGCCTGGCGCGAGGACGGCGACTACGGGCCCAAGCTCAACGCCATCGCCATCGAACCGGTGGTCCATGAACTGGCCCCCGACGCCGACCTGGTCGTCGGGATGTCGCTGGGCGGCCTGACCGCGATGCGGCTGGCGGTCAACGCACCGGAGTTGGTGCGCAAGCTCGTCATGGTCGACGTCACCCCGTCGGCCCCGGAGCGACACGAGCAGATGACCAAGGCCCAGATGGGCACGGTCGCGCTGGTCCAGGGCGACCGCACCTTCGGCAGTTTCGCCGACATGCTCGACGTCACCGTCGCCGCCGCCGCGCCCCGCAAGGAGGGAGAGAGCAAGCATCGCCGCCGCCCCCCACCGCGACCGGAACTCGTTGCGGCGCGGGGTGTTCCACAACTCCAAGCAGCTCGACGACGGCAGCTGGACCTGGCGCTACGACTCCTTCCGCAAGGGTGAAGGCTTCGAGGGACTCTGGGACGACGTGCCCAACCTGACCACGCCGACCACCCTGGTGCGCGGGGCGAAGTCCTTCTTCGTCAACGACGAGGACGCCGCCGAATTCGCCCGCAGCGCGCCGGGATTCCAGACCGTGCACATCGTGGCCGACTCCGGCCATTCGGTGCAGGGCGACCAACCGCGCGCGCTGGTGGAGATCCTGCGCGGCGTGCTCGCCGGCTGACTCGTTTCCCAGCTGTTCACCCGCTGATTGCCAACTGATCCACAGCCTGCCGTAGCTTCACCGGATGGCTCTGGTCCCCCTCAATCTCCTTGTCAGCCATAGCGGCCGCTCGTCCCGCCAGCACATCACCTGCCGTCACAAGTGCGGTGACGCATGCTCGTATCCCCCGCCCAACACGAGTGACAACGAGTACTTCGGCGATGTGGTGCGCGAAGCCTTGTCCCGGCGATCCCTCTTCAAGGCGGCGGGGATAGCCGTACTGGCCGTCAGCAGCGGCTCTGCGCTCGCGGCCTGCAACAGCGGATCCAAGGTCGCCGGTCAACAAGCATCTTCGGGGGTGGCCGCGCCGCCGCCCGGGATGAACTTCACCGCGATCGCGCCCAACAAGAAGGACGCCGTCGTCGTCCCGGAGGATTACCGGCAGGCGGTGGTGATCAGCTGGGGTGATCCGGTGCTGCCCGGGGCTCCTGCGTTCGATGTGGGCAAGCAGAGCGCCGCCAGTCAAGGTCAGCAGTTCGGCTTCAACAACGACTTCGCCGGTCTGCTGCCGATCGAAGGCTCTGAGAACCGCTATCTGCTCGTCGTCAACCATGAATACACGACTGAACGCTTCATGTTTCCCGGCTACGACCAGAAACACCCCACCCGTGAGCAGTTCGACACCGCACTCGCCGCGCACGGGCTGACCGTCATCGAAGTGGAGCGTACCGACAACGGCCTCAAACCCGTGATGGGTCCGTACAACCGGCGCATCACCGGCGACGCCACATTGACCCTGACCGGCCCGGCGGCCGGCAGCGAGTACGTCAAGACCGCGGCCGACCCGGCGGGCCGAACGATCACCGGCACCCTGAACAACTGCTCCGGTGGCGTCACCCCCTGGGGGACGGTGCTCTTGGGCGAGGAGAACTTCAACTCCTATTTCGGCTCGGCCGACGGAGCGGAGGCGCCGACGGCGGCCGACGCCGATCGCTGGAAGCGCTACGGCATCAAACTCAAACCCAGTGAACGACTTTGGGAGACCTTCGATCCACGGTTCGACCCCACCAAGACACCCAATGAGGTCAACCGGTACGGCTACGTCGTCGAGGTCAACCCCTGGGATCCGGCGTCGGTTCCGGTCAAGCACAGCGCGATGGGGCGCTTCAAGCACGAAGCCGCGAACATCTACGTGACACCGGACGGCACGGTCGTGGCCTACAGCGGTGACGACGAACGGTTCGACTACCTCTACAAGTTCGTTTCCGGCAGGAAGATTCAGCCCGGCCGCGACACCGCGGCCTTGGCGCACAATATGACGATCCTCGACGAGGGCACCCTGTACGTCGCGAAGCTGTCCAGCGACATCCCGGCCGACCAGATCGACGGATCCGGCACGCTGCCCCAAGACGGGTCGTTCCGCGGCTCTGGGACGTGGCTTCCCCTGCTGCGCTCGGGCCCGAATGGGACGGGCGAATCCCTTATCCCGGGCATGAGCGCCGAGGAGGTCGCGGTCTTCACCCGGTTCGCCGCCGACAAGGCCGGTGCCACCAAGATGGACCGTCCCGAGGACTTCGAAGCCAATCCCAAGACCGGCAAACTCTATGTGGCGCTGACCAACAACAACGAGCGCGGTGCGCCGGGCAAGGCCGCCGCCGACGCACCGAATCCTCGTAACGACAACAAGAACGGGCAGGTCCTCGAGATCACCGACGATCACGCCGGCACCACGTTCGCCTGGGATCTGCTGCTGGTCTGCGGTGATCCCGCCGCCGCCGACACCTACTTCGGCGGCTTCGACAAATCCGAGGTCAGCCCGATCTCGTGTCCCGACAACCTCGCGTTCGACAAGCACGGCAATCTGTGGATCGCCACCGACGGCAACGCCCTCGGCTCGAATGACGGGCTTTTCGCGGTGGCTCTCGACGGCCCCAACCGCGGTGAGACCCGGCAGTTCCTCACGGTGCCGATCGGCGCCGAGACCTGCGGACCGATCGTGCTCGACGACCTGGTCACCGTGTCGGTCCAGCACCCCGGCGAGCCCGACGACAACAGCATCGACGACCCGCTTTCGAACTGGCCGGATGGCGGCAACGGCACCGCCCGCCCGTCGATCGTCGCGGTGTGGAAGGACGGCGGCGGCATCGGCGTCTGAGCTGACTCAGGCCTAGACCAGAAGCCCCTTGAGCGCCTCGCGGGTCTCGGCGATCTCGTCGGGGGTCCCGCCGACCTCCACCGCCGCGAAGTCGGTGACCCCGATGTCGGCGAGCGCGGCGACCCGGTCCTGTACTTGCGCCGCGGAACCGATGATCGCGATCTCCGCCGGACCGGCCACCCCCTCCCGGTCGAGCATCGCGCGGTAGCTGGGCAGCGCGCCGTAGGCGGCGAACTCCTCGGCGGCGCGTTCGGTCGCAGCCTCGGTGTCCGTGGTGACGCACACCGGCAGCGCGGCGATCACCCGCGGGGCGGGCCGGCCGTGTTTCTCGGCGGCTTCGGTGATGGTTGGGATAGTGTGGCCGGCCAGGGTCGCCGGGCCGGTGCACCAGGTGAGCGTGCCGTCGGCGAGCGCCGCGGTGACGCGCAGCAGCTGTTCACCGAGGGCGGCGACCACGACGCCGAAGCCGTTGGAGCCGTTGGCGTTGACCGCCGCGTGCACGCGGTAGACCTCGCCGTCGAAGTTGGCGGGCTCGTTGCGGGACAACGGCATCAGGACACTGAGATACTCGCGGAGGTGTCGGACCGGCTTGTCGTAGCTCAGGCCGAACATGTTCTCGATGACGACCTTGTGGCTCAGCCCGATGCCGAGGGTGAACCGGTTGCCCGAGGCGGCGGCCACGGTGTGCGACTGCTGGGCGATGGCGTGCGGGTGCCGCGGGTAGGTGGGCACCACCGCGGTGCCCAGTTCGATGCGCGGCACCTGGGTGCCGACGACCGCCAGTGCGGTCAGCGCGTCGTGGCCGAAGATGTTGGGCGCCCAGTAGCTGGCGAAGCCGTCCCGTTCGACGGCGGCGGCCTGGGCCACCACGTCGTCGATGGTTCCGGTGTTGACGGCGCCGCCGAAGATTCCATACTTCATGGCCCTGACGGTACGCGGCGGGTCAGCTTCGCGGCACCGCCAATCCCTCCTGGACCAGGGTGGCGGTCAGGGTGCCGTCGGCGTCGAACAGCCGTCCGGTCATCACGCCCCGGCCGCGGGCAGCCGCCGGGGACTCGGATTCCAGCAGGTTCCACCGATCGGCCCGGATCGGGCGGTGAAACCAGACCGACGAGTCCGTGGTGGCGGTGTGGTGGCTGCGGTCGATCATCGAATGGCCGTGCACCTGCAGCACCGGGTCGATGCCGTAGATGTCGGTGACGTACACCGCGGCGCAGGCGTGCAGCATCGGGTCGTCGGGCAACGGCGCGGCCACCCGCCACCACAGCCGGCGGCGAAAGTCACCGGTGCTGCGGTCGTCGACGCTGCGGATGTCGATCTCGTCCAGCGGCAGCGACGGCGCCGGCCCGATCGGACCGGTTCGCGGCAGTGACTCGGGATCCTCAATGGCGGAGGGTTTTTCGCCGTGTTCGGGTCCGGCTGCGGGCAGCACAAAGGAAGCGGTGGCGGTGACCAGCAGGCGGCCGTCCTGGCGGGCCAGCACCCGCCGCGACGCGGTGGTGCGGCCGTCGTACACCCGCTGCACCTCGTAGTGCACCGGGGCGCCGGCGTCGCCGCCACGCAGGAACTGCACGTGCAGGCTGGTCGGCGCCAACCCGGGATGCAGCGTCTGGCCCGCGGCGGCGAATGCCTGTGCGGCCAGGTGTCCGCCGTAGGCGCGTTTGTCGGCCGGGCCGTTCTCCGCGCCGACGAAGGTGTCGGCGGCCTCGGCGGCGGTGACGGTCAACAGCCGCGGTAGTACGTGGGTCATGTTGCGACCGTTCCGGATTCGACGAGTTCCGCGATCTCACCGGCGCTCATGCCGAGCCGTTCGGACAGGACGGCGGCGGTGTCGTCGCCGAGGGCCGGGGCGGGGCGGGGGACGGTGTGCGTCCCGTCAACCGACATCGGCAGTCCCGGCGCCAGATGACTGCCGACCCGGGGTTGCTCGAGCGGGGCGAACAGCGGATTGGCGGTGACCCGTGGGCTTTCGGCGGCCTCGGCGAAGGTCTGGTAACGGTTCCACAGGATGGAAGTGCCCGACAGCGCCACGGCGATCTCGTCGGCGGTGTGGCTGCGGAACCACGGTGCGAACAGCCCGCTGAGCACCTCGCGATGCTCATAGCGCTGTCCTTCGTCGGCGAAGTCGGCACCGAACGCCTCGGCCACGGCGGCAACGGCTTTCATCGTCCCGGTCAGTTCGGTCAGGTCGCGGAAGTGCCGGTTGGTGAGGGCGACGACCATGAACCACGCGCCGTCGCCGCTGCTGAAGTTCTGGCCGTACTGGCCGTAGATGGCATTGCCCAGCCGGGGGCGCTGGGTGCCGTTGACCATCACCTCGGTGAGGAAGCCCAGGTTCGCCGCGGTCGCCAGCGCGACATCGTCGAGGGGCAGCCGGATCGCGGTGCCCTGCCCGGTGCTGTCGCGGCGGCGCAGCGCGGCCAGGATCGCGATGACCGCGTACAGCCCACAGCTGACGTCCCAGGCCGGCAGCACGTGGTTCACCGGTCCCCGCTGGTCGGGTGAGCCCGTCACGAGGGGAAATCCGGTGGCCGCGTTGACGGTGTAGTCCACCCCGGTCGATCCGTCGGCGCGGCCGACGACCTCGAGATGGATCAGATCGGGGCGCTGCGCGCTCAGCGTCTCGTGGGAATGCCATTGGCGCCCGGCGACATTCGTGATCAGGATTCCGGCGTCGACGATCAGGCGCTGGATCAGCTGCTGGCCCTCGGGCGAGCGCATGTCGGCGGCCACCGAGCGTTTGCCCTTGTTCAGCCCGGCCCAGTAGATGCTCACCCCGCCGTCGGTGAGCGGCCAACGCTGGTAGTCGGCCGCGCCGCCGATCGGGTCGATGCGGATCACCTCGGCGCCGAGTTGGGCCAGTGTCATGCCGGCCAACGGAACCGCGACGAAGCTGGAGATCTCGACGATGCGGACGCCGGCCAGCGGCGCGTTGGGTGAAGCGGTCACCCGATGAGTATGACGGGGTCCGTCACGGCATGGCCTCGGCCATTGCGATGTGGGGTTTGAAGTCCACTCGGCGGGCCATCTCCCGGTAGCGGTCGCGATAGTCGACGTAGCTCGCGTGGTCGCCGCGGGCTTCGGCCAGGAGCGCACGTATGCGCAACAGGGGCAGCTCGTAGGGAATGAACCCTGGCTCGACGGGTTCAGCGGCGAGTCGCTCGATGGCGGCCTCGGCCTCCTCCAAGTCACCGGGAGCCCCGCGCCGAAGTAGACACTCCACCAAAACGGTGGTCCCCTGACCGGCTGCGACGGTGATGCCCGCAGCCAGGTCGTCGCCGATGATCGAACCAATCAACTCAATGGCGGCGTCGTAATCGCCGCGGCGCATCGTGAGCGTCGCTGCGATCTGGTCGAACCGAGGCATCCAGATCGGATTGGCGTAGCGCTGGGTCCGCACGTCCTCCCGTATTTGCATCACCTCGGCCTCGACGCTGCCCGGCGATTGACCGGTGTCGCCGTGGGTGAGGACGGCCGCCACGAACGTCCGCGCCGAGTTGAGGCCGAAGTCGTCGCCGGACAGCTCGGCAATCCGCAGCGCCTGCCTGGCTTGATCCAGATCCGCGCGATCGGCTGTCAACGCGCCGTTGTGAATGGCGAATGACCTCCACAACAGCACCGCCAGATACGACGTCGTGTCGCGTCCGCGGGCTATATCGGCGGCCAGGTCGAACTCCTCCCTAACTCCGGCCAGACCGAGCGTATAGAGACAGCCCCCGCGGAGGGCATGACAGACCGCGAGAGGTGAACCCATAACCCAGGCACCCATCGTCGGGTCGCCGCCGGCGAACTCGATGGCCCGTTCGATCAGTCGCAGCGCCGAGGTGGCCTCACCCGCCTGCCACAGTGCGTTCACGGCCGCCATCGAGGTTCCGGCGAAGAGCGCGGGATCACCAATGGCCTCCAACAGGGCGACGTTATCGATGCTCATCCGCGCCGCGTCGAAGTAGCGCCGGTCGAAAAGCGTCGCTGTCACTGCACCCGACATGCCGATTGCCAGCGACACCTTGTCGCCGCTGACGTCGCAGAGCTCGCGGAGCTCGTCGAAACCCGTGTCGGCGATGGCGTCGTCGGATCGCCACGCGCTTGCGCAGAGACTGGTCCTGGCGGCGACGCGCTTGGCCAGGGTGTCT
>ERZ724519.1072-NODE-1072-length-11571-cov-3.854116_pt1 | contig 11571 bp, 9 predicted proteins | sample MGYA00376052_ERZ724519 | MGnify/ENA primary metagenome ERZ724519 (study PRJEB28724, sample SAMN07190883) | activated sludge metagenome | isolation source: activated sludge of sewage treatment plant in Hong Hong | place: Hong Kong | collected 2016-03-17 ... | reverse complement strand
CCGCCGGAAAACTCGCCGCAGTACGTGGCGCAGCGGACCTTCTCCGCGCCCAGCGTGCGGCGCGCGAGCTGGAAATACCCGCGGTTGAGGCAGTCGTGGACGCTGAACACCAGGTGCGGCTTGTACTCCTGCAGCACGCGCAGGTAGTAGCCGGCGCCGATGTGGACGCTGCGGCGGTTGAGGTAGCTCAGCAGCTCGACGAAGGCGTAGAAGGCCTTGTGGAGCCACGGCGCGGCGCGCTGGATGCGGTCGTCCGCGAGGCCGAAGCGAACTTCCCGCGCATCGTCGACCGTTTCCCGGCGCGGATGACCTACCTCGACCAGGACGATCCGCGGCCCAACGGCTCGTTTCCCGAGAAGACGGGGCGCATCATCCTGTCGGGCGGCGAAGTGCTGATCGACCCGGTGCGCGAACGCGTGACGTACAGGGTGATCGAGCGGCTCGCGGCGAAATACGCGAAACAGGGGGGCGTCAAGGTCGTCGTGCAGACGACGGGCGACCTGCTGAACGACGCGATCGTCGGCGATCTGCTCGGCCGCGGCGTCTGGATGATCTCGGTCGCGAGCGTCGACGACTTCCACGTCGGCCTCGAGGGGCCGGAGCGGCAGCGCCGGTTCGTCGACCGGCTGACCGAGGTGGTGCCGTACCTGCAGGCCGAAATCGACCGCCAGGATGAGCAGTTCGACGACACCGTGCGCTATGTACGCAACGCCCGCCGGTTCCACGAGGCGCTGGTGTCGCGGTGCGGCAACGAGCCGATGATCCTGTTGATCGGATCGCTCGAGTTGATCTGGTCGGCTCACGAATCATCGGTGTGGGCTGACGAGAGTGACCCGTTGCAGCACAAGACCATGCGGGCGGCACTACGGGACCACCACAGGTTGCTCGCCGCGATCCGTGACGGCAACGTCGACCGGGCGGTTCGACTCGCCCAGGACCACCTCGCCGCGGCCCGCCGCAACACGCTTGCGTTCGGACGGGACAAGACCATTGAAGCCAAGTTGATTTCGAGGAGCATGCCATGACGACCGACGATCGCGTCCGCTACGAAGTCGACGACGACAACCGGATCGCGACGATCACCCTGAACAATCCCACGCAGCGCAACGCCTACGACGCGCCGATGCGGGAGACGCTCGCCCGCTACCTCGATACCGTCGCCGAGGACGACGACATCACCGTCGTAGTGCTGCGCGGCGCCGAAGGCGTGTTCTCCACCGGGGCCGACATGAACAACGCCTACGGCTGGTACGGCAAAGGCGATGATGCCGATGATCCTCGCAAGGGCCGGCCCAGCCAGCGCCGGCGACTGACCGTGGACCGCAAGACTTTCGGCTTCTACCACAACCTGATGGGCTTTCCGAAGGTCACCGTCGGCGAGATCAGCGGTTACGCGTTGGGTGGTGGCTTCGAGATGGCGCTGATGACCGACATCTCCGTCATCGCCCGCGACACCCGGATCGGCATGCCCGCCACCCGCTTCCTCGGCCCGGCGCTGGGCAGTCTGCACATGTTCTTCCATCGACTGGGTCCCGTCCTGGCGCGCCGCCTGCTGCTCACCGGCGACATAATCACCGCCGCCGACGTGGAGCACCTCGGTGTGTTCACCGAGACCTGCGAGCCCGCCTCGGTGACCGCCCGCGCCCGGTACTGGGCGCAGAAGGCGGCCAAGATGCCGGCCGACGGCGTGGTGATCGCCAAGGAGGCGTTTCGGCTCGTCGAGCAGAGCCAGGCCTACCAGGGCGAGGAGGTGGCCAGTTACCTGTTCCACGCCTACGGCACCAATCTGCAGTTCGCGCCCGGTGAGTTCAACTTCGTCAAGACCCGCGCCGAGCACGGCACCTCCGAGGCGTTCCGGCTGCGTGACGAGCATTTCTCGGTACCCGAACCGGACTGAGAACCCGCCGTCGGTGGCGATACAGTATCTGCTAGTTTTGTAAAGCTGTTGATGCGTCAATCCCGAGGTGGAGATCATGCCCGAACCAGTCATCGTCGGCGCTGTCCGGACCGCGATCGGTCGTTCGTTCAAGGGGACGCTGGTCAACACCCCGCCGGAGACGCTGATCACGGCGATCGTGCCGGAGGTCATCCGTCGGGCGGGCATCGACCCCGCCGACATCGACGACATGATCTTCGCCGAATCCCACTACGGCGGTGGTGATCTCGCCCGCTATGCGGCCGACGCGACCGGCCTGAAGAACGTGCCCGGCCAGTCGGTCAACCGGCACTGTGCGGGTATTCTGACCGCTATCGTGAACGCCTCGTCGCAGATCGGCTCGAGTATGGAGCGTGTGCTGATCGCCGGCGGCGTGCAGTCGCTGTCGATGACCCCGCTGATGAGCCAGCGAATCATCGGTCCGGAACTGAAGTTCGAGGAGCGGTGGATGCCGCCCACCCACGTCGAGACACCCGACGCCCCAACCAAGGACATGTCGATCACCGTGGGCTGGAACACCGCGCAGGCGGCGGGCATCACCCGCCCGGAGATGGATGCCTGGGCCGCGCGGTCACACCAGCGCGCCGTCGCCGCGATCGACGCGGGCAAGTTCCTCGACGAGATCCTGCCGCTGAAGGTCGCCCAACTCGACGGGTCGGTGATCGACTTCAGCGTCGATGAGCATCCCCGCCGGGACACCACCGCCGAGAAACTGGCCGAACTCAAGGTGCTGCACCCCGAGATCGAGGGCTTCTCGATCACCGCGGGCAACAGCAGTGGCACCAACGACGCATGCGCGGCGGTGGCGGTCGTCGACCATGCCTACGCGGCGGACAAGGGACTCGACGTCATGGCGACGGTCAAGGCCTGGGGTGCGGTCGGCGTTGCGCCGCGCGACACCGGCCTGGGCGGCGTCGAGGTGATCGGCAAGGTGCTCGGCCGGGCCGGGCTCAAGCCGTCGGATGTAGCACTGTGGGAGATCAACGAGGCCTTCGCCTCGGTACCGATCGCGGCCTGCCGCCGCTACGGGATCGACGAGGAACTGGTGAACTTCTCTGGCAGCGGCTGCAGCCTCGGCCATCCGATCGCCGCGTCCGGCGCCCGGATGGTCACCACCCTGGTATACGAACTGCGGCGCCGCGGCGGCGGGATCGGGATGGCGGCGATGTGTGCCGGCGGCGGGCAGGGCGGCGCCGTCATCATCGAGGTCTAGTTGTACCCGGCCATGACGTTGGTTGCAGGCGTGTTGGCTTGATGTGAAGAGAACCTCCGAGTGGGGTGTGGCTTGTCGAAGGCCCACATCCACCGGAGGTTCTCATGTCCCACCGTAATGCCCGCACGACTCTTCACGGCCGGCTGCTGATGGTGCAGCGGTATCAACAGGGCTGGGCCAAGGCCCATATCGCCGCGGCAATGGGGGTGTCCCGCAAGTGCGTGCACACCTGGATCGGCCGGTTCGAGGCCGAGGGCGAGGCCGGACTCCTTGAGCGTTCCTCACGGCCGCACACCATGCCGACCCGCACCCCGCACGCCCTGGAGAACCAGATCGTGGCCTGGCGGCGCCGGCATCGTTGCGGTCCTGAGGAGATCGCCATCAAGCTCGGGGTGTCCACCCGCACCGTGTCACGGGTGCTGGTGCGCCGGGGCGTCCCGTATCTGCGGGACTGCGACCCGATGACCGGGGTCGCGATCCGGGCATCGAAGGCCACCGCGGTGCGCTACGAACGCGACCGGCCCGGTGAGTTGGTGCACGTCGATGTCAAAAAGCTCGGCAAGATTCCCGATGGCGGCGGGTGGCGTGCCCACGGGCGCGGCCACGGGGGACGCGGCCGCGGCATCGGCTATGACTACGTGCACTCGATGGTCGATGACCATTCCCGGCTGGCCTACTCGGAGATCCTCCCCGACGAGAAAGGACCCACCTGCGCCGCTTTCATGATCAGGGCCGCCGACTACTTCGCCACCAAGGGAATCCGCCACATCGAGCAGGTGATCACCGATAACCACCTCAGCTACCGCCGCTCGTTGGCCTTCGCCAATGCCGTAACCGAACTCGGCGCCAAGCAGTTGTTCATCCGGCCGCACTGCCCCTGGCAGAACGGGAAAGCCGAACGCCTCAACCGAACCCTTCAGACCGAATGGGCCTACCGGCGGCCCTTCACCTCAAACACCCACCGAGCCGCAGCCCTTGCGCCCTGGCTTGAGCACTACAACACTCAACGACGTCACAGCGCACTCGGAGGCCTACCGCCCATCAGCCGACTGTGACGAACGTGGTGTCCAGGTACATCTAGTTCCTCGTAGCCGAGCAGACGCATAATCGCGCCGAACCGGCCGCGCGGATGCGACTTTGCGTCTGCTCACGGGTTAGCGGCTACTTCTTGCGCGCCTTCGTGCCGGACGCCTTTCCCGCGTCTATCAACCGGTCGGCATGCTCGAGGATGCACTGCAGTCCGTACTCGAAGTTGTGGTCGTCGGCCGCCCCGATCCGGATGGTGTCCTCGAGCGCATGCGAGTCCTGGTCGGCATCCAGGTTCTTCTCGTGGAGCCGGTGCAGCACAACCGAACCCCGCACATGCAACGAAACCGCCGAGTAGATGTCGGAGGCATCTTGCGGTGACAGACCGGCCTCGACGAGACCGGCGATCGCCTTCTCCACCTCCTGCTCGCCCACCTTCGCGGCGCGCGGGCTCAATGCCGAGCGGATCAGGATCAGATCGCACAGAATCGGGTTGCCCATGAACGTCTTTCGCATGGACCGCGCGTGATTGGCCAGCGAGTCCCGCCAGTCGTCGGCCTCGACGTAGGGGGTGGCGAACACGTACTGCCGCAGCGCCCGGTCGGTCATCGCGTTGAGCAGTTCGTCCTTCTTGCGGAAGTACCAGTAGATGCTCGTGACGCCCACCCCGAGGTGCTTGCCCAGCAGCGGCATGCTCAGGTTGTCGATCGACACCTGCTCGGCGAGTTCGAAGGCACCGGTGATGATGTCATCGGGGTTGATCGACCCGCGTTCGCGCCGGGGTCGCTTCGCCGCGGTCGCCGGCTTGGCCACTGCACGTCCACCTTCCGTCGAGCTCGGCCGTGGGCACCGCGCGGCCGCTTCTGAGTTACTGTAAAGCCTATAGTAGGTTTTACCGATACCAGCGAACGCGACGTGGAGGTTGCCGGTGCCGGACGCAGGGTCGTGGATCTCGGGCTGAAGGACGCCACCGCGGTCGTGGTCGGCGGCGGGCGCGGGATGGGTCTGGCGGCGGCGCGGTGTCTGGCCGACGATGCGGCCCGGGTCGCACTCGTGGGCCGCAGCCGGGATGTACTCGACAGTGCCGCAGCGGATCTGAGCGAGCGCGGTAGCCCGGATGCCATCGGGATCGTCGCCGACGTCGCGGACGAGCACCAGGCGCGGCAGGTCTTCGACGAGATCGCCAACCGATGGGGTGGCGAGTTGAACATCCTCATCAACACTGTCGGCCCCGCCGTCCAGGGCGGTTTCGAACAACTCAGCGACGACCAGTGGCGCAATGCCGTCGACGGTGGCGTGCTGGGCATGGTGCACTGCGTGCGTTCGGCGCTGCCCCTGCTGCGCCGGGCGGCCTGGGCGCGCATCGTGAACTTTTCGGCGCAGTCGACCCAACGACAGAGCCCGAATCTGGTCGCCTACACCGCGGCCAAGGCCATGGTCACCAGTGTCTCGAAGAACCTGTCGCAGCTACTGGCGCCGGACGAGATCATGGTGAACGTCGTCTCACCCGGCAGCATCGCCTCGGAGGCGCTGGTCGGCTGGGCCGGCACCGTGGGCGTCGACGGGACCGATCCGTACGCCCTGATGGCCGCGATCGACAAGCACTTCGGCCATCCGGCGCACCTGCCCAGGGCGGGGCTGCCCGAGGAAATCGGTCCGGTCGTCGCGTTCCTGGCCTCGCGGCGCAATTCCTACATGACCGGTGCGAACATCAACGTCGACGGCGGCAGCGACTTCACCTGAGCCCTCGCCCGCTTGAATTGTGATTGCGGAAGGTGATACCGATAGGTGTACAGTAACGATAAATACCGAGGTGGGAGGGCATGCACAGGTGACCACTGAGCAGGCTGACGTCACCGCGGGCTCCGCCGCCGGCCAGGCCGTTCTCTACGAGGTGCTCGACAGCGGCGTGGCCGTCCTCACCCTGAACCGGCCGGAACGGATGAACGGCTGGGGTGGGGGACTGGCGGCAGGCTTCTACGCGGGCCTGGACCGGGCCGAGGCGGATCCCGGTGTCCGGGCGATCGTCCTGACCGGCAAGGGTCGCGCGTTCTGCGCCGGCGCGGACATGGGTGACCTGAACAGCATCGGATCGGCCACCGTTCAGAGCGCCGGTGACGCGGATCTGTCCGCGATGGTCGGCGAACGGCACGCCTTATTCCTCACCACGTTGACCAAGCCGGTGATCGCCGCCATCAACGGTGCCTGCGCGGGAGTCGGGCTGACCCAGGCGCTGATGTGCGACGTCCGATTCGCCGCCGCGGGAGCGAAGTTCACCACCTCCTTCGCCCGGCGCGGGCTCATCGCCGAATACGGCATCTCCTGGATCCTGCCGAGGGTCATCGGTTGGGGTCCGGCGCTGGAACTGCTGCTGACCAATCCGGAAAACGGCCAACATTCGCTGTTGCGCCGCGTTTTCCTCGCGGAGGAGGCCGCCGAACTCGGCATGGTCAAGGAGGTCGTCGCGCCCGACGAGCTTTTGCCGCGCGCGATCGCCTACGCCGAGGACATCGCGGCCAACTGTGCGCCGAGTTCGCTGGCGGTGATCAAGCGACAGGTCTACGGCGACGCCATGCGCGGGCTCGCCGAGAGCAGCGGCCTGGCCGAGACATTGATGCAAGAGTCGATGCGCCGCCCCGACTTCATCGAGGGCATCACCGCCTTCTTCGAGAAGCGCTCCCCGAACTTCCCGCCCCTGACGTGACCGGAGAGGAAACCCCGATGGAACTGGACTACAAGCCGATCGACGTCGACAACCACTACTACGAGCCACTGGATGCCTTCACCCGGCACCTGGACAAGAAGTTCAAACGGCGCGGCGTGCAGATGTTCAGCGACGGCCGGCACACCCAGGCCGTCATCGGAGACAAGGTCAACCACTTCATCCCCAACCCGACGTTCGACCCCATCATCGTGCCCGGCTGCCTGGATCTGCTGTTCCGTGGCGAGATTCCCGACGGCGTCGACCCGGCGTCGCTGATGAAGGTCGAGCGCCTCGCCGAACACCCCGAGTATCAGAACCGCGACGCCCGCATCTCGGTGATGGACCGGCAGAATCTCGAAACCGTGTTCATGCTGCCGACATTCGCCTGCGGGGTCGAGGAGGCGCTCAAACACGACATCGAGGCCACGATGGCCTCGATCCACGCCTTCAACCTCTGGCTGGACGAGGACTGGGGTTTCGACCGACCCGACCACCGGGTCATCGCCGCCCCGATCATCTCCCTCGCCGACCCCGACTCCGCCACCGCGGAGCTCGATTTCGTGTTGTCGCGGGGCGCCAAGATCGTGCTGGTCCGGCCGGCCCCGGTGCCGGGTGTCGTCAAGCCCCGCTCGCTCGGCGATCCGCTGCACGATCCGGTATGGGCACGACTGGCCGAGGCGGGTGTGCCGGTCGGCTTCCACCTCAGTGACAGCGGCTATCTTCAGATCCGCGGAATGTGGGGCGGCAAGTCCACATTCGAGGGCTTCGGGCCACGTGACCCCCTGGATCAGGTGCTGCTCGACGACCGTGCCATTCACGACACGATGGCGTCGATGATCGTGCACGGCGTCTTCACCCGCCATCCCACGCTCAAGGCCGTCAGTATCGAGAACGGCTCGTACTTCGTCCACCGGCTGATCAAGCGGCTCAAGAAGGCGGCCAACAACCACCCGCGCCACTTCGCCGTCGACCCGGTCGAGCAGTTGTGCAGCAATGTGTGGATCGCCCCGTACTACGAGGACGACCTGGCCGAGCTTGCGGACATCATCGGCGTGCAAAAGATCCTCTTCGGCTCCGACTGGCCGCACGGCGAGGGTCTGGAATCCCCGATCGACTACACCGCGGAGTTGACCGCGTTCGGAGCCGACGACGTACGAAAGATCATGCGCGACAACGCCATCGATCTGCTCGGTGCCAAGGTGCCGTCGGCGGCCTGAGGATCCATCGATGCCCGAATGGACCATTGGCGAGGTCCTCGACGCGATTGCCGAGGCCGTCCCGGACCGACCGATGACGGTGTGCGGCGACCGGGTCAGCAGCTACGCCGAGGCGGCCGACCGCACCCGACGGCTGGCCAACTTCCTTGCCGCCCAGGGCCTCGGTGCGCATCGTGAGCGGGCGGAGCTGCAGAACTGGGAGTGCGGGCAGGACCGTGTCGCACTGATCATGCACAACGATCTCTACCCCGACATGGTCATCGGCTGTCTCAAGGCCCGCACGGTCCCGGTCAACGTGAACTATCACTACAGCCCCCGCGAAGTCGCGGACCTGCTCGACTACGTCAAGCCCACCGCGGTGATCTACCACCGGTCGCTGGCCGCGAAGTTCGCCGAGGTGTTGCCGCCGGCCAGTGCCCGGCTGCTGATCTGCATCGACGACGTGGACGACGGCGCGGATCTGCCGGGCGCCGTCGACCTGGACGACGCCCTGGCGCAGGGGGATACCGACCGCGACATCACCCCGTCGCCCGATGACGTGCTGATGATCTGCACGGGCGGAACCACGGGGCGGCCGAAAGGGGTGATGTGGCGACAGGCCGACACCTACACCGTCTCGATGAACGGCGCCGACCACGAGTCCGCCGCCGAGATTCACGCCAAACTCGGCACCCCAGGACCACCGTGGTTCGCGGTGTCGCCCCTCATGCACGCCGCCGGCATGTGGACCGCGTTCGCCGGGGTGCTCAACGGGCAGACGGTGGTGCTCTACGACTCGACCAGACTCGAGCCCGCACGGGTGCTGTCGACCGCCGAACGCCACCGGGTCGGGCTGATGACGATGGTCGGCGACGCCTATGCCGCCCCCTTGGCCGCCGAACTGCAGGCGGGCAGCTATGACTTGTCGTCGTTGTACGCGGTGGCCACCGGGGGCGCGGCGACCAACCCCAAGCACCAGCGGGCCCTGCTGGAGATCCTGCCCAACATCATCCTGATCAATGGCTACGGATCCTCGGAGACCGGCAACGTGGGATTTGGCCGCAGCATGCGCGACGACCGCAAGGACACCTTCGAGCTGCGCGAAGGGGCGCTGGTACTGGCCGACGACTACAGCCGGTTCCTGGGCCCCGGTGACGACGAGATCGGGTGGGTGGCACGGGCCGGGCGAATTCCGTTGGGCTACTTCGACGATGCGCGGGCAACCGCGAAGACCTTCCCCGTCGTCCGCGGTCGGCGGGTGGTGATCTCGGGGGATCGTGGGTCGCTGGCCCCGGACGGCACACTGCGGCTGTTCGGCCGTGACTCGCTGGTGGTCAACACCGGTGGGGAGAAGGTCTTCGTCGAGGAGGTCGAGGAGGTGCTGCGGGCCCATCCCGGCGTCGCCGACGCGCTGGTGGTCGGGCGGCCCAGCGAGCGCTGGGGTGAGGAACTGGTCGCCGTGGTGGCGTTCGGTGACCGCGTCGCCGGCCATGACGAACTGCATGCGCACTGCACCGCCGAGCTGGCTCGCTACAAGGCACCCAAGGAGTTCATCGTGGTCGACCAGGTCAAGCGGCTGGGTAACGGCAAGGCCGACTATCGCTGGGCGAAATCGGTGGCCGTCCAACAGGAAGCACCGCTGTCGTGACCGCGAGCGTGAATCGGCCGGTGATCGATGGCCTGGTCAACGTCCACTTCGGCGAGGCCGAGCAGCAGCCGGGCTGGATGCTGAAGGTCCGCGACGACTACTTCAAGGGCCCGGCGTCGATGTTCGCGCCGGTGGATCTCGGCGCGTTGCTCGAGGAGATGGACGCACAGGGCGTGCAGAAGGCGATCCTGATGGACAACATCGCCAAGCCGCACGTCACCGCGCGCAGGTTCGCGCAGGCCCGGCCGGACCGCTTCGCACTGGCGATGGGCGGGCTCAACCTGCTCACGCCGATGCCCACCCTGCGTGAGCTCACCGCCGTCGTCGCCGACCTGCCGGTGGTGTATGCCGCTGTGGGACCGAGCTTCTGGGGTGACGCCCAGTACCCGCCGAGTGATGCCGTCTACTACCCGCTCTACACCAAATGCGTCGAACTGAACCTGCCGTTGTGCCTCAATACCGGCTTGCCCGGGCCCCCGATTCCCGGCGAGGTGCAGAATCCGATCCACCTCGACCGGGTGTGTGTGCGGTTCCCGGAGCTGCGGCTGTGCATGATTCATGGCGCCGACCCGTGGTGGGATGTGGCGATCCGGCTGATGATCAAGTACGAGAACCTGCGACTGATGACCTCGGCATGGTCACCGAAACGCCTGCCGGAGAGCCTGCTTCACTACATGCGCACCCGAGGCCCCGGCAAGGTGATGTACGCCTCGGACTGGCCCGTGCTCAAGATGGGCCGACTGGTCCCCGAAGCCCTCGCGCTGGACCTTCCCCCCGATGTCCTGGACAACTACCTCTACAACAACGCCGACGACTTCTTCTTCAGGGAGCGCTGAATGGATCGCTACGAGCTGCGGCGGCTGGACTACAGCCTCTCCGACGACCACACCGCAGTGCAGAGCGCCTACCGGCAGTTCTTCAAGTCGCACTGCCCGATCGAGACCGTACGGGCTGCCGAGCCGTCCGGCTTCGACAAGAGCCTGTGGGAACGCCTGTGCGCCATGGGGGCGACGACCATGGCGCTGCCGGAGTCGGCGGGCGGTGACGGCGCAAGCCTGGTGGACCTCACCCTGGTAGCCGAGGAGATCGGGCGCGCGGTGGCTCCGGCGCCGTGGATCGACCACGTCTGCGCCATCCGACTGCTCGCCCGGCTCGGCGCACTGGAGTCGAGCGACGTCGCGGAGGGGAGCGCGCTGGTCGCCCTCGACCCCCGCGAGGACGCCGGCCCGGGCCGCAGGCTGATCCCCACCGGCTCGATCGCCGACCACATCGTGGTCCGGGACGGCCAAGACATCGTGCGGCTGACCTTCGGCACCCGGCCGGTGAAGGTCGACAACATCGGCAAGCTGCCGATGGCCTGGGTCGACCCGGCCGCCGCCGACACCCGCACGGTCATCGGCACCGGTGCCGCCGCTTTCCGGGAATACCAACGCGCACTGGACGAGTGGCGGGTGCTGACGGCCGCCGCCCTCGTCGGTCTGGTCGAGGAGGCAATGACGATCGCCGCCGAGTTCGCCAAGACCCGCTACACCCTGGGGGTGCCGATCTCCACGCTGCAGGCCATCTCGCACCCGCTTGCCAACATGGCGATCACCGTCGAGGCGGGCCGCAACCTCGCGCGCAGGGCGGCCTGGTTCTGCGACAACGAGCCCGACGAGCGGCCCGAACTGGCGCCGTCGGCGTTCGTGTTCATGGCCGAGGAGGCCGCGAGGGCTGCGACCATGGCCGTCCACATCCAGGGCGGCCTCGGGGTCTCGGCCGAAGCCGCCGCAACGGCGTACCTGGTGCGTGCCCGCGGCTGGGCACTGGCCGGAGGCGATCCCGCGGCCACCGCCAAGCGAATCGCCC
>ERZ724519.1068-NODE-1068-length-11589-cov-5.771805_pt1 | contig 11589 bp, 10 predicted proteins | sample MGYA00376052_ERZ724519 | MGnify/ENA primary metagenome ERZ724519 (study PRJEB28724, sample SAMN07190883) | activated sludge metagenome | isolation source: activated sludge of sewage treatment plant in Hong Hong | place: Hong Kong | collected 2016-03-17 ... | reverse complement strand
ATAGGCACCGGGCACGATGGTGGACGGTCCAGGCCGGATGGAGCAGTGGCCGTGCGGAATCCGTTGATCTGGTTGACTGATTTACTGCTCGCTTCCGGCGCGCATTCCGTCGCCAAAACTTGCCGCCGCCCGCTCGGTTGCCTACGCTGCGCGCCGTGCGGTGGCGCTGCGTGTTCCTTTCCATTCTGCTGAGTCTCTTCTGTTTGGGCTCAGCGCGGGCGGATTCCGGAGCGAGCATGCTGTCGGCGATGGCGTTAGCAGCGCCCGCTGGGATCTGTGCGGGGGGCGGCCCGACCCCATGAGAGCTAAGGGCCGTCTCTACCGCGACGTCTGGGGTTCCATGCGGCTTGCTGGGAGACTGCGCGCGGTTTGACACGCTGGCGATTCACGTCGGTGCGGCGCTCGGCCTTGCGCAGAGTCCAACAAAGTCGTTCTCACTCCTCGGATGCCTCGCGCTGCGCCTCATCTGCAATGACTTCGAGCAGCTTCCGCATGCCGAGCCGCAACGCTCCTGAGATCTTCATTGAACCGAACTCGCCGAACCGGCCAACAGACCGTCAAGAACGGCGCGTGAAAGTGGCCGGCGCTCATTGCCCGCGCGCCAAGCACGTAGCCGCGTCGCAGGACGACGGTGAAAAATGGCACCGACAGATTGCCCGCGTTGACGAACATTCGCATGGTGTGGCGCACGAGCGCGGTGGCTTCCGACGGCGACGAATAGGAAAAAGGATGCTTCGTTTGGGCCAAGTGCCCGGGAAGCACCTGGTGTGTGATGGGGGCGACAGGTGTTCTAAGATGTTCCAGTGATCGCCTGTGCACAAACGGACACATTTTGTCGACTCTGCGTCAACGTCTCTGCTCATTGAGTTGAACCCTGCTGCGGCCGTCCTTGGTATTGATGTTGGCACCTGCTGCTACGCTGGGCCTCCGGCGCTGCGGAATGAGAGGACGGCGTTCGGGTCTGGCTTCTTGCCGTTCTTCTGGGTGCGGATGCGGATGAAGGGGCCCTCATTTACGGGTAGGCAAGGCTCGAAGCCAAGGCGCTCGAGCTGGCGGCAGAAGGCGGGTGGGTCGTCGAAGTGCGAGGTGGGCTCCCAGATGTGAAGCTCGCCGCTGAACTTGAGACAGCGATGGGCTTCGCGCAGGTAGTCGGTGAAGTTGGAACCCATGAGCGACAGGCAGAAGATGGCGACGTCTAGCTCCTTGTCGTTCAAGGGGACATGCGCCATGTCGCAGGCCGTCACGCGGTCGGAATCGATGGCAACGTGATCGAAGCTACGGACGGTGTGGTGGTCGCCGACTTGGGCGCCGATGATCGCCTCACCGCAGCCGAAGTCGGCGACGACCTTGCTCTCCTCGATCTGCTGCAGCCAGTCGATCTCTTCTTGGAACGGCACCACGGTCCAGCTCTCGCGCAGCCGACGGTACTCGGTGTGATAGTGGGCCCACTCCTCGGGGTTGGCGGTGAGCCGCGAGTGCGTCTTCTGACTGTCCGACGTGTACCAACGGTTGTTCATCTTCGAGAAGTCGCCGTAGCTGGCGATGCGTCGCGCCAGCGCAGCCGACTCGCCCGACAGCGGGATCTTGATAACCGGGCGCTCGATCTCGGTGATTTTGCCGCCGTCGAGACGGGCCAACCAGCCCATGATGTCCTGCTGGGCCTGGGCGGGCGTGCGCAGGTTGCCCTCGGGGACAATGCCGTCGACTGCAGCATCAGCGATGGACTTCTTATACTCAAGCCGGTGCAGCTTGGAGTCGCAGTACGACCAGCGCTGTCCGTTCACCATCGCGAACGTGACCGGGATGATGACCTGCACCTTGTCGAACTTGCTGCCCTGGCGCCACAGCCGTGCCACGAGCTGCTCGTACTCGGCGTTGGTCCAGGGCAGCGCGTTGATGATGAGCTTGTGGCAGACATACTGCAGACCATTGACGCCAGTGCCGACCCTGGACGACGCGATCAGCACGTCCACCTTGCCCACCTCTTTCTTGAACTCGGCTAGGTCGGCGTCGTTCGTCTCGCCAGTGAGCACGCCGACCCGAAGGCCCGCGGTATTTAGCGCCTGGCGCAGCGTGGCGACGATGCCCTCGACGTAGTGCGTGTAGACGAGCACCTTCTCACCGGGGGCGATGTGAGCAAGGATCGTCGGCAACCGCAGCTCGGTGAGCACCTGTTCAAGCTCAAGCACGGTTCCCCGACCCACGGCACGGATGCGATCGAGGTCGCTAGTGCAGTCGATCTCGGGCTTGTGGACCTCGAGCTGGATCTTGTAGTCGGGGCGCCAACGAGTGCCCAGCGTGACCAGCCGCTGATACAGCCGCATGCAGTTCTGCACGCTGGGCGTGACGTCGATGTCGTCGTGGCGGTGCCCGGTGATCATCTCCACCAGGCTCTTGCCCTCTTGCAAGGTGTTGATGACCGGCGTGCCTGACATGCCGAGAACGCACAACTCGGCGTTCTTCTTGGCTGCCTCAAGCACAAGCCCCTGGACCAGCCGCTTGCGCTTGCTGACGGCGGCTGTGGCCTCGCGGTGCTTGGCGTAGTGGATCTCGTCGATGACGATGAAGTCGATGATGAACTTGTCGACCAGCTCGACCAGCTTCGCCTCCGAGTTGGGCTGCTGGAACTGCTCGAAGTTCATGATCAGGTAGCGCGGCTTGCCAAGCAGCGCATCGCTCCACGTCGGCTCCCACGTCTTGGTGGCCACGTCGCTGCCTGGAAAGGCCCCGGCGATCTCGTCGGCCCAGTTCGTCACCACCGCGTTGGGGCAACAGACGATGGTGAGCCCAGCGCTGACCACGCGGGTCGCGAGGATTGCTGATAGCGTCTTGCCGGCGCCCATGCCCGACCAGTTGCCGAAGCGTCGCTGCTCGCGCACGCACACCGCAACGCGGCGCTGCATCAGGTTGGGCAACACCACGTCACCCTCGGACTCCAAGCGGAATGAGTAGCCCTTGGGGATCGAGAGTGCTTCCGCTTCGCGAAACTCGCCCAGAAACCGGTCGCGGACGATGGTCGAATAGGTGTCGCCGTGAAACGCCTCTGCCTGCGCACGCGCGGTCTCGGGGTTGACGTAGGCGTGGCGCCACAGCTTGGCCTTGGCGCTGTCCAGCAGGAACTTAACGGTCTCGGCGTCGGCGCTGGCCATTAGGACGTTGTCGAGCGCCGACAGCGCATCGCGCGTCTCGACCACTGGCAGCGCGTCGCCACCCGCGCCGTCGGTCTGCGCCGTAGCGACTGCGGTGGCGTCCACCTCGCGGCTGACGTCGATGGTGGCCCCTTCATCCCCGGCCTGTCCAACCGGTGCGGCAGGCAGCGCATACGGATCGCTGGCGGCGGGCTTGGCGGCGACCTTCTGCGTGGCCTCGACCAGCTCCAGCTTCAGCGGGTCAGGCGGGGGCGGCGTCACTAGCTCGTCGATGGCAGACGGTTTCCCGTCGGCGAACTTCTGTAACTCCTCCGGCGGGAAACGGCCGCTGGTCAGCGCCTGGACGAACGGCTTGCCTTTGTCCTTCAGGACTCCAGCCTGCATGGCCAGCGCGAATAGCTCGCTTGGATCGAGCGCGTGCAGGTGCCCGGCGAGCGCCTTGACGAACGCGCGGATGTTCTCAATCGACCAACTGCCGTAGCAGGTTGGACAGCGCCGGTTGCTCTGCGTGCGCGCCTTCACGGTCGCCTGGTACTCGTGACCGTTGGGACACAGCCACCAGGCGTTCATCACGTGCTCTGCATCGATCTCCGTCGGTTTGACTGCGTTCTTGGTCGGATGCCACTCAGCAGCCACGCCCGGGGCGACCGCGGCCAGGGACGTCTTGGCCAGCGCACACGTGGGGCATGAGTCCTTACCGAGCATGTCGACCGCCGAACGCTGGAACTCGTGACCCTCGAGACAGCGCCACCAGAGGGGTGTGCTGCTGGTTGACACGACACTTGCGAACGCGAGCTCACCATTCCGCTCCGTGAGCCACTGCGCCGCGAGCGTTGGACGCAGCTTCGCCAGGCTGGCGTGCGCCGGCACTTCCTTGCATGCCGGGCACTTCGCGTCCTTCTGCATCGCGCGCGGCGAACGCTGGAACGCATGGCCGTTGGGGCAGCGCCAGTGTGCTGCGCCGTAGCTGAACAGCGACGTCTGGTCGGCAGGCTGTTCGTTCTTGGTCGAATCCCAGAGGAGGGAGAGCTTTGGGTCGTCAGCGACAGTCTCGGACATCCGGTCCTCCCTCACTCCGCCAGCGGCGGCGGCTCGATGCAGTCGGTGCTGAACCAGCGTGGGTCCTTCGGGTCGAGGTGATCGGGCAACCCCGGGCCGCGCACCTTGCGTCCGGCTGCTTCGTCTTCGGCGACGAGCTGGTTCAATTCGAGCAGGAACTCGACCGGGTCTTGGTCAGGCGGCGCACCGTAGGCATCGCGGACGGCGGCGTCGAGAGCTACCTGGGCGTCCTTGAGCGGGTGTGGGCCATCGACCTCCGCGGCTTGGTAGAGCTGGCGAAGAGACCAGCCGTTCTCTGCTGTCAGCTGGTCGCGCGTGCTACGGAGAACGCGACCAGCTAGTGCCACTGTTTCCAGTTGGGTTACGGTGGGCGATTGGGGCCAAGGGAACGTGCGCCAAACTGCCGTGGTGTACTGGATTCGGTCTGTTACCTTACTGCCCTTAGCTCGCGTCCATTGCCAATGGTACCGAGACTGCATGACTCCAAAGCTGTAGTCATCCTCCAGCGCAAACACCATCATTGTGTCATTCGGAACAAATCGAGTTGAGATGAACGAGAGAATGGACCTGGCCGAGATCTTGGCGGACACAACAACACGCGTTAGCAGCGAAACTTTGCTCAAGAAGTCCTCGCGTGACTTTTGCGGCCGCCACCATTTCTTCAACCAGGTCGCATAGTCTCCCGTATCCGCAAGGCTGCTAGCTCGCTCCTTGAGCCATGGCCGAACTGTTCGCGACAGATAGTCAAAGGCAGGGCCGCCCTTCTCGCGGGCGTCCGATTCATTGTTTGCTTCGATGTAAATGCACCAATCTGGTTGAGTCGCGAGTCGGCCCCGGAGCATGTCATCTCCGCCAGCCATCGGGCGTAGGCTGGCATGATCCCCATGCTGTCTTGCTATGGCGGCGGAGAAGCCAGGCGCTGTCGATCGAAACGCATCGTGCCCGAAGATCACTCCGAGGCTCGCTCCTTCTGCATTGGCTTCAATACTTTCGGCCACGCTTACATCAGCATGGAGTTGGAGATGGCTCGCGACTCTTGGCACCTCGTAGGCAACGTCATCCACAAGCAACACGAACGGCCCCCCTGCCGCACTTTTCGTCCAGTTGACCATCGAGACGTTGACGGCTGCTTCCCCGGGCCAGATCCGAGACGAAACGGCGTTCGTGATCGTTCCGCCGTTGGCGACAATGTAGTCGAGTGCCGCTTCGCGGGCACGACCAACTCGAATACCACTGGTGCCCACGAGGCCGGCACGCCCGGCGTTGCCAAGTCGTTCGTGCGCTCTGCGGAACCAGTAGCAGGCCATGTCAACAACTCCATTCACACCTGAGTCGCGCTGCAGTCGCTCAAGGTATTCAACCCCCAGTTCCTTCCGGATCTTCTGCCCACCGAGAAACGGAGGATTCCCGACGATCGCATCCACCTGCGGCCAGTCGCTGAATAGCGCGTCCTGGCAGACGATGTTCTCGTCCAAGTTGTCGAGTGGTAGCGACGGGTCCAGATCCAGCTGGACTTGGCCGGCTAGCACGTAAGCCTGTTCCCTGCGCTCTTCGAACGCAATCTTCTTGGCGATGTTCAGCGTGACCTTGGCCAGCTCTACCGCGAACGGGTTGATGTCGATGCCATAGAAGTTGGCCGCCGGGATGCCACCGTTCCACGACAGCTTGCCGTGCGTGGATGGGAACTCGCGCATCCGAGACAGCAGTTCAGTGTCGAGGCGGTACAACTCGCGGAACGCGACGTACAGGAAGTTCCCGCTGCCGCACGCGGGGTCGAGGACGCGGTAGCGGAACAGCTCCGCGCGCAGCTCGGTCAGTTCCTTTAGCGTGGTGGCAGCCAGGATGCGCTTGCGCCACGGCTCGACGATGGTCGGGCCGACCACGCGCATGATGTCGTCGTGGGCGGTGTAGTGCGCGCCGCTGGCGTGACGCTCGGCATCGTCCATGATGCCCTGGAATACCGAGCCGAAGATGTGCGGGTCCACGTAGGTCCAGTTGGCCTCGGCCGCTTTGGTCAGCGCCACCACCTGCTCGCTGCCCAGCGGCAGCGAAACCGCGTCGGTAAACAGGCCACCGTTGAAGTATGGCACCACGCGCGGCGTCGGCAGGTCACGTGTATTCATCTGCACGAACAGCTCATGCAGCCGCGCATCCAGGTTCTTGTGCCGGGCACCGTCGTAGAGCAGCGATGTGAAGTAGTTCTTGGGAAGCAGGCCGATGTCCTCGGCGAACATCGCGGTGATGCACTGCAGCGTGAAGCGGATGACGTCGCGCTCGCGGGTCGGGTGCTGGGCCCGCACGCTGCGGTACAGCTTGGCGACCAGGTCGGCGACCTCGGCCGAGACCTTTTCGACGTTGACGATGCGTGGTGTCTGGCCAGGCTGCCAGGCGGTGGTGAAGAACGGGAACGCCTCGCTGTACTTCGGCAGATCTTCGATGTGGATGCTGAGGCGGGCCGCTTCGCGGTCCCGGGCCAGGTCATAGAGCTGTAAATCGCGCTGATTGGTGAGCACCACATACTGCGGCGGCGGATCGATTTGCAGGCACGCGTGAAGGAGGTCCTTCCATGCGAAGTCGAGCACTGCGTCGTGGGGCACCACCGCCAGCATGGTGCGGCGCTCGCGCCACCACAGCGCCACCTCGCGATCGACAAGCTGGCCGCCTTCGGCGATGCGCAGCGCGTGGGGGATGGTTGCGCCCTCGGGGCGACCGTCCTTCCAGCCGAAGCACTCGAGCAGGTGGGTGGCGAAGTTGACTGCTGCGCCGTGGCCGCGGTAGCCGCCAGCGGCCGCGAGCGCGAATTGGCGTAGCGCAGCCTTGAGTGAGCCGGACACCACCGCGTCAGACTCCGGTACGCCCGCTCGCCGACGCTCGGCCCCCTTGCTCGTCTTGCGTTTTCCCTTGGTCTCCTTGGCGACGTCGGAGCCGGGTAAGGTCCCCAGGCCGACCGAACCATCGCCAGCAGAGCCACTGTCGGCAGTGTCTTCGTCGAGATTAGAAGGTTGGCCACTGCCCCCGGCGGCCAAGATCCGCTCGACGAGCGGCTGCTTCTCCTTTCCGGTGTCATCGAGGCCGCAGGCCCTACAGATCTCTTTCAGCGTGTCGCGCGCGAGTGCATCGGTCACGAGCAACGCCAGCTTGGCCTTCTTGCTGCCAGCCAGCGCGTCGCGTAACTCGGCCACCGTCATCCGTGTGTTGATGTCGAGCCCGAGCCCTCGCCCGATCTCCAAAAGTTGGTCCTTGCCGAAGACCGACAGCACGCGCCGTTTGAACGTCATCGGCGCGCATCATATCCAACACACCTTTCAGTGCCGCAAGATCCGTACGCAGCTTCGCCCACGCCAAGAAGGCCCATGTGCTCGATCCGATCGCCGCCGCAGGACGTCGACGCACTTGCACAAACCAACTCCGAATCAGACGACGAGTCTGACGCGCAGTCGTCCGCGGATACCATGCCATGCGTTCAGGCTCCTCCCGCTCGCCATGGCAGGCGGCGGCTAGCGATCGCGACGAATGCGGTTGCCGTTGAAGTCTGTCTTCGCGTTGCAGTCCGCTTTCCAATGACCACGGCGACCGCAGCGATCACAGACGGATGGGTCGCTGTGCAAGCGTCCATGAACCGTCGGGCTTACGAGTGTCAGATTGCGCCACCGGTTGTCTTGCTTATCCCCGTTGCGATGATGAACCTGGGTGCCCGGAGGCAGCTCGCCATACTTCTTTTCGGCCGCCCGTCGGTGCGTCTGAATCCACTCGCCAGTAGTGGGATCCTGGTACTCAGCGTAGCCTCGGGCATTTATGCGAGTCTTCAAATTCGTCATCGTGTACCTCGGCGGCGCGGGTTGTTCCTTCGTGAACGAGTAGCATGCGATCCTCGATTAGTCGAAGAGCGCGAAGCTGCTTGCGCATTAGCAATCATGCCGAGCAGCGCGAGTTCGGCAAGCTTCATCAGTAGCTGAGCCCAAGGCGAAATATTGGGCGTAGGCTGCCATGTCGTCTCGGAGCGTGGATTCGTAGGCTGGACGTGAATCGCTCGTGTACGTCGTTCTGAATCGTAGACGGCACGCCGAGTTGGGTCGCCAACGACTTCGTACGCCGCGGCGATCTGTTTGAACCGAGCTTCCTTGGCTCGGTCACCCGGATTACAGTCGGGGTGGTTCTCTCTTGCCAAGCGTCGAAAGCTAGACTTGATAGTCTCAGGGCTCGCTCGTTCGCTTACGCCCAGTGTTTTGTAGTGATTCATGGCCGTTCTCTCGGACATTGTTTCGGGTGCGATTCAGGCTCGGGCACCCTGTCAATCGCGCTGCTGGAACGATCAGTTGACCGTATAGGTCCGCCACGGAATCGCGCGCAGCGGCACCGATGCCATGAAGCGAGCAATATCCTGGCGACCGTAGTACGTCGGCGCACCCCGACTGTCCTGGGCCATCAGCACCACCGGCATTCCCGGAAAAACCGTGCCGAACTGGCCGACGGCCTGCGACGCCCTGAGTCGGTCCTCCACAACATGCCGCTGGACGACAACGACTGCGAACGTCACCCCCTGCTCTCGAATGACTGCACCCTGTAACTGCACGGCTCTAGCTCCCTACGCGGACTCTGATCATGCAACTCAATGGACCCGGGTCTACCCGGCCACGAACGCTGCGCTGCTACCAGGCTAATGCCGCCCACCGGCCACGATTCGCCACGCAGAGTCGATTTTTTTCATGGACTAAAAATCGGCGCCGGGCGGGATCCACAATAAGGAGAGCGTCGCTGCAATGCTGGGGATGACTCGACAGTGTTCCTTGAGATCATGATCGCGTCCGACCCGTCGGCTCTCAATCCAACCCTGCGCGGAAATCGTCTCCATTCGGTCGGGCACGCTGCCCTTTTTGAAAAAGTCACTGGCCATCGTGAAGGTGCTGAGCTGGTCATCGCGACGAATCGAGTACCCAAAGTCAGTTCCCAGCGCTGCCCAGACAACCCGGTTGTCTTGAGAAAACACAACGGCACAACGCTCGGGGCATAGCTTGACAAATCGGATGGCTGCAGCGGTGAGGCTGACTTGAAACTCATGAGAGAGCTTGGACACGACATCGAGAGAAGGCGTCTTCACATCCACGCGCCTGTCCCATAGTGCTTTGGGCATCAATAAGGCGCTGGCAAAGGCGTTCGCCTCCCGCTCAGTACCCTGATCATAGCGTTCGCTGATCGACACCTCGTCACACAGGGACAATTGATTCCTGTCTCGGTGGATCTCCAGGTGGCCCAGTTCGTGAGCAACGACATAGCGCCGCCGAGGCATGTAGGTAACCTGATCGTTCACCGAAATGATCGCACGATCGCCGATGCGACAACTGCGGCCTTGAGCCCCAGTCATCGGAGTATCCCGTACCAGGGCACCCCGCATGTACGCCAGCGTGTCGATGTCGACTTCAACAGGGTGATTGATCTTCAGATCGACCAGCAACTGTCGAGCGGCCCGCTCACCGCGGGCAACATCAGCGTCCTCCCAAGAGGACATCCTAGTGCTCACCGCTGGAATCAAGTCCGAGCAGATGCTCGAAATCGGCAACGATGCGCTCTAAATCCTCAGCCGAGGCGGCCTCAAAATTTTTGAAATATGCTTGGGGCTGAGCCTCGCGCGGCGCCATTCCCTTGAGTTCTGCAAGCCGTTGCAGAAGCTGTGGACGTGATCGCTGCCGCGTTGGATGGGCTAGCTTGGCAAGCGCCGCTCTGCGATCAGCGTCAGCCTTGGCAAATCGCGCTTGCCGTTGTCGTTGCTCCTCGGCTTCAAGCAACACCATCGCTCGTTTGAGTTCGCGGCCAGGATCGATTCCTGATTCGCGAAGTATGACATCAGCATCCTCATCTGTCAGCGGCACAGAGCCATCTAGCTCTACGAGCCGGGCGACGAATTCTTGCGCCGTACTTGGGGGCGTACGGTTCTTCATGGCCGCCTCCGCTTTTTCTGTTCCACTGCCTTCATGCGGCGATGAAGCCTTCGGTTTCCTTCGTAGACATCCGTCAGGCTGAGGCCGCTGACTTCAGCGATCTCATCGGCCTTCACATATCCTGCCATGATGGCGTCGAGCATCTTTTGAAGGACGGAATCATCTCCTGCCGCTGCAAAAGCTTCGCTCATGATCTCGTCGCATCTTTCTGCCTCGATCAGCACTGTTTCCGCCGTTGGTGGCGGTGGCGGAGCATCCTTGTGATCGATGTATTGTCCGACCCCATCGACGGTGACTTCTCGACTAGACCCACCAGTCGCGAGATGCGACGCCAGACTCCGAACAACGCCTGTCAAGTAAACCTGTAGATCCGGGACGCTGACAGGATCCCATTGGCGCTCTCCGCTGAGCACTTTCTCTACGGCTTCATGAACCAGATCAGCAGCCTCCTGTCCTTCAGGAAGGACAGAGTCCACGCCCCGGCGTTTTGCGCGCACGATTCTGACGGCCCCCGCCAGAACCTGTTTATATACCCGAGGAAGCTCGTTCTTGAATTGTTCGAAGGCCACGCAGTCCAGATACCACCGTCTCCTTGACTACTATATGCCGACCAAGAAACTTTTTTCGCCATGGCAAAAAGGATCACATGCATGGCCTAGAGATTTGTATCCAAGCAAGGTGTTCACCAGAACCAAGGGGAAACCAATGACCAAACGGAACCAGCATGTTGTACCTCACCCGAACGGATGGGCCGTCAAGGGAGAGAATGCGACCCGGCCATCGGCCGTGGCTGCGACGCAGCAAGAAGCGATTGAACGGGCGCGTGAGATCACCCGCAATCAGGGCACCGAGCTATTCATCCATGGTGAAAATGGCCGCATTCGTGAAAGGGATAGTCACGGACGCGACCCCAAATCGTCTCCAGGTTAGGTTTGTGGCGGCGGGTGCTAGCATTTGCACATGGGCCGTTTGTCCGTTGGTTCGGTCGGCTTGTGCTTGCTCGTCAGCGCTTGCTCGTCAGGAGTGGATCTTCAGGCAATCAATCCCAGGGTCATCAGCGACAGCAGCGGTGCGTCGTTTCGGTGGGTCTGTTCGCAGAACGCTTGCAAGGTCGAGATGGCCGAGGCCACACCATCTCCGCCGCTGTGTTTCGGCGAGCGTGGGTATTACGCCCATCTTGGGTATCGCTTCCTCGTTGTCTTTCCAGACTGGGACTGCGCTCAAGGGGCAGCCCCTATCTGTGAGGCGGGGCTCGGGTTTGGGCGGTTGGTAGTCTGCGAGCACGACAGTGACTGCCCTCAATTTCAGCGCTTCGACTACACTTGCCGTCGCGGTATCTGCCAGGACGAGAGCAAGGAGCCAGAGCGAATCAACTTCGACGCCGCGCTCGCCTTGTGTCTGTGGGATACACCGCGCCCCACGCGCTGCACGGATTCATCGCCAAC
>ERZ724519.1067-NODE-1067-length-11593-cov-5.244670_pt1 | contig 11593 bp, 9 predicted proteins | sample MGYA00376052_ERZ724519 | MGnify/ENA primary metagenome ERZ724519 (study PRJEB28724, sample SAMN07190883) | activated sludge metagenome | isolation source: activated sludge of sewage treatment plant in Hong Hong | place: Hong Kong | collected 2016-03-17 ... | reverse complement strand
CTTCGGAAGGGAGAGCGCCAGACTGGCCAGTCTGGGTTGGGGGAACTCTGTCCGCGCAGCTGCCAAATAGCGGACGTAGCAGGGGAAGGCGCCTTCCCAAAGCAACCTCTTCCAGCCGCACAATAAAGCCGCGTTCGCTATGCCACCGGCATCCCCGTCTTATTGGAGCGACTTATTGGATGGGAACTAGCTTGGGAAGGGTCTGGGTCGTCGAGATTCTGGGGGCGACCGCAGGATCCTTGGGAAGCGCGAGCGCTGGCAGACGTGCTTCGTCGGTGTAACGAGTGCCAAGGGTGGAAAAGAAGCTCACAATGTAGTGACGCGAAGCGCGGTGGCGCACGTCCGAAAGGCCACGCACGATGCCGACGCTGCTACCAGCCACATTGGTAAGCCCCGCTTTGTTGAGGAACTCCACATCGGCCAACGCCTGACAGCGCGACAGGTCTGTGCTGTACGGGAAGGAGTCGGTTTGGGGATGCAGCTCGTCCACAACGCGTGCATAGGGATGGTCTCCCACGGGGCTGTGCAGTCGCTTGCCATCGACCCACTTGCTCGCCAAGCGGGCGGGAATTCCCAGCTCCGGCGGGGGACCAGGGACCTCGGGATGGGGCGACGAACCAGGACAGGTGCGGTTGGCCGCCAGCCCTGAACCGGAGTAGGCGTTCTGAAGGATCTCGCGCAGGACTGCCTTCTGCGCATCCGAGACAAAGTTCGTCATCACACGTCGTCCCGGGGCCACTTCCCAAGCAGGCTGCAACGCCGAGGGGAGATCATCAAACAGCCAAAACAGCCTCGCCGTGTCCCACGACGTCATGTGATTGTGCGCGACCGATGCGGTTCGTGCGTCGTAGTTGTCGTTGGCGTTTCCCCAGCGGCCAGTGCGGGCGATGGTTCGATTCATCTGCATCGTGGACAGACCGAGCGAAGCCAGCAGCTCGTTGAGCAGACTGCGCGAGGGAGGCGCGGTGGGAAAGCCCTTGTCGTCGACATCTGGACTCTGGACGATCTCTTGATGTGTGTGTAGGAAGCGAACCAGAGAAGCCGTTGCACAGTTGCCGCTCCACTGCAGCATCGTTTCTAGCGCCTGTCGAAGGGTCAAGGTCTGCGGATCTTTGGGACAGGCCGCCACAAGCTCTTGGGAGGGCAGAGGAATGGGCGTCTCCAGGCTCAGCGGCATGCCGTCTGTCGTCTGGCCGCGATCGAGCAGCTTCATCACATAGGTGGCCACCATCATCTTGAAGACGCTGGCTGGCCATGGCGACATAAAGTCGATCTGCTCGCGACCCTCGTCGGGCGATGGCGTCGGTCCAAGCGCGTCCGCTGCGCCAAAGGGAGCCACCCAAGACTTCTCTGTTCCTGGCACGATGTGCGCCTGCGCCGCGCTCCCCTCACCTTCCAGCATCCAGCGTCCGCCGTTCCATCGCGCCTCATCCCATTTGCGAAACCGAATGTTGGTGATGTCGAGTGTCCGTGCGTCATGCCGTGCCACAAATCCCTTCGGATGCGCTCGGTCAAACACCACGGTCGCTTTGGCCACAGACTGCGGACAGCCGGGCCGATTGAAGGCGATCAGCGACAGATCGATCTGCGGAAAATGGTCCGGGCCAGTACGTCCAACCAAGGCAGAGCAAGCCCCCTCTGGTGCCGAGGAGCAGCCAGCGCCGTAGAGTGGACCGAAGTCCGCGACGCGGTCAAACCCCACGCTGGCCACGGCTGCGCGAATTCCGTCGGCCAAGATGGTATCGGTCAGGCACGAGGGTTCCTGCGCGCGAGGCCTGGGAAACGCAGCATCGCGCAGCAAGAGGTCCGCACGCCGTCGCCACTCGGGCTGATGTTGGCAAGCTGGCAGCAGCGCCAGCAGCATAAAGCCGCGAAGGAACCATCGCTGCGTCGATTGCATCGCTGAATGTTCTCCTCTGGGAGACAGTGTAAACCACTTTGCAGCGCGGATTGCGTGCCTGCGTGAACCCGATGCGGCACTGCGCGCGTTGGCACGCAAAGACCTGGCCCAGACGCCTGCTGGATCAGCCGCTGATGCCGAGTCGTTTCATTCGAGAGGCCAGGGTCGTCGGCTTCAGTCCGAGGAGCTGCGCAGCCCCGCTTGGTCCGTAGATCTTGCCGCCGGTCTTACGAAGTGCGCAGGAAATATTGTCCGCTTCCAGTGCGCGCAGCTGCGCGTCGGTCAGGATTTCGGAGACAGCGTTCTCAACCGGAGTAGGAATCCCGCTGTTTCGCTGCGAAGACGCAAGCTCGACGTGCAAGAAGCCGCCCTCTGCAACGATGATCCCTCGCTCGATGACATGCTGTAGCTCTCGAATGTTTCCTGGCCAATCGTACGCCACAAGCTCGGCCAGCGTGGTCTTCGTCACGCGAGGAATTGACCGACCGAGCCGACGAGAAATCTGTTTCAGAAAGTACTCGACCAAAAGAGGAATGTCTTCCTTGCGCTGACGCAGCGGTGGGATGGCAATCGGAAAGACACTCAGGCGATAATAGAGGTCGGTGCGGAATCGTCCCGCCGCGCTCTCTGCTCGCAGGTCGCGGTGCGTGGCGGCAATGATGCGGACGTTGACCGTGCGGGTCTTCTCTTCGCCGATGCGTGTAAGCTCTCCCTCTTGAAGAACCCTCAGCAGCTTGCTCTGTAGGTCGATGGGAATCTCTCCGATTTCATCCAGAAACAGCGTTCCTCCGTCGGCCAGCTCAAAGCGTCCCATTCGATCTCGCACTGCACCCGTGAAGCCGCCTCTGCGATGTCCAAAGAACTCGCTATCGAACAGCTCGCGCGGAATCGCCGCGCAGTTGACCTTGATAAGGGGCCTTTCGGCGCGCTGACTCCGTCGATGAATTTCGCGCGCCACCAGCTCCTTTCCAGTTCCGCTTTCACCTTGCAAAAGCACCATGGCGTCCGTCGGAGCCACCAGCTGAATCTGTCGACTGACCATGTCGAGGGCCGCGCTCTTTCCAACCATGTCCCCAAACGATCCGCCCCCTCGCACTTCTTCCTGTAGGTACGCGTTGTCAAGTTCCAGCCGACGCTTGAGCGCAGCGATCTCTTCCCAGGCCAGCGCATTGGCCAGCGCGCTCGCTGCATGGTCGGCAATCATTCGCAGCCAGTCCAGACTCGTCGCATCGATGGTTACGCGACTGAAGATGCCCAGCACACCGAGCACGTTCCCTCGCGATACGAGCGGCTGACCACCAAACCCTTTGATTCCTTCGGCCTGCACCCACGCTGGGCGGACGATCCAGTCCGGCAGACTCGCCAGATCGGGTGCTTCCACCGGCTCTCCGGTCGCGGCGATCTGGCCGACCTTGCGAATCCCGAGTGGGAAGCGGCGAAAGGAGCCATCGATTCGAGAAAAAGACACCCCTGGACAAGCCACGGACGTCCCGGCGCTCGCGACGAGGTGCAGACACTTTGTCTGCGAGGGACACTCGGCCCGCATCGGGCACGAGGGACAGCCCTGTCCCGGACGAATCAGCCAGATTCGCGCCATCGCCACGCTGGAGGTCTCACACAGCCGTCGCACAATGAGCCACAACAGCTCAGAGGCACTCCGCTGCTGCGCCATGTCTAAGAGCAAGCGACGCGGATCAACCAGGAGTCCGTCTGCCTCGCGCGTGTCCTTCATCGGGTCATCATCCACGATTGTTCGCTTCATCTACAACGAAAATTCGTGAATCAACCACGAGAACTCGTGAAATCACGACATTTCGTGGATCCATGGCGCGCGCGTGGAAGACAAAAATGACGTGCCCTGTCGACGGGAAGTAGTGCCAAACGCCCGCGCTTGGTACATGGCTTGCTGTTGCTTGGGAAGATCCATCCGATGAGGAGTTTTCAGATGTCCCTCCCAGTCGTGCTCCTGCCTCCCTTTTCCGAAGAGACTGCGCGCGCCAAGGTTCGTGCGGCCGAAGATGCGTGGAACTCCCGAGACCCAGTGCGAGTGGCTCGTTCCTATTCGCAGGACTCAGAGTGGCGCAATCGCAGTACCTTCCTCAAAGGGAGGGAGCAGCTCATCGCGTTTCTGGAGCAAAAGTGGAGTCGGGAGCTTGAGTACAGGCTGGCCAAAGCACTCTGGAGCGTTACCGACAACCGCATCGCGGTGCGCTTCCGGTACGAGTATCACGATGCAAGCGGTCAGTGGTTTCGCGCCTACGGAAACGAGCTGTGGGAGTTTTCCAGCGACGGACTGATGCAAAGAAGAGAGGCGAGCATCAATGACGTGGCCATCACAGAGTCGGAGCGCACATTCCGCTGGTCCGCACCGGGGCCGCGTCCTTCAGACGATCGCAGCATGGACTCCATGCGCTAGCCTGATGGAACAGCGACGGTAAAGCAGCGCCTCAGCATCTGGATCCGCACGTTGAACAAGGAGTCCGCACCATGTCTTTACGCGATCAATCGTTGCAAGCCTCGGAGTCTCTTGGACCCTGGCACAAGGGAGAGCGAAGCCTCCAGCAGCGACTCGGCGTTGCAGAAAAGATGGAAAGCCAAGGCCGCAGAGTCATCCGCGACTTTATGCCCGATCAGCATCGGCTGTTTTATGCACAGCTCCCGTTTCTCCTCATGGGTGCGGTGGATGAAGCTGGGACTCCCTGGGCGACGGTGCTGGAGGGTCCGGCGGGCTTTGCGCATTCCCCCGATCCCAAGACGCTGCGGATTGCTGCGAAGCCTTCCCCTGTGGATCCGCTGGGACGTTCCCTCGCGAAGGGATCGCCAGTGGGAATCCTGGGCATTGAGCTTCCTACGCGACGACGCAACCGCGTAAACGGAGTCATTACCGAGATGGATCCGCAGGGATGTTCCGTGACAGTGGAACACTCGTTTGGCAACTGTCCTCAGTACATCCAGACGCGCGAGGTCTGTGTTCCCCTCGCATCGTCTGCTCCTTGCGATCCGTCGATCGAGCGCTCCGCGACTCTCGATGATGCGGCCAAAGAGACGATTGCCACCGCAGATACCTTCTTTGTTGCCAGCTATGTAGACATCGAGGGGGATCCGGCACGGCGCAGCGTGGATGTCTCTCATCGTGGTGGGAAGACCGGCTTTGTCCGAGTCGATGGTCCGGTGCTGACGATTCCTGACTTCTCTGGCAATCGCCACTTCAATACCCTCGGAAACTTGATGATCAATCCGAGGGCGGGACTGCTATTCATCGACTTCCCGAGCGGCGATCTCCTTCACCTGACTGGGACGACGGAGCTTCTGCTCGAAGGCGAGGAAATCGCGCGGTTTCAAGGGGCCGAGCGCTTGTGGCGACTTCGGGTGGAGCAGCTGGTGCGGCGTCGCGGCGCGCTGTCCTTGCGCTTTCGCTTTGGTGAATACTCCCCTCATTCCCTCAAGACCGGCTCGTGGACCTAACGGTCAGGACCTCGTTTCGCTGTCCGCTGCCCACGGAATACGCGGATGAACCTCAGGTTCTGCAGCCAAAAACAGCCTCATGAGCTGGTCGCAGGACCGGCAGCAGCACAGCGCAGCGCTCGCTCTCCCGCCACACGCAGACGATCCTTCAGCGAGGCGGGCGCGAGCACCTCACACTCCACATCCAGCGCCATGAGCCAGAACACCAGAACATCGCTGGCGGCGCATTCCAACTGGCATCGCTGACCGTCTGCCAGCGCGGTGACGAGGCCCGCCGACTGCGGAATGCGCCGCGCCATTTCAGCATACGGTGCGTGCAGCACCACCCTCGCCGTTTCAACATGCGGCCTTCTGATCGAGCGCGAGACATAGGCCTTGAGGTCCCCGCCGTCCGGCCCAGGGCGCGGCGTGAAATACGCTCCGACGGTGGGCGTTCCCACCATGCGGTCGAGGCGGAAGGTGCGCCAGTCTTCGCGAAGGCTGTCCCACGCCACCAGGTACCAGCGCATGCCGGTGTGCACCATGCCCTGCGGCTCCACCGCTCGCCTCGTGGCGCGCCCCTTGCCGTCTTCGTATGCAAACTCGAGCCGCAGCTGGTCGCGACAGGCCGACGCGAGCGTGGCCAGCAGCGAGGCCTCTACCACCGGCCCAACGCGACCGAGGGGAAGGATCGTGGAGCGCAGCGCGTCCACCTGCTCACGCAGCCGCAGCGGCATGACCTGCTCCAGCTTGACGAGGGCGCGCAAGGCCGGCTCTTCGATGTCATCCACGGCCCCCGCAGTGGCTGTGCGCAGCGCAATCGATACCGCCAGGGCCTCTTCATCATCGAGCAGCAGCGGAGGCAGCGCCTGTCCCGCGCGGAAGGCATACCCGCCCGCCACGCCACTGCTCGCCTGCACCGGATAGCCCAGCTGACGCAGGCGGTCCACATCGCGGCGCAGGGTGCGAGGGTGCACGTCCAGGCGCTCGGCCAGCTCGGCCCCGACCCAGTGGCGACGGGTTTGCAGCAGGGACAACAGGCGCAGCAGCCGGGTCGATGAAGTCAGCATGATGCGACTGTACGGTGGATTTCCCATGGATTGCGGACCAAAACTGTCCGCAATGGCTTCTACAGTGGTTTCGCCTGTAACCAACCACCCCAAGGAGCTTTCGATGTCCATCGTCCTGTATTGGCACCCCATGTCCAGCGCTTCCCCCATTGCTTGCGCACTCACCGAGCTGGGCATCCCCCACGAGCGCGTGAAGGTTGACCTTCGTGCCGGCGACCAGCGTCGCCCGGAATACCTGGCCATAAACCCCAACGGCAAGGTGCCCACGCTGACCGTAGACGGTGCGCCCATGTTCGAGGCCCTGGCCATCCACCTGTGGCTGGGCCATCGCTACGGCGTCGAGCGCGGGCTGTGGCCCACTGCGGGCACCCCCGAGGCGCTGCAGGCGTTATCCTGGTGCACCTGGGCGTATGTGACCTACGGCACTGTCCTCAAGCAGCTGCATGTGGCGACGCAAGGTGACGAGGCACTGCGCAGCCCCCTGCACGCCGCTGCCGCCCTCCGAGGGCTCAGCGAGCTTTTGGCACTGCTCGACGCGCGGCTGGCCTCGCAGCCCTGGATGCTGGGGGCCGACTACTCGCTGGTGGACCTGGTGGTGGCGTCGGTGCTGGGCTACAGCGTGTACCTGGGCGCGCCGGTAAACGATTACCCGCATGTGAAAGCCTGGCTGACGCAAGTGCAAGCCCGTCCAGCCATGCAAATCGAGCGCTGAACCGGCAAAGCCTGCCCGGAAAGTCGAGGGATTTCCCAGCCACAACGTGAACATCTCGCTGTTGCTCGACAAGCAGTGTCTCGGTTCTGAAAGCCCCAGCTTCTACGCGCTGACGTTCCACTGTTTGAAGCGTCTGTGCGTACGGAGGCGACGCAAAATACCGCAGCGCTGCATGAGGGCGCTCGCTCTTTCCATCGCATCCCATCTTGCGGCACAGCATCGCAGCCAGCACATCAGACGAAGCAAGTCGAGTCGTTTGGACTTTCCGCGCCCCCTTTCCCCTGTGTCGACGCGCTGTAAAATGCAATCGAATTGCATTTCAAAAATATGATCAATTCAATTCTCAGACGGCAATTCTTCACTTTCTGCCAGCGACTTTAGATCTCAAATGCAATTCTGTTGCATCTATTAGGCGCTGCTGATATCGATCCATGGAGCGCGACACCTTGCTGTTGACCCCACAAAAGGGGTCCAAGAAAGAGCCTCCGATGCGACAACAGATGACACGCTCCGTGCATGCGCCAAAGCCTTCGGCAGCGCTGACTCCGCCTTCGACCCGTCACCTGCAAGAGATCGCAGCGCTGACCGCGTTATATGACGATGCTGTCAATGTCTGCGTGCTGAATCGATCGATCGATCGGCTCGGACAGCGCGCCATCGACTTTGCGCAGCAAGTGCTGGCCCAACAAGACTACAGTCGATCGATTGTCGTCGATGCCGCGCATCCTGATCTGCGCGATCTCGACCTACACAATGAGCCGGAGTCGGGCCCCCTCCTGAGCGACATTGCCTGCTGGATTCAAGTCTTTGCGGATCTACTTGGGCCACCGCGAGTGGGCGTGCGGCTGTGCAGCGTGAACCAGCCCATGTGCCCGCGCTTTCATGTCGATCGCGTGATGGCACGGCTCATCCTGACCTATCACGGACCGGGAACAGAGTGGCTGGATTCCTGCGATGTGGATCGACGCTACTTGGGACAACCAGCAAGTCATGTCAGCGACGAAGCATCGGGTCTGATCAGGCATCCTTCCGCCATCCAGAAGATGCAGTCCTTTTCGGTAGGAATCCTCAAAGGAGAAGCCTGGCCCGGCAATGTCGGACGCGGTGCGGTACATCGATCCCCGATGCGGACTCCGACGCAGAGACTGAGCGGAGAGCGGCGTGTGTTGCTGACGCTGGATGGCCTGGCGTAACGAGCAGGACACGCACCGAGCGCGCAAAAGCATAAGCGCCGAACGCAAGCGAATCACTTTGCTGCCATCCAGTCGCAGCTTGCTGCTTAGCTCATCGTCGACGAAAAAGGTCTGCGCGACTGGCCCCAACACATGATGAATCACTCATCCATCCCTGCGACCTACGAGGAGCGGAAGCACTGCATACCGTTCCGTGCGGAATCCGGCTCACCAGACCGGATGTGACTGCACGAATCGCCCCCCTGTCAGAGCCAGCCAGCGCGGAAAGATCGAGGAGCCGAGCAGCGCGGCGTATGTCGAAGCCCTCGCCTTGCAGTCCGTGCAGCCAGGACTGACGAGTGCACTGCACAGACGTTGGGAGTCAGCTTCCCGCGCGAGGGGCAAGCTCCTCAAAGAGGGCGCCGTTTGCCGCAAATGCAGCGATGGCTTCCTGAACCACCGCGTGCTGCTCTGTCACAGAGAGAGGCAGTCGGTCGAGCCAGCTTCGGAAGTCCTGCTTGAACTGTCCATGGTTCGGAATCTGCGAAAAGTCATAAAAGCGCAGTCCGTCCGGCCCCGGCAGGCCGAGGGAAAAGCCTACGATCCGTCGCAGAATCTGACCTCCCGACAGGTCGCCGAGATATCTGGTGTAGGCATGTGCCAGCAGCAGCGTGGGACTGTGGTCCGCTTGCGCGAAAATCCGCGCGGCATAGCGCAGTGCGGCGCTCGATGGGGGCTGCTTTTGCCAGGGCAGATCGCGCAGACCCGAAGTCGGCAGTCGCATCGCCAAGTAGTCCAGATCTTCGCTCAGCGCATTCTGTCGCCACAGCAGTGGCCACGCAGACCAGCCGAGGACTGGATGGTGCGCATGTCTGCGAAGTCCCTCTTCCAGCGCTCCGTAGACGGTGTGTAAATCGCGGAGCAGGCACTGATAGCTGCGTGGATCGATGACACCGCGCAGGAAGCTCCGAACGAAGGCCAGTCGCTCGACCCAGCGATGCGCGTCTTTGGTTCCTTCCCTGAGCTGAAGCGACAGCGGCTGCGACGACTTGTGCTGGGTCGTGAGCAAGGGAGGAATCGATTCCCAGCGTCTGATCGGATCTGATTCCTTAGTGCGAAGAGACATCAGCAGCCTCCGCATTGCATGGCTGGGACACGGGCTGCGCGTCCGTCAGGCTCGCGAAGAGGAATCGATCGAGATACTCGGTTGCCAGCGCGGCCCCAAACAGCTTGGCCAGCGCATTGTGCTCTTTGCGATTGCGTCGCTCTGCCGCCAGCCAGAGCTCTCTGCGATCGAGTGGTGACGAAGCAGACAGCGTCTGATCACTTCCTGTCATCTGAGCAGGAAGATCCGCGACCTTGCGTAGAAACGCAGACAGCGCAGCGAAGACCGAGGACTCTGCGCCAGCGTGCGCTCCGGCGATCACAGCCAGTGGGGAAAAGACTCCTTCGGTAAAGTCTGGACGCTTGCGCGGGATGACGACGCCCGACAGATCGTGGGTCAGCGCGCGCAGCAGTGGCGCACAATAGGAATCCCACGCGACATCATCGGTCGGGGCAAGATCCACAGCGATCAGCGACAGAGAGCCACGCAGGGCGACGAGGTCGATTCCTACGATCGGAAAGCCCGTGTTGCGTCCGGGGATTCCTACCACGGTCAAGGAACACAGATGACCCGATCCGGTGGTGATTGTGGCGACGGTGAGTGCGTCAAATGCATCGCTCTGGTAGCGCGCTGTGGTCATCGTAAGGGGCTGCTCGGGGCTGCCTCCGCAGATCGTTCGCAGGTGCTCAGGAATCGGAAGTTCCCGTCGCTGATTAGGATGGATCAGCTCCTCGTTTACTAGGTGGAGCAGCGCGTACAGCCCACGATCAAGCGAGGGTGTAGAGGCACTCATCAGGAGCTCCTGAGCAGCAGAAAGAGGGTCACAAGAAACAGACACAGCGCGAACAGGAGCCCTGTCATTCGGACCGTGCGAGAGTCCAAGAGAGAGCGCGCAGCGGCTATCCAGGCAACGGAGATCGCAGCAGGAATCACAGCAGGAATCGCAGCAGGAATCGCAGCAGGTTTCTTCACTGCCGTTCCTGGAGCGGCTGAACCCGAAGAAAGCTGGACTGCAAACGGACTGGGCGCGTCGATCGCGGCCTCTGCTGGGCGTGGACTCTGCGGAGGCTTGGACTGAGACCCAGACGGCAGCAGCGCGGACTTAGACAGGATCGGGCGCGCTGTCTCCTCGCTCGCTCGGTCGAGTACCTTGTCGGTCGGTCGGTCGGGAGCCTTGTCAGTCGCGCCGTCACTCGCGGTGTCGAGAGCCTTGTCATGGGTCTTGTCGTGCAGCAAGAGCAGATAGGAGAGCGCATCCTTGACCTCTCGCCACGATCCGTAGCGCTGCTCTGGCTTTTTGCGGAGCATGCGATGAATCACAAGTGCGAGGTGTCGATCGAATGACGGAACCAGTTCAAGGATCTGCGCAGGCTCTTCTTGAATGTGGGCAAGCAGCAGCTCGCGCAGGCTATCGCGCTCGAAAGGAGGCCGCCCCACCGCCGCATCATAGAGCGTTGCCCCGAGGCTATACATGTCTGCACGAAAGTCGATGGTGCTGGGATTTTCGATCTGCTCGGGTGCGATATAGGTCGCTGTTCCAGACACCAGACCGAGCGCAGCCAGCGGATCCTCGATCACTCCGTCTTTGGTGCGGCGACTCGCGATTCCGAAGTCCACCAGCTTGATGTGACCATCCATGCGCTCGATGATGTTCGATGGCTTGACGTCGCGGTGCATCAGGCCACCACGGGCCGCTGCTTCCAGGGCTTCCGCGACCGCGAGACCAATCCGTGCGATGTGTGGTGCTTGCAGCTTGCCGGTCACAGCGATGAGGTCTTCGAGCGAGTTCTCTCCAACGTGCTCCATCACAATGAACGGGAGTCCGTCCTGCAGATCGGCATCGAAGACGCGCACAATGTTGGGATGATCCAGACGAACCAAGGTCTGTGCTTCGCGTAGGAATCGACTCCGCGCATCGGGATCTGCGGACAGATCGATCGCCTCGAAGACCTTGACGGCCACCGGAACGCCCAACATCTCGTGAAAGGAACGAAAGACGGTCGCCGTCGCGCCAGATCCGAGCGACTCTTGTAGCAGATAGCGACCGATGCGCATACCAGGCGCTAAGTCCGCAAGCCGACGCTGCGGTGGCAAGCTGGGCGTCGGAGTTGCTTGCATTCCAGGCTGTTCCGTTGCGGACTCCTGAACGGACTCCTGAACGGACTCCTGAACGGACTCCTGAACGGACTC